>PVBE012265090.1_pt1 | contig 54018 bp, 44 predicted proteins | sample 1631181 | NCBI WGS metagenome assembly PVBE01 (sample SAMN08397723, study PRJNA350692) | Marine metagenome, whole genome shotgun sequencing project. | isolation source: water | place: Pacific Ocean | collected 2012-04
CGAGCTCGGCGTAGGGGGCCTCGAACTTGTCGTAGAACTGGTCGTCGGTGACGTTCTCGGGACCGTCGTTGTAGAGGTTGTCGCCCAGGTACAGGATGAAGTCACAGCCCTGGGCGGCGCAGACATCCTTGACCACGCCCGCGATCGCATACTGGTCGGCATTGCCTTCGCCGCCGTCGCCCATGGCCACGAAACGGACGACCTTTGCCGGCGGGACGTCGGTGTCTGCGTCGGAGTCTGCGTCGGAGTCTGCGTCGGCGTCGGCGTCGGCGTCGGCGTCGGCGTCGGTGTCGGCGTCGGCCTCGACCTGGGTGTCCTGGGGTTCCAGGTCACTTGGAGCCACCTTGTCGGTGGTCGTGCAGGCAAGGAGAATGAGCATAGGAAAGGCTCGGCGCCGAGGAGCACGTCAAGGTAGCAGCTTGGCTGTAGAATCGCGACCTTGTTCCTGCTCCTTGCCGCATCCCTGGCCGCACCGCGCACCCGGCCAGTTCAGGATCCCGAGCTCGCAGCGGCGATGAACGCGGCCACATGGTTCGATGCCGAGGGCCAGCTTCGGGCGGCCCTGCAGGCTGAGTTGGAGCTCATCGGTGCCCAGGATCTGCCCTGGCACGAGGCCGCGGAGGCCCTGGAGCAGAGTCGGCGCAGCGGTGACTGGCAGCTTCGGTGGCAGCGCCGCGCCTTCGAGCAGGCCCTGGAGGCTGAGGACCCGGTGACGGCCGAGGCGGCCCTGGAGGCTGCTGAGGTGGCCAGCGGCGGTGAACTCAGGGCCTTGCGTTGGCGGCTCAGGTGGCTGCGTGCTGGGCTGCTCTTGCCCATGATCGCGCCGTGGGCTCTTCTCGCTGGCTGCGCCTACGGTCTCGGCCGGCTGCTGGACTGGCTGACGCGCCGAAGGGTGAGGCCATCTCGCCGCAAGCGCCTGGGAAACCCCTTCGTCACCGGGCGGCCACTGCGCAACGCGGGGCTGGTCTTTGGTCGTGAGGCCATTCTGCGTCGTCTTCTGGAGGTGATTCAGACGGGACGACCCGCCTACCTGACCGGTGAGCGACGCATCGGCAAGACCACCCTGCTTCTCCAGGCGGGTGAAGCCTTCGAGCGTCAGGGGGGAGTGTCGGTCTTTGCGGACATCAGCGGGAGCGTCGGTGATGAGGCGCTGAAGGTGGTGCGTCGCGCCTTGCGGATGTCTCGCGAGCACGAGGGCAAGCGGCTGGTGCTCATCGATGAGATCGATGCGCTGAACAACGCCGCACCGGAGGTCCTGGAAGGGCTTGCGGAGATGACCCGGGCTGATGTGGTGCTGATCGCGGGGGTTGGCCTGGATCTGGAGCGCTGTCCGTGGGCGGTGGAGGTCCTTCCGGTGGAGCCCATCTCGCACGACGCCTGTCGGGCACTGCTGACCGAGCCCGTCCAGGGCTACTGCAGCTGGGAGCCGACGGCGCTCGATGCGGTCGTCGAGCTGGCTGATGGCCGCCCGATGGTGGTCCAGCTCTACGGTCTCAACTGCGTGGAGCGGCTGAACGTGCTCGGACGCCAGGTCATTCAGGTCCAGGACGTCGAGACGGTGAAGGAAGCGGTGGATCGCGCCTGGCAGGCCATTCAGGACCACGGTCTGGAAGGGGACATCGTACCGATCGACGTCGACAGTGCTCGCCTGGAGCTCGGGCGCCTCTTGCAGGAGCTGGAGGAGCTGGAGCTCATGATGGGGAGCCGCCCATGATCGGGTGGATGTCGGTCGCGCTGGCTGCGGGCCTTCTGGAGCAGGGTGATCTGCTGATGGCCTGGGACGACGGTGGGGTGGCTCTCTACGAACGGGAGAGCCTGGATTTCGTCCGTCGCATTCCGGTCTTCGGGCTCCGGCCCCATCCCGCAGCGTCTCAGCCTTCCGCCCGGGTGCGGACGGCGGTGGTCTGGGAGGACAGCTTCTGGGTGCTCGTGGGGATGCCGGGGCGGAACTGGCTGGTGCAGGTGGACGGGGAAAACCACCGCCCCGTGCGCATGGAGGATCAGATGGGAGGCCTGGCCCCCACGGACGAGGGCCTGATCTACGTCGCCGAGCTGGGCCGTTTGGTGATCGTCGAGGACTGGAGCATCGATGACGAGTGGGCCGTTCTCGAGGGGGAGCACCGAGGTGTTCGCCCCCTGCCCGAGTTGCGCAGCGCGGGGGACTTGAAGCCTCTGGGCGAGCGGTTGGTCGCGCGTACGGCGGTCGGACTGGTGGTCATAGAAGCGCGGATCGAGGGCCCCGGAGTGGTGGCGAACACCATCGTCGGATCATCGAGCCAGGCGATCAGCGACTTCGGGGTTCTGCCCTCTGAGCGCCTCGTCAGCCTGGGCAAGGGGAAGAACGGCAGCACGCCGATCGAGCGTTGGAGTCTCTATTCCGAGGATGCTCCCTGGCCCTTTGCGTTGGGTGAGCGTCAGGTCCCGGGGCTGTCCCAGGGCCTGGTGCAGTTGCCCGACGGGATCTGGATCATGAGCTCCGAGGAGGCCGAGGAGGTGCTCCCCGGCGTGCTCTTTGGTGGTGCGGCCGCGAACCATCAGGGAGGGGCGGTGATCGATGGCCGCTTGCTTCTGGTGGATCGGGCCCTGCGCTTGCACGAGTGGGAGCTGCCCACCCTGCACCCGGAAGTGGCCTCCCAGGCCTTTGAGGGAGCGATCAGCGAGGCCATCCGCGCGGAGGATCTGCCCATGGGCGGGGACAACGCCCCGGGCGGCTCCATGCCCGTCTACGTCGCGCAGACCATCGACCACCTCATCGGGCTTGCCACGCCCCTGAAGCGTTTTCCGCTGGAGGCAGCTCAGCGCTACCTCGAGCACTTTCCGGATCCTGATCGGCAGGTGGTGGTGGATGCCCGACGGGACGAGATCGAGCGCACCACGACGGCGCTGGCGGTCGTGCTGGCTATCGGTCTCGCCTTGGGCACCTGGTTCTGGCGTTGGGGGAGTCGCAGGGTTGTCCAGCGGGATCGAGCCCTGGCGGCTCACTTCAACCCCTTCCGGCAGGACAGCCCGAACAACCCCGCGCGAACGCCCTTTGCGGCGACGGAGTTGGTGAGCGAGCTGCTGCGCACCCTGGAGCTGAACTGTGTGGTCGTGCAGGGTCCGGAACTGACAGGCAAGTCCGCCTTGCTCAGGCACGTTGCCTGGCGCCTCGAGAGCGAGGGGCTGGCCGGTTCGGAGGTCCGGGTGGTTCGCCTGGAGCTGATGTCCGTGCCGGAGAGTCAGTTCTGGACGGTGCTGGGCGTCGCCATCGCAAAGGCCTACCCCGAGTGCGATGCGGGCCAGGAGATCCTCGACGAGGAGCTCGACCGTGACGCGGTGGAATACCTGCTTGATGAGGCGCTGGAGAGCGGGCCACGACTCGTGCTGGTGTTGGACGATCTGGACACCCTGGGTCTGTACGCGCACGAGTCACAGCGCTTTCGCGGACTCATCCAGATCGTGCCCAGTCACCGGATGTCCGTGCTGGGTGCTGGGGTGAACATCCGTCGCGGCTACGGAGACCACGATGAGAGTCCGTGGTTCAACCTCTTCCAGGTTCGCAGCCTGCGTCCCATGAGTGAGGATGAGCTGGCGGACTACCTGAACCTCCGGCTTCAGGACCCCTTCACCTTCGAGGCGGCCGTGCCCCGCCGGCTTCACGAGCTCACCGGTGGTCGCGCTCTGCAGGTCTGGCACATCTGCTCGGCGGCTGCGGAAGAGGTCTTGGTGAGTCGTCGCGTGGTCCTGCGCGTACAGGATCTCGAGGAGGCGGCGAACGCTCTTCGCGACATGGCTGGGGTGGTCGTGCCTGGGGATGATGAGGCCTGGGAGGCACTGCTGGACCGGGTCGCGAAGGCACGCCGCAAGCGGGATGAGCTCCTGAATCAACTGGCGGAGCGTCGGCACCAGGAGCAGTCGGAACTATTGTCCGCTTTCTTCACCGAGACATCGGAGACGGAGTAGGTTTAGAGCCTTGTACTGCACTGGCAACACCCTCGATGATGACCGGGACTTCTACGGTCGGGACGACGTGCTGGCTCAGCTCATGGAGGGACCCCGGCGGGCCTTCGTCGTCGGCCTTCGTCGTACGGGCAAGACCGCCATCCTGCTGAAGCTGGAGCGGGAAGCGCTGGCGGGGGAGCGCTTCACTCCTCTCCGGGTAGCTCCCGAGGGAGTTCAGTCGGGTGAGCAGCTCGCGCGGGGCTTCGCCAATGCGCTGAGTCGCCGTCGCCGCCAGCTGCCTTCGCTGCCGGGAGGCTACCCGACCCTGAAGAAGCTGCCTCTGGACGAACTCCTGGCCCTGGCCGAGGACGCCGCCCAGGAGGCGGGTCGCGAGCTCTTGTTGTTGATCGACGAGTTGGATGTCGTGGCTCGCCTGGTGGACCGCGATCCCGCGCTGGGTGAGTTGCTTCGACTCGCGCTGCCGGAGACCGGCCGCGTCGTCGCCATGGGGAGCCGTCGTGCGATGCGGCTTCTTCACCTCCCGCTGGCCGGTGGGGAGCCGCTGTTGGCGGGTTTCGCCCAGAGCACGCTGCCGCCCACGCTGGACGCAGCAGCGGCATGGAGTCTGGTTCGCCTGGAGAAGCGCGGCGGGGCCGGATCGGTGGCGCTCAGCGATGAGCAGGTCGGCTGGCTGTTGCAGCGAACCGGTGGACATCCCTACATCAGCCAGGCCGCCTGCAAGGTGGCGCTGCGCTTCCAGCGAGGCCCGGAGCACGCCCTTCAGACGGTGCTGGCGAGCCACGAGGCCCAGAACGCCTTTGCCCAGGACCTGGAGCGCATCACTCCGGGTGAGCGACGGGCAATCCAGGCCGTGCTCGACGGACGTGAGGTGGAGGACCTGGCCTACCATCGAACCCTGGTCGACCTGGCTCTGCTGACCCCGGACAACCGCTTGACCGTGCCGGTCCTGGCGGACTTCATCGCCCTGAAAGGGTGGGATGCCTTCCCTTGTCGGCTGGAGGACAAGGAGGTCGCTCCCGAGGCCTCTTCGATTCCACCAGGACCCAACTTCCGGGCCATACGGTTGTTGGGGAGCGGGACCTTCGGAGACGTGGTCCTGATGGAGGCTCGCTCGGCACTGGGCGTGCGACGCATGGTGGCGGTCAAGTTGCTGAAGCCCCAGTGGGCAATGCGGGAGAAGGTCGTGGAGCGTCTTCGCGATGAAGCGAGGATGTTGGCCCTGCTACGCCATCGCTGCATCGTTCGCGCCGAGGACCTGGTGCGCCTTCAAGGCCGCCTTGGCGTGCTGATGGAGTATGTGCCTGGAGCCGACCTGAAGGACCTGATGACGGGAGGCCCCCTGCCACCGCGGGTGGTGGTCGCGATCGTCGGGGAGATCGCCGAGGCTCTCGACGTGGCCTACAACCGGGTGCCCGAAGGCTCCGCCGGGCCGATCCGGGTACTGCATCGGGACATCAAACCGCAGAACATTCGGGTGACCGAGGACGGGGAAGTCAAGATCCTGGACTTTGGTGTGGCTGGAGCGCGGGTGGAGGGCCTCGAGTCTCGCGGGGGCGGTGGAGGCACTCCCGGCTACATGGGCCCGGAGCGTCACCTGGGTCAACACGACAGCCCCGCCAGCGACGTGTTCTCGCTGGGGGTCCTGGCGCTGGTTGGTGTGACGGCTGGTCGGCCCTCGCGCTGGCCCGCGGAGCGCCTGGCCTTCGAAGCCCGGCGAATCGGGCTGCTGGAAGGCCTCGGCTCACCCTTGCGCTCGCTCATCGAGCAGATGATGGCTTTCGAGGTGGGCGACCGTCCCAGCGCTGGCGAGGTCGCTCAGCGCGCTCGGGCCATCGCTCGGACGCTGGAGGGTCCCGAGCTGCGCTCCTGGGCGCGGCAGTCGGTTCCGCCGCTGATGGAGACCCAGTCCGAGGAGGATCTGGAGCAGGCTGCAGACCAGGTCATGGCGACCTTCCCTGATCTGGTCGAAGGAATGGAAGCTGCTCTGAACGGGTGACGGTCGGCGGTCTTCGAGGGGCTCAGCCCTGGACAGCGCTCGCTACCAGCACCAGTCGTTTTCTTGTCCCGGGTTGACCGAGTCGCCGCCGTTGAGGAAGGCGAACTGGTCGCACCAGGAAGTCAGGTCGTCGTTGTCCTCGTGGTCGAGCGCGTCGGGGTCCACGCCCATGCTCGCTCCTGTTGCCGCCCACTCGGAGTTCTTCCAGGCGACCCGGTCCAAGACCTTGCCGTTGGGCTTGGTCAGCACGACCTCGTCTTCGGTGTTGGACATGGCGAAGCCGCCGCCCAGAGTGTCGTACTTGTAGTCGCCGTCGCAGTCGACGCCGCCATTGCTCCAGCTGTCGTCGTTTGCGCAGAGCACCACGAAGCCCCAGGGTTCCAGGAGGATGTTGGGCAGCACCACCTCGTCCACCCCGTCATCGCTGAGGGTGATGCCCTCCAGCGTGATCCATGCGGGGGTCAGGTTGGCCAGCTCCACCCACTCACCGTGCTTGTCGTACACGGCTTCGGAGTCGACCATCAGCTCGCTGATGACCACCTGGCCCACGCTGGGCTTGCGCGGGTTGTCGGCGCTCTGGCCGGGGGCTGTGCCCTGCTCGTCGTCCGTCCCGCCCTCGTCCTCATCCTCATCCTCATCGTCGGTCCCGCCCTTGTCCTCGTCCTCGTCGTCGATGCCGCCGTCGTCCTCCTCCTCGGTCTCGTTGTCCGTGCCGGACAGAGGGGGCTGCTCTTCGGCTCCGGAGAAAGAGCCGTCGTCATCCTGTCCACGTCGTTCGAAGGGAACGATGTGATAGTCGAGACAGGCGATGAGCAGCAGGACCATGGCAATCATGTGTTCGCACAGGTGGAACACGGGCGCAAGGACGAGCGTCCGATGTGGCATGAGCCTTGCGGAGTGTCCCAACTAGGTGTTCGCCAACCCACCAGGTCTTGTCGCCCTGTTGGCGGTCGGAGCGGTTGTCGCGCTGCACCTCTTTCGTCGGCGATTCCAGCCGCGGGTGGTCTCCGCGGTTTTCTTGTGGGAGCCCAAGGATCGCTCCAGTTTCTCTGGGCGAAAGCGTGTGCCGCTGCGGCAGAGCGCGTCCTTCTGGCTGGAGCTGCTCGCTGCGCTGATGCTGGCGCTGGCTGTCGCAGGGCCACGAGGCTGTGGCGTCGGAGTGGCCGATCACCTGGTGGTGGTCCTGGACAGCAGCCTGTCCATGTCGGCTTCTCGCGAGGCGGCTCTCGACGAGGTGGACAAGCGCATGCGCCTGCTGGCCCGCCGGGATCGCGTCACCGTGGTGACCAGCGGCCGCCTTCCCCGAACGGTCGTGGGCCCGGGGGCGCTCAAGGGAGAGGTGGAGCTCAGCGAGTGGGTTCCCTCGGCTCCTCGTCACGACCTGGGGCCGGCGGTGGATCTGGCCACCGAGCTGGCCAGCGGTGGCAGCATCCTGCTCTTGACGGACCGCTTCGAAGAGGGCGTCTGGCCTCCGCAGGTCGAGGTGGTGGCGGTCGGTGAGCACCGTCCGAACGCTGGGATCACGCAAGCCGGGCGCGTGCGGACGGGCGAGGGAGATCAGGTCTTCGTGGGTGTCACCGCCTTTGGCGCTCGGCTGAAGCGCACCCTGATCGTGGGGGAGGAGCGCTTTCCGCTCGTGATCCCGGCAGGGCAGACCGAGACGGTGCTGCTGCAGGTGCCCAAGGACGCGGCCCTGGAACTACGGCTCGAACCGAGCGATGCGCTGCCCGCCGATGACGTCAGCTGGCTGGCTCCCCTGCCGCCTCGCACGGTGGGGCTCCAGGTGGATCTGGAGCCTCGGCTCGCGAAGCGCCTGGGTCTGCACCGTTGGTCACGCCTCGTGCCCGACAGTCTCGACGTCGAGACCGGGGGACACGTCGTCGTCGCCCAGGACAGCTCGGCGGGGGGCGATGCCGCGTGGGTGCTCGTGCTGGGAAGTGAGCCGGATCGCAGCACCATCGGTCCCTTCCTGCGGGATCGCTCCCACCCCGTTCTGGACGGCACGACGCTCGAGGGCATCATCTGGACCACCAGTGAGCTGGAACCCGAGGGTCTGCCCCTGGTGAGCGCGAACAACGTGCCCTTGATGACCGAGTACGCGGACGGAGGGCGCCGCGTGCTGATGATGGACCTGGAGCCCTGGTCCAGCACCCTGAGCCGCAGTCCAGACTGGCCCATCCTCCTGCTGAACCTGGCCGAGGCCCGTCGCAGGGCGCTGCCGGGCCCGCTCTCCACCAACCTGCTGGTGGGTGAGGACTTCACGTGGGTGGGTGCTCCCGAAGGCGTCTGGACGCTGGGGGAGCGGGTGATTCCGCGCGCCGGAGAGCAGGACCTCGTCATCACGAACCTGGACTCGCCGGGCTTGGAGGTGCTGTCCCGAGACGGCGTGGTCATGGCACAGATCGCCGTGCGAGCGCTGGATGCCGGGGAATCCGATCTGGCAGGAACCGCTTCGGGCAAGACGCCGTCGACAGCAGCCACGGACGAGGTGCAGGCTGATCTCAGCGGCTTCGACACCGCCTTGCTCATCGCGGTGTTGCTCTTGTTGGGCCTGGACTGGTGGGTGTTGAAGCGTGAGCAGGGGAGGCTGGCGGCCTGATGGGACTGCTCTTTCCCGAGCTGCTGCTGCTGGCCGTGCCGGCGCTGTTGGCCCTGTGGGCGGTCCGCAGCGGTCCTCGGGCCGGTATGGCGGTTCGGGCCGTGGTGGTGCTCGTGGTGGCCCTGGCCTTGTCCGGACCCTTCTTGCAGCGCGAGAGTGAGGGTCGCGACATCGTGGTGGTGGTGGACCGAAGCCGCTCGATGCCTACGGGCAGCGACGAAATCGCGGCGGAGCTCATCACCCTGGTGGAGGAGCAACGGTCTCCGGGTGATCGCGTGGGCATCGTGTTGGTCGGCAGCCGGCCGGTGGTGGAGCGCTCGCCGTCGAAGGAGGCGCGCTTCAATGGCTTCAACCGTTCTGTAAAGGCGGACGGTAGCGACCTGGCTGGAGGCATCGAGACCGCGCTCTCGCTCATCCCCGACAGCCGCGGGGGACGGATCCTGCTCATCAGCGATGGCGAGGCCACGGCCCGCGAGCCAACGGCAGCGGCTCGGCGCGCTGCGGCCCGGGGTGTTCCCGTGTACGTGCGGGTACTGGAACGGCCGGCTGGCGACGACATCCGGGTGGCTCAGCTGGACCTGCCCGGGCGCGTGGACGAGCACGAGCCCTTCCAGTTCACCGGGTGGGTGCATGCCGATGCGCCCATCACCGCGCGCTACACCCTGCTCCGCGACGGTGAGGTCTTGAGCACGGGCGAGAAGGACTTCGTTCCAGGGGCGAACCGTCTGCTCTTCCGTGACCGTCTGGACCATGCCGGCGTGAGCGTCTACGAGCTTCGCCTGGAGCCCGAGCTGAGGGACCGGGTTCCCGAGAACGACGTGGGCGTGGGCGCGGTCAAGGCCGAGGGCAGCCGCAGGGTGCTGTTGGTGAACGAGGGCGAGGAGAGCCCGCTCTCCCGCGCGCTGCGCAAGGGCGGGGTGGATCTGCAGGTGGTCTCGCCGGAACAAGCCCCTCTCTCGTCGGTGGGTCTCACCGGATACCGCTCGGTCATCCTGGAGAACGTGGAGGCCAGCCGCGTCAGCTTCGAAGGGATGGAGGCCCTCGAGGGCTTCGTGCTGACCCGGGGCGGCGGTCTGATGATGACGGGCGGGATGGCCAGTTTTGGGGTCGGGGGCTACCACGAGAGCGTCCTCGACCCGCTGCTGCCGGTCAGCATGGAGCTGCGCCAGGAGCACCGCAAGATGGCCATGGCCTTGTCGGTGGTGCTGGACCGCTCCGGTTCGATGTCCATGACCGTGAGCGACGGAACGACGACGAAGATGCAGCTGGCGAACCAGGGCACCGCGGCCGCCATCCGCCTGCTGTCCCCGATGGACAGCATCAGCGTCATCGCCGTGGACACCGCTCCCCACGTGGTCCTCAAGCAGCAGCAGGCCGAGGACCGGAACGCTCTCGCCGGCAAGGTCCACATCGAGAGCATGGGCGGAGGGATCTACGTCCGAAGTGGCCTCGAGGCGGCCTACGAGCAGCTGGTGGATGCTCCCCAGGCGAACCGGCACGTCATCCTGTTCAGCGACGCGGCGGACAGCGTGGAACAGGAGGGGGTGCCCGCGCTGCTCAAGAAGATGGAGGAGGCCAACATCACGGTGTCCGTCATCGCGCTTGGGGAGCCCACCGATTCCGACGGAGACTTCCTGCGCCAGACCGCCCAGCAGGGAAGCGGTGAGATCTACTTCACCACCCGGGCAGCGGACCTGCCGAGGCTCTTTGCCATGGACACGGTCGTCGCCGCCCGCTCGGCCTTTGTCGATTCGCCGAGCAGGACAAAGGTCCAGGTTGGACTGGTCGGCATCGGCCGGATGAGCGACAGCTTCCCCAGAGTGGGCGGCTACAACCTGGCCTACCTGCGAGAGGGGGCCACCCTCGGCGTGGTGAGCACGGACGAGAACGCGGCTCCGCTCTTCGCCTTCCACAACGTGGGGCTCGGCCGGGCCGTGGCCTACACCGGGCAGGTCGGTGGGACCTATGGTGCCGACCTGGTGCGCTGGGCGGGCTTCTCACGCTTCTTCGTCACCTCCACCCGATGGATCTCGGCGCAGGAGGAGCCGCTGGACTGGTACACCTCGGTGCGCCGGGAGGGCGGCGAGGCCGTGCTGACGGTCGAGGCGGCCAGCACGGAGCAGCCGGTGCCGGTTCGCCTGGTGGCGAACCTGGAGCATCCGGATGGGACCAAGCAGGATGTGGTGCTTGCGCGGGTGAGCGAGACGGCTTTCGAGGCGCGGGTACCGCTGGATCTCCAGGGGGTGACCATCGGCAGCATCGCGATGGACGACGGGGTGCTGCAGCTGCCGCCCTTGACCCTGCCCTACTCGCCGGAGTTCGAGGGTGTTGCGGCCGGCCAGGGTGAGTCCACACTTCGCCAGGTTGCGCGGGTGAGTGGAGGCCGGGTGGGGGCGAGCGTGGGCGAGCTCTACGAGGGGGAGGTGCGAGTCGTCGGTGGTCGGGTGATGACCCGAGAGCTGGTCATCCTGGCCATCCTGCTTCTGCTTCTGGAGATCGCCTTCAGGCGCTTGCAGCTGTGGGGCCTGCTGGATGTCCGGCGTGGCCCGAGGGACGACCGGGTCGATCAGGCGCGCAGCGTGGTCGAACGAAGCCGATCCCGGAAGCGCAAGGTCGCCGCGAAGCAGGCACCGGTCGAGGCGGAGGCGGCGCAGTCCGAGACGGAAGACGAGGCGGACGAGGAGACCGAAGCGGATGGCCTGGGAGATGCCCTGAACGCCGCCCGGAAGCGAGGCCGCAACCGCCTGGACCGCTAGCCTCGCAGGGCTGTCACACCCCGTCACATCCTGTCGCTGGAGAAAGGTCCAGCGGGTCCGTACTTAGTTGGTGAACCCCAACGAGGACCCCACCATGAGCCGAATCACCCGAACAGCCATCCTGACTTCCTTTGTGACCTTGTCGCTTGCGTGTGGAGGCCCCCCCGGTGGATGGGAGTCTGAACTCTCCAACACCGTGCTGGTGAGCTTCTACAGCGCGAGCGACTACAGCGAGACCGAGACGCTGGTTCTTTGCTCCGATGGAAGCGCCTACTACAGCTTCGAGAGCTACAGCTCCGGCTTCGGCAGCAGCCTCTCCTATTTTGATGAGGACCAGGGCTCCTGGACTGTCGACGACGGCGGCTACTACGGCGTGCTCAACCTCTCGATGAGCGAGGAGTGGGGCTACGAAGTCACCGTCGGCGAGGACGGCGGCTACCTGCTCGACGGCGACCTCTGGTACTCCGACGGCCAGGCGGGGTGCTGAAATGACCCTCTTGATCTCACTCTCTTTCGCCCTTGAGGCCAAGATCGTCAACGGCCAGGCCACCGACGACTTTGGAGCGGTCGGCGTCATCATCGCGCTTGACAGCACCTCCGGTGACGGCTTCGATTTCTGCTCAGGCACCCTCATCCACCCCGAGTTCGTACTCACCGCCGCGCACTGCATCGCGCCTATCGAGGACTTCGTCGCCCAAGGCTTCGACAGCTACTGGTTTGGCCTCGGTGAAGACCTCTACGCTGAGAACGGGCTCTTCGACGCCTCCGAGATGATCGGGGTCGTCGTTCACCCGGACTACAACCCGAACACCTTCGCGAACGACATCGCACTGGTCCAGTTGGCAACACCCGTGACCAGTGTGGATCCCATCCCCCTCAATGGAATGGAGCCCACCGACGAGTGGCTGGACATGGAGATGAGCTACGTCGGCTGGGGTCTGACCACCGACGATGGCAACGACAGCGGTGTAAAGCGCACGGTTGATGTTCCCTTCGCCGAGGCCAACGAGGACTTCATCTACACCTACGACCCCACCGAGCAGCGGAACATCTGCAACGGTGACTCCGGAGGTGCGGCCTTGTTGCCCACGAGCGAGGGACCGCTGCTGGCTGGCGTGAACAGCCACGGCTTCAACGTGAACGGCGGCAGCCCGGACTGCGACCGCGCTGGTGCGGCTGCGGGCTCCACCCGAGTGGATGCCCACATCGGCTGGATTCAGGAGTACGTGGACGTCGATGCGGTGGTCGCCGAGTTCGAGCAGACCCCCGCGCCCAGGCCCCAGCAGGAAGCTGCCTACCCCCTGGGCTGTCAGCACAGCGGTGGTGGTGGTGTGAACCCCCTCATCGGTCTGCTGATGGCCGGACTGGCGGTGCTCCTCAAGCGCTGAGCCAGCCTGTTCTTCCGGGCCGGGTGCGACGCAGGTCGCACTCGGCCCTTCGCTCGTGTGGGCCCTGCGCCGAGCCCGGGTCAGCGGACCGTGAGCAGCCCATGCGGCACGAGCACTTCACTGCACTCCTCGTCCAGTGCGCGGTTCGTCATCACCCGGACGAAGACCCCGCCCGTGAGGCGCGCTTCTTCCCGCAGGGCCTCGGTGAGCGCTCGCAGCCTCTCCAGGTAGAGACGCACCGAGGGACCGTCCAGCACCAGGTCGAGCACCTCGTCCGTCTCGCTGTCCATGAGCCGCACGGCGCCGCCTTCGTCGGGATTGGCGTCCCATTCGCTCAAGACCTGGATCAGGCCCACCGTGCCCGCGCTTGCCGCCAACCTGCGGACCAGGGCGGGGGCGGAGTGCGGTGAGAGGAAGTCGCTCACCAGCAGCCGAACGCTCCCTGGACGCAGCCGACTGGCTGAGCGCTGGACCGAGTCCAGAAGGGGCATACGCGAACTGAACTCCAACCCGGCGGCCATCAGCTCGTCCGTGCCCGTCCGTCGGCCACCGATGTGCATCCGGACCAGAAAGCCGTCGGCTTCGGCAGCTCTCGCCAGGCCCGCCACCAGGTCCACCGTTCTCTGGGCCTTGCCCTGCGCCAGACTCAAGCTGTCGTCCACCACCAGCTCAAGAGTGGGCCGGACCTCTTCCCGGTAGCGCTTGATCATCAACTGGTCGGTGCGGGCGTAGGCCCTCCAGTCCAGCTTGCGGATGTCGTCGCCCATGAAGTACTTGCGGTGATCCTGGAACTCCACGCTGGAGCCGGTTCCTCGGCCCTTCATCAGCCCGGAGAGTCCGCTCATCGGGGGCAGGCGAAGACCCAGGCTGTAGCGTTCAGCGAGCGCTGCGTGCTCAGGACCCGGGCTTGGCACGTCTGCGCTTCTCCTCGCTGCACTCCAGGGTGCGGCTCGCCGCGCGGTAGATGCGCGGCAGGTTCACCAGCAGTCCCGCCAGTGCCAGGGAGAAGACGACGGCACACACCTCGGCGGCCTCGTGACGAGCTCGCCAGACCTCCTCCATGCCCCAGATTGGGTTCAGGCTGTGCTGGCCACCCTCCCAGTCGGACTGGTTGGAGAGGAAGCCCAGAAAGACGGGGCCGGTCATGCCGAGGAAGCTAAAGCCCGGGATGAAGAAGAAACTCAGCACCCGTAGCGGCAGGCGTGTGCTCCATCGGGACAGGGGCCACGAAGGCCAGCTCATCGTGATCACCCAGTAGGCCCAGACGAGCAGGAGGGTGGCCCTCAGGTGATGGCCGTAGTCCACGCTGAAGGCAGGCACCAGGATCAGGGGAAAGACCGCAATTCCGCCCAGGATCACCGCCAGCAGGAGACCGTTGGCACCTCCGGGCATCCAGGGTGTGATCAGCAAGGCCAGCACGCGGTTCTTCGGCACCTGCAGGCGGACACGGCGACCGAAGTGCTCGGGTTCGGTGACGAAGAGCGCCACGGGCATGGACACGAAGAAGAGCGTGTACGCGGTCGTCGCCAGCTGGATCTCGTCATCTCGGGCGGGGCTGAAGGCGTAGAGGAGGTAGGGCAGGGCGGTGCCTGCCAGCACGATCAGGGTGGTGAGCACCCTCGCCATGGTGGAGCGGTTCTCTTCGGGGTGGCCGATGCGGGAGGCCGCTCCGACAAGGGCGAAGCCTCCGATCGCCAGCCCGTGAAGCCAGAAGGCTGCCAGGGCCCAATAGAACTCTCTGTCCTGCAGGACAGCGGGGTCCTCGAGCATGGCGATGCCCAGCGCGCAGGCGGTGAAGGTGATGTTGAGCTGGAAGATCCCGCAGGCCGCCATGATCAGCACGCGCAGGAGCTTGTTGCTGGTGAGCCAGCTGGCCGCGATGGTGACGCAGGCCATCACGCTGCCGTAGCAGAGCGCGGTCAGCACCGCGACGAGCGCTGCGCCCAGGTCCACGCCGGGAAGCAGGTAGGCCAGACCCAAGAAGGGAAAGAGTGCGGAGACGATCAGGCTGCCCTGCACCAGGGTGGCGAGCAGCCGGCCCCAGACGATCTGTCGCGGGCGCAGGTTGCTCAGCGCCAGGAGGTCCGCCTGCCTGGGATCCGCGGTGGCTGAGGAGATGAAAGCCTGGAAAGGGATGAGTGCGAGTACGGCTCCGCACAGGCAGACGTAGATGGCGGCGAAGAAGATCTGACCGATGTCGCCCCCGGAGCCCTGTCCTGCGATGACCAGGACCGTGAGCCCGACCAGGGTCGCGATGAACAGGGTCAGGGCGTAGCTGCCCTTGAAATAGCGCCCGCGTAGCCCCTGACGAACCTCCTTCACCAGGATGGGGTTCAGGAAGTCGGTCATCCGATCCAGGAAGGCGATCACTGGACCTCTCCCTTCGTGAGAGCCAGGAAGAGCTCCTCCAGGTCGGCCTCTTCGGTGGTGAACTCGATCGGCTTCAGTCCACTCTCGACCATGCGGGCCAGCAGGGCCGCTGCGTCCCCGTCTCCACCCTTCTGGTTGAAGACCAGGTGTTGTCCCTCGGTGCGAATGTTCTCGATCCCGGGCTGCTCCAGGAGGAAGCGGTGGGCTTCTTCTGGACCGGCCAGGCAGCGGGTTCGGAAGCCCTGGTTCGGCTGCAGCTTCCGCTTGATCTCATCGACCTTCCCCGTGGCCCGGATCTGCCCGGACTCGATGACCGCGACCACGTCACAGATCTCGGAGAGCTCGGTCAGGATGTGGGAGGAGATCAGCACGGCCTTGCCCATCTCGGCCAGCACGGCCAGGAGCTCCCTCAACTCCACGCGCGCTCTGGGATCCAGACCCGCCGCGGGTTCGTCGAGGATCAGCACGGCGGGGTCGTGCAGCAGGGTGACCGCCAGCCCCGCCCGTTGGCGCATGCCCTTGGACAGGGCCGTCGTGTCCTTCTCGTAGAGCGGGCCCAGGCCCGTGAACTCCACGACGTCGTTGATGGCCTTGCGTCGGGCTTTTCCCTTCAGGCCGCGCGCCCTGGCGTGGAAGTCCAGGTAGTCGCTGATGGGGGTGTTCGGTTCGCTGCCGTACTCGTCGGGCATGAAACCCACGCGTCGGCGGACCCCACGTGGATCCTCCAGCACCGAGATGCCTTCGACGAAGACATCGCCGTCGTCCGGGATGTCCAGGGTGGAGCAGATGCGCATGGTCGTGGTCTTGCCGGCCCCGTTGGGACCGATGAAGCCACAGATCTCCCCAGCCCGGACCTCGAAGCAGACCTTGTCCACGGCGTAGAGAGAGCCAAAGACTCGGGTGAGGCCCTCGACCCGGAGTGCGATCTCGCTCATCGCGCTCTCACATCACGCCCATGACGACATGGTGGCCGACGATTTCCTCGATCTCGAGCCCGTCGTTGTCGGTGAAGGGACTGTGCTCCAACAGGGCGAGCCAGGTTCCGTCCAACATGGGTGGAGGGTTCTCGTAGCGACTGTCCCACTCCGTTTCCCACAGTGCGTACACGGCGGTGTCGAAGCTCACCCGGTCCACAGCGGTGAGCACCTGGCTGGTGCCGACCCCGACGGCGTTGGCGCTGTACAGCCCTCCGTCCAGCATCACCATGATCTGGACGATGTCTCGGTCCAGGCCGTTCTGCACGGTGGGCATCGTGCCGCTCTCTTCCACGGTGACCCGCAGGCGGGAGGGCCTCTCGCTCAGGGAGATGGTGCGGATCGGTACGCGCACGGGAAGAAGGTCCCCTCTGACCAGGCGGCCTTCGTCGGACTGCTCCATCTCGAAGCGGAAGTTCCAGTCCCTGTCGGGTGCGAAGTGCCAGGTTCCGTCCATTGGGCGCAGGCCCTTGCCGGGGCTCCGGCCCGCGAAGAGTTGGCGCATTTCGGTGGTGCTGGCGCGGTGGGTGCGCTGGTCCAGCATGGTGTAGCTCCAGCTGGCGGTCTTCACCCCAAGACCCTGGCTGCTGATGCCGTAGCCCACCAGAAGGATGGTGCTTCCGATGGCGAGCCCGGGGGTTGTCAGCAGGAGGAGGGAGGGTCGCCGGAGGATGCGTACGAAGAGGTAGTTGGCGGGGCCCAGGGCAAAGGCAACCAGGAGCATGAGCAGGCTGAAGCGCACGACGGGGATGGATCCCACACCCGGGATGAGGGGGTAGATCTCGGGTCCCGAGTAGTAGGGAGTCCCAGGACTCCATCGCTGGAGGTGGCCATCCCGCAGCGAGGGGAGGAGAGGGTTCATGGCGAAAGAATTGAGCGTGGCGCTGTCCCAGATGATCAGGTGCCCCATTCCGGAGGCGTAGCTGAACCAGCCCCCCGATGAGGAGTCCAGGAAGCGCCCCTCGACCCATGCGCGCAGGCCCGGGTGACTCCCGGCCAGATCCGTGGCCCCCTCGCCCACGATCACCACGTTCCCACCGCTTCGCATCCACTCCAGCATGGGTGCCATGGCCGAATCGGGCGGGAGGCCTTCGGAGGCGGGGATGAAGACCGCATCCAGGCTGGTGTAGGCGATCCACTCCGTGGGCAGGTCCTCGTGGCTGCTGATGACCCCACCGCCGTACACGGTGACCCCCAGCGCGTCGCGCCAGGTCTCTTCCTGGGTCAGGGTGCCCTCGTCCTGGGAGACCACGATGTAGGCGAGTTCGTCCCAACCGATGCTGTCGTCCGGACCCAGGTTGTAGAGGGAGCCCAGCTCGACGGATCCGCGGTGTGCGGTGACGGTGACATTGCCGGGGTAGTCCAGCCAGGCCGGGACCATGAACTCCAGCTCCGCTCGCTCGCCTGGGGCCAGCTCGATGACCTGCCAGGTTCCCTGCTCCCCCCATCCATAGATGGGCGTGACGTGGATCTCGAGCTCCTGGGCCGAGGTCGAGGAGTTGTCCACGGTGACCTGCAAGGGCCAGTAGCCACGACCCAATCGATGAGGCCACGCATAGCGGGAGGCGACGCGGAGGTCCTTGAACTGGGCGCTGTCTTCGTTGACGGCCCACGCATCTCCCAGGAGGGCGAGCAGCAGGAGGCTCAAGCGCTGACTTCGTCGGGCAGCTTCTGATCGAGTTCGTCCACGGCCTCCAGCACGGCTTGAGCCACGTGGGGTCCGTCCACGCCGTCCAGCCGAGCGCGGTAGTCCAGGGTCACCCGATGACCGAGTGCGTGAGGAGCCACCGCACGAACATCGTCAAAGCCGGTGTTCGGTTTGCCCGCCAGGAGGGCGTGGGCTCGACAGGCTTCGGCGATGGCGATCGCAGCGCGGGGGCTGGCTCCGTAGCGCGCGTAGTCCTTCACCAGGGCGGGGGCGTAGGCGCTCTCGGGATGGGTCGCCTCGACCAGCCGTGCGATGTAGGCAGCGACCGCTTCCGGCAGGTAGATGTTGTCCACGGTGTCGAAGAGCTCCTGCAGCCCTTCGGCGTCGGTGACGGGAGTTGCAGGAGGTGGTGCACCCTGACGGCGAGAGGTCAGGATCGTCTGCATCACGGGTGCGCCGATGCGGGTGACCTTCAGCTTGAAGAGGAAGCGGTCCAGCTGAGCCTCGGGAAGCGGGAAGGTGCCCTCGAGCTCGATGGGGTTCTGGGTCGCGAGCACCCAGAAGGGCTTCGGCAGCTCGTGGGTGGTGCCCAGGACCGTGACCCGGCGCTCCTGCATGGCTTCGAGAAGTGCGGACTGCGTCCGGGGAGAGGCCCGGTTGATCTCGTCGGCGAGCACGATGTTTCCAAAGATCGGGCCCGGGTGGAAGACGAAGTCACGCTTCCCTTCGTGCTCTTCCAGGACCGGTCCGCCGGTGATGTCTCCGGGCAAGAGGTCGGGAGTGAACTGGATGCGGCGGAAGAGGAGCCCGAAGAAACCGGCGATGCCCTTGACCAGCTCGGTCTTGCCCAGCCCGGGCAGCCCCTCGAGCAGGATGTGGCCACGCGCGAGGGCTCCCACCAACACCATGCGGGTGAGCTTCTGCTGCCCCAGCAGGCGCTCGTCGAGGGCATCCAGAATGGTCTGCGCTGCGGCCTGGCCTCGCGCGACCTGTTCGTTGCTCAGCAATTCACTCACGTCTAATCATCCGGTTCGAAGAATGTTCCCACAGCGTCGCGGTGGCGTGGTGAGAGCTCGCGATCCCAGGCAGCATCACCGTAGCTTTGATCGACCTGGGCACCCCCTCCGCCCTCGGCGTGTGCATCCGCCTCGGGGTCCGTCCATCGCTCACCAAGCAGCTCGCTGTGCTTCAGGTCCGGGTTCTCGCCAGGCGGGAGAAGCTCGCTCTTGAACTTGGCGTCGTGATCCGGAAGCTCCTCGCCCCAGGTCAGATCGGTCTCGCCTTCGCCATCGCCGGGCCCTCCCTGGCCGGGCTTTTCTCCTTCTTCGCCCGGGATGCACGTGCCCGCCTGGAGATCGGCGATCCGGCACTCTTGGGACTCGCCCTGGCCCGGCTCCGTGAGTCCCGCCTCGGCGAGGCGCTCCATCTTGTTCTGGAGTGCTTCGCCCAGGGCCTCGGCGAGCTTCCCCAGCTCCTCCGGGCTCAGCCCACTGAGGGCCTGCTCCATGGCTTCGGCATCGCCGGACTCCATGGCCTCGCCCAGCTGCTCGGCGCTCTCTGTGCCCAGGGCGTCCAGCATGGCATCGTCCATCTCCTTCAGGAGTCCGCTCTTCGCGAGCAGTTCAAGCGCCTCGCTCATGGCCTTCTGGGCCTCTTCGGGGGTCGCTTCCTCCTGGGCCCGCTGCATGGCCTGCTGGCTCTCTTCGCTGTTCTTGGCGAGCTCCTCCGCCAGCTGCCCCAGCTGTTCCTCCAGGCTGTCGATGGCCTCGAAGGCGGACTCGGTGGGCTCCTCGCTGTTGCCCGCGAGATCCTCCAGGTTCTCCTCGATCTCCTCGAGGATCTCCGGATCCAGTTCCGCCACCTCCTCGAGGACCTCCAGTTGTTCCTCCAGCTGCTCGACGGCCGTCTGGGTGGCGTTCGGCGGCGGTTCTGCCCTGGAGATGGGGACCAGCAGGGCCAGGGCGAGGAAGGCGGCGGGGGGGAGGTTCCAGAGGACGGCCCGTCCCAGCCGGAGGCGAGGTGTGGCGCTCGGGCCTTCGGTGGTCTCGACACCCTGCTCGAAGGCGGTGACAACGCGACCGGAGCCGCCGGAGACCTTGTCCAGCCACGAGGCCGCGATGCGGCGGTCGATGAAGCGCCTCCGCGCAACCAGAAGGCCGGTGAGCGGGGCGATCAGCAGCAGCCCGAAGACATCCGCGCTGAAGCTGTGCCACAGACGCATCAGCAGGCAGAGCACCCCGACAACCCAGAGCAGGGTGGCCAGGTGGCGCAGCGTCGAACCCAGCGTGGTCGCAAGGGCCACTCGGGTCACGACTCGGTCGATCTTCTGCTTACTCACCGCTCTGGAACGTTTGGGAAGCCTCTACCATTTCACCCGTCGAGACAGGCGGTGGATTCCCACGTGTAGGTCGCGGGTGGCTCCAAGGGGTTGGACTCGTCCTCGGGCCCATAGGTTCCCGTGGCGTAGCTGGTGTTCATCGCGTAGGAGTTGCCGCTGACGTTGTAGCCGACGAAGACGAGCATCCGGTTCTCCCAGTTGAGGTTCCCGCTGGGGGTCAGGACGTCAAAGATGAAGACCACGTCCTGTTCGAGCTCGTCCCCATACTCGAAGTCGTCCTTGTCGGGGTGATCCCACAGGTAGAGGTAGTTGAGCTGCGGGCAGCCGTCGGTCTCTTTCGTCATCGTGGCGCCGTAGCCGAGCTCGGCCTCACCGGCGTTGAGGCTGTTCAGGCTGGCCTGGGTCAGCGGCGCCGTGTTCTTGTACTCGATCACGTCGACGCAGTCCTCGTCCCAGCCCTCTCCAAAGAACCAGTACCAGGTCTCGGTCAGCGTGAAGTCACCGTCGGCGTCGGTGCTCCCCTCGGCGATCCGGGCGACCCAGGTGTCAGCACCCTCGTTGCAGCCATCGAACTGCCAGGTGAGGCAGGCCCCTTCGTAGGGCAGATTGGGATGGCATTCGTCCTCGACGTTTGTGTCCGTCGGGTCCCCACTGTGGTCCTTTTCACCACAGGCAAGGAGTGAGAACAGGAGCATGGGTCGGCCTCCTCCGGCCTGCCAGCTTAACCGACAGGATCGCTGCCAGCGGGCCAGTCGATGCGTACTTCTGGCGTATAGGCCAGAAGCTCTCTCGCCCGGCTTCCGTCCAACACCGAGCAGTAGTGGAAGCGACGGCGGTTCATGCCGTAGCTGAAGTCGTGGCCAAGCAGGGCTCGTCGCAGGCGGTAGAGCGGGCTGAGTGTCTGGCTCGGCATCGGCATGCCGATGCGGCCCCATGATCGAATGCAGGCGGTCAGGGGAAGGGTGTCAGCCCCGGGGATGTTGAAGACTCCCTGCACCCCGAAGGCACGAGCCGCCAGCTCCAGCCCTCGCACGCAGTCATCCAGAGAGAGCAGGTTCATCATCGGGTCGAAGCCGGCGGGCCGGAAGCAGAGCGGTGCTTCCAGGTAGTCGAAGAGCTGGCTTCCGGAGCCCGGTGCCAGGACCTCGGCACAGCGCAGTACCGTGATCTCCAGGCGCGTCAGGCCCATCCGCGTGCACGCGCTCAGATCGGCCTCGACCCGATCGCGTACCCACTGCGGAGCCCCGCGGTTCATGTTGAGCGGGTGGTTCTCCGTGATCATGATGGGGAGGTCGTGCTGGATCTGGTAGACCTCGCCGGCGCTCTTGAAGACCAGGCGTCGGATGGTGGGGTGACGCTCGGCGAGGTCCAGCAGGCTGCGGAGGGTCTCCACGTTCTGGGCGTGCACCCGTCCGCCCTTGTGGCGAGCGTTGCGGTGCATGGCCGTGTGGATGATCACCTCGATACCCATCTCACGGGCCGGGCCGAAGAGCAGGTTTCGGGCTTCACGGCTTCGGGACAGGTTCACGCGCTTGTACACGAGGCGATCGCCGCCGCTGAAGGGCATGGCGGTCGCGGGTGCCTCGAAGCCCACGGCGAGCACTCGCCCGACCTCTTCGTCGGCCAGGAGATTGCGTACCAGGCGCTCGCCGACCGGGGTGGTCGCGCCGGTGACGAGCACGCCGCGGATCTTCACGAGAAGAGCCTGCCCTTGCGCTTCTTCAGGCCTTTTCGGATCAGATGGTCGACCGCTTCGCGCACCCGCTGGGCGGCTTCCTCGAGCCGGTCGGGATCGTCTGCATCGCTGGGCGTCATGTCCTTGAAGGGGAGGGGCTTCCCGTAGTGGATGTGGTAGCGGAACGGCATGGGGAGGGGCGTGGCAGGGATGGGAACGTAGGGCAGCCCCAGGAGCCGGCCCAGCCGATCCAGCCGTCCGATCTGGGGCATCTGCTCCTCGGGGCCGATGAAGGCGACGGGTACGATCGGGGCTCCGTGTCGGATGGCCAGTTCGGTGTGTCCGACCCGCCACCTCTGGAGGTGGTAGCGATCGCGGTAGTGCTTGCCGATCCCGGGGGTTCCCTCGGGGAAGATCATCAGCAGCTCACCCGCATCCAGGAGCGTCCTGGCGTTGCCGCGGCTGCCTCCGACCATGCCGCCGCGGCTGAAGAAGGTCCCGAGCACGGGGAGGGTGGGCACGAAGTGATCGGCGATCGGGCGCGGGACACGTCCAGCCTGCTGGATCACGTCCATCCACAGCATCATGCCGTCGGTGGGGAGCGTGCCGGAGTGGTTCGCCGCCAGGACCCCGGGTCCTGTACGGGGGATGTTCTCTGCGCCGTAGCTGATGCAGCGGAAGTAGCGCTTGTAGAGCGGCTTACCGAGGGCCATCCCCAGAGCGACGAAGTCCCGGTGCAGTCCAAAGGCGTCGTAGCCGTGCCCGGCGTCAGGCACCCTGACCTTCCTCAGGATCTCCTTCTCGTCCTCATTCAGGACCGCGTGGGCCAGAGCGCGTGCGACCAGCGGTGGAACCGGCATTCCGGCGGTCTAACGAGATTACTCAGAGGTTGTCGTGGCGGGTTTCACGGGTTCGGAGCGAGGAGGGCTCGGGGAGCCGGTGCGGGCAGCGTTCAGGTTGGCGGCGACCCGGTAGGCCACCAGCGCGCCCTCGATGTCTCCCTGGGACTCGAGGATGGAACCCTCCAGGTGGTACAGGTTCGCGCGGAAGACGGTGTTTGCCGAGGAACGCCGTTGGCCGTCTCGGACGATCGCGAGGGCGCCCGAGTCCCCGGCCATGCTCGTGTATCGAGCGGCGCGCCAGGACATGTCCTGGGCCACGCGGGGGTCGCTGCTCTTCGCCAGCGCGAGACAGGTCTGGGCAGCCGCACGGTAGTCCCCTGCGCTGGCTTGGGCCTCGGCCTGCTCCACCGCCGTGGAGAAGGTCTTCAGTTCGCTGCCTGTCAGCGCGCGGAGGTACCAGTCGCTGCCGTAGTCGCGCGGTGCGGCTGCCGCTCGGAGGCTCTCCAGGTCATCGGGGATGACCGCTTCCCGGACGATGTCCTCTTCTTCTTCTTCCATCTCGTAGTCCGCGAAGGCGCCCTGGTCGTCGTCCGCCGTCGGGGCTTCGGTGCTGTTGGTGCGATCCCTCCTGCCGCTGCGCTTCGGCTCCTGCTTGCTCTTCAGTCTGGGGCCCGCTCCCTCGTCGGCCATGTCTTCGCTGTAGACCGCCGGTGCCGGTGTCGGTGCCGCTCCTGGTCCTGCTCCTCCGCCTGTCAGCTCTGGGGCAGGGCCGTAGGTCGAGGCCGCCCCACTGGACTGAAGTTCCGGTGCCTCGGGCTGATCGGCTGCCTTTGGTGGAGCCGGCGCGGCCTTCTTGGTGGCCGGCATCGGTCGCTCCGCGTCCTCGTCCTCGTCCTTCTCCACTTCCAGCAGGACCTCCTGCTCCAGGCTTGCTTCAAAGTTCTCGGGCTCCGCCGGGCTGGGCTCGTCGATCACCTCCGCCGGTGCCGGCGGGTCGATGGACTGCTCGAAGTCCTGGGGAACGATGATGAAGAGCACCAGCGCTGCAGCAGCCAGCGTGCCGACGCCTCCCCAGATGCGACGGCGACGTCTACGTACGGCGGCCAGGTCGATGAGATCGGCCTGGGTGGCCGGCATCTGGCTGCGGCGTGCTTCGAGCTCCTCGTCGCTGATGAGGCTGGTCGGCGCGGCATCGGGGTGCGCGGCGAAGGGACCCTCGGTCACTCCGGCCAGGATGTCGTCCAGACTCACCCCGGGTGGGGGCGCAAGCTCGGGACGCAGCGCGATCATGGACTCGACCACGTCGCCCTCCAGACCCTCGGGGGGCCCGGAAGTCGGGTCGTCGAGCCACTGCGCGAGCAGTGCTTCCTGGCGGGGGTCGATCATCTGGGGGGGTACTTCTTGCGGAAAGCCTTTGCAGCACGGTGGAGGATTACGTCGAAGTTACCGGTGGTCACGCCCAGGATTCGGGCGCACTCCTCCCGGTCGCGGTCTTCCAGCATGCGCAGGCGCAGGGCCTGTGCGTAGCGGGGGTTGATGAGCTCGAGAGCCTCCTCGACCAGTTCGCGGGTCTCGCGCTGTTCCTGGCCCCGGTCCGGAGCAGGAGGCGGCTGTCCCACCGTTCGATCGATGTTCTCTTCCACCCGGTCCTGCAGGCGCTCTCGGCGAGCGTGCGCCCGATGCACGTCGATGGCTCGGTTGATGGCGATGCGTCGCAACCAGAAGAAGATGCTGCGGTCCACCAAGTCGTACTGCTCGATGCGCTCCAAGACGATGCGGAAGGTGTCCCGAAGAACATCTTCCGCCAGCTCGGGGATCGGAAGCCTCGGGAGGATGACCTGGCGGTAGATGCGCATCCCGTACCAGGAATAGAGCTCGCCCAGGGCCTCGCGATCGCCCTTCTTGAGTCGCACCACCACCGCCCGTTCCCGCTCCAGCGGGACGAGATCGTGCTCCGCAGCGCGTTGGGTGCTTCGAGTCAAGTGCGATGGTCCTCATCCAGCCTCCACTCGGAAAACGAGGGGAGAAGGTGATTCTTACAGCGGATTGTCCAACATCACGCCGCGCCCGAGAATCCACTCTGGATCGACGTGGTGTTTGAGAGCGCCGAAGGAGGCCAGTGTTTCCTGGCCGACCATCCGCTCGAGGTACTGACGTTTCAGCTTTCCGACGCCGTGTTCGGCGCTCAGGGTTCCTCCGTGCTGCAGGGCCAGATCGTAGAGATGGGACCAGGTCTCCCAGGCCTCATCAAGCTCGGACACCGTGCGCGGCAAGAGGTTCAGGTGAAGATGGTTGTCGCCGATATGGCCGAAGAGCACGTGCGGAAGATCCACTTGCGAGTAGGCCCGCATCATCGTTCCCAGGGCATGGTCCGGGACCGCGAAGTCGGTACCCACCTTGGGCACACCGTTGGCGGTGACGATCTCGTTTACCCCCGAGGGCACGGCGTGGCGGATGGCGCGCAGGCGCTCCAGATCGCGGGCGTCCTGGGCCACGAACACGTCCAGAGCCGTGTCTGTGCGCTCCGCCCAGGCGCTCAGGTGGTCGCTGTGGTTCTCGATCGAACACTCCTGCTCGATCCAGACCGCAGCGCGCGCTGAAGGCGGGATGTCCAGCCCCCGCGAGCGGACGAGAGCGAGGCTGTGCTGGTCGTACCACTCGATGAGGCGGGGAGCGGCTCCCTTGCACACATCGACGTAGTCCAAGGCCTCGTCCACGCTTCCGAAGAAGGCCAGCACCGAAAAGACGAGATCGGGCCTGGGGAGCGTGCTCAGTGAAGCGCGGGTGACGAGCCCGAGCATGCCCTCGCTGCCGATGAGGAGATCCAGCAGGTTGTCGGCTGGAAAGAGGCCTGCAGCACTCTTCACGGCCGGGGGTTGCCAGTCCACTCGGGGCCATTCGTCAGGCACGGGCGTGTCGCCGTCCGCGTGCACCACCTCGCCCGTGGCCAGCACCACCTCCACCGAGCGGACCCAGTTCCGGATCGGCCCGTACTTGTAGCTGCGCGCTCCGGAGGCGTTGCAGGCAAGGGCGCCCCCCAGGCTGCACTCTCGTCGGCTTGTCGGGTCGGGCGGGAAGAAGCGCCCTGTCTGCTCGATGGCGTCTTGGAGTTCACCCAGCAGCACCCCACCCTGGGCGTGGATGGTGTCGCCCAGTTCGACTTCCCTCATGGCCTCGGTGGAGAGGAGCCAGCCCCCGAAGGGGATGGGGCCGCCGGTGGTCGAGGTCCTCTTCGCCGTGATGGTCAGCGGGATGCCTTCGGCCTGGCAGTGCGAGAGGACCTCGGAACATTCCTCGGTGTTTCTGGGTCGGACCAGAGCCTCGCAGTGGCCGCCCGCCATGTTGGAGGCGTCGCTCAGGTACCCGGCCAGGATGGACGGGTCCGTGATGATCTTCACCGACTCAGAAGCGAACGGTAGCGGTGACCATTGCGCCCTGGTCATTGACCATGAGGACGGTTCCCGTCCCCAGCGCAGCAGCGCCGGCTCCCCACAGCAGCACGCTGGTGCGGCGGGCGGCGACGATCTCGTCTTTGTGGTTGTTGTAGAACTCCGTGCGCCCCTCGTCGATCACGCCGTCTCGATCCTGGTCTGCGGCCAGGTGGAGCTGGTAGCCCTCGTAGCGGAGATAGCTGCCGTAGCCCGTGGCGCCGATCCCCGCGGCGAGCAGCGCTCCGCCCGCGACCTTCGCTCCCAGGCCGCTGAGGTCCCTGGGCTCCTTCGGCGGCGTCACGGTTGCGATGTCGCTGCCGACCGTGAGCTGGATCTGCGTGGTCTCGCCAGAGACCACCGTGACGGTCCGGCTGTTTTCGCCCAGCCCCTCTTTGCGAACGGTGACGAGGTGTTCCCCTTCGCTCAGAGAGTCCACCGTGAAGGGACCCACCGCGACCATCTCGCCGTCCACCAACACCATGGCATCGACGGGGTCCACCAGCACGCTCAGGCTGCCGTAACCCTGCAAGGTCAGGCCCACATCGATGCGGTAGGCGCCGCCCATCTTCACGTCGATGACCTGCGTGTGGGTGTTGTGTCCGGCTGCGGAGACCACCAGGTTGTGGGGACCGCAGTTGAGTTCGATCGCCGCTGGTAGCGCCAGGCTCAACCCGTCGATGGTTGCGGTCGCGTCATCCGGGGTGGCGCGAATCTCGGCGAAACCGCCCGTCGGTTCCAGGGCGAGTTCAAGGCGTGCCACCTTGCCGTCCGCCACATCGACCGAGCCCACGCCGCTCTGGCATTCGCTCTTGACCTGGACGAGGTGTGTACCCGGCTCGACCTGCACCATTCCGGGTGCGTCGACCTGGGTATCGACACCGTCTACGAAGATGCGGCCGACCTCGTCGTTTCCAACCTGTACGAAGATCGATCCGGCCGCGTACGCCGTGCTCAGCAGAAGGATGCTCATCGAGCCATGATTCGCACGGTTTCACCCACTTGACAAGTTACGTGATCACGACATGACTCCGTTCAAGATCCGCAAGCGCCTGAAGGCGCTGTTCGGCCTCGGAGCGGAGCCCGCAGCAGTTCGACCGTCTGTGCGGTCGAAGGTGGTGTCGGGTTGTGGACGGCGAAGGGGCGGAGCAGTCCTTCGAGGGCCACCAGGGGGACACCCCACTCTTTATCAGCGGCAACATGGAAAAGCCCATCGGCAGTGGGTGCAACGACAGCACGTGCGCGACCTGTCGGATCGAGGTGCTGGACGGGGCGGAGTACCTCTCACCTCAGGGCCAGCACGAGCGCCAGACCCTAGGGGAAACGGACACCCCGAGCACCTGCGACTGGCTTGTTGTGCCGAGATCCTGAGGGACTCGGTTCGTGTCCGAGCCTTTGAGTTTCTTGAGCTCTAGGTGATTCCCATCGATGCCCTCACTCGGTTCTTCGAGGAGGCGATTCCCTTCAACCGCGTCCTCGGCATTCAGGTGGACGAGGTCGGCTCTGGGCGGTGCATCCTGCGGGTGCAGGGTCGAGAGGAATTCACGGGCAACCCCAGGTTGCCGGCGATGCACGGTGGCGTGATCAGCAGCCTGGCCGACTCGGCCGGTGGTCTCGCTGTCTTCAGTCAGCTCGAGCTCAGTCAGAACTGCAGTACGGTCGATCTGCGCGTGGACTACCTTCGGCCGGCCGTGCCCACCGAAGCCCTGATCTGCGAGTCACGTGTCGTGCGCGCAGGCAATCGGGTGGTGGTGACGGATTCCACCCTTCGGCAGGGGGAGAGGATCGTGGCCACCGCTCGAGCGGTCTACAACGTCGTGGCTCATGCCATCGACGAGAGTCTGGAGTGAAACGCTGGCCCGCGACCCTCGGGTTGGTCCTGGGCCCGAGCTTGGCGGCTGCAATTGCCTTCGCCCCCAGCCCGGAAGGCCTCGATCTACCTGGGCAGCGCGCGCTGGCCGTGCTGGCGCTGTGTGTCTGTTGGTGGCTGTTGACCCCTGTGGCGCTGCCTGTGACCGCACTGGTCGGCCTGGCGGCGCTGCCGGTGCTCGGGGTGCTGCGGGCTGACGAGGCCTTCGCCCTCTTCGGAAACCAGGCGGTCTTCTTCGTGATCGGCGTCTTCCTGTTGGCCTCCGCCATGCTGAAGACAGGGCTCTCCAAGCGCCTGGCGCTGTGGACCCTGCGGGCGACGGCGCGCACCGAGGACCGGCTGGCTGCCGCGGTCTTGGGACTCTCTGCCATCCTGTGCGCCTTTGTCGTCAGCCATGCTGTCGCTGCCTTGATGCTGCCCATCGTGGTCGGCACCATCGAGGCTCTGGACCTGGGTCCGCGCAGCCGCACGGCTCGAAGGCTGCTGCTCTCCATGGCCTGGGGCACGATCCTCGGCTCCAGCCTGACGCTCTTCGGGAGCGCCCGCGCAAGCCTGGCCCTCTCCACCTGGCAGGCATGGGGCGGTGAGGGAGACATCGGGCTGTTGGACTTCAGTGCGGCCACGGTGCCCCCTGTGCTCGTGGTCCTGGTGTTCACCTACGGGTGGCTGCGGATCCGGTTCCCCCCCGAGAACCTGGCCATGGAGCCAGCCCTGGAGCGGCTGGACGCCCAGGTTCGCGACATGGGCTCGATGAAGCGCGATGAGTTCTTCACCATCGGCACCATCGCCCTGATGATGGTCGTCATCGCGCTCTTTGGAGCCGACCATGGCTACGGGACTCTGGCTCTGCTGTGCAGCAGCCTGCTCTTCGTGTCCCGCGTGCTCCGCTGGGAGCAGGCCGAGCGCTACGTGAACTGGGGCATCGTGCTGCTCTATGGTGGAGCGATCGCCATCGGATCCGCGCTTGACCAGAGCGGTGCGATGGCCTGGCTGGTGGACCGGGCCATGCCTGACAGCGGCCTGGGTCCGGTCATGGCGCTGTTGGTCATCGCCGCCATGGCAGCGTTGCTGTCGGAGTTTGTCTCCAACGCTGCAGTGATCGCCCTTGCACTGCCGGCGGTCCTCGCGATCACCCCCCTCCTCGGGCTGGACCCGCGCGCGGTCACCATCCTGATGCCGGTCGCTGCAGGGATGGCATTATCGATGCCTACCTCCACCCCCGCGATGGCGATGGTCTATGGCACTGGGTACCTGAGTGTTCGGCGCGTGCTCGTGACGGGCCTTCCTCTTTCCATCCTCGGGGTTGCGGTGCTGACCGCCTTCGCGGTCCATGGCTGGCCCCTGCTCGGGCTCGGAGGTACGCCGTGAAGCGCATCTTGCTGGTGCTCGCGACGACACGCTACTCGCACGCTTCGGTCACCCATGCCCTGCAGGAGGCGGCCAAGCTCCAGACCGAGGGGCCTGTCGAGCTCCAGGTGCTCTACATCATCGAGACCGCGGAGCTGGCGAAGGTGCGTGCTTCCATCGACGAAGACGGCTGGCTGGGGGCCCAACCGCAGCGCCAGGTCATCGATACGCTGGCACGACAGCACCACCGTACGGCCCGCCGTCGTATCCAGCAGGCTCGCAAGCAGGCTCGAGAGCAGGGCTTGGAGATCACGGTCGACGAGCTCGAAGGCGACTACGTGGACCTGGCCTCGAAGGCCGCGCTCGAGAGGGATGTGGACGTGGTCTTCATGACCCGCGCCGACAAGCCCTTCATCACCCGCTTCCTGTTCGGAAGCGACGCCGAGAAGGTGGCGCGGCTGGTTCGAGACAGCGGTGGGCGTGTCGTCATCGTCGATAGCGCGTGAAGAGGGCCCGACCGAGCCACCTGAGCTCCTACGGGGGCAATCAGCGGGTGCTGTACCTCAGCGCCACCCTGCCTCTTCTGGCCATGCTCCTGTGCGTGCTCCTGGCCACGGCTTGCCCGGAGGAGCTCGTGTGGAGCAGTGTTGCTCGAGCGGTCCTCCTCACGCTGCCTCGGTGGCTCCTGCTGCTCTGGGTACCCTGGGGCCTGTGGGCGGCCTGGAGGGGGTCGCCGGTGGGCCTGCCGGTGGCGCTGTTGGCGGTCCTTGCTTCCGGATGGCCCAACTTCCGGGATCCGGGGGAGGGGATTGGCTTCGTCGTCGCCAATGTGCAGGCCTACAGCGACCAGCCGGAGCTGTTGGAGGAGGCCATCAACGCGCTGGAACCGGACGTGGTCCTGGCGATTGAAAAGCGCGTACGTAAGCTGCAGGGCCTGGACCGTGTTGCCCACAACTACGACCGGGAGCTGCCGCGACCCAGTCATGGCAGCGCGGTCTTTTGCCGCAAGGGCAGGCTCTGTTCCGCCGAGGTCACCGACGAGATCGGACCCGAAGATTGCTCGATGCCCCTGGTGCTGGTGCGGGTCGAGGCGAGCTTCTGCGTGGTGGGGCTCCACGCTCCGCCGCCCGCACCGGTCTGTGGTCACGGCCTGCAGCCCTACGTCGAGCATGTCGCCTCACACCTTGAAGGAGGGCGCGTCAGTCGGGACTTCGGCCCTTGCCGGGCCGAGGACCCCGTGCTCGTGGTGGGCGACCTGAACCACGTCCCGGGCAGCACGGCCTGGCGGACTCTGATGGACACGGGCCTGGATGATCGGCTGGCCTGGCACGGCATCTGGGCCGCGAGCTGGCCAAACGGTGGGGGCTGGCCGCGCCTACCGTTCTTCCGTCTGGACCAGGTGCTCGCAGGGGATGTCCGGGTCGGGCCGGTGGACCTCGTGGACTTGCCGGGAGCGGATCACCGCGCGCTGCATTTCCGGGTTAGCTCGGTCCGATGACCTTGTTGCTGCTGGCCTGCACGGGAAGTGCAGACAACGAAGACTCCACGCCCGTGGACACACAGCCGGACTCCATCACCTACCCGACCCAGGATCGCGTGCTCTTCTACCATGGCCACGGTGGTGAGCCGGGGGACTCGGTGGGCAACGGTGGCTCGGACCTGGCGGAGGCCTTCATCAGCTCGGAGTATGGCTGGCAGGCCGAGCGACGCGACAACCTGGGTGAACCCGAGAAGTTCCGCGCCATCGTGCTGATGGACCCCGGCGTGAAGCAGCCCTTCGCCTTCCAGGACGACGACGTGGGGAAGCTGCAGGCTGCCATGAGGGGCGGTACCCGCATCGCGATCCTCGTGAGTGCACAGAACTGTGCGGGTGAGACCATCAACCCGCTGCTGGAGAAGCTCGGCGTTGGAGTCCGCCTGAATGGCGAGAGCGCCCCCGGAACCGTCATCAGCGAGAGCATGCCCGGGACGCAGATGACCGGAGGCGTCAGCACGGTGTACCTGAACGTTCCCTGCAAGGTCGTCCCCGACGGGGGCGAGACCCTTCTGATCGACGACCGCGATGCCTACGCGGTCGCCGAGCGGCCCGGGTGGGGTGGGGACGTGGTCGTCGTCGGCGACTACGGGTGGGCCGACGACACGGATCAGCTCGACCTGGGGAGCAACAGCGCCTTCCTGGGGCGCCTGGTCGAGGTCGATCCGGCCCTGGCTGTCGAGTGAGCCATCGCGAGGCGCTGCTGGCCGTTCTGGAAGCTCGCGGCGAAGAGCCTGTCACCGACAGCGACGGCCTGTGTCCGCTCCTGGAGCCCCTTGCTCGAGATGCAGGAGGTACGACGGCCTTCCTGCGCTGGCCCACCGCGCCAGAAGGGATGCCGACGCCGGTGGTGCGACAGGTGGGCATGAGTGTGCGCCTGCTCGCTGCGTCCACCGAGCAGTTCCTGCACCGGGTCGCCGTGCTGCGGGAGGCGGCGGGGCGGGACCCCGCGCTGGATGCGTTCTACGTCCCGGGTACACAGCAGGCGTCCAAGCTGCCCGTCCAGGCCTACCTGCTGCTCAAGGTGGGTGGCCTGCCGGAGATCTACGAGGCGCTGGCGCTCCGCCACGAGGAGAAGGGGGATCTGAAGGCGGCGATGGTCACCCTGGACCGCTGCGCCGGGCTCTTTCCCGACTGGGGACGCTTCCACGTGCTCAGGGCACAGCTCTTTGTGCAGCAGGGTCGTGACGAAGAGGCTCGCGATGCTGCTCGAGGAGCCCTCTCGCAGCCTCTCTGGACCCTTGGGGCCCCGCCCGCGGAGGTCGCGGCGCACGCCGGTGCGACGCTGAGCCCCGAGCACTATCGGAGCCTGGAGGGACCCCTGCTCGACCGTGCGGCGCACCTGCTCGATGCGGCTTTTCTCGAGGGGGACTGGGAGGCCATCAGGGAGCCGTTGGCGGTGCTCTACCGTGAGGCCGGCTTGGACAAGGTGGCCGACTTCGTCAGTTGATGAAGTCGATCTCGCCGCCCAGATCCCGCTCCAGCATCTGCTTCAGGCGCTTCTTCAGACCGCTCTCGATCTGGCACACCCGCTGCTTGCTCACGCCGAAGCGTTGACCCAGCTCTTTCAAGCCAAGGGGCTCCGACGCCACCAGCCGTTCCGTCCACACGGCCAGTTCTCGGCCATCCAAGGTGGCACCGAAGCGCTGGATGTAGTCGGCCACGACCTCGTTCAGCTGGTTGCGGGCGGCCTGGGCTTCCGGTGAGGGGCCCTCGAGCTCGACCACGTCGGCCAGTGTGCGGTCCTCGCCGGCGGGAGCCTCCAGCGCCAGGATCGGGTTGTCCAGGTGCTGACTGACACGGCGGACTTCGTCTTCGGGCACGTCGAGGCGTTGGGCGATGAGTGTGTCGGTGGGGGTGATCCCCTGGGCCTCCAGCTCGTCGCGCTCTCTCTGCAGTTGGAAGAAGAGCTTGCGCCCGGCGCGAGTGTTCGTGACCTTGACCAGGCTCCAGTTGTCCAGCAGGAAGCGCAGGATCATCGCGCGAATCCAGAACTTCGCGTAGGAGCTGAAGCGGTTCCCACGGTGGGGATCGAAGCGGTACAAGGCTTCGAGCAGCCCGACATTGCCCTCCTGGACCAGGTCGAAGAGGCAGTTCCACTGCCGCTGGTACTTGCGGGCGATGGTGACAACCAGCCGCAGGTGGGCCGTCAGCAGCAGGTCCGCCGCCTGGCGATCTTTCTGCTCGTGCCAGGCCTGGGTGGCGGTCTGCTCCTGCTCCAGCGTCAGGAAGGGCATGGCGTGGACGGCGTCCAGATAGTGGCCGAAGGCATCGAGGGAGGTGGATTCCTTGCGGACGAGTGCGTTCATGGACCGAAAGTAGGCACTCGACTGGAGCGGTCAACCAATTCGAGGAGATCGGCCGCTGAGTCCGTACCGTCGCTCCCCCTCGGTCGTGCTCAGGCCTCGTCTTCCTCCTCGGGTGCAGCGATGCGCGTGAAGGTGATCTTCCCGTCGTCGCCTTCCTCTTCGCCGGGCTCCAGGTCCACCTTCACCTCGTCGCCGATGCCATAGCCACCGCCCACGATGGCCTTCGCCATGGGGTTGAGCAGGTAGCTCTGGATGGCCCGCTTGAGTGGTCGGGCGCCATAGGCCGGGTCGAAGCCCGCGTCGCAGAGCGCTTCCGCAGCGGCCTCACTCACATCGACCAGCAGGCCCCGCTGGTCCAGGAGCTTGCTCACCCGCTTCATCTGGATCCAGAAGATCTTCGAGATGTCCTCGCGGGTCAGCGCCTCGAAGACCACGATGTCGTCCACGCGGTTGAGGAACTCCGGCCGGAAGGCACTCTGCAGCTCCTTCAGGACCATGGCCTTGGCCTTGTCGTAGTCATCCTGGTGTTCGAAGAGGTACCGGCTTCCGACGTTGCTGGTCATGATGAAGACCACGTTCTTGAAGTCGACCGTGCGGCCCTTGCTGTCGGTCAGGCGTCCGTCGTCGAGCACCTGAAGGAGGGTGTTGAAGACGTCGGGGTGGGCCTTTTCGACCTCGTCGAGCAGCACCACGGAGTAGGGGCGGCGGCGAACGGTCTCGGTGAGCTGGCCACCCTCGTCGTAGCCGACATAGCCAGGAGGGGCTCCGATGAGACGGGCCACGCTGTGCTTCTCCATGTACTCGGACATGTCGATGCGAACCATGGCCTGCTCGTCGTCGAAGAGGAACTCCGCCAAGGCACGGGCGAGCTCGGTCTTTCCGACGCCGGTCGGGCCCAGGAACATGAAGCTGCCGATGGGTCGGTCGGGATCCTGAAGGCCTGCGCGCGAGCGGCGCACGGCGTCGGAGACCGCCACGATGGCTTCATGCTGGCCGATCACCCGATGGTGGAGGTTGTCCTCCATTCTGAGCAGCTTCTCCTGCTCTGACTGCTTCAACTTGGTCACCGGAACGCCGGTCCACTTGCTGACCACGTAGGCGATGTCATCGTCGGTGACGTGCTCGCGAAGGATGGCTCCGTCCTTCTGGAGCTCGGCCAGCTGGGCCTGGGCATCCTCGATGGCTTGCATGGCTTCGGGCAGATCGCCGTACTGCAGGCGGCCTGCGGTCTCGTAGTCGCCACCGCGTGTGGCGGAGTCGGCGCGGAACTTCAACTTCTCGACCTGGTTCTTCAGGTCCTGGATCTGGTCGAGGTAGTGCTTCTCGGCTTGCCAGCTGGCGCGCTTCTCCTTGGCCTCTTCCTCCAACACTTCGATGTCGGCGCGGAGCGCCCCGGCGCGCTCCAACGCGGCCTTGTCGGTCTCCCGGCCCAGTGCCGCCAATTCGACCTTCTTGCCAGCGATGGTGCGCTGCAGGACGTCGATCTCCTGCGGCAGGCTCTCGATCTCCATCTTGAGACGGCTGGCGGCCTCGTCCATCAGGTCGATGGCCTTGTCGGGAAGCTGGCGATCGCTGATGTAGCGGTTGCTCAGGTGGGCGGCGCTGAGGATCGCGTCATCGGTGATCTTGATGCCGTGATGGGCCTCGTACTTGGCCTTGATCCCACGCAGGATCTGGATGGTGGACTCGACGCTGGGCTCGCCCACGAAGACGGGCTGGAAACGACGCTCGAGCGCCTTGTCCTTTTCGACGTGCTTGCGGTACTCGTCCAGCGTGGTGGCACCCATGCAGCGCAACTCACCACGGGCCAGCGCTGGCTTCAGCATGTTGCCAGCGTCCATGGAGCCCTCGGTCTTGCCCGCGCCCACCATGGTGTGGAGCTCATCGATGAAGAGGATGACCGAGCCGTCGCTCTGCTCGATGTCGGAGAGGACGGCCTTGAGGCGTTCCTCGAACTCGCCCCGGTACTTTGCACCCGCCAGCAGGGCCGCCAGGTCCAGGGACAGAACCCGCTTGCCCTGCAGGCTCTCGGGGACGTCGTCGGTGGCGATGCGCTGGGCGATCCCCTCGACGATGGCGGTCTTGCCGACGCCCGCTTCACCGATGAGCACCGGGTTGTTCTTGGTGCGACGGCTCAGGACCTGGAGGGTGCGGCGGATCTCCTCGTCACGACCGATGATGGGGTCCATCTTGCCGTCTTTCGCGTCCTGGGTGAGATCGCGGGTGTATTTCTCCAGGGCCTCGTACTGCTCCTCCGCCTCCTCGCCCTGCACGTTGCGCCCACCGCGGATGGCCTCGATCGCGCTGGCGAGCCGGTCTTCGGTCACGCCCTGATCCAGCAGGAGCTGTCGGGCCTGGGACTTGGCCCGGACCATTCCCATCATCAGCATCTCGCTGGCGATGTGGGTGTCCTTGTACGTCCGGCCCAGCTTCTCGGCCTCGTCCACCAGCTTGTTCAGCTCACGGCCCACGTTGGCCTTGCTGCCGCCCTGGACCTTCGAAAAGCCATCGACGATCTCTGCCGCGCCCTGCTTCAGGGTGGCGGGATCGGCTCCCACCCGCCGAAGGACGTTGGGCACCACGCCCTTGTCCTGATCCAGCAGGGCGAGCAGGAGATGGGCCGGGCGGATGTCGGGATTGCCCATTCGGCCAGCGATGCGCTGGCTTTCAGCGAGTGCTTCTCGGGCCTTGACGGTGAACTTCTCGTAGGAGCTCATCGGGAACTCTCCTTTGGGGACCCAGCAGGTAGCCGCGCGGGCGGAGCAGTATAGAGCCCTGCTACCTTCCATTTATGATCTGGATGATTGCAGTCGCACTTGCCGGGGAGCCCACGTACAACGGCGAGTGGAAGCAAGGCTACAGCGAGGGGCTCCGCGACGGTCATGATCTGCCCCTTCGGGGGCCTGCAGGTCTGGGTGTCGCCGGTGGGGCACTGCTCGCCGGTACCGGCGTGGCGACCTGCGGTGTCGTGGGAACCCCCTACATCGTTGCTGCTGTCGTCTTGCCGGCGGCTGCGGGCTACCGCATCGCACCCATCCCCGATCGGGGGGAGTGGGAGACGCAGAGCAACGACTTCCAGAACGGCTATGTCCAGGGCTTTCAGGAGTCCGCGCGGCAGCGCCAGATGCGGGCTTCCCTGGCAGGTGGAGCCATCGGGGCCGTCCTGGGGACAGCGGGTGGTGTCGCGATCATTCTGGTCGCTGACGGCGTGATCAACCCCTAGCGTCATCCGGGTGAGCCGAGCAGGCCGGATCCGTAGCTCTTTGCGGCGATGAAGGCGTCCAGCCAGTCCCCGTAGCCGGACACGGTCGTGGCCCCGGGATCTGCGCACACTCGGAAGTTGTCGTCCTCGAACTGGGCCACGCCGGGTCCGTGGAAGTGGATGCCGTAGTTGTTCGGAGCGTAGAAGGTGTCCGTACGCGCGGTCCCTCCCCAGACAGCCCAGGTGTCGAACCACAGGTCTTCGGGTGGCCAGCGGTCGAGAAAGGCCTGTTTCGTCGGCTCGTCGAGAGCGCCCCAGGTGCTGCGGACCTGGAAGTCGTAGATCCCCTCCGGGGTGCGACACCGAGGAAAGCTGCCCAGGGGTTGAGGACTGTGATCGTTGGTCTCGCAGCGCTGCCGATCCCATTTCGGGGCGTCCGTCGGGTAGCGCCTGTTCTCTGGTCCCGCGGCGGCGCGCATCAACTCGGAGATGGAGCAGGGTCGTCGCCCGTAGCGCGCCAGCTCCCCTTCCAGGATCACGAGCCCGTCCCAGGTGAGGCCGTCGCTGGGCCAGGGAGCGCCCTTTCGGCCTGGGAAGGGGTAGCTGTCGATGCAGAAGTCCTCGAGCTCCACCGCATGCCGGGGGATCCACCCGCCCTTGTAGCGGTCGGTGTCCTCGGGCTCGCCCAGCTGAAGATGGCCACCCTCGATGTGCACCATGCCGTCGGGGCAGGGCGGCGCCGGTACAGGGCGCGTACAGGCGAACACCAGGATCACGACCCGATCACTCTAACTTCACTATGGACTTGACCTGTCAAGGGCTGTTAGCCTCCACCTATGCCGTTGTTGTTCCTGTTGGGGGCCTGCGCCACCGAAGTTGCCGAGGCGGAGCCCATCGGTGCTGTGGCTGTCGAGGCGTACATCGAGGACATGTGGTCCGAGCGAGCCCTCACCGTACAGGCAGGGCTGGAGGAAGCGCGGGCCCTCTACGACGAGGGGGAACGGGAGGCGGCGCAGCAGATGATCGATGCGGTCTACCAAGGCAGCTTCGAGCCTGAGTTGGAGCAGCTCGTTCGGCATCGTCTGGACAGTCGCCGTGCGGCGGAGCTGGAGTATGGCTTCGGCTTGCTCCGAGAGGCCATGGGCCGGCGCGATCCCACGGTGGTGGATGCCCGTATGGAAGCTCTGAGCGATCAGATCGACAACGCGTCCGAGGAGCTCGACCAGTTGCGTGCCATCCTGGGTTGACGGACGGAGGCGCCTGGCTCTTGCCCTGGCCGGGCTCGTGTCCGGGCTCTGCGTGCTGGAGATGGGCCTTCGGCTGGGCGACCCGGTGCCTGCCTGGCGCCAGGAGCTGGTACCCCAGCAGGTCAGCGAGCTGGACATCCACCGCCTCAGCGGTGACGACGAGCTCCTCTACGAGCTGATCCCGAATCTGGAACTGGAGCGGCAGGGGCCCTTCGGTCCGTACAGGCTGAGCACGAACGCCCGAGGTTTTCGTGGGGCGGAGCTCCGGTCCTCTCCTACCAGGCGCATCATGGTCCTCGGTGCATCCAACACCTTTGGCCCAGGGGTGGGCGACGATCAGACCTGGCCCGCACTGGCCCAGCACGCTCTGGGCGAAGACTACGAGGTCCTGAACCTGGGGGTCTCGGGCTACATGACCCGGCAGAAGGTGGCCTGGGGTCGCCTTCACCTGGACCTGAAGCCGGACCTGATTGTGCTCCAGGTCTACAACACGGGTCGCCGATTCCTGCTGCACGGGACGACCGAGGAGGCCTTCTCGCGCTGGCCGGGGCTCTGGTCGGAGTTCTTCCTGGGCACCGGGGGGGCTCTCTGGAACCTGGCATCCTGGCGTACGGCGGTCCTTGGATGGAACCGGGCCAACCAGCAGGAGGTGGCCGAGGCGCTGTACCCGGCCACCGTGGAGGCCGACCGGGCCGCGGTGCAGTCTCTGATCTCGGAGCTCGGGGTACCGCTGGTCATGGTGATCCCTGCAGCCGGCGGTGGCCTGGACGGTGTAGGGCTGCCCACCATTGATCTCTCGGCGATGAACCCGCCAGACAGGGAGATCCACCCGGATGTCGAGGGACACCGCTGGGCTGCCGAGCGTGTCGCTGCGGGGCTGCTGCCGTGGCTGGAGCCGGCCGTGCAGGGTTGTGGGTGGGAGCTCGAGCAGGTGCGTGCGGCGTGGCCCGAAGGCCAGGTCGTGAAGCGTAGGGTCGAGGGCGCGGACTCCAGCTGGCGGGTGCTGTCCACCGAGCCTCTAGGCGCGACGATCCGCGACGCAGAGGGGCAGTCCTGGTTCCAGCCCTGGGCTCGTCTCGCTCACCCCGCGTGGTGCGGCCAGGGCGAGCCCTCCGAGCACCCCGAGCACCCCGAGTGGGCATGCCGTAGCGGGGAGGCCTGGAGGATCTGCTGGTCCCAGGAGCATCCCGGCGTGGCGGAATGGAAGGAGCGACCGGGCGCCACCGAGAGGCTCATCGCTTTTGGTGTTGACCCGCCCTGAGGCCCCGGGAGACTTCAGCCGGCGCTGTCGCAGGGGAGGACGCAGCAGCGCGCGTTGAGAAGGTGCGCCGCGATCATCGTGGCGCTTCCGCACAGCGTGAAGAGAGTCCCGAGCCCGTAACCGGCGGAGTCACTGAGCAGTCCGCATCCGAGCAGCACGGCGGCGACCCCGAAGAGGAGGGCAACGGCCCAGCGTCGGTGCTTCCGGAGACCCGTTGCCACCGCCATGCTGCCCAGCAGGATGGCGCTCAGCACGAGGCCCAGCTCCAGGCCATCCCCCAGGGATGCTCCGACTCCCAGCAGCAGGGCGGGGATCAGCGCGAAGGCCACGCAGTGAACCGCGCAGGCTGCGCCTACGAACACACCACCCATGTCCAGCCAGGAGATCCTCACCCGTCGCGCCCTAATTCAACTGACGCGCTGCTGCAACGGTCTCGGCGATCCACGGGGCGCTAGACGGTCCCGGTGATGAGCAGGGCTCCCGCCCGCCAATAGTCGAGGTAGAGCGCGTAGGAGGGCCAGTAGCGACTGGCGACGAAGTCCTGCTCCGGTTCCGGCTCCCCCGAGCGCCGGATGCGCTCGGTCCGCGCCTCCCACCCAGCACTCTGAGCGGTCTGGAGCCAGCGCTTTTCGCTCCACAGGTGGGCGGGTACGTCCAGAACATCCACCCAGACGGCGCTGCCTCGGTTTTCGGCGTAGAGCTCGATCAGGCAGCCGAGTTGCCCACCCTCTTGGGTGACACGTGCCCACTCGCGCAGTGCGGCAGCCGGGTCGGGGTAGTAGTACAGGGACTCCACGCTCAGAACGTGGCTGAAGCGGGCATCGGGAAAGGGCAGGCGTTCGCCGCTGGCTACCTGGAAGTGCCCCGGTCCCTGTCGGGCCTCGTGGACCATCGCGGGACTGATGTCGACGCCGCTTCCTTCGCCAGCGCCTCGCTCCAGCATCCAGCGCACCGCCCAGCCGTTCCCGCATCCCACGTCGAGCACACGACTCTCCGGCGTCAGTTGCCAGCGGTGGAGCAGGGGCTCGACCACGGGACGGTGCCCACGCGCCATGGATTCCCCTCGGCCCTGGGCCTGCCAACGATCGAACTCTGTGGCTGCGGCTTTCTCGATGCTGTTCATGGGTGCGGAATAATTCCGCGTGGACCCTGTGTCGCTGGCCATGGTCGTTCTTGGTGTGGGGCTCGTCCTGGTGGGCGCGCGTCTGCATGCGCTTGCTGTGATCTCACCGGGTCTGGCCTTGGGGGCAGCCGCCGCCGTCTACCTTCCCATCGAGCCGTCGATGAGGCTGGTTGCGGGTGTGGTGGTCGCGGGTGTTGGGGCGCTGATCTGTCGCATGTTGGAACAGGCCGCGGTGCGATCCTTCGGTGCGCTGCTCGCGGCGGGACTGACCGCCACGGCACTGCCCCTGGTCGTCCCAGAGCCACCGGTCTGGGCGCCCGCTGTCGGTGCTGCGCTGGGGACGCTGCTCTTCCCGTCGGCCTTTCGCGTGCTGCTCATTCCCCTGACGGCCACCGCGGGCTCGCTGCTGATCGCCTTTGCCATCGGTCAGCAGGAGCAGGTGCTGCTCATCGCTGCAGGGGCGGTCGTGGGTACGCTCCTTCAGTTCGCTCTGCGCCGCGAAGCGTCGGAGGAGGAGGAGGAGGAAGAAGACTAGTGCTCAGGTGAGTGAGCGCGGAATTCGGCCCTCGTCGACCAGACCCACCGCGTCGTGAACGCGTCGCTGCAGGAAGCGCTCGTCCTTTGGCGCGGCATAGAAGCGAACCGTGGCCAGCAGCGGCAGCCCTGCTCCCGGCTCACCGTCCATCTCTCGCCAGAGGGTGCGGGCTGCCAGGGTGGTCTTGATGAGATGGGTCACGACGATGGGGCGGGTTGCGACATCCCGGAGAGGCAGATCGAGCAAGAGCTCGAAGACCTCCGCAGGGTCGCTGGTCGCTGCGATGCCCACCGCGGAGTCCACGTCGCCCCGGCTCAGTGCCGCGACCAGATCGCCTCGCTCTCTCACGACGGGCTGGGGTGGGCCGTCCAGCACCTTGCTGTGGTTCACGAAGTGCAGGAGCTGGAAGACCAGCCTCAGGGCTCGGGGATCATCCCAGCGCTCCAGGGTCTCTCGAACGGCGACGGCGAAGGTCAGTATGTGGGTGACGTCCAGCCATCCGTTCTGAACGGAGGGGTTCCGGTCGTGAGCGAGATCCAGACGCAGCATCCGCTCGCAGGCGCCCACCGCCAGCAGGTCGAGCAGATCGGAGGGAGGGATGCCCCGGGCCAGGGCATCGGCCAGGGCGGTGAAGGCCTCCGCTGGCTTGCCGTGGGTGAGGGTCTGTCCCAGGAGTTGCCGGTTCCAGCTGGGGGTTCCCCCGAGGATGCGCGCCTTCCAGAGGGAGGGCAGATCGAGAGCGAGCATCCGCTTGCGCCATCCCGCCCAGTGAGGGAGTAGATCCTCGCGGGTTCCGTTGGCGATTCCGAACACCAGGCTTCCCAGCACGTCCGGAGCGTGCTCCTCCCAGCCGGCGTGGGTGAGCAACTCGCAGACCTTGGTGCTGTAGATGAGCCTGTGGCCGAAGCTCAGGAAGTGATCGGCGCACAGACCGAAGAGCATGGGCTCGATCTCTGTCGGCCCCCAACCGCGCTTCAGGGCACCGAGCATCAAGGCCTCGGCTTCGCTGGCCTGCTCTTCTTCAACGAGCTTGCGCAAGCGCGCTGCGACCTGCTCGGGCGTCGCGGTGGTGAAGCGGGGCTTCGGCCGCTCCCGCTCAGGCCTGCGAACGTGGGCTTCCGCGAGGAGCTCGAAGACCTGCATGAGCCAGAGCACCGGCTCGGTACTGTGCTGGTAGTGGCGCAGCTCCGCAGCCAGCGCGAGGGCGTGCGTGCTGCCCCACTCCGCACGGCGAGCGTCGTAGACGGCGGCGTAGCCCAGCAGCTGGTCGGTGGAGATCCCCGCCTTCAGCAGCCGCGCCAGGTCTCGCGCTACCTGGCCGACCCTGCGCTCTTGCAGGCCCGTCTCCAGGCTGGACCAGAAGCCGTCGATGTTCGGCGGCCTGTCCTCGATGCCCACCTCGACCAGGTCGTCCACCACCCGAGCCGGCCAGCTGCGGACGTTCTCTTCGCCCATCACGCAGTCGCCGTTCTTCAGGTCGAACTTGTAGTTGTGCCAGACGCAGGTGAGCAGGCAGTCTCGGACCTCGCCCTGGATGAGCGGATAGCCCTCGTGGGGGCAGGCATTGTCCACGCCGAAGATTCCCTCCTCGGTGCGGAAGAGTGCGATGCGGTGGTCACCGCTCTTGACCAGGTGTGAGCCCCCGACGGGGAGCTCGTGAAGGCGGCAGGCGGGAATCCACCGGAGGTTCGGGGAGGTCATCTCATCTCCTTGTTGGGCCCGGGTGGGCTCAGACAGCAGAGATAGGGAGCTTCGGGTTCGACCGGTACAAGGATGTCGGTGCCTTGTCGGATTGTTGCTTCATGATCTCGCCTCTCAAGGTTCCAGGTCCTCCAGCTCGCCACGTTCCTTCGCCAGGGCCGTCTCCGCCCGCTCGTGGAGCTCCTGCACATCCTCGGCCTCGGGCAGCAGTCCAGCGATCGGGCGGATTGTGCGCACGGCTTCGGCATTGCGGCCCACTTCCAGCAGGCACTCGGTCAGGCGCATGCGGATCGGCAGGCTGAAGCGATTGAACGACAGCGCCTCTTGAAGGGAGCTGATGGCGTGGTCGGCCTCCCCGAGCTCCCACTGCGCGCGGGCCAGCGTGCTCCAGGCCCAGGGGCTGTAGGGCATCTTCTCCAGGGCGGCGCTGGCCTCGAACAGGGCCTCTTCGTAGCGCTCGTCGAGGAGGTAGAGCTCGGACATCACCAGCATCAACTCGGCGTGGTCTGGGTAGACCTCCAGGTACTGGCTGGCCAACTCGCGCGCCCGCTCGGACTCGCCGCGGGCCTGTGCGGCGTGCACCAGGCCGGACATCGCTTCGGGGCTGTTGGGGTTGAGCTCCAGGGCTTCGGTGTACCAGCCCTCGGCCTCCAGCCACTCGGCTCGATGGGCGTGGATGGTGGCCAACTGCAGGGCCACGGTGCTGCTGGGGGAACGCAGGTAGAGGTCCGCAAAGAGCTCGGCGGCGCGCTGGAGGTCACCCTGGGCGCGAGTCAGTTGTGCACGCAGGAGCTCCACCCCGTAGGTGTCCGGCATGCCGGCCTCGAGCTTGCGAAGGGCCTCTTCGGCGCGTTGGTACTGCCCCTGCCCCATCAGCTGGCGGGCTTCCCAGGTCAGTGGAACCAGGTCGATCACCTCTCGAGGATCGATGCTTCCAGGGCCAGCGAACACGTCGCCGCCCAGGTACCCCAGGGCCATCAGCGCAGCGAAGCTGTCCTCGTCGAGGGTGGCGTTGGGTGCCACCACCTCGTCCAGTTGAGCCATGATCAGAGCGAGCTGCTGGCTCTCCAGATCGGTGTTCCGAACGATCTCCGCGTGCACCGTGATCGCGCCGTCGGCGTAGGGATACCAGGCCCCCCACGCGCCCTCGGTGTAGCGACCACCCTCGTCCGTGTAGCTGTACAGTCCCGCCAGCCCCAGGTTGAACTGTCCCGTCAGCGCCTCGCTGTAGACCTGCCCGCTGCCGCCCTCGCGCAGGTCGTGGCCTTGCAGACCTTCGTGCAGCGGGAGTCCCGCCATCTCCAGCAGGGTCGGCGCGAGGTCCACGTGGCTTACGACCGCGTCGCTTCGGGTGTCCGGTCCGAAGCCCTGCCCGCGCACGATGAGGGGTACGTGCATGGTGCCGTCGTGCAGCAGGAAGCCGTGGGTTCGCTCTCCGCCGTCCCCGAAGCCTTCACCGTGGTCCGAGGTCAGGACGATGATGCTGCCCGGGCGCTGCTCTTCGAACCACTCGACAAGGCGGCCTGCCTGAGCGTCGGCGTAGGCGATCTCCCCGTCATAGGGACGACCGGGGTGTTCGCTCGCGAAGGGCTCTGGAGGCTTGTAGGGCCAGTGCGCGTCGAAGAGGTGAACCCATACGTAGAGGGGTTCTCCGTCTTCAGCCAGGTCGGGGAGGGTGGCGAGAGCATCATCGATGACCTCACCGGCCGTGCGTTGATCGCGCCAGTCCAGCTGGGTTGGCAGTCGCTGGAGTGGATCGTGGTAGACGTCGAAGCCCTGGTCGAAGCCCCAGCGTGCCTGGGTGGGGAAGGCCCCGGTGAACGCTGCGGTGCGCCAGCCGGCCTCCTGCAGCCGCTCGGAGATGAGCAGCTGATCCTCACCCAGCACGAAGTCACCGTTGTCCCGAACGCCGTGGCTGGGAGGAAAGCGCCCCGTGAACATGGTGCTGTGGCTGGGAATGGTGAGAGGGCAACTGGCGTAGGCGCGCTCGAAGGTGGTGCCCTGCGCCGCGAGTTGGTCCCAGGTGGGGGTATCCGCCGGCTCGTGCCCGTAGGGCCCCAGTCGGTCCGCTCGGGTCGTGTCGATGGTGATGAAGAGGATGCTGGGCCTGTCGGCTTGTACAGGTACGCAAGCCATCAGCGCCAGAAGCATGAGCTACCGTCACACGGTGACCGCTCCTTCGCCAGATTGGCTGGTCGCGTACCACGAGGGCCAGTGGGAAGAGCTCTGCGCCTTGGCCATGGAGATGGATCGGCCGCACCCACTGGTGGTGTGGACGTGGCCCACGGCGCGGCTGCGGCATCGGGGCCCCGCCGGCATCGAAGGCATGTTGGAGGCCCTCGAGTCCTTTGTGGAAGGCGTCGACCGCACCTTGTTGCGCGCGGCCGGGGGCAAGCTCTCGGTGGCGGAGGTGCTCGCGGAGGCGGGCGCTGTCCCAGAGGCTTTTCTGTGTCTTGGCCTGGGGATGAGCCTGCGCGGGCGCGTTGCCGAGGGGGCACGCTGGTTGAACCGGGCTGCTGAGCATTCGCAGGAGCTGGCAGGCGCCTGTGCGGTGGAGGAGATCGAACACCTGGCGAACACCGATGTCGTGGCGCTGCCCGTGGTGAGCCCGATGCCACCGTCCCGTCCACGCTGGGTGGTGCTGCGCCTGCTGGAGCGAGGGAGGGACCGGTACGCGGAGGGGGACTTCGAGGGATCGGTGCTGCTGCTCTCCAGCGCCGCGGCCCTGGCTGGTGGAATGGCGGAGGATGACGATCTGGTGCTCTCCGTGGAGGCCAACTACGGAGAGGCCTTGCGCGCTGCCGGCGAGCTGGTGGCGGCCGCTGCTGTGCTGGAGCCTCTGGTCAAGGACATGCGCGAGTGGCTGGACCCGCAGGACGAGGACTTCGTCGTCACCTTGCGCAACCTCCTGCGGTGTCACATGGACGCCGGCAGCTACGGTCCGGCGCTGGTACTGGTGGAGGAACTGGTGGCGGCGCTGGAGCCCGGGTCCGAGCTCTGGTTCCGGGCCCTCTACCAGAAGGCCTGGGTGCTCGCCCGAATGGAGGCGGTGCAGGAGAGCTGGTTGCTCTTCGAGCAGGTGGTCGAGGGGCTGTCCGGCTTCCTGGGCCCCGAGCACCCGGACCTGGTGGGCATCTGGCACGAGTGGGGTCTCTGCGCTGGTCGGGCGACGAACTTCGACATGGCGGACCGCGCGCTACGAATGACCCTTGTCCTGGCGGAGAAGAACTTCGGCGTGATGCACCCGGAGACCGGTCGAGCGCACCTGTCCCTGGGGACCCTCTTCTGGGACATGGAGCGGCTCGACGAGTGCGAGCGCCACTGGGAGAGCGCGGTGAGCATCCTGGGCGTTCATGACGCGGCGGTCTGTCTTCCAGCGTGGGAGGCCGTCTTGGAGCTCTACATCGCCAAGAATGACCTGCAGAGCCAGGCATCGACCCTGCGGCGCTTGGCCCACCACGACCCGATGAACGAGCGGTGGAAGGAGGATCTCAGGCGCCTGGAGAAGCAGTTGGGCGTGGGCTGACGGTCAGGGCAGCTCAGCGAGTCGCGCCTGCAGCTCAGCAACCTCCTCCATCTCGCCCAGACGTCGGTACTGCTGCAGGGCCAGATCGGTCAACTGGCGGATGCGCCTCGGTTCGTCGGCGGCCTCCGCCGCGCGCCGGGCCAGCCAAGCCAGATCGGGATCGACGTAGCCGGTCTCTATAAGCAGCCGCTTTCCCTGGTCGTAGTGTGCATCCAGGGCCGACCAGTCTCCGGTACCGGCCAGGGCGGGCAGCAGCACCACGTGGCATGCCGCAGCGAGGAGCCGAGCGCCGTGGCTCTCGGCCAGGCGGAGGCAGCTCAGCAGAACCCTCTGGGCCTCTCCATGCCGTCCCTGCAGTTCCAGCACCACACCGCGGTTCAGGTCGGGCACCAGGCTCTCGACGTCGCCGCTACCGCGTGTCAGCAGGGCAGCCTTGCGGTAGTGATGCTCCGCACCCTGGAGGTCGCCTCTACGTCGCCAGAGCTCGCCGAGCGAGTTGTGGCAGGCCGAGGCTCCCCAGGCCGAGCCCACCTCGGAATAGGCTTCCCGGGCTGACTCGAGGAGGGTTGCCGCCCACTCCACATCCCCGCGTCGGACGGCGATGTCTCCCAGGCCGCGCTGGCTGTCCGCGAGACCTGCGCGGTCCCCGCTGACCATGAAGCCCTTGCGGGCGACCTCGTACTCTGCGGCTGCTTCATCCAGGTCTCCGAGGTCTCCGAGCACCCGTCCCATGGCGTTGGAGATGCCGGCTGATTCGGCGCCCACCAGCAGAGTCTTCGCTTCTCGCAGAGCTCCGAGAGCCTGGCTCAGATCCCCGATTCGCTGGGCGGTGCGAGCGCGGGCCCGCAGGGCTCGCCCCAGGACGCTGGGCCCCGCGGACCAACGTGCCCGCTGTACGGCCTGCTCGGCCGCCTCCACCGCTTGAGCGAACTGGCCGGAGGCCATCCGTGCCTCTGCCTGCAGGGTCCAGAGCCGCGCCAGTTGCTGCTCGTCGACCCCTTCACGCATGCGGTCCACCACGTTGGCCGCGCTGGCGAGGAGCTTCATGGCGGCCTCAGTGCGGCCACCCTCCAGGCGCTCTGCAGCGCCATCCAGCAAGTGCTGCATCGCCAGGTGTACGTCGCCGGCTCCGATGTGGTGGCCGCCGATGCGCGCGGCTGCGTTTCGTGAGCCTGGCTTGGTCAGTGCGGCGGCGCAGGTGCGGTGTTGGGCCTCAAGGCGGCCCTCGCGCTCCGCCGCTCCGAGAAGCGCCTGTCTCAGCGCGGTGTGGACGAAACGCACCCGGCTCCCGTCCGCTTCGAGAGCCACGATGCCGCGGTCGGCCAAATCCTCCAACCAGTCGGTGCGTGGGGTCAGTCCCCAGTCCGTGCAGACGCGCTCCCACTCGTGGAGTGGAGACTCGGTGCCCAGGCAAGCCAGCAGCTCCAGCGCAAAGCGAATTTCCCGCTCTTCCAGGCGCTCCAGCAGGGCCTCTGCCAGGGTGGTGGGCAGGCCCTGCGGGACCTGCTGATCCTCCACGCCGTCCAGCACCTGCACGACGTACAGGGGATTGCCACGCGCTGCGACGGCCAGCTCACCGGCAGAGGCCTCTTCCAGCCGAGTGGCTGCCAGTCGCGTCAGGTCCTCCGTCCCGATGGGCCTCAGGGTGATCCGGCTGAGCCGCCGGTCCTCCTTCTCGAAGAGCCGGGTCAGCCACTCGGACTCGGTGCCGGGCCAGAGGACTTCGTCGGTGTTCAGCGTCATCACGAGCAGCACCGGCAGGTCGGCGCTCTGCAGCAGCGCTCGAGCGAAGGAGAGGGCTTCCAGACCCCACTGGACGTCCTCCAGGACGACGATCAAGGGGGTGGGTTCGCTCTGTGCCCACTCCCCCGGTCGTCGCTGGCTCGCGCAGGCCTGGAGGAAGCGGCGGACGACGGCATGCCGGAGGCGGGCATCCCCTGGTCGCATCGGGAAGGAGGCTGGATCGATGACGCCCAACAGCGAGCGGATCTCCCAGGTCTCGGCGATGCCCCAGGAACGAAGGTGGGTCGTCACGCGGGTCTCGAGGTCCGTTCCTTCCAGCCCCATGCAGCCCAGGTGCTCCACGATGAGGCGTCCAAGTCCCCCTCGCACCGCACCCGTGGGTCCGTAGCGCGAACGAAGCACCGTCGCGATGGCACGCTGTTCGCCTTCGTTGGCGAGCCACTGGACCAGAGCCGTCCGACCCGATCCGCTGGGCCCTTCCAGCAGCACCACGCAGGGCTCGCCCGCCTCCACCCGATGCAGGGCCTCCCAGAGCTGTTTCTGTTCCGACTCTCGTCCCATCAGGCCAAGGCCGGGGTCGAGCAGGGGGCCGGTGCGAGCAACATCCGGGTAGAAGGACTGCTGCACCTCGCCAGCGATCTCCTTCAGCTCTCGCAGGGCGATGCTGGCGCGAACCACGCGCCGGTTCAGCAGGCGGTCGACCCACTCGTCCAGAGCCTTGGGCACATCCAGTCCCTTGCTTCGGTTCCGCACCATCCACCCCAGGGGGTAGAGGTCCGTCCACGGACCGACCTCACGCCAGCGGCGGTGGCGGAACTCGGGGGCCAGGCGCTCGTCCGAGGAGTCGGGCTCGACCAGGCCTTCTCGGGCCGCGGCGAAGAGCAGGCCGACGTCGCGCAGCCGTGCGCCGCCTCCCAGAACCTCCACCAGTTCCGCCTTCAGGTCGCCGTGGATGATTCCCTGCGCGTGAATCTTGGCGAGGGCCCTCAGCAGCTGATCCACCACATTCCAGAGCTCGGGCCAGGTCAACGAGGTCTCGTCGAGTGTCTGGGGCCAGGGCGGAGCGGCAGCCATCCACAGGCAGCCCTCCTGGAGCTCGGTAGCTTCAGCCAGCTCCTCGGTGATCTCGCCATAGGCCAGGATCGGGGCGATGCTCTCGTGAGACACCCGAGCCGGGATTCGCACGGCCTGACGGATCAGGCTGGCCCCCTTCAGCCCACCCCTTGGAAGGGCACGGATCAGGGCTCGGCGATTCTGCCAACTCCCAAGCCACAGCGTGCCCAATGCGGTTTGTTCGAGTAGTTTCTGGGGGTCGAGATCCAAGGCACTACCTTCGCATCGAGATCGTGGGGCGGTGCCGTTGGCGGGAGAAGCCCTCGTCGTGGGTGTGGTTGGTCACGAGATTCGGGTGCACATCGTAGCGGAACAGACCAAGGGCTGGTTGCTGATCTCCTATGTGTCCGTTGATCGATGGCGCTTGCGTTAAGCGTGCGTCATGTCCTTCCGCGATCTGCCGAGCTACGTCACGGCCTTGAGAACCGATGGAGACCTGGTCGAGGTGGATGTGGTGGCGGATCCGGTACTGGAGATCCCGGAGATCCACCGGCGTGTGATCGCTGCGGGCGGGCCCGCCTTGTTGTTCCGGAACCCCAAAGGCGCTGCCTTTCCGCTGGTGACCAACCTGTTTGGGACCACGAAGCGAGTGGAGAGGGCCTTCGGAGGGCGCCCGGTGCAGTTCGTGGAGAGGACCGCTCGCATGGTCCACGAGCTCATGCCACCGAGTATGGGCAAGCTCTGGCAGAACCGGGACTGGCTGCGTCAGGGCCTCAAGGTCGGACTGGAACAACGGTCGAGGGGACCCGTGACCGAGCAGGTGGACGATCCCCCCGGGCTGGATCGCCTGCCCATGGTGCACACCTGGCCCGATGACGGTGGCTCGTTCATCACGCTGCCCCTGGTGTACACAGAGCATCCGGACACCGGCGCCCACAACCTGGGGATGTACCGCATCCAGCGCTACGACGATCGGACCACCGGGATGCACATCCAGATCGTTCGGGGTGCCGGCGCCCACCTGCACGTGGCGGAGGAGAGAGGCGAGGATCTGCCCTGCACCATCTTCGTGGGAGGACCACCGGCCCTCATCCTCAGCGCCATCGCGCCCCTGCCGGAGAACGTGCCCGAGCTGGTGCTGGCCAGCCTGCTGCAGGGGGAACGCCTCGCACGCTGCGAGAACCCCGCGGGACCCCACCCCCTCGTGGCCCATGCCGAGTTCGCCCTGGTCGGACGCATCGCTGCCAAGGAGCGAAGGCCGGAGGGGCCCTTTGGGGACCACTACGGGAACTACAGCCTCCGGCACGACTACCCGGTCTTCCACTGCGATGCCCTGTGCCATCGCCAGGACGCGATCTTCCCGGCCACGGTGGTCGGAAAGCCCCGTCAGGAGGACTTCTTCCTGGGTGACTACCTGCAGGAGCTGCTGAGCCCCTTGTTCCCGCTGGTCATGCCCACGGTCGTGGACCTGTGGAGCTACGGCGAGACGGGCTACCACAGCCTGGCCGGCGCGGTCGTGAGAGACCGCTTCCCCCGCGAGGCCATGGTCAGCGCCTTCCGCATCCTGGGCGAGGGACAACTCAGCCTGCAGAAGTTCCTGCTGCTCACGGATCAGCCGGTAGACCTGCGAGACTTTCCCGCGGTGTTGGAGACGGTGCTCGCCCGCTGCGATGTGCGCACGGATCTCTACGTCTTCGCGAACCTGAGCATGGACACCCTGGACTACACCGGTCCCGAGGTGAACCGGGGCAGCAAGGGCGTTCTCATCGGTCTGGGCGAGCCTCGGCGCGAGCTTCTCCGGGAGTTTCGGGGTGAGCTTCCTCGAGGGGCTTCAGCGCGGGCGTTCTGCGGAGGCTGCCTGGTGGTCAGCGGGCCCTCCTTCGAGGAGGACAACGACTTTGCCGAGCAGCTCTTCGAGTTGACCGACTGGCCCCTGGTGGTCCTGATGGATGACTGTGAGCAGGCCACGCGCAGCGTGCCCCGCTTTCTCTGGACCACCTTTACGCGCTTCGAGCCGGCAGCGGACATCCACGCTCGCAGCGGGGTGCACCGTCACCACCTGGTCTATGAGCAGCCCATCGTGATCGACGCTCGCATGAAGCCCGGCTACCCCGAGGAGCTCTTCTGTGACCCGGACACCGCGAAGACGGTCACCCAGCGGTGGAATGAGTACTTCCCCGATGGTGGCGTGGAGATGGGGGACAGCGACATCGCGCACCTGGACTAGGTGTTCAGCGTCTGCGGCTAGAGGGGCTGGGTGGCCACCACCTTGCCGCTGATCAGACCCACCACGGCCTTGCAGATCGGCTCCCCCTGCTCGTCCCGAAAGGTGAGGACAGCACTGCCCTTCCGCTCGTCGTAGAGGAAGGCCTCGCTCTGGATGCTGCAGCCCATCCGCCGAGCCTCGTCCGGGACGTGGTCCAACTGGTCGACGCGCAGCTTGAGGCGACTGGGGAGTTCGTCCAGGGAGATCACGACCCCTCCTGGGATGCCGGTGACCCGGACGAGATGACCGAAAGCCCCGCCCTCCATGTAGAGCAGGGGATCGTCCTCGAAGAGCGGGGCTTCCAGGAGTACCTTGTCCCCTTTGCGGGTCACCGTGAGCCGAACGGTGACCAGACCCGTGATGGTGTCCCAGGCCTCCAGTTCGAAACGCTTGCCCTTCCAGTCCCGCTTCTCACCCAGGGCGAGGGTGAGCTGCTCGGGTTCGGGGTCCGGCCCTTCGTAGTGCACGACATCTCGGGTGTAGACGCCGACCGTCATCGTGCAGATCTGCTCCCGGTCCTTGCCCAGCCCCACGGTCACGGCACCGGTACTCCACTCGGTGGAGAGCTCTTTCACACCGACCGGGCAGCCCTGGGCCGCGGCATAGTCCAGGGCCCGGAGCACCAACTCGGACTCTCCGTGAGCCACCATCGGGGGCAGATCCCGGACCAGTGTTCCGTCCACTACCCAGAGGCGGCCGAAGGCCAACACCTCGATGTAGTCCCCCTCGGCGAGGAACTCCTCGCTGCCCTTCACGATGCGAACCTGATCCTCGTCTCGGTGCACGACGACTCCCGTCGGAGCTCGGTGCAACTCGGCTGCGAGGAGAAGGGCGATCACTCGGTAGAGACGTCCTCGACGTTCAGACGAGTGTAGCCGCGTTCCTTGTCTACGCAGGCGGGATCGAAGCCGGCGTCTTCCAGCAGACGCCGCAGTCGGAAGACCGCTACATGCAGACGGTTGCGGTTGGTCACATCACCCCAGACCTCGTCGCGGATGTCGTCGTTGTCGACCCAACCTGCGTCGTTGCCCTTGCCCTCGGCCAGATCTTCGTCGAGCTTGCGAGCCAGTGCGGTGAGCAGGGAAACCGGAGCGCGGGCCGTGATGCGAAGCCGCCGTCCAGGCTTGTCCTGGTGCACGATGATCACTTCACCGTCGGCGACCTCGACCCGGTAGGGGAAGGTGGGTCTCCCGTAGGCGACCCGGAGAGTGGGCTCGGCTCGCTCGGTGTCCGTCACCAGGCGCCAGCGCCCGCTGCCGATGCGGCGGACGGAGCCGAGGGGGAAGAGCTCGCCGTCGATGGTGACCTCCCCTCTCTCGCCGACGTTCACGATGTTGCCGTCGATGAGGGTCTCGCCTTCGAGAGGACGACGGATACCGCTCTTGACGTCTTGGAGCGCCAGCGGGACCAGGCCCCCGGCGAGTACCTCGATACGAAGGTGGGTGTCCCGACCCAAGCGGATGGTGTCGCCGTTGCCCAGCTTCTTGTGGCCCACGACGCGCCCGCCATTGACCCAGGTGCCGTTGGTGGACCCGAGATCACGGATGTACACCTGCTCGCCCTGGAGCCACACACGAGCGTGGTCTGTGCTCACGGTGGGATCGACCACCGACAGGTCGGCATCGGGGGTGCGGCCCAGGTGTGCCCGTTGCTTCAGATGAAAGGAATGGACAGGGAGTCCATCGCGAATCAAAACGAGTACAGCCTTGGCCATGCTCTGGGGATCGGCACGATCGCCCGGGGATCTTACAGAGAAACTTACCAGTCAGAGCTCAGGGAGACCGATACACGCCCGTCGAAGCTGCTGCTGCCGTAGTCGTATTCGGCGATCACGAAGTCCAGCTGGCCGTCGCCATCGAAGTCCCCGGCGGCCAGGCTGTTGCCGGTCGTCGCGTAGTCGTTGTCGGACTCCCAGCGCAGCAAGGCGGCGTCCTCCCAGTCGGTGATCTCGCCGCTGAAGAGCTCCCCGCTGATCACGTACGCTCGCCCGTTGCATGAGCTCAGGGACGTGCCGAACTCGTCCACGTAGTCGCTGCAGGGCTCCGACACGAAGAGATCGTCGTAGCCGTCGTCGTTGAGGTCTCCGATGCTCTCGAGTGTCCACCCCAGGTAGCCGTAGGCCATGTCGCCGGTGCCCCAGCCGTCCGCCAGCGAGGTGGGATCCAGGTCGGTGCCGATCAGTTCCGCGCTGGGGTTGCTGAAGAGGTAGAGCCCGCCCGTCGACTCGGTGGCGTCCTCATCCTCTCCGTCGTCCCCGGACATGGACACCACCAGGTCCTCGCTTCCGTCCCCATCGAAGTCGCCCATGATCGCGTTCCAGCCGTAGGAGTGGCCCTCGTACTGGCCGGCCTGGCTGGCGTAGGCTGCATCGCTCAGATCCACTTCGCCGCCACCGGTGGCATCCCCGATGAAGTGAGCGAAGCCCTCGCTGCTGAACTCGAAGTCCGGATCGGCGCTGTCGTAGTCCTCGTAGTTCTCGGAGTACCCGGTGCTGCCGACGAAGAGATCGGCGTAGCCGTCGCCGTCCAGGTCGGAGAGCACGGAGGTCCCGGCGTACTGGTTGGGCTGCTCCGGGGTCACCGAGAGCACGATGGAGTCGTCCAGATCCGAGTTGCCGCTCCAGGCCTGACCGGGCACGACCAGAACGCGCTCGCCGCCGTCGAAGATGCTCAGCAGGCGGTGGCCTGCAGAGAGGATGATGTCTGCGTTTCCGTCGTCCGTGACATCGCCCGAGCTCATGGGCGCGCTGAAGACCGTGGGCTGGTTGGGGCCGCCCATCGGGTAGGCCAGCTTGGCGTGAGCGCTCTGGGTGCTCATGGTCTGCGTCCAGCCGGTGCCCCCGTAGAAGAGGTACAGCGAGAAGTCGCTGACGTAGACGCTGTACTGGATCTCGCCCTGCTCGGTGACGATGTCGTCGAAGCCGTCGCCGTCGAAGTCGTCGCAGATGGTCTGGAAGCCGAAGAAGCCGTAGGTGCCACCGGTGATCAGGTAGTCGGCGTCGGTGATCTGCATGCCTGCGGTCCAGGAGGCGTAGCCACTGCCCAGGAAGACGCCTACCTGGCCGCTGTAGCTGCTTCCGAAGGGCACGCTGACCACCAGGTCGTCCAGGCCGTCGTCGTCGATGTCGCAGGCGTTCACGGCGTAGCCCAGGAGCTCGCCGCTTCCACCGCTGATGCTGATCTTTGCGTCGGCAAGGTACAGCGTGCCCCCGTCCGCTTCGTCGCAGTCGCTGTCCACGCCGTCGTTCATGAAGTCGACGGAGCCCGGGTGCACGTCGGGGTCGGTGTCGTCGCAGTCGTCCCCCTCGTAGTCCTGGTGGTCAGCGTGCCCTTCGGAAGCAGCTAC
>PVBE010106126.1_pt1 | contig 53989 bp, 49 predicted proteins | sample 1631181 | NCBI WGS metagenome assembly PVBE01 (sample SAMN08397723, study PRJNA350692) | Marine metagenome, whole genome shotgun sequencing project. | isolation source: water | place: Pacific Ocean | collected 2012-04
ACGATCGCCGCGCTCGACACGCTTGTGGCGCTTCTGGCATGCCTCGTCCTTTTCCCGATCATCTTCACCGTCGGCATGGAGCCTGACGCCGGGCCCGGCCTCGTCTTTGTCAGCATTCCCATTGCATTCGGGCAAATGACGGGCGGCGCCGTGCTCGCACCGATGTTCTTTCTTCTGCTGACATTCGCAGCGCTGACCAGCGCGATTTCACTGCTTGAGGTCGCCGTCGCCTACTTTGTCGATGAAGGTGGATTCAATCGAGTAGCAGCGACGGTCTGCACCGGTGGTGTCATCTTCCTCTTCGGCATCCCTTCAGCACTCAGTGGCGGATCATCCATCTTCGGCGACAAATTCGCAGGCATGACGCAGACGATTTTCGGTGAAGGCGGTGGAAAGAACTGGTTCGATTTCTTCGACTACCTCGCGTCGAATTGGATGTTGCCGCTCGGCGGCCTGGGCATTGCACTGTTCATCGCGTGGCGTGTCAGTGACAAGGCTCGTGAAGAAGCCTTTGCCAGCGGCAACACACTCGGCAGGCTCTACTGGAGTTGGATCCTGCTGCTTCGATACCTCGTGCCGGTCGGCGTGCTCGCCGTATTCCTTCATGCAATTGGCGTGATTTGAGGAGATCATCATGGACACGGTCATGCACCTGCTCGATCAGGTCAATTCCATTCTCTGGCACGACTCGGTGCTCTTCATTCTGATTGGTGTGGGCGTACTGTTCACCGCATGGACGGCGCTCGGCCAGTACCGCGCAGTCACGCACGGCGTGCAGGTCATTCGCGGTGTCTATGACAAGAAGGACGACCCTGGAGCCATCAATCACTTCCAGGCGCTCTCCGCAGCCCTTTCGGCAACCGTCGGTCTCGGCAACATCGGCGGCGTGGCGATCGCAATCGCACTCGGCGGACCCGGTGCAGTGTTCTGGATGTGGGTCGTCGGTCTGCTCGGCATGGCGATCAAGATGACGGAAGTCACTCAGTCAATGCTCTGGCGAAATACCGACGATCCAGATAATCCACACGGTGGTCCCATGTGGGTAGTCTCTCGCGGGCTGGCAAAGTTCCACCCGGCGCTCAAACCACTTGGCATTTTCATCGGCGGAATCTTCTGTGTAACGCTGCTCGTGTCGACGGTAACGGGCGGCAACATGTTCCAGTCCTGGAATGTCGGCGAATTGACCGAGATGTACTTCGGTGTCCCGCCGCTGGTAACTGGCGTCGTTCTGGCGACTGTTGTCGGCATGGTGATCGTGGGCGGCATCAAGCGGATCGGTGCGGTTGCCGGCCGCCTGGTTCCGTTCATGTGCGTGCTCTACCTGCTCATGGGCATCATTGTGATTCTCATGCAGGTCGATCGTGTCCCGGAAGCATTCGGCATGATCTTCCGCGGCGCATTCAGCCCGTTTGAAGCCCAGAACGCGTTCATCGGTGGCACTGCCGGATACGCCTTCCTCTTCGGCATGAAGCGTGCGCTGTTTTCCAACGAGGCCGGGCAAGGGTCGGCTCCCATTGCACACTCTGCCGCCAAGACCGACGAGCCGGTGCGGGAAGGTGTCGTCGCGGGCCTTGGCCCACTGATCGACACGCTGATCGTCTGCACGATCACGGCCCTGGTCATCATTACCAGTGGTGCATGGAGCCGCGGACCGGACACGACTTTTCAACCAACAAACATCGAGATAACGCGAGGCGCCGAAGGCTGGACAGTCACTACGCCAGATTTGCCGAAGGAAGGTGGTTGGCGCGAAGGCGACAAGAAGGTGTTCTGTGTGCTTGGTCAACAGGATGCGCTCGGAAAGCGGGTGCGGCTGACCGGCAATGTGACACTGGAAAACGGTAACTGGGCAGTCGATTGGAACGAGGCGGGCGGCGACATGTTCAGTGGGCCGCCCATGGTCATCGACGGTGGTGTGTACGCGGATCTTCCGGGTGCGTCACTGACCAGCCACGCATTTGATCGCATCATTCCAAGCAGCGGCCGATGGATGGTCACGCTGGCGGCGTGGCTTTTTGCCATCTCCACAATGATTTCGTGGAGTTACTACGGGGAACAAGGCGTCGTGTTCCTGCTCGGGAATCGAGCGGTACTTCCCTATAAAGTTCTGTATTGCCTCCTGGCAGTTGTCGCGACCCTGGGATTCATCTCCACGGATGCCGCGCTCGATGCGCTGACCTCCTTCGGAACGGGCGTCATGCTCTTTGCGAACATTCCGATCATGCTCATCTTCGGGTATGCGGCGATGAAGGCGTATCACGTCTACATGGGACGACTTCGCCGCGGCGAATTCCATCCGCACAAGGCCCCGAGCGAGGAGGATGTTGTTTCCGGCCGCGATGTGGAGTAGCGGGTGTCAGTCGCCGCGAACGATGATTGCCGCAGCCTCGGCTGCCGGATCGTGACCTGCATACAGTTCGCAAACCTCTGCCAGACCACGTCGCTGCTGATCCATCGCCTCCGCATCCTCCAAGAGGCTTGAGATTGCCGCCGAGATTGCGCGGGCCGCTTTCCCGCAGGGGACGAACTCCGGGACGATGCGCCGTTGCGCAATAAGATTTGGCAGCAACCGGTCCTTCGTGCGAAGCAAGAACGTCGCACCCATGCGGGAGAGTAGCGACGCACGGTACATGCCGACCATCGGCACGCCGGCTGCCGCCGCATGCAAGGTCACCGTTCCAGAAACACACAAGGCGCAGTCGGCCCAGCGAAGGGCACCAGGCAGATCGTCCACGACCGTTGGCAAGCCGCCGGCAATCTCCGAGACCTGCTGCGCGTCGTCGCCCCGGCATGCAACTGCCCCCGCAACGCCGCCGAGCCGTTCCAACGCTTCCAGTTGCAGCGGCAGATTGACGGCAATTTCCCGCCGTCGCGAACCGGGTAGCAGCAACAACCTCGGCTCTCCACTTGCGGGAAGATCGGCTGCGGCTCCATCGCGATCGACATTCATCGCGGGATGACCGATGAATGTCGCGGGAATCTCACGCGTCAGAAACCACTGCTCCTCGAAAGGAAGCAAGCAGAGGAGGTGGTCGGTCAGCCGCCGCAGTTTCCCCAGTCGCCACCCCCCCCATGCCCATATCTGCGGAGCGGCCAGGTGCACGATTCGCATGCCGTGGCGTCTCGCCGCTATGCAGACATGGAAGTTGGCCGCTGGCGAGTCCACGGCCACGAGGATGGATGGATTGTGCTCCGCCATCCAATTCTCCGCCGCCGCAACATGCCGGCGGATCCGAGCGGCGTGTGCAATCGCCCCGACACCCATGACCGCATCATCGACCGTGTTCTCCAGAACCTCTGCCCCCGCAGCCGCCATGGATGCGCCGCCGAGCGCCGCGACGGGCAGGTCGGGCTGCTCGGCGAGTAGACCCTCGACAGCCATCCCGCCCAACGCGTCGCCGCTGGGTTCGAACGCCGTCATCAGGATGGATGTTTCTTTCGTCCTTGGCACGATCGTTTTCGAAGAGCGGATACGATACCGCGATGCTGAAACGAACGGTTACCTGCGGCGATCTACGAGCCAACAACGCTGGTGAGCAACACACCCTCAACGGATGGGTCAACACCTATCGCGATCAGGGAAAGGGACTTGTGTTCATCGACCTCCGCGACCGGTACGGGATGACCCAGGTCGTCTTTGATGCTGAAGACTCGCCCGCTGCCGCAATGGAACTCGCGACCACGCTTCGCCGGGAAGATGTCGTGGCGGTCAGCGGCACTATCCGAATGCGGGACGGCAAGCCCAACAGTCGCCTTGCGACGGGTGAGATTGAACTTGTCGGTGAGGAGATCGAAATCCTCAATCGCACTGAGACGTTGCCGATTCTTCCCGACGACCACGAGGCCGAGAAGATTGCCGAGGAACACCGACTCAAGCACAGGTACATTGATCTGCGAAGGCCACGGATGCAGGAAATGCTTGCGCTACGCCACAAGGTGACGCAGGTGACGCGAACATTCTTCGGGGCTCATGATTTCATCGAGGTGGAAACACCGCTGCTCATTTCGCCGACGCCAGAGGGCGCCCGCGACTTCATTGTGCCATCGCGACACCACGCGGGGCACTGGTACGCATTGCCACAGAGCCCGCAGATCTTCAAGCAAATTCTCATGGTGTCCGGTTGCGATCGGTACATGCAGATCTGTCGTTGCCTGCGCGATGAAGATCCTCGGGCGGATCGGCAGGCGGAGTTCACGCAGATCGATCTTGAAATGAGTTTCGTCACGCGCGACGACGTGTTGGCAATCATGACCGAGTTTGCGCAAACACTCTTCAAGGAAATCGTAGATGTAGACCTCGGCGAAGTGCCGCAGATTCCATGGGACGAGGCGATGAACACATGGGGGTCCGATCGCCCAGACATGCGATTCGATCTTCACCTGCAGGATGTTTCGGAGTTGGCTGCGAAGACAGACTTCAAGGTGTTTACATCTGCACTGGATGGCGGCGGTGTCGTCAAGGCCCTGCGGGTGCCGGGCGGCGCGGAAAAACTTTCCAGAAAGAAGACGGACGGGTACGCGGAAATAGCCAAGACCTATGGTGCCGGTGGTCTGCCTGCGACCAAGTACACGGACAGCGGATTCGAAACCGGCGTCGCCCGGTTCATTGAACCGATTGCCGGCGACCTCGCCGCAGCGCTTTCATTGGAACCGGGCGATGCCGTCCTGTTCGGTGTTGGTCAATTCCGAGTTGCCTGCACATCGCTTGGCCAGGTACGGCTGCAAGTCGCAAAGGATCTGGATCTCGTTCCGGAGGGTGTGTTCCGAGCGGTGTGGGTCATCGACTTCCCGATGTTCGACTGGGACGAAGCTGGCCAACGATGGGCCAGTGAGCACCACCCATTCACATCACCGCGAGAAGATCAGTTCGACATTTTGGAGAGCGACCCGGGGAACTGCGTCTCGGCGGGATATGACATGGTCATCAATGGTGCGGAACTCGGGGGCGGGTCCATCCGAATTCACGATCAGTCCGTGCAGTCGACGGTATTCAAGGCGCTTGGGCTGAGCGAGGCGGAGGCGGAATCCAAATTCGGTTTCCTGCTGAATGCATTGCGATTCGGTGCGCCGCCGCATGGTGGCATCGCCTTCGGGCTCGATAGATTGGTGATGATGCTCCTTGGAACCGACAACATCCGTGATGTCATCGCCTTTCCGAAGACCCAAACGGGCGCAGACCTCATGTGCGAAGCCCCCGGCGAGGCCGATTCGGCTCAACTGGAAGAAATGGGCATCACTGTGACGCTACCTGACGCTGCCACATCGCCAGCGTAAGCAACGCGAACAGTCGATCACCGTGATCGCGGTCGCCGCGCCGATGTTCGTCGAGCAGTCGCATGACTGACTCTTGGTTGATTTGCATGTCGCCGAAGGCGTCTGGTGATGTCAACTCGTCTCCAAGCAACTGTCCAAGGCCGCCGTGGTCGCTGCGGAACCACGCTGACACTGGTAATGCGGTGTTGATCTTCGGACGATCAAGGAGTGTTGCAGGAAGATACCTTTGGGCCATGGCGCGAGGGATTTCTTGGAGGTCATTCGGAGACATGTGTGACTCGGCAAGGGACTGCCGAAGTCGCAGCGAAAGGAAGGGCGAACGAATCTCCAGTTCGGCGGTAGCGGCGCAGGCGTCGGTATGGGGGAGCGCGGCGTCCGGCAGAAAGTGTTCCATGTCGAATCGCTGTGCTTGGAGGGTCGGGTTGTCATGCAGGTCGGGCAGGATGGGGTCGAGGAAGTCCGCGCCGGTCAATGACTCGATTTCTGCGTTGTCAAAGATGCTGGACAGTGCGGCGACGCCCAATGTTGCCCAGTCGGTGGCCCGGGACCACGACCTTGGCGACTTTCTTCCAAACACTGTAGCGAACAGCCCCTGCCATCTGGCCATGACTGCAGCGCGGCGGTAGCGTTCGTGGCCGAAAAACACTTCTTTTCCACCAATTCCTGACAGTCCGACTCTGACCGCTTGTCCGGTTGCGCGGCAAATCCAGTAGGTCGCGAGTACAGAACTGTCAGCGAATGGTTGCCCGAGCATGGACACCAGGTCTTTCAGATCGTCTGCCGGGCGCGGTTCGATGTCGAGCGTGACATGCCTGGTACCGAGGTGATCCGCCACTGCCTGCGCAACATGCGACTCGTCGCGCTGCGGGTCGTCCATGCGTACGTGTATGGTCTGCAGGTCGCCGAGTTCTTGCTGGGCAATCGCGGCGACGAGCGAGGAGTCCATGCCGCCACTCAAAAGGCAAGCGTTCGGCGCCCTGTCTTGCAGACAATCGGTGACACTTCGAGTCACTGCATCTTCGACAGGCTCGCGAGGCGCATGGGCGGTCGGCATGTATCTTGGGACGTTTGCAACGGGCCGAATCAGCGTTGGTTGTCCGGTGAGGTAACCCAGTTGCAGGTATCGCTGCAGGGCAGTGATGTTTGGCGGATCGTAGAGATCGAGTTCTCCAGCAATTGCAAGAAGTGGTGCCGCGGAAGAACAGAAGACGAGTCCATCGCCAGCCGTGCCGAGATCGAGCACATGCAATGGCTTCTGGCCGTGGATGTCGCGGAGAAAACTCAGGCTGGCGGTATTGCGGCTCCAGATTGCGGCCGCGTAGTTGCCGTCTACCTGATCGCCGACATGCTCGCCCCACCGAAGGTACTCCTTCAAGAGCGACTCGGCATTGGTGAGTTGTCCATCAAACACGATCGCCGCGGCAATATCACCGCTCTGATCGGTCGCGGTGGTCGGTTGGGACTCTGCCTTCGTCTCGCCTGGACGCTGTTGGCGGTGGAGCAGCAGCACCTCGACTGTGCCGGAAGAGGTGTCGACGGTGTCATGGAACCGCCCACCTTCATCGCGGCCTCGGCGTGCGATGGCTGCATCGAGCGATCGAACCCAGTTCAGCGGGATGGGACGACCGTCGCGTCGGAGAATACCGGCAATGCCGCACACGGGAAGGTAGCCTACCGGCATGCGGCACGCCCGGACGAATCTTCTGACGATTCTCATACTGCTTGGATTGGTGGCCGGAGCACTGGTAGGGCAGTTTGTGGTTCATGATCCGGCGGTGCCGATCGGTGCGGATCACTGGATGCGGGAGGTGGGCGATGTCGTCCTGATCAGGCCGCTGAAGTTGCTCATCATTCCACTGATCTTCTTCAGCGTGATCGCGGGGATCTCTCGGATCGGGGATCCGGCGCGGCTTGGTATTGTCGGGAGTGCGACTCTGGTCTATTACCTTGCCACCATGCTGTTGGCGGTAGTGCTGGGGGCGACGCTCGTTTCGTGGTTGCAGCCGGGCGTACTTCCGACTGATGCGGGTGCGGCGATGATTGCGGCGAGCGAATCTGCGTGGTCACCGAGCGGTGGGCAGAGTCTTGGATCTGCGTGGATGAACATTGTGCATCAGATCATTCCGGTGAACATCGTGGAGGACATGGCTGCAGGTCGCCCACTTGGTGTGATTGTTTTTGAAATTCTGTTTGCACTTGCGTTGTCGGCAGGTGGCGAGCGCACCGAGGCGGCGAGGCGGTTCTTTGACGCTTGCTTCGAGGGCATGATGTTGCTGGTGCGATGGGTCATATGGTTGACGCCGATCGGTGTTTTCTTCCTTGTCGCATGGACGGTCGGGCGAATTGGACTTGATCAGGTTGGCGGGCCTCTTGGAGCGTATATGGGGACGGTGTTGCTTGGTCTGGCGGTACACGGATTCATTGTGTTGCCACTGATTTTGTGGTTGTGCACGAGGAAGAATCCGTTTCGATTCATGTGGCAGATGCAACGGGCGTTGTTTACTGCGATCGGGACAGATTCCAGTTCAGCGACGCTGCCAGTGACGATCGATACTGCGGAGAATGAGGGTGAGTGTTCGAAGCGTGCGGCGAATTTTGTGTTGCCGCTTGGTTCGACGATCAATATGGATGGGACTGCGTTGTATGAGGCCGTTGCCGTTGTGTTTCTGTTTCAGCTGTACGGCGTCGAGTTGGCGTTCAGTCAATTGGTGGTGGTGGTCATTACTGCTACGCTCGCGGCGATTGGTGCGGCGGGGATTCCTTCGGCGGGATTGGTGACGATGGTGATCGTCATTTCTGCTGTCAATACAAGTCTTACCGGTTCTGCTGCGGAGGGGTTGCCATTGGCCGCGATCGGCTTCATCATCGGCGTCGATCGGCTTTTGGATATGTGCCGCACTGCCGTCAACGTCTGGGGTGACGCTGTCGGCGCCAAGATTATCTCCCGCATCGCCTGAATCCCGGGATTCAGGAGCCCACTAGCCAAGGACTGCAAAAGGCAATTGATGGGTGGCCGGATTCAGGCGCAGATGCGGAACGTGGATTCCGGTGGGGGGCGAATTTAGGAGGAGAGGAATCGCTCGGCATCAAGGGCGGCCTGGCAGCCCATGCCGGCAGCGGTGATGGCCTGACGGTATGTCGCGTCGGCGACATCTCCGGCAGCAAAGACACCGTCAACACTTGTGACAGTAGACCGCTGAGCCATCCGCACATACCCCTTCCCATCCAGTTCCACACCCGATCCCTCAAGAAAGGCCGTCGCAGGCGTGTGGCCGATTGCAACAAAGAGGCCACGCACATCCAACGTGGATTCCTCACCACTCACCGTGTCCTCCAGCCGCACACCTTCAATGCTCGAATCGCCCAGCACATCAACAACCATCTTGTTCCAGACAATCTCGATGTTGGGTGTATCAAAGACGCGCTGCTGCATCGCTCGCGATGCGCGCAACTCATCACGCCTGTGAATGACATAGACCTTCGACCCGAACTTGGCGAGGTAACTGGCCTCCTCCATCGCACTGTCCCCCCCGCCCACGACCGCCAACACCTGATCTCGAAAAGCAGGAAGCGCGCCGTCGCACACTGCACACGCACTTACACCACCGCCACTTCGTGCCAACCGCATTTCGTTATCCAAACCGATCCAGTTCGCCGTTGCGCCTGTCGCAATGATCACCGCCTCCGCTTCAATCCGATCGCCCGTCGAAGTCTCAAGCCCAAAGGGGCGCGAAGAGAAATCGCAGGAAACGACGTCCTCAGCCCGCGTCCGCGTGCCGAATCGCTCTGCCTGTTTCTGAAAGGCGGCCATCATCTCCGGCCCCGTAATTCCCTCCGGGAACCCCGGATAGTTCTCGACCTCCGTTGTCAACATGAGTTGACCACCTGGCAGCACGATCGAGGGCTCCGTCTTCGCCACACCTGTACATACCAATGGATTCAACTGTGCGCGGGCAGCGTAGATAGCCGCTGTCCAGCCAGCCGGGCCACTGCCGATGATCACGACTTGCTCGGCACTCGCCATGAACTCAGTCCACCAGCCCTGCGGCCCGCTCCAGTGACTTCACCGGCGGCCATATCACGAAGTCTCCACCTGCCACAATCCCCGTGTGATCAGTGCCGCCATTGTTCTCATGATCACCGCCGACACTGTAGAGAAGGCACTCGTCCGCCGGAATCTCCGCTCGCCCCATCGGCGTATCAATGGAGGTCGGTGACGAAAGGCATTGGTAGTGAAACTCCTCCACATCCCGATCGTAAGTTATCCAATCTTGTTCATATCGAAGCGTCAATGGCCGAAATCGGTCTGCATTCATGAGTCGCCCGATGAACTGGGCATAGGTTTTCTTTGGGCTCGCCGGAAAAACGCCAAAGTGATTGCGATACCCACAAAGTGCGGCGGCGATCGCCGTGCCATTGATCTCGGTCTCCAATACATCTCGCTGCAGGAAGAGTTCCTGAATGTCGCGAATCGCGAGGATCACCGCACCATGTCGAACAACATTCGCCCGCTGCAACTCCGTATCGGCCTCAAGCATCGGGTGGTACGCACGCATTCGCCATCGCCGCCACCAGTCATCATAAATCAAGTTCAGCCGATCGCGCGATGTACCGTCACCATCATGAATGTGTGAGATCTCCTCCCAATACCGCGAGGCGCCGAATCGCGTCAACGGCTCGCGCTCCGCCTGGATGTCCGTAAGAATCTCTCGGAACTTGGCTGTATCCGGACGACCATTGGAGTCAAAGAGCTCGCCGATCAACGCAAGCGCGACCACGCGATCACCCTCGGGCATCAACAGATGTGTCGCGTCGGCCCGAAGAAACGGAATCTCGTCGCTGGCCAGCGTGCGAAATTGGTTCACCGAGATCTTGTCGCGATATGAGTAAAACATGTCCCGCATGTTCTCCAGGCCGCCGGACAGCATGGACATGAAGGCGATTTTCTCCTCAAGAAACTCGCGATCGCAGAACTTGCGGAGTACAACGAGTTGCGCCATCGTCAATCGAAGCGCCCGTTGTGTTTCGCCGGCCTCAAGCAATTTGTATGCGTACGCTGTCGCCCATACAGTCTCGACCCGCACTGTATCGATGTAGCCAAAATTCAATCGATGCAGTTGACCGCCTGCGCCAACATCCGCAACAATCCCCGCGGCGCGAAAGTTTGCCGGCACACGTTCAGCGCCGTAGGGCAGTCCGATGACGACCCGCTGTGCCGCTTCCAGCACCGCACCCTCCATGTGCTCATTCTCTTCCGCCCACGCATCTACGCCGTTCCATGAGGGCATGCCTGGCCACACCGTATTCATGTTGAATGTTTCGCCAAGCGGTGCCGGCGGCGGTGTCAATTCCAAGCAAGCGCCGAAGAAACCCTCCCATGCCTTTGCTTCTTTTGTGCCTTGGACTGATGCCGTCGCGTTGAGTTGATCGAGCACTGCATCACGCCCGCGGCCGGCGGTTGTCTGAACGACAATCGCGGCGACGATGAGTCCTGTGAGAGTTGAGCGTCCGAACATGGAATGTGCTTCCGGGGCTTGAGGGGATCCGGTGGTTCCTGAGGATTTTGTCTGCCCCCGGGGCGAACTGGGGCCGGCGAGTGTAGCACAAGGGTGTCGGGGGGCGATATCATCACACGATCCCACGGGTGGGAACAGGAGATTCAGGTCATGACGATTGTCGGCGTCCCTACCGAGGTCAAGCGAGATGAGTACCGTGTTGGGCTGCGGCCTGTCGGCGCGGAAGTGTTGGCTCGGGAAGGCCATGCAGTTCTCGTGCAGGCCGGTGCGGGCCTCGGCAGCGGCTACAGCGACGGCATGTACGAGGCCGCGGGCGCAGCCATCATGTCAACGGCTGAGGAGGTCTGGGCCGCCGCTGATTTGATCGTCAAGGTCAAGGAGCCGCAGCCGGAGGAGGTAGCCCTCATCCGGCCGGATCAGACTGTCTTCACCTACTTCCACTTTGCGGCCGACCGTTCCCTGACGCTCGGATGCATCGATCGAGGGTGTGTCGCCGTGGCGTACGAGACGCTGACCGACAATGCGGGACGGCTCCCACTTCTCACGCCAATGAGTGAGATCGCTGGAAAGTTGTCGGTGCAGGAGGGGGCCAAATACCTTGAGAGGCCGCAGGGAGGGAGAGGCATTCTCCTCGGCGGCGTTCCCGGTGTGCAGGTTGGAAGAGTGCTGGTACTCGGCGGCGGCGTGGTCGGAACGGCTGCGGCCCGCGTGGCGGCGGGCATGGGTGCTGATGTCGTTATTACTGAAATCAACATCGATCGCATGCGCGAACTCGACGAGTTCATGCCCGCAAACTGTTCGACGATCTACTCCGACCCACAGGCCATTCGCGAGCGGCTCGCATGGGCCGACCTTGTCATTGGTGCGGTGCTGATCCCGGGCGCCAAGGCGCCGAATCTTGTAACCAGAGAGGATCTCTCGCACATGAAGCGCGGTGCGGTCATCGTGGATGTCGCCATTGATCAGGGTGGTTGCGTCGAAACGGCCAAGGTCACTACGCACTCCGACCCGACATACACGGTCGACGACATCGTCCACTACTGCGTTGGAAACATGCCAGGAGCAGTGGCTCGCACCTCGACGCAGGCTCTCACAAACGCAACGCTTCCGTGGGTGATCCGTCTTGCTGCAACCGGCGCCGATGATCTTGCCCGGCAATCCGAGCACTTCGCAGCAGCGATCAATGTCAACCGTGGTGTGCTGACCAACCGACCCGTAGCAGAAGCGCATGACTTGCAATACCAGGCGCTGCACAACTGAATGTCGAACTACTTCGACAATGCCGCAACTTCCTTTCCAAAGCCACCCTCGGTACACGAAGCGATGGCGGAATATCAATTGCACTGTGGTGCAAGTCCGGGTCGCGGCGCATATGCGCAAGCAACGAATGCATCTGCGATTCTGGATCGCTGCCGCGAGTCGCTGTGCCGATTGGTCAATGCGCCGTCACCACGGCACTGCATCTTCACGCTGAACTGCACTGATGCGCTGAATCTGGCAATCACAGGAACCGCATTGCACTTCCTCCGCGGTGGCGAAGAAGTTCACATCGTCACGACCGCGATGGACCACAACTCCGTGCTGCGACCGCTCCATGAACTTGGCGGCCTTGGCGTCAGGCACACGATTGTCCCTGCCGATGCGGAAGGGTTCGTGGAACCGCAAGACATCGCCCGAGCCATGACCCCGACAACGCGGATGATCGCAGTTCCGCACGGATCAAATGTCAGCGGTACGCTGCAGGACATTGCCGCCATCGCGTCCGTCCGCCGGGGAGTTCCGCTACTTGTCGATGCCGCGCAAACCATGGGGCACCTCGCCATCGACATGCAGGCGATGGACATCGACCTTCTTGCCTTTCCCGGCCACAAGGGACTGCTCGGCCCGCTTGGAACGGGTGGTCTGTTGATGAGGCCCGGCGCCGAGGATCATTTGGCACCAGTTCGCGCGGGAGGAACAGGCAGTTGGAGCGACGAGCCTGTACAGCCCATGGCACTTCCTGACAGATTCGAAGCTGGTTCGCACAACACGGTCGGTCTCGCAGGTCTTGCCGCCGGTGTCGGATGGATTCTGGACGAGGGCATTGATGTGCTCTGGGAACGGGAACGCCGGCTGGTCGAGTCATTCATCTCCAAAGTGCAGAACATCGACGGGGTGCGGCTCATAGGCCCACCCGACACACGAAACAGGTGCGGCGTGTTTTCACTGGTTCTTGAAGGGTTGTCCCCTGTCGAGGCCGCCAGATCACTCGAACGAAGCGCCGGTATTCAATGCCGCGCCGGGCTCCACTGCGCACCCTTTGCACACAAGGCACTCGGCACAGATGTGCTCGGCGGGACAGTGCGACTTTCACTTGGACCATTTCACGACGAGATCAACATCACACGGGCGATGGATGCTATTGAGCAGATTTGCGCAAAGGGAGGCGTACTGGCATGAATCAACTTGTCGAAGATCGTATTGCACACGCGACGGCGGCCATCGAGTCTCTTCGCGGCCAGACCGACGAACTGGTCACGATCGGTTCGATTCTCATTGATCGGTTTTCGGTAGGCGGCACGCTCATGACGGCCGGGAACGGTGGGTCAGCAGTGCAGGCGATGCACTTGGCGGAGGAACTCACGGCGCGGTATCGAGAAACGCGAGCGGCGCTGCCGGCACTGTCACTCTGCAGTGATGCCGCAGCGATGACCTGCATTGCAAACGATTTCGGATGGGAATCGGTCTTTTCAAGACAGGTCGAGGCGTATGTCAGCTTTGTCGAAGGTGAAGAGGAAGACACACTGACCAGCAACGACGTGCTGCTCGTGCTCTCAACCTCCGGCGAGAGCGCGAACATCATTCGCGCGTTGGAAACAGCCAACGCCTGCGGCGTGATTACCATGGGGTTGCTCGGGCGAGGCGGCGGCGCCTCGCTTGAAGCGTGCGATCATGCGGTTGTCATCGATGGCAAGGATTCAGCCGCCATTCAGGATGCCCATCAAGTCGCGCTGCACGCACTTTGCGAGATGGTCGAAGCGTGGGTGTTGGAGGAATCTGCCGTCGACTGAGGCTGTGGCAGTTACTCTCCGCCTTCTCCGCCTTCCGCGGAGTCCTTTGCGCCGGAAAATGTGTACGGCGGTGGATAGTGCGATCGCCAATCATCCCCGGCCGTGAAGTCTTCGACGATACCCCTGCCTTCCGATTCTGCCTCTGCCATCCAGTCCCCGGGTTTATTGGCGGAGATGGGCTTCGCGCCTTCCTTCCAATCTTCCTCCCGCCGCATGTAGAGCGTGCGGGTCGGAAAGGCGAACTCGACGCCAAGCTGTCCAGCAAGTCGAATGATGTCCAGAATGAAGCGATGCCGCTCGCGCAGTTCGGTCTGCCAATCTGGCGCCTTCCAGAAGACATACACAAGAACATTCAGGCTGGAGTCGCCGAAGGAGTTCAACCAGACTTGATAGTAGTCCTTGCGCGTGTACGGATGAATGCGAAGCAGTTCGCGAATGCCTTCGCAGAAAGCCGCAATCTTTTCCGGCGGCGTGTCGTAGGCGACGCCGACATTTTCCTTCCATCTGCGGTATCGGCGGCGACCATAGTTGTCGACCTTGTTGGAGACCACAATCAGGTTCGGCATGGTGACTTGTGAGTCGTAGAACGTGCGAATGCGGGTGGATCGCAGGCCGACGGATTCGACGGTGCCCTCGACACCGCCCACGACGATCCAATCACCAATCTCAAATGGCTTGTCGAGGATGACGGTGATCGATCCAAAGAAGTTTTCGAGCGTGTCCTTGGCCGCAAACGCAAAGCCAAGGCCGCCGATGCCGAGACCTGCCAGCAGTGGTGCCAGTTCGACATGAAGACTGTCGGCGAGGTAGACGACACCGAAGATCAGCACGAACAGCTTCGCCGCCTTGCGAAGGAGCGGCACAAGCACATCATCGAGTTTGTTCTGTGTTTGCCGCGCCCTGTCCGCAAGCACTTCGCCGATGAAGTCGGCTGCGCGGAACCCCGCCCAGACCATGGCAAGGGTGATGAAGACATGGGCCGCCGGCAGGATGATCGATGATGCCGCTGCGGGGAGGCTGATCGCCGGAAGGAGAAGGAGCCATGTTGCGCCGGAGGCGGCGAGACCTACGGGTCGAACCATACGGCGAAGGAATGATCGAAGGCGGGAATCGGCGGCATGCCGTGCAAGGAGGCGGAGGAGCAAGAGGTGGATGACTCCCCGGACGATGCGGTCGACGATCATGCCGGCCAGAATGGTGGTGGCCAAGCCGATCCATTGCCAGTGCTCAAGTCCGAAAAAACCTTGATGGAGCCAGTCTGCATCAATCCAATCCGGCAGTGGACTGGTGAGGGAATCGCCATCATGGACCTCTGAGACCGTCTTGTCGAGGCCGGAAGAACGATCGTCCTCGGTGGCCGTACTTGCAAGCATGCCCCCATGCTACTGCAGGGCGTTGTTCTTCTCCATATTGACGCCCCCGGGGCCGCAGCCCGCACAGTCGGAACTCCTTTGCAGGCAGCGGAAAAGCCTGCTTCAGGCGTTCCGCTCTGGATGCCGAAGAGAGAAACAAGCCCACCGCCATCGGCGGCGACTGGGTGATATCGCCATGCAGCGTCACTGGACCATTCCGTTGCTCGCCACGCTCCTCCCAGCGGTTCCCGCGGCTGCGGGTGTTGTGCAGATCGATGACGCCGGGTCCTTCCTGCTCTCCTCCTCCTCGATGCCGGGCCTCTTTGACGCCGGATCGATGAGTTTCCCAGACTCGAGCCTTGCTGCAGTCCACGATGAACTCTGGGACTGGGGCATCGACACCGATGGCCACGTCACGATTCTCCCTGTGGATACCAATACCGGCCTCTCCATTCTTGTGTTGATCGACCGCGAACTCGGCGGTGGGGACACGGGCACGAGCGGGGCGCTGGGTGCGGCGTCTACAGCACCGGGTGGAAGGTCGCTCTTCATCAATGACAGCGACCAGGATTCGTGGACCCTCATCGAACCGCCCTTTGGTTCACAGACGCTTGGTGCCACATTCCTCTGGGGCAGCGCAGGGAGCGGAGATGGTTTCGCATGGAGCGAGTTGAACACTGGCGACATGTTCTCCTTCACCTTCAATGATCTCGCGGGAGGCAGCGATCCCGACGCACTGGATGATGTCGCGTTTCAGTTCGTAGGCTGGGATATGGATGACGGCTGGGGCGTCATCTCCACCGCCGCCTTCAAGAGCAGCGGCGACTACGTCTTCAGCGGCCAGATCATTCCCGCGCCGCCCGCTGCCCTGCTCCTTGCCGGGCTCGCGCTGGCCCGCCGCCGCCGCTCCCCCTAACACCCACACCCCCCCTTGCGCCACCGCCTTTCAACAGTCCCAAATTGTGACTGTCACCAGGTGGGTAGAATCTGGGACATGGGTGATCCTTCGAAGGAAGCAGCGTGGCCGGAACGGGTTGGTGCGATACTCGTGCGACTGGTCGTGCCAGCATGGATTTGCGTCGGGGCGGTATTCAAGGTGGTCGGCTCCACCCCGAAATCCCTGCCACGGTCCGTACTGGACATGGGCGAGGCGGTCGGGTTCAGCGATCACTTCCTGTTGCTGGCAGTGTTGATTGCCATTGAGTTCATCTTCGTGGGCATCATGCTCTTCGTCGGCTCGTTGGCAAGGCTTGCCGCCGTGTTCATGCTCGGAGTCTTCTGCCTCATTCTCATCATCGAGATGATCAACGGAGCGGAGAGTTGCGGCTGTCTCGGCCAACACTCACTCCCACCACAAGTCATGTTCGCCATTGACTTCGCCCTGCTGCTCGGCGTCGTTATCTTCAAACCCCGCTCGTTCACCAAGAGCGCCATCGGGCCCATACTCGCCACGATCTTCACCATCGCCACTGCGGGCACCACCTTCGGCGTCGTCCTTTCACATCGAACAACAGATGCCGGCCTTCCCGCATCCTGGTACCCCCGGGATCTTGCCAAATGGGATGGCCGCAACATCGACGACATTGACCTCTTCTCCATGGTGAAACAGTGGCCGCACGACCTTCACAACGGCCCGCAGTACGTCATCTTCTACGGACGCACCTGCGATCACTGCGAAGATCTGCTTTACGAGTTCTTCTCCACCGGCGTCCCTGTCCCGACAACACTCGTTGCCATCCCGGAGTCGAAAGAAGGATTCTCGTCAGCAGACGCATTCGAAAGCCCATGCTACGACTGCGCTGAAACCCAACTCCCGATCGGTGTCGACTGGATCATTTCCACACCGCTCGTCGTTGCCATTGATGATGGCATCGTCCGCTGCGCAAAAGAGAACGAGGAATACGAGGATCCCACATGCCTGATCTGGTAGCGTCCGAAGCACTCTCGTCGGTCCTCGACGCCATCGACAGGGACATGGACGGTTCCATCGCACGGTTGCAGGATCTGCTCCGCATTCCGAGCGTCAGTACCGATCCATCGTATGCGAAGGATGTTCACCGCTGCGCAGAACATCTGGTCGCCGACCTGGCATCAATCGGCCTTGACGCAACACTGCACGAAACCACGGGGCACCCCATGGTTGTCGCCCATGACGACTCGGCCGGAGATGATGCGCCGCGGATCCTCTATTACGGCCACTACGATGTGCAGCCGCCAGAGCCGCTCGACGAGTGGATTGTCGAACCGTTCGCGGCAGAAGTCATCGATGGACCGCGCGGAGGGCGCATCGTCGCCCGCGGCGCAGCCGATGACAAAGGTCAACTCATGACATTCGTCGAAGCAATTCGCGCATGGCGGTCGGTCCATGGCCGCCTGCCGGTTCGCATTACAATCCTCCTCGAAGGTGAGGAAGAGTGCGGCAGCGAAAGCCTCGAGCCATTCCTCGAATCACACCGCGATGAACTGCTCGCAGACACCTGCATCGTGTGCGACACGAGCATGTGGGATGAAAACACGCCTGCAATCACATCGATGCTTCGCGGTCTGGTGTACATCGAAGCGACGCTCCGCGGGCCAGGACACGACCTGCACAGCGGAGGGTACGGCGGCGCCGTCGTCAATCCGGCAAACGCGCTCACCGAAATCCTCGGCCAACTGCACGACACCGACGGACGCGTACAGATCCCCGGCTTCTATGACGATGTGCGCCCAGTGAGCCCGGAACAGGTTGCGCAGTGGAACAGCCTCGGCGACGCCGATGCGCTCGTGCTCGAATCGTCCGGCGCGTCAGCGACCTTTGGCGAGTCCGGATACTCAACACTTGAGCGACTCTGGGCACGGCCGACCTGCGACATCAACGGACTGTTTGCGGGCTACACGGGCGAGGGAGCAAAGACCGTCATTGGCGCAACCGCCACAGCCAAGATCAGTTGCCGGCTCGTCGCCGATCAAGACCCCGATCGCATCGAACAGTCACTACGTAGTTTCCTGGAAGACCGAACACCTCCAGGCTGTTCCTGGGACATCGTCAGTTTCGGCGCAGGCCCTGCCATCCGAGTTCCTACGGAATCACCATGGCTCGCCGCAGCCGCCAACGGCCTCGCCCGCGTCTTCGGCCGAGAACCCGTATTGATCGGCAGCGGCGGATCGATTCCAGTTGTCGGTTCGTTCCAGGAGATTCTCGGATTGGATTCGATCCTCGTAGGTTTTTCGCTCGACGATGACCTCATCCACGCCCCCAACGAGAAGTTCGAGATCGTCTGTTATCACAACGGCATCCGAGCCGCCGCCGCGATCATGGAAGCCATCGCTGCAGTCGGGACGGACTAGAATCACCCTGTGCTTCAGGTCATCCTCACCGCTGCCCTCCTCGGCGCAGGCGACTTCGACATCGCCGTGCAATCCCTCGGCATCGGCAACCAGTGGCGTCCCGGCGACGTCACAGCGCTGCACGCAACGGTCACATCACGACAGGCTGATCCAATCGCAGCCTGGCTGCAGTGGGAACTTCCCGACGCCGATGGCGACATCCTGCAGTGGGGCCGAACACTCACCCTGACGCCCACCTCGCCCTCCTCGCTCTGGCTCTACGCCCCCACGCGTCCATGGGATGACAGCACAACAGATTGGACCCTGCGCCTCCGCACCTATGAGGATGGCCAACCTGGCCGCACCCTCCACGCCGTGCGCTTCCGACCAGGAGACATCGGAGCACAAACGATCGAACGCACCCAGTCCGCAATGGCGATCCTCGCCTCACGAAGACTGGGCCTTGAGCAATATCAAGGTTCATCGCTCATCTCAGCTCTGCCCGAAGAGACACGCATCACCTCAGGCATCTCCGCAGACGACCTCCCGGACAACTGGCCGGGCTACCGGAGCCTCCAGTTCATGGTCTGGGCAGACGCACCCCCGACATTGGATAGACGCACCGCTTCGGCAATCCTCGCATGGGTTCGACTCGGCGGCCATCTCGCCATTGTCCTCCCCGCCATCGGCAATCCCTGGTCCGTCGGTTCCCCCGACGGACCAATGGCGGAAGTGCTCGGCGATCTGCATCCTGAACTGGGCGGAGCGAAACTCCGTGACCTTGCAGGCGTACTGGGCAGGGGTGGCACATGGCCTTCTCTTGACCTCCCTATCCACAGTCTCGGAGACCGCGACGCGGATTGGCCCGCAACACTGCATCCTCTGCACTCACTTCCCGACGGCAGAGTCGTTGCGATTGCGCGAACAGTTGGTTTCGGCACTGTCACCGTCATCGGCATCGACATTGCCGACGGACGGCTGACCGCCCTGGGCCTGCCCGAAGCGGACATCTTCTGGAATCGAATCCTCGGACGGCGGGCCGACACGCCCTCCCCCACGACCTTCGCTGCGATTGAGAATGCTGAACGCCTCTCTGCCCTTCAGCCAACCTCACTCCCCCTCCGCGCGGGAGAAGTAGCGGCACATGAGATCGCCATGCGCACCGCAGCAGGCGGGCGGCTCGGCACGGTGCTCATCCTCCTGATCGCCTACTGGATCATGGCTGTTCCAGTGGGATATGTCATCCTTCGCCGGCGCCGCCAAACGCAATGGTCATGGATGTGGTTCGCCGCATCAGCTGCACTGTTCACAGTCATCACCTGGACCATCGCCGCAGCAGCCGGTTCGATCCGTGTTCCACTACGACACCTCTCCATTGTCGATCACATCTACGGTCAGAAAGGCGAACATGTGCAAGGGTGGTTTTCGCTGTACATGCCTGGGTACGCCTCATCGACCACATCGCTCGAAGCCGGCGAGGCTGGCCTGCTTCTTCCGTGGATCTCGCCGGGAAGCAGCGGCACCCCGCCCTTTGCGGATTCTCTCCGCATCGACATCGACATCAATACGCCGCCGAAATCCCTTTCACTTCCCGCCCGCGCAACGACCGTCAACTATTCCTACGACTGGCTCGGCGGCATCGACCCCGACCGCGCGGGAAACCTCCTGCGCATCGCACCGGATGATCCCCCAGTTGCGACGCGCCGATCGTTGGAGGGAAGTCTTGTCAATCATCTTCCCGCAGCCCTCAAAGATGTCACAATTCTCTGGATCACCGACGAGCGACTTCCCCGCCCAACGCTGTTCCGTGATGAACGCGGCACGCTGCATCCTTGGGTAGACGACACACTCTCCGGCCGACCACTCAATCGCGCCTACATCTGGCGAGCGGCGGCGTGGGCTGCCGGCGATCGATTGTCACTCGGAGCCATCTCGGCGAACCTCCAGGAAGCGGATCTCGCCAGGGCTCTCCAGGAACGATACGCGCCGAAAGGCACATGGTCCATCGGAACAGGTACGCTGTCCCCGCGGGACATAGTGCGGAACATGGAGGCACTCTCCCTGTACGCACACCTTACCCCCCCCACGTACCAGAAGAATCCGGATGAGGATCGATCCCCCCAGAGCAGCCGCCCAGTGCGGACTGGAGCAAGGGGACTTGACTTTGCACAGTGGTTCGCGCGACCATGCATCATCGTGACCGGCTTCCTCCCCAACTCCGAAATCCCAATTGCGGTCGAACTGGACGCCGCGCCAGTAGAAGGCAGCAGCGGCACGACCATGTTCCGCTGGGTGTACCCGCTCGAAAGTGGGCCTGCACAGTGATCGAAACCATCAATCTCACTCGCAAGTACGGCGACCTCATCGCGCTCGACAACTTGAATCTCTCCATCGACGAAGGCGAGTGCTTCGGGTTCATCGGCCCCAACGGCGCAGGCAAAACAACAACGATCAAGATCCTCGCGACACTTCTGAAACCCACTTGGGGCGAGGCACGCATCGACGGCAAAGTCATTGGGTACCAGAACCCGGAAATCAGACCAGTCATCGGCTATGTACCCGACTTCATGGGTTCGTACGATGACATGGTCGTAACGGAATACCTCGACTTCTTCGCCGCCTGCTACGGACTGTCCGGATCGAAGAGGCGACAGGTCGTCGGCGATGTACTCGAACTCACGGAACTGTCCTACAAAGCAGACGCGGAGATTGGCGGGCTGAGCAGAGGCATGAGCCAGCGGCTCTCGATCGCCCGGGTCCTCCTTCACGACCCCAAGGTGCTGCTGCTCGACGAACCGGCATCAGGCCTCGACCCGCGAGCGAGAGTGGAAATCCGCGGCCTTCTTCGGGAACTGCATCGCATGGGCAAGACCATCCTCATCAGTTCACACATCCTGCTTGAACTGGCCGAACTCTGCACGAGCGTCGGCGTCATCGAACAGGGAAAACTGATATTCGCCGGCTCGGTTGACGAAATCCTCGCCAAAGCAAAGGTCGGCCAGATGGTGCACATCGAAGTCACCGAAAAAGCAGAGGAGGCCGCATCGCTGCTGCGAGAAGTGAGAGGCGTACGCAGCGTCGACGTCGTCACCGACAACGGACGACATCGGATCGATGTCGTCCTCGACAACACCGACGCACCACCGGTATCGGAACTGCCAAATCGGCTGATCGCCCGAGGTTTTCGCATCAATTCCATGCAGGGCGAACAGGTGAATCTTGAGACGGCATTCATGCGCCTGACCAAGGGTCTCGTGTCCTGAATTCGCCGACCCCATACAATCCACCGTATGGCACGCCGCGTCATCCTGCTCGCCGATCGCCAGCGCGAAGGTGTTGAAGGCATCGTCACCTCGCTGCGAGATGGACTCGGCGACGCGGCCGACATCATCGGTGACTTCGACGCAACCGACGAAACACTGCCCGCACTGGAGAACATCGATGCGGCCATCGCGATCGGGGGCGACGGCACGCTCATCAGCCAGGCAGTACGAGTCCATCCCCACGACATCCCGCTCATCGGTGTGAACTGCGGACGACTCGGGTTTCTCGCAGAATTCGATGTTGCATCGCTGATCGAACACCGACACATCGTGTTCAGCAACGATGCGCCGGTACTCGGCGTCATGCTCATTCGCGCCGAAGTCGAAGGAACAGGTTCCTGGACCGCCATGAACGAGGTTCACATTGCCGCTGGCGACCCCTTCCGCATCCTGGAACTCGGCCTGTCAATCGACGGCGTACACGCGCCGGCTCTTCGGGGCGATGGACTCATCGTGGCAACACCCACCGGATCGACCGCGCACAGCGTCTCCGCCGGCGGGCCCATCGTCGATCCCCGCGCACAAGCCATCGTCCTGACGCCACTTGCAGCGCACTCTCTGGCAGTGCGACCGATCGTCGTCGCCGACAGCACGAGAGTCGATGTCGACCTCCAACACGCAAACGCCGGCACAACGCTGGTCATCGATGGTCGACCCCGCTGCAGCCTCTCCACAGGACAACGAGTCTCGGTGTACCGTGAACCCACATGCCTGCGACTCATCCTGAACCCAACCCAGACCTACTGGGACATTCTTGCCAACAAACTGCACTGGGCCGCACCCCCAGGCCCTCCCCCTCCCCCCGAATAACACCGGCGAGTGAGGCCACGCTGGAATTCCTCGCGATCCTTCCAACACCATGATCGACCTGAAACAACTCCGCGACGATCCTCAGCGATTCATCGATGGCGCCGAAGCCAAGGGCATCGATGTCGATTTCGCCACACTGCTCGATCTGGACTTGAAGCACCGCGCACTCATGTTGAAGCGGGAAACTGCGCGGTCGGAACAGAAAAAGATCGGCAAGGACATCGGCCCACGCATCGGCGAGCTCAAAGGCCGCATCAAGAAGGCGGACGACACAGACCGCCCGGCACTCGAATCAGAACTCGCAGAACTCGAAGCTCGCCCATCCGCGCTGAAGGCCGACATGCAGCAGCTCGACGAAGAGATTTCCGCCATGGAACCCGCACTCAATGCGCTCATCATGGCGGTACCACAACCACCCGACCCAGATGTACCCCGCGGATCATCCGTGGAGGACAATGTCGAACTGCGACAGTGGTCACCCGACAACTTCGACCCCTCGAAATCCTTCGCCGAAAACCGAGGCTTTCAACCCCGCACCCACATCGAACTCGTCGAACACCTCGGTATCGCCGACTTCGAACGAGCCGTCAAGATTGCCGGTACTCGGCACTACGCCCTGAGGGGCGACGGCATGCGACTGCACCAAGCAGTGCTGCAACACGCCTTCGACCTCATCACAACGGAACACGGATTCGTACCAATGTCGGTGCCCGTCGTTGTTCGCGAAGAGTGCATGGTCGGCACCGGATTCTTTCCATCCGGCCGCGAACAGGCGTACCACATCGAAGAGTCGCGGAGGGGTGCCGGGCACGACCTCTACCTCGCCGGCACTGGCGAGGTCGGGCTCATGGGTCTGCACGGCGATGAAATCATCGACGCCGAACAACTGCCGCTTCAATACGCAACGGTATCAACCTGTTTTCGGCGCGAGGCGGGCGCGGGCGGCCGCGAAACCGCCGGGTTGTACCGCGTGCACCAGTTCGACAAGGTGGAGCAGGTCGTCATCTGCCGCGCCGATGAAGAGGAAAGCAGGCAGTGGCATGCCGCGATGATCGACATCGTCGAGAAGATGCTGCAGGATCTACGCCTCCCCTACCGCCTCTTCCAATGTTGCACTGCGGACCTCGGGCCGAAGAACGCCGACATGATCGACATCGAGTGCTGGATGCCCGGCCGAGGCCCACTGGACAGCGACGGCCGCCCGCTGGGTGACTGGGGCGAAACGCATTCCGCATCACGACTCTACGATTTTCAATGCCGCCGTCTGAACATGCGGTACCGGGATGACAGTGGAAAGACGGTCTTCTGCCACTCGCTCAACAACACGGTGCTTGCCTCCCCTCGGATCCTCATCCCGATTCTGGAGATGTATCAACAGGAGGACGGTTCGGTCGTCGTGCCGGAAGTCCTGCGATCCCGCATGGGCAAAGACACGCTGCAACCGACGGTCGCGGTGTGAACCGGGATGCCCTGCCGTTGTCGGTGCGCAGGCACTCGTTGGTCGCGACGATTCGCCCGGCCATTGAAGACCGTGGCTGTGTGGTGGCGGTCAGCGGAGGCGCCGATTCGACGGCGTTGTTGCTCCTGTGCTGCGCCGCGGCGGCGCAGCGATCCGCGCCAGACCTGCGGATCGTGGCCGGACATGTACATCACGGGATTCGGCAGGCGTCGGATGGCGAACAAATCCTGGTGGAATCCCTGTGCGATGCGCTGGACATTCCGTGCCACTGCCGGCGTCTTGAAGGGATCGGCACAGCGTCCGAAGCGCGGGCGGGTCGGTATGCGTCGCTCTGCGGCATCGCTGAGCAGTGCGGCCTCCCCGTGGTATTGACGGCACACCACGCGCGTGACCAGCTCGAGACGATGCTCATGGCGCTCTGCCGCGGTGGTGGGCCGCGATCGCTTGCGGGCATGCCCCGCTTGCGGCCCCTCTCCGAATCGGTGCAGTTGATTCGGCCACTCCTGGACGCTGCCCCGGAAGTGCTTCAGGAAATCTGCGAAGTGGCAGGTGTGCGATGGTGCGAAGATCCGACCAACGAGGACCCAAGTACTCCACGTGGATTGCTGCGGCGGGATGTGCTGCCGGTCCTGGAGTCGCTGTGGCCCGCTTCGGCGAGACACGCCGCCCACGCTGCAACCATGCTGCACGCGGCGGCCGATGCATTTGATGCGGAGACTGATCGCAACATTGATTCACCGCTGCCGTGGTCACGCGAGGAGGTCCGCACGGTGCCGCGGGCGTTTCTCGCCGCTGCACTGCACCGACAGCTTGATGGCGCGGCAAACTTCGATCAACTCATCGCCATCGCCGACGCCATCGGCGATGCGTCAACCGAACCACGCACCTATCAGTTCGCCGGCGGCGCGCTGTGCGTGACAGCACACGAGATTTCGGTGGAGCGGTGATCTATCGCCTCGTGTCTGGCGAGTTTGAATTGCCGAGCGTCGAACTTGGCGGCTCTGTGGCACTGTGGGAGCCGCTGGATGGATATGGTGGATACGAAGTGCACTGGTCGGCAATAACTTTGGGCAGCCACGAATGGATCTGGCCTCTGGCAACTTCGGACGACACGTACGCCTACTGCAACCAAGTGCGGATTCTCGATGCGCCCGCTGGCAATCAGACCTTTGATCGATTCGAATTCTGCCCTTGGGTTGATGTGGCCGACGACCCCGATGAACCAACCATGCCAAACCATGTCTTCATGGGGCCGGGGATGCTCCGATACCCGATGGACACATGGGAGACGGAGGGCTTACCACTGGCGCTTCCTTGGGATCCGGCGAGTGGCAGCCCTGGGAACGTATTGACTACGCATGTAACTGCTCGCCGTCATGGCTCAAAGTGGTGGGTCGGCGAGTGCCGGTTTTCCGTGGACATCCTCTACGCCGAGGCCATTGTCACCCCCCACCCCGAGGATGTCACCGAGGATTGCGCCGTTGACATCAACGATCTGCTTGCCGTCATTGCGGCGTGGGGTTGAGGAGAAAAGGGGTCAGACCCCTGCGGAAAAGAGGTTCCTGACCCCTCTTCTCACACGTAGGCCGCAGGCCCGCGAACCAGCGCGGAGCCGGTTGGTGACCAGCGGCAGTACAGCGTGCCGCCGTCGCTCATGACGGCCAGTGCATCGCTGCATGTGCCTGCCTCGCGGGCTGCCGCGAAGACCGATGCAGCGCCGGTGCCGCAGGCGAGGGTCGGACCAACACCTCGCTCCCACGTTGCGCAGGTGCATGCGCCGGCGTCATCCATCCGCACGACATGCAGGTTCATGCCACGAGTGAAACCGGCATGCTCCGCAACGCGCGGCCCGAGTGTGCTGCAGATCGACCCCGGGCTCTGATCAACAAAGTGCACCGCGTTGGGATTACCCATGTCGACAAAGGTCATCGGCGGTAGACCCGCCTCTCTGCCGAGGTCCGTGACACCGCAGGCATCGCTGCGAAGACGGGGGATCCCGAGGTCTACCTCGACGCTCGCGGCATCCAGATCGACCATGCATGCAACGGTCCCCGCGGCCGTCTCGATCAATACCTCTCTTCCCTCCACCAAGCCGCTCTTTACCGCGTGCATCGCAACGCACCGAAGGCCGTTGCCGCATTGTTCGCCTTCGCTTCCATCGGCGTTGATGATCCGCATGTAGAGATCGCCTTCCGCCCGCGGCGGCGAGAGAAGCAATACTCCGTCATCACCAGCCTCTGGCCCCAAGGCCGCGGTCTCGCACCCGATCAGGAATCGGTTCCCGGCACCATGCATGCGAATGCGATCGATCACAGGTACAGCGTACCGCCGATGATCGTCGCAACAGCGACGGCGATCTTGACCCACACCACGTGGCAGTCAACAGGAAGCCTCCCAAAGGATGCGCCCACGAGCGATTGCAGGCGCGCCGCCCGCACTGCGACCGACCCATGCCAGATGCTGCGATCATGTATCGACCGGCCAGCACAGGCACTAATCAACGCCAGTGTGCCCGCCATCGTCGCCGCTGCGCGCATCGTGACCTCGCCGCTCCCCTCCTGCCGTGAGAGCCAAACCGCGGCATGGGCATCGGCCTGCCGCTCGAAGAGCCGAGACACCGCAATCATTCCAAGAATCGCAACTACAAGCGGAAGGAATATTGCCACTCCGCCAAGCGACATGCCGCTGCACACTCGTTCGGCCAAGAAGAGCATCGCCAATGCAGTGGCGCCAAGAAACGGAAGATGGTGCTGTCGCAAGTGTGCGATCTCATGGGCCGCAACTGCTTCCACCTCCCGCGGAGTCAAGCGGGCCAGCAGGAGATCGGACAGGATGATCACCCGCAGGCGCGGGAACAGTCCGACAGCCGCAGCATTTGCGACCCGGAACCCGGTTTCCCAGCGAAGAACATCGCGGAGTCGAACACTGCGTTCGTTCGCAACCCGCACGATGATCTCTCGAAGTTCGCCGGGTTCCAGAGACTGGGCGGGCAGCAGAAATCGAACGAACAGCGGCGCGGTGGATATGAGACCGATGACCGCGACCAGCACGACCCATGAAGCAAGCTCGGGATTCACGAATCGCGTCGCGACATCGGACATCGCGAACATGGCAAGCAGCGGTATCAGGACCAGAAAGACCTGCAGCCGAAGATTGTGAACAGCCCATGACCACCGGGCCTGCCGCGGTCCGGTCACATACCAGAGTGTGGCCAATCCCAACACCAGCGGTGCGACGACCAGGGCATCGTCCACAAGCGGAAGTCCTTGCTCAACAACGGCGGGCCAACCGGCCAACAACACGGCCAGCGACCAGGCAAGAAACACGATCCAGACCGCCACGTTCGTGCTTCGCTCACTCCGCCGAATTGCCGCAACTCGGCTCGCAACGGCGCCTGTCAGGACGGCCGCCGGTGTCATGATGACCAAGAGGAAGAGGAGCCACGGCATCGACACCTCGGTTTCGGTCCAGCCAATGTCGGCGGCAAGCAGGACCGAAACCAACAGCAGCGACCGAGGCGACAGCATTATTCGATCGGCACGGACGCAAAGACACGCCCGTCCACAGTCAATGTGCCGGCGGAATCCTCCGGACGAATCGAAATGCTGATGTCATGGCCGGATGCCGTGAAAGAGAACTCAAACCGCCCGATCTGCGCCAGATACCCAAGGAGCGGCCCGGCCGTCCCGGTGAGATGTACAGTGGTTTCGTTGGAGATATCGCTTGCGGACCAGTCCACCGTGACATCGGGCCATCGCTCACGATCCTCCACCGGGAACAGCGTCAGTCCAGGCAACCGAATCGTCATCGCGACTTTGGAACTGGCCGGATCGTTTGGAACGAGTTCGAATTGGGCGCTGCCGCCACCTTCAATTGTGGAGCCCTGCGATCGCCCACCCCGCCGCATCGTCCCAAGATCAACAACGACATGGCCGTGCCGGTAGAAGTCCACATTCATCGTGTCTTCATTGACAAACGAGAACACCAGACAGTTCGCCCGCGTGTTGTCGGCATAGTTCTTGTCGCCCATGCCCGGACCGGCGTGATCGCCGTTGCGATGACGCTGTGCATGATTGTGAAAGTGAAAGAGCGAGTCGTACGCGGCATCGAGCATCTGCTGCGGTGCGTTGAAACGACGGTCGTGGTGGCGAACAATGGGCTCGAACTCCAGCACCTCGAATCGCCCCTCTTCATCAAGGGCGATCACGCCACCGTATTCGGTCGTGTCGTCGAGCCGGTCCCGCTCGGCATAGTCGAGCAGGTGGTCCGCGACCTGCGGGGTTTGGATCGCTCGCAGCGCCAGAAGGATCGCCGCTGCGTCGCCCCAGGTCATGACATCGCGATGCGTTCGGAACTGCTCACTCTTCGTCGAAGCCTGCCCTCCGCCCTCCGTCTCGAAGTAGTGCCGCCGCCCTTGCAGCGTTCCGTCGATCTCGGACAGCATATCGCCGGTCGACGTGGCCAAGAGGTGCGGAGCGTGCCGGTGCGCGGCGACCGCAACGGGGACATCGCGGAGTTCCAGATGCAGCCGGCGAGACGCTGGCATGTTCTGGAGTGCCGATACCGCTTCCGTCCAGAACGTGGCTCGCTCGGGAGAACGCAACTCTCGCATCCAGAGAATCTCCTCGCGGTTTCGCGGAAGGATGCCGAGGTCACGCACGCCGTCTCGAAGATCCAGCAAAAGCGCGTCGTCGCTTGTCGCGTCAACCGCCGAAACGAGTTGAAGCAGACGCTCGCGTTGGTTGAGTCGGTGCAGCAGTTCCCAGCACCGCGTGCGGTATCCCTGCTGCCAGACCTTGTTCGATTCAGCGAAGGAGGCGAAGACAAGGTCGGTAATCCCACCGGCGCCGTGAATCGCGGCCAGTGCGAGGTACTCTGGTCGCTCCTGCTCCGACTCGACTCGCTGGGTCGGTCTTGCCCACGAACTCACCAGCGCGGCGTCGAGTTCGGCGATCTGTTGTTCGCCGATCCACTGGCACAGTTCGCTGAGCCATGTCCAATTGCCCATGCGGGGCAGCCGCTGGCGAATGGTGCGGATGGCGGCGTCTGCATCGACTGCCCAGAGGCGGTCAAGCGCCTCGCGGCGAGCGGTATTCGTGTACCCGGGACGCCAGAGGATGGCGTGCAGAGTCTCGCGGTAGGCCTCGTCGTTCAAGCCGACCTGTTCGTCGAGCAATTCCATGCACGCGACATGGATCCGGGGCGAGCGGCCTGTCTCCTGGAGCGTCGACCCGGGGTCGTGGATGGTCTGGCCGCAAGCGGCGAGCATGAGTACGGCGATCAGGATCAATGGGTACCTCATGCCCGCAGTGTAGCCCTGCTGGCCGCGACGGCCGCAGTGTCGTACCATTCGGCAATGGTGGACACCCATCAATTGCGAGCCCAGGTCGCCGAGGTGCTGGACCTCATCCGGCCGGCCGTCCAAGCGGACGGAGGCGATGTCGAATTGGTCGATGTTGATGCGAATGGTGTGGTATCGGTGCGGTTTCACGGGGCCTGTGTGGGGTGTCCATCGAGTTCCATGACGCTTCAAGCGGGTATCGAACAGCGCCTCAAGGATCGAATCGAGGCTGTAGCAGCCGTTGTGGCGGTCGACTAACGCTTTGCTGCATCTGGAGTTCCGCTGCTGAACTGCTTGCCGCAAGGGGGTCATCGCTGGTATCCTGTGGAGTTGGTGGGACCCGCGCAGGTCGCGCGGGCTACAGCGGCAGGAGGTCCGCAGCATGCTGGTCATAACCAGACGGGAAGGCGAAGAGATTGTCATTGGTGATCCGACGAACCCGCAAGGGGTCATCCGGATCGCTTCTATCAAGGGCGACAGGGTGCGCCTTGCCATGGATTTCCCTCGGGAGATTCCGGTGCACCGCCGCGAGGTTGCCGATCAGATCGCTCGCAGCGGACCTGCCATCGCCGGCAAGATCCGCCCGGCCGGAAACGAATAGGGGTACTGGGCCAAGAGAGCCTTCGCACCGCGTAACCGCCGCGGCTCTTTCGCATGCCTCCATCCAAACCGAAGCACTTCCGGACTGCACGGGTCACACCCCGGGTGTGTCCCCAGGTGTGTCCCCGGGTGTGACCCCTGGGACGGGGGCAAAAAAAGGTCCGCGGCACGTGGTGGGACGCGCCGCGAACCGGGGGAAGGGGTGGCCGGGCCTCATGCCCGGCCGCTTGAGGAAAGGGTCCCACCCGCTCTCGCGGATGAGACCTGTGTTCAGTACACCGAGCATCCTTGCCGGTGCGAATCCCGTTTGAGACCGTCCGTGGTCTCCGCTCTGTGACTGGGCACATCACAGAACCAAAGGTGCGAGGTGAGCGCGCCATCCGTAGCGTCTCCCCACGCAGAAAGTCGGGCATCCGTGCCCAACAAAGCCCTGCCGGAGCGTTTCCGCCGCCGTACAGATATGGTCATGTCGCTTTCCCCCGTCTCCCCGCCGCCGTCCGCTGCATGATCTCCCGCAGGGCAGCGAGTTTCTGCGGCTTTTCCTTCGCCCACTCGGCCGGATCGCGAAGTTCCAAGTGATCCCGTGCCCCAAGAATCACCGCATGAGAACCAATCCCCGCCAACTCCAACAACTGAACAGGCAATCGAATGCGACCAGTCTTGTCCAGCTCCAGACGCTGTGACTGTGAAAACAACACTTGCACCATGTCCATCTCGTCGTCGTCGGGAAGCAGCGTGTCCTCGAGATTGGCGGCCATGCGAATGAAGGTTTCCTCCGGCCATACCCAGATGCCCCCGTTCGACCCCGGCGTTGCATACACCACCGCCGGTAACTGCCCCGCCAACTGAGCACGATGCTCCGCCGGAATCGACAGACGATGCTTGTCGTCTATCGCTCGATCTGTATCGCCGGTGAAAAGCATGCATGCGTCCTTGTCCCTGCCTCCAATCGGCCCCACCGTATCCCACCTTCTCCCACTTTGCAACACTTTCAGGGTATTTCGATCAAGTGCTGGTTCTCGGACCTTGCAATCGGCCCTAAACGGCGCATTCTAAGTCGGTGGCAGAACGCGACTTGGCGTTCATCCCCTGCCGCTGCGCATGCACACCACACTATGGCCCGTCCACAACCCATGCACACCGCTTTGGAACGACTCCCCACCGGCACCTACGTGCTGACCTGTGGCCATGAAGGCCGCCGCGGCGGCGTCTTGACCCAATGGGTCCAACAGTGCAGCGCGGAGCCCCCGCTGCTCGTCGTCGCCGTCCCACGAGGCAGGCCCATCGAACCGATGATCCGCGATGCCCGGGCCTTCGCCATCTGCATGGTCCCAAACGGAGACCGACTTGCCATCCGCCGATTCGGCGAAGACGCCACGCCCACCGAAGATCCCTTCCTCGCACTGCCGCTCAGAGAAGGGGAAACCGGATCGCCCATCATCGAGTCGGCCATCGCCTGGTTCGACTGTCAACTCGTTGGACATCTCTCCCCCGACGCCGACTCGCGACTCTACCTCGGCGAAGTTGTCGCCGGTGGACTTGGCGCCGCAGCCCGTACCGACAAGGCGCGAGCAACTGCCCGCCACGGTCGACCGCGGAGCCGCACCAAAGCGCCATCGCGCTGAGGCAACATTACGCACACCGCAATTGCAGTCCTTCCAGAAAACGCCGCGGCGACGTGATCGATTGAACACGCGCCGCAAATGCCGGATCGCTCGATGACACCCTTCCCCCTCGCTCCTGCAGATTGGCGAGCCAGCGACATGCCGCCAGCATCCCGTCACCCGTCGCAACCGCGGCGCCAATCGTCGGAACACCACTGACCGGATGCCCACTGCCCGCCATCAGCGGGACACCGTCGCGAACGAGTTGAAGCAGGTCGAGAACACCATCCACCGAATCTCCCCCCTTGCCAGACCCGCCGCTGTGGGGAGCCCACGCCGCATTCACATCGCCTGCGATGTCCGCAAGACGCCAAGGCGAGGGGACAACATGCAGATACCGCAGTAAACCGAGGCTGGCCATGTGTAAAGCGAGATCCGCCCGCTGCACATAGTCACGCTCAACCAGCAGGTGAACGGGGTTCCCGGAAATCGCCATCGTCGTGGCAAAAGCCGCAGGTTCCTTCCACATACCACCGCCACGCTGTTGACCGGCGATCAGGAGAAGTACCGCTTCGTCGTCAAGACCCAGATCACGCCGCAGCGATCCCGGCGCGGCGACAAGCGTTGCGGGTTCCAGCCCAACCAATGGCGCCGTGAACTGCCGCTCGTTCGCACCGCGCAGCCGAAGCATCGAGGCCGATCGCGATGTCGTCGGCACAATTCGCATGCCCGGAAGACAACCGCCGACGCCGACAGCATCCACAATGGCCACACCTTCGCCGAACCGGTCCAGATGCGACGCGATCACCGCCGCCGGCCAACCCCAAGCAAAGACCCGTCCGACCGGCCGCGTTCGCTCCATGGCCTCGACAACGCGGCGAACACGCGACGCCAATGTCCGCGATCGATCCAGACATCCGGAGACGCCGCCAACGACAGGCAACCCCGTCGCCGCAAAGCGATCAACTTCCTCCTGTCCACCAAGGACCAACACACGGTGATCATCCTCCGGCATTCCCCTGACGGTGACGCGCAGGAGGCCGGAAAGTCCGCGGGGCCGCGGCAGAAGCGATGGTGCAATCAAGTGCAGCGCAAGCACGCCTACCGCCGATCCAGATTTTCACCCAGCCGTCCAACATTGTGCTTGAAAAACAATTCGGCGACGGCATCACCCAACTCGGTGGCAAGTTCCTCGGCGAGTTTCCTCGCCGACCGCGCGTCACTCGTGCGAGAGGGGTCGACCTTTCGCAGCCCAACAATGAGCAGATGCCCGGGCTGGTCGCCCGTCTCCGAATCAACCACAGGAAAGAGGCGCGTCCTGCTGACCGCGTCGATGATGCGGACCTCGCAGGCGGCCTGCGGATCGGGTGTACGACCGTCGCTGCTCAGCCCGAATGCCTTCATTTCCACATAAATGACAATCTCCGCACCCACCGCCTCGCCAATCGCGGCCATGGACACCGCCTGCCCATGCCGATCCTTCGACGCGACATACCTCGCCGCATCTCTCGGAGCAACCATGGTGGCCAGAACATCCTCCTCCAACAGCATCGTCGTAGCCGCATCACCAACCACATTGCGAAGCCGGGCCGGATGCATCACATTGCGACGATCATCCACAAACACCACAGTGGATCGATCCGGCAAGGTAAACACCGCATCCTCCGACGGATCCGGCGCAAGCACATAGGTCACCCCGGCGACCACGTTGCACCCCTGCATGCAGAGGCACCATCCCGCCATGAGCATGACCAGCGCGATCACCCTCATGCGTCCAACTCCGGTCGGTATCGATCTGGATGTTTGGGTTCCGTATGTGTGTAGAACAGCCACGCAACCTTCTGAATGAACGCCTGCAGGAGCCCCCGCCCGATGTCCTCTTCGCTTGCTTCGCTTCTGGCAAGCGTGCTTGGACGGGTCGGAAAAGACGCCTCCACCTCAAGCGAGTCGGCGAAACCATCGCCGTCGAATGACCCCTCTTCGACAATCCCGATGGAGCCCTTCGAATATCCCTCCCAAAGCCATGTGTTCCCGTGCGGTGTCAATCTGTACGCCTGCAGATCGATGTAGACCACCCGCTCCACCTGCAGCGCATTGGCGATATCCCCGGGCGGCATGGCGTTCCACTGTGGCGTGCGGAACTGCCACTCCGCAACCACGCCAGGGTGCAGCACCTTCGCACCGGGGACTTCCTTCTGAATACGAGCCGACACGCCCTCGGCAATGATGCTCGCAACACCCGGATGCTCGTAGTGAATCGCCAGGTCCGTATCGATGACAACCGCTACCGTGTGACTCTCCAGCCCCTCGTACTCCGGCAGTTTCTCGACTAGTTTCTGGTCTTCGAACTGCTGTGCTGCGGCGCCCAGGAACCCCGCAGCCGCGCACCCACCTCCGATCCCGGACAAGCACAGAAGCCCCAGAACCAACATGCCCACCATGAGTCGTCGCATCACAACACCCCCTTGTGCAGCAGAATTTTGCATCCCCACGCCAGCACAGCCACACCGCAGAGCACAACAAACACACGGGTCGTGTACCAGCGGTACAGCGCGTGATGCAGTGGCCGACCAGAAATTGCAATGATCAGCGCGAATGCCGCAACGGCCATCGTCGCAAACGCCAGAATCAGCCCGAACGGTTGGGCAAGAAACGCCGAGGGGATTTCGCCTCGCACGGAATGGCTGAACGCGGTCGTCATGCCGCAGGTCGGGCAGGGAATGTCGGCTGCCGCGATCCATCCACATGAGGGAAGGCCAATCTGGCGGTGGGTACCCACGCCCTCCGCGGCAGGCCGCATCCAGAACGCCGCGAGGAGCACGGCCATCGCCCCGGCAGCCACGAGGAGCGCACTTCCTCGCTGCGACATCGTGCTGCTGGGTTCGTCCGCCGGGCCCATAGTGGCATCCACCTCGCTCATGACACCCAAGGGTATCAGCGCCCGGCCTGCTACGCTGCTGCGATGACCCTCCCGTGGATCGACGGCCATTTGGATCTGGCGTATCTGGAAGTCGCCGGCCGCAACCTCCTGCAACCCTGCGGCGACCCCGCATTGGCCTGCATTTCGCTGCCGGATCTGGCCGAGAGCCCAATACGCATGGCCTTCGGCACCATATTCACGGAGCCGGGCTGCGAGGGACCGTGGTGCTACGGAGATGCGGACGAGGCTGCATTTGCAGGACACCGGCAACTTGAGGTCTACGAACGGCTGGAGAGCGCTGGAGCGGTCACCATCATGCGAGAGGGCGCAGAGATTCCGGCCCCGGAGCGGCCGCTTGGGCTCATTCTGCTCATGGAGGGTGCCGACCCGATTCGCTCACCTGAAGATGTGCCATGGTGGCGTCTGCGAGGCGTGCGTCTAGTCGGGCTCACCTGGTCGCGCGGCACGCGGTATGCCGGGGGAAACTCCAGCGGGGAAGGAATGACCCCCCAAGGCCGTGATCTGGTTTCCGCGCTTGATGCATCAGGCATCATGCATGACGCGTCGCACCTGTCCGACGCCGCGTTCGACGATCTCCTGGCCTGTACCGACGCCCGCATTGTCGCAACGCACTCCAACAGCCGCACGGTGCTCGGTGCGAACGACGAGCGAAACCTGCGCGACGACCACGCCAAGGAGATCATCCGGCGCGGCGGTGTCATCGGCCTGAATCTGTACGCCGGCTTTCTCTCGACCGATCATGAGGTGTCAATCACGGATTGCGTGCGGCACATCATGCACTTCTGCGACCTTGCCGGTAACCGCCGACATGTCGCGCTTGGAAGTGACTTTGATGGTGGATTCACACCCGAGCATCTTCCTCGTGAACTTGATCATCCGCGCAAGTTGACGGATCTTCTCACTGCGCTTGCAAAGGCTGGCTTTGACGAACGGGATCTTGCAGGATTCACGCATGCAAACTGGCAGCGATCGCTTGCTTCGTAACTATCGGGCAGATGGGGTCAGTTCAACGGCGTGCAGAATGGGCCACGGTGGCCATCTACCTCAACCTCAGTGAGCAAGTGCAGTCGAATGCCGGAACCCTGCAGGTCGGCCACGGACGCCGCATCACTGGTGAACAAGTGCCGCATCGGCTCCCGCTCCGCAGCCAACTGCACCGCGCCGCACGCCATCGCAATGAGTTCGCGATGCCGCTCAATCCAGGCGAAGACGATGCTCGCGGCACGAAGATCGTCGGCGTTGGCGAGCACGTGGAGGCCGCCATCGCCATCAAGGGCCAACTCCACTTCCTCGTGGTCCGGACATCGCACGGCCATTGCTACCAACCCAGGCACATGACTGCTCAGAGACGCCGCCGGCGAGGCAGCCATCGTCACTTCCACCGGCTGGGCCTGCGTTGGCACAGAGTCTTCCTCGAGCGGCACCTTCGCTGGTTCGACGGCTTCGCACCGCAGATGATCGAACAACGTCTTCACCGAATCACTCCACGGCAGCGTCACCTCCGCCACAACTTCGCCCCCACTCCCCATCGCAGGAAGCGGAGGACCAGTCTCGATGTCCACCGACAACTGATGCCGGGCAGTCTGCACAATGCGAGATGCTGCATCGCTGGATGATCGATCCTCCGCGCCGACGATCACCAACCGAATCGGCGCCGATACCTGCCCGCCACTGGCCATGTCCTTGAGGACGCGGTACGCGCCCACGACCGCGGCCTGATCAGCGCCAGACAGGAGCGTCACGCGGCCCGCGCCGCACGAGGACAACTCCGACGGACCGGCCGCCGCCATCGGCTGCACAATCCAAAGACTTGCCCGGTCTCCAATGGCCGAGCGCACATCCTCGATGGTCCGGCAATCAACCAGCGACACGGCTCCCCTGCCAACAAGAGCGATGTCAATCGAGTCCTCCCGCATCCGCAGGAGTACCGCCATACCGTCGCCCGCCTCCCGTACCGCATACGGCACGAGCCACAGTCCACCCTGTACCGGCAGGTGGCCCGGAATCAGAAGTTCAATCGTGCCGCCGTCGGCAGCGGGCGCTTCATCCGTTGTCGTAAACAGCTCCGCGAGCGATGCGTAGTCGTCATGGATGCCGGTCATCGCGCTCCTGCTCCGGTTCAATTCTCGCAATCACTGATCGATCGGGTCGCTCCGGCGACTGCACGCTGAACTGCTCCATCCGCCTGGCGATTTCCGCTGCCCGCCCCTGCGTACCTCTGGATTCAACATGCACGATCGGCTGGGACGGACGCCCTATCTCCTCCAGCCAGTCGGCGAGATGCTCGAAATCCCGCTCGGCCTCACTCCCGGGCGCAAATTCGATCACCGGCTGCCCGAAACTCACGGCCTCTCTGAGCGTTTCATGTTCCCGAATGATGACCGGCGCAACCTCGTCACCAAATGATTCGTGAAGTCGTTGCAGGAGCGTCCGCGCCAGCGGGGACGGCCGGTGCAACGACGGCAGGATGTGACATGGGATGCGTCTCCCGACGCGGGCAATTAACGCCGCAATCGTCTTCCGCTGCCTTCTAGCCCCTCGCAGCGAAAAGTATCCCGTTTCCACCGGCACGATCGCCTCCGTTGCCGCCCGGAGCGCATTGAAGGTCAACAGGCCAATGTTCGGCGGGCAGTCGATGAAGCAGTAGTCGAATCTCCCGTTCATCACGCCAAGCAGACTCTCCAGACGACGGTCTCGATCCGGCATGCTGTGCAAGCCGCCGCCGGGTGCCTCCAGCGCCGTCAGCATCATCGTGCTCGGCGCAAGGTCGAGATTCCGGCTGACCTGCCAGAGCAGAGATGTCACATCGAGCGATGCATGATCGGCCACCAACGCGTCGCCGACGCTCATGTCGATGCGTTCCTCAGGAACACCCAGACCCGCCGCGCAGTGCGACTGGGGGTCCATGTCGATAAGCAGGGTCCGAACACCGCGGTTTGCGGCGACAGCCGCAAGGTTTATGGCGGTTGTCGTCTTCCCACAGCCGCCTTTCTGATTGACGATGGCGAAGACGCGCACAATCATCCTCTCTCGTTACGGGGTACGAGACGACGCACGCCCTCCGCCCCGTTTATCGGAACCCTGCGGGCAACTGCTTGAAACTCAGGGGCGTACGGCCTCATACAGCCTCACCCACCGAGGTCGAGAGGACTCCACATCATCCGGCATGAGTCGCTCCTCCATGAGCAGGCGAACCTGCCAGTTCACCCCCATCTCGGCCGGCAATTCCGCCATTGAGCCCGCCTCACCAGAGGCGATGAAGAGACGATTCAGCGGCATGCCGGCGATCTCGCCCATGGAGGCCCGCCGATCAGTTCCACCGCCAAGGATTTCCGGAAGATGAGTGCCCCCAAGGCGAACCAGATACAGCGGCTCATCCTCGATCATCTGGTCGATGTGGTTCGCAAACCTGGAGAGGCCGGGCCCGAACATGGGTGAAGGTGCCGATGACTGCCTTGCATTCGTCACTGCCATCGCTACCAGCACACCGATCGCCGCGACCGGCACTGCCACACGCCCGATACGCCGCCACCAGGGTGCCTGCAACAGCGTCCAGGCAACCAACAGCGATGCCGGCGCGTAGATGGATGCGATGTAATCCGCCCGCTTACCCGCGCTCAGCGAAAAGAACAGAATAATCACCACACTGAAGATGCAGCCGCTCCGGAGCAAGCGGATCAGCGGCCGCTGCCGATCGGCCCGCCACAGTGCACCAATCCCCGCGATCGCAACGATCGACCAGGGCAGAAACCGCACCACGGCGTAGAACGGCGTGTGAAACAACCCCAGCAGCAGATCCACCGTGCCACGTACGCTGCCCTCCGGGCCGGTCCCTGTCACACGGCCATAGATTTCGTTGAACCAGAGTTCATCACGAAGATGCCCCGCGTCGATCCACCAGACCCCCACGATCCAACTGGCAGCCACAAGCAACACAACAGGAACCCCGATCCACCAGCGAAGCCTTGCAGATTCCGACCACGAGGTGCCGCCCCATCGGGCCATTGCCGGCACTGCCAGCATCAGGGCGACAACCGGCGGTCCCTTGGCAAGCAGTGCGCCCGCGGCGGCGATCCAGAAGGCAGCGATGAGCCATCGCCGCCGGCCCCCCTGCAACGGAAACAGCAACACCATCGTCGCCGACAACCAGCCCACATCCAACAACAGCGTCAACACCATGTCCGGACGGGCCAGATAGCCGAGTTTGAACATCGGATAGCAACATGCCAGCGCAATGCCCGCGATCGAGCCGAGCATTCGACGCGAACCGTCCAACCGGTTTCCAACAACTACGACCATCAGCCACAGGAGCAGGAGCGCGACGACACTCGGCACCTTGTGCGCAAGATCCGATACGGGCCCGAAGATCGCGACCGAGGGTACGGCCAGCCAGTTGAAAAGCGGTGGCTTTGTTGCTCCGTGGCCGTCCGGTTCGCGGGGGAGAACCCAGTGTTCGCCGCCATGGGCAACGATGTCGATCGTGTAGGCAATGGTCCGCGGCTGGGTCTGGTCCCAGAGATCGGACGGGCCGAGCACCCTGACGAGAACCACCGCACACAAGGCCGCAATCGATGCGACAAGCCACCACCGCCGCTCGCTCACGCGAGGGCCCCGACCGCCTGCCACGCCGCCTCGATTCCACGGGCCAGCGACGATGCCGCGGTCGAGTCAACAAGTTCGACACCTCGCTCGCGAGGAAGCGCCACGCGGAGTTCGCCCCCTCTGGTTTTCTTGTCCATCGCCATGAGCGCGGCGAGATCCCTCGCCGGAACAGCCTGCGGCACTTCGATGGGCAATCCCATGGACGAAAGTAATGATGCAACGCGGTCCGCCATTTCCGCAGGCAGCAAACCCAGTTCGACACCGCAGGCCGCAGCAGCAACCAATCCGATCGACACCGCTTCGCCGTGCATCAAGTCCAGTTCCTTCATGGGCTCAATCGCATGACCAAAGGTATGACCGAGATTGAGGACCTCTCTCCTGCCCGATTCCCGTTCATCGGCGGCAACGACTTCCGCCTTGATCGTTGCGCTCCGGGTAACAAGGTCGATCAAGCATGCTGTGTCCCTGTCCAGAATCGCCGCGACACTCTCCTCCAGAAACGCCATGAACCCGTTGTCGCCGAGCATTGCGTGCTTGACGCACTCGGCGAGACCACAGCGAAACTGCCGGTCGTCAAGCGTTGAAAGGGTGTCGACATCCGCTACCACCAACTTCGGTTGCCAGAATGCGCCGGCCATGTTCTTCGCCATCACCGTCGATGCGTCGCCGCGGGACACTGGCAGATTGATGCCCGTCTTGCCGCCGATCGATGCGTCCACCATCGCCAGGAGCGTGGTGGGCACCTGAATCAGCGGTACGCCGCGCATGAAGGTCGCCGCGGCGAAGCCGGCCAAATCGCCCGTGATGCCGCCGCCCATGGCAATGACCGGTGTCGAACGGTCACACCCCGCATTCAGCATCGCCGTCCAGATCACCGCTACCGCCTGCGTGCTCTTTCGATCCTCGGTCGCAATGACATCGCACGATGCCACATCGAAGTACCCCTCCAGCGCGGCCTCCGCCGCCAGACCATGTGTGTCGAGAATCTCCGTATCGATGGCCAGAAGGCAGGCATGGGCGCAGGCACGATCCGCGGTCAGTGCACCAAGGTCCTTCAGGATGCCTGACCCAACGAGAATCTCGTAGGACCGCTCGCCAAGATGCACCGGCACGCACTTCACGGTTCGGCCCCCGCACGAGTGTGCAGTTCGGCAAGCGCATCGGCCGAATCACCCGGCAACTCGGTGCAAGCTTCCTCGGCGGCGTTGATCACATCCCTGCTTGTCCAGGGTGTTCGCACGCGGCGGGGTTTCTTCGCCTTGCGCGACCATGCCAAGACCAACATGAAGAGCACGAATGCCGACACCATGGCGAGCGGAACAACCCAGCCAAGCCCCGGAAAGCCGCTCCCACCACTTGTGGTAAGGGCTCCTGCAGGGGCGACAAAGGCGGCGAATGGGCGCTCGACCCCATCGCGGCCTCGAAGTGTCATCACCTTGTAGAACCGGCCGGGCATCTGCACAAACGCGCCAAGCGGTATCGTGTCTTCCCCCGCATCGACGACATACACCGCCATGGCAGTGTCACCATCACGCACAAACCACTCCACCACATCGTCCCAGGGAGAACCGAGGCGATGCTGCTGCTCGAGCCGTCCCGCGATCGTCACCAAGTCACCGCGAAAGGCCGCCGGATCGTTCACCATGGCATGCACATTGGCGGCAGGGGCTTCATCGCCGCCCTTCGGCCAACGGCGGACATGGTCGACCAGCGCCGCAAAGCCCTCGTCGCGCGAGTCGACGCCATCCTTCACTGCCGAGAGCCGCGTCCACTCCCCGTCGCTCAATGGCGGGACAGCCATCGCCCACTGCATCATCACAACAACCGCGACTTCGAACATGTTTGGAGGATACCGCACCCCCTGTGAACCGGAGTGGTATCATCCCCCGCCTTGGGTCAGACCCCATCGTCTAGTCAGGTCTAGGACATCAGGTTTTCATCCTGAAGACAGGGGTTCGAATCCCCTTGGGGTCGTTGGAATCACAGTCCCCTTTCCAGAACCGGAGAGGAATTCGGCCTCCACGCAGCACTCCCGGAGACGGTATCCATGCCCCTCATCCCAACGCTCCTCCTTGCGGCCACCACAGTCAATGCGGATCCTGCCGGCCTGCTCGCCGCCGCCTCGCCCGACCTCCCCTCAATGGCCGCACTGGTCGCCCAGACGGCAGCCCCTGAAGCCGAGGAACCGGCGGTCGGCTGGGGGACCAAGGACTCTTGGCGATGGGCGATTCACGGTGGCTATGCCTGGGATGTCAAGCGTAGCGAGAACACGCTCGGGCTCATTGGTGTCGAGTTTGACTACTTCCTTGAGGACAACCTCAGCCTCGACTTCGGATTCAACGCGCTCGGCGTGGATCAGCGAGGCGACAACGCAACGGGCGCGAATTTCACGCTGCAGTTGCGATGGCACTTCGCGGCGAAAGAAGACTGGTCAATGTTCATCGAGGGCGGCGCCGGCCTCTTGTGGACAAGCGAAAATGTGCCGATCGGCGGCTCGGAGTTCAACTTCACGCCGCAGGCCGGCGTTGGCATGTCGATCGACGCCGGCTCGCAGCGGCGATGGCTGATCGGTGTCCGCTGGCATCACATCTCCAATGCCAGTCTCTACGACACGAATCCAGGTCGCGACAGCATCATGGTCTGGACCGGATTGAGTTTTCCTTTCTAGGAACGGCACGGTGCCTTTTCGGTTGAAGAGGGGTCAGGTCCCACGGGTCAGACCCAAAGAGGAGCGACCGGAGGTCGCGACGGGGGGGGGTCTGACCCCAAAGGACCTGACCCCAAACAACCTAACCCGAAGATCAGTGACCGCCACTCGCAACGTGGGACCTGAAGCGAATCAAGACCGCGGGCGGCCGAACACGATCGACACGTTGTGCCCACCGAAGCCGAACGAGTTGTTGAGCGCGATGGACACATCACGCTCCTGCGCCTCGTTGGCGACAAAATCCAGATCGAATCCGTCGTCGGGATTGTCCAGATTGATCGTTGGCGGCAATATGCCGTGATGCAGCGCCTTGACGACCGCAATTGACTCCAGACCGCCAGCAGCGCCAAGTGTGTGCCCGGTCGTCGACTTGGTCGAACTCATCGCCAATGATGTCGCACACTCGCCAAACAATCCCTTGACCGCAGCCACCTCCGCTGCATCCCCAAGTGGTGTCGACGTTCCATGGGCATTGATGTACCCGACCTCTTCGGAATGCACGCCGGCGGTCTTGAGGGCGATCTTCATCGCCATGTGTGCACCGGTGCCTTCTTCATCTGGAGCGGCAATGTGCCCGGCATCACCGGTCAGTCCGTAGCCAAGAATCTCGGCATAGATGTTCGCGCCGCGAGCCTTGGCGTGCTCCAACTCCTCGATGGCCAACACCGCGGCGCCTTCTGCAAGCACAAAGCCGTCGCGGTCGCGGTCAAATGGACGGGACGCCCGCGTCGGCTCATCGCATCGGCGAGACAACGCCTTCATGGCTGTAAACGAACCGATGCAGACCGGTGAAACCGCTGCCTCGGCGCCGCCTGCGAGAATGAAGTCGGCACGGTCGCCGGCAATGAACGAAAACGCCTCCGCAATCGCGTGACCGCCCGTTGCACAGGCGGTTGCCGGTGCGGAATTCACGCCACGAAGATTGAACTTGATGGAGACATTCCCGGCGCAGGCGTTCACCATCAGTCGCGGCACTGTGAATGGACTCATGCGACGCACTCCCCGATTCAGGAGTGTGCTGTGGCCCTGCTCGAATGTCTGAATCCCGCCGATACCGGATCCGATCACGACGCCGTGACGATAGGGGTCACCACTTTCAAGATTGACCCCACAATCTGCAACCGCCTCGATTGCGGCAGTCATGCCAAGAAGAGAGCACCGATCCGATCGCTTTACATCGCTTCGATCAAAGAGTTCGTCCGGATCCCAGCCGGCCACTTCCCCGGCAATCGTGACCGGCCACTGATCGTCCTGTTCGAAACAGGTGATGGGGCCGATGCCGGAGCGTCCACTGACAAGACCTTCCCAAGTCGTCGCGACATCCGGTCCAAGGTCGGTGACTGCACCGAGCCCGGTCACGACGACACGGCGTTGTCCGGAACTGGACATGAATCAATGCTGACCAGCGGCGGTGAAGCCCGCTGAGCCGCTCAGTCGCCCTTGGAGTGCGCGAGCACGAACTCGATGGCCTGACCAACCGTTTGAATCTTCTCGGCTTCCTCATCAGGAATCGATGTTGAGAAGACATCCTCAAGCTCCATCACGAGCTCGACGGTGTCGAGGCTGTCGGCGTTGAGGTCGTTGGTAAAGCTGGACTCTCGCGTAATGTCGCTCTTGTCCACGCCGAGCTGCTGGGCAACTAGGTCCATTACCTTGGCTTCAATTTCGGCTTCCGTCACGATCAGGGTCTCCTTGGGGCCCCATACTGGGGGGTTCGGGCACTATATCCGCTCCGCGGCTCTGCCGCACGATTCAGCAGGTCAGACCGCCGTCTACGACCAGCACCTGCCCCGTCACATATCCACCCCCGTCCGAGGCGAGAAACGATACCGCCGAGGCGATGTCCTGCGCCTGGCCAAATCGACGCAGCGGCAGGCTCTTGAAGATGCCCTCGCTGACCGCATCGCCCAGATCGGCGGTCATGTCCGTCTCGATGAACCCCGGAGCAACGGCATTGGAGGTAATGCCCTTTGACCCGAATTCCTTGGCAATGGTCTTCGTCAACCCAATCAGACCTGCCTTTGCTGCGGCGTAATTCGCTTGCCCGGGGTTTCCGGAAAGACCGGTCACCGAAGTGATATTGATGATGCGTCCCCAGCGGCCCTTCATCATGGGCCGAGCCGCCGCTCGGCAGCCAATGAAGACGGATCGCAGGTTCACTGCCATGACAGCATCGAAGTCCTCGTCGGACATTCGGAGCATCAGGCCGTCCTTCGTCATACCGGCGTTGTTGACCAGTACATCCAGACGCCCACGGTCATCGGCCACCGATTCGACCAGTTCGCCAAATGCGGAACCGTCCGACAAGTCGCAGGGCCGGCAGGATGCGTCTCCCCCTGCTTTGATGATTCCATCTCGCACCTCGTCCAACGCCTCGATGTTTCTCGCGACCAGAACAACATGAAATCCGTCATCGGCCAGTTGTTCGGCGATCGCGCGGCCAATGCCGCGGCTTGCGCCAGTCACGATGGCAACCTGTTGTTCGTCGCTGGTCCGTGTCATGGTGAAGTACCGCGGGTGCTATGGATTCGGGGTGATTGGCCGCCCCGGTGGTGGACCAGGGCCCTTCTTCGGAGGAGAACCAGGACCGCTCGGCGGTGTCGTCATTGGGCCGGGGCCGCTGCCGCCTCCGCCGCCACCGGGAACCATCGTCACGCCGCCGCCGCTGGAGTATTCAAGATCTCCGTCAGGCTGCGAAGCGATTTCGATGTGTTTTGCCTTGCCAGCGAACCATGCTTCGATCCAGTTGCCGCTGAGTTTGTCCACGATGCCCGGAGGTGACTCGACGGAGGTGAACGAGTAGGTTCCCCCATCGCCCTCGTAGAACCACAACTGCGGCTGATATTCGAAACCGACCTCGTACTTGATGAGGACACACGCACGCCCGTCGGGACTGTTTCCGGACTCGATCTCCGCCATCGTGATGGCTTTGGCCATCTCGGCAAGTTGCCCTCGGCTGTCGATGGCGTCGAGTTCCAACTGGTCGCTGAAGGACATCATGCCGCGAAGCGTAGCCGCGTCACCGCGAAGAAACGCGTTGACGAATTGCAGGATGGCACGTCGATCCTCCGTCGAAGATGGAGCCGCTTCGTCGTCCCAGATGATGCGGTCGTCGATGGTCATCTCGGCGCCAAGTTCGGCAATCGACTTGACCGGCGGTGGCGGTGGCGCCTTGGGCGCCTCTCGCTTGACCTGCTTTGGTGCTTCCTCCTTACCACCGCAGGCCGCTACCAACAGCCCCGTGATCAGGACGAGTGCGAATGTCGTCTTACGGTTCATCATGGCTCTGTACCTTCACTTGACGGTCGATCCGCCGCATCAGTCCACGAAGCACGCCTCCTGGCGCCATCTCGTGCCACGCACCATCATACCGCCCGGCCATCTCCCGGCATTGCTGCGACCAGCGAACCGGGTTCGTAATCTGGTCAACAAGGCGATTTGCAAGGCTGGCCCTGTCGTGCAGCGAGGCGGTCACATTGGACCAAACATCGATTGTTGGTTCTCGGAGAGTCACATCCTCCATCGCTGATCGCATCCCCTCCGCCGCCGGTGCCATGAAGGGTGAGTGAAACGCCCCCGCCACCGACAGCGGCGCCGCGCGGAGTCCTCGTTCGGTGGCGGCCTCGGCTGCTCTTGTGCAGGCGGCAGTGGAGCCGCTGATGACCAGTTGGCCCGGCGCGTTGTAGTTGGCTGGCACAAGCACATCGTCGCACGCCGCATCGGCGCACAGTGATTCAATGTCCGCATCATCCCCCATCATGGCAACCATGGTGCTATCGGCAGCCTCGGCCGCATCCTGCATGAGCCTGCCGCGGGTAGCGACCAGGCGCAGCCCTTCCACAAAGTCGAATACCCCGGCGAGATGGAGCGCGGTGTACTCGCCGAGTGAAAGACCCGCAGCGGCTGCAAGATCTCCTTCCAGACCATTCTCACGAAGCCCACGCCAGCAGGCGACGCTGCAGGTGTAGATTGCCGGCTGGCTGATGTCTGTGCGGTTGAGTTCCTCTTCCGGTCCTTGAAAGCACAGATCGCGCAGCGACGCGCCGAGTGTATCGGCAAGCGCCTCGTCTGCTTCATCGAACACGGCACGCGCCGCGGCCGACTTCTCGTACCACGCCTTGCCCATGCCAACCTTCTGCGCGCCTTGTCCCGGGCACAGTGCAATGATTCCGCAACTCATCAGAGCTTCCACACGCTGCTGGCCCATGTCAACCCGCCGCCGAAGGCAAGCATGACGATGGTGTCACCGCGGCTGATCGAGCCATTCCGCCAAAGTTGGTCGAGGCAGAGACTGGCGGATCCGCTGCTGCTGTTTCCGTAGCGATCGATATTGATGTAGACCTTGTCGCTCGGCAGGCCGAGTTTTTTCATCGCCGACTCGATGATCCTCGCGTTGGATTGGTGGCAGATGAACTGGGCGACATCCTCCACCGCGAGTTTGGTATCGGCCATCGTCTCGGCGGCGAGATCCTGAAAGGTGGTGACGGCGAACTTGTAGACTTCCTTCCCCTTCATCCGGAGTTTGCCCAGCGGCACATCAGAGCCGTCATCCTCGATCACTTCGTCCATGCGGGTCGGGATGTACAGCGATGACCAGTCAGTTCCGTCCCCGTACATGCGTTGATAGATGCATCCTTCCGTTGGATCATCGCTTCGCTGCAGAATCGCAACCCCCGCCGCGTCACCGAAGAGAATGGCCGATCCCCGCTCGTTCCTATCCGAAATACCGGACATGCAGTCACCGCCGACAACCGCAATTGTCTCGTACCCCCCCGCACGTATCAGACTGTCAGCAACATTCATGGCGGAGACAAAGCCGCAGCAGGCAGCAACCAGGTCGAAACCGCCTGTGGGCACTGCGCCAATTGCGCCGCCGAGGCGAGCGGCGTTGGACGGGCAGGTCATTTCGGAGCTTACGGATGCTGTGATAATGAGCGACAAATCCGTGGGCTGCACGGATGCGTTGTCCATCGCGTTGCGAAGTGCTTCAAGTTCCAGTGTAAATACGCTCTCGCCGCGGCTGCAGACCCGGCGTTCGCGGATGCCACTTCGCTGCTCTATCCAGTCGGCATCCACACCAAACTGCTTGGCAAGCGTTTCGTTGTCAAGGACCGTCTCAGGCACGGCGGAGCCGGTACCGAGAAGCCGCACGCCGCGAGGTGTGGTCATGCGACGCCCGCTTCCTCTTCGACCTCTGCCAGGCCTTCCACAATGTGTTCGTTCACGCCTGACACCACGAATTGCCTGACTCGCTGCACTGCATTGTTGATCGTCCTGGCCTTGGAACTTCCGTGGCTGATCAGGCTCACGCCGTTGACACCCAACAGCGGCGCACCTCCGTGTTCGTGGTAGTCGTACTCGGCGTAGAGATTGCGGACGATGGGATCGAACTTCTCGACAAGATCCGGATGGGTATCGGCGATGTCCTTGGCAAGTTTGCGAATGAGCCCCGTCGACAGGCCCTCGGCCAGTTTGATCGAGACATTGCCGACGATGCCGTCGGTGATCACCACATCAGCACCGCCGTCGAAGAGCGACCGTCCCTCGATGAAGCCGATGAAGTTGACCGAAGGCGTATCTCGAAGCATGTCTCGGGCCGACTTGAGGTCGCTGGTGCCCTTCTGCTCTTCGCCGCCCACGTTCATCAGGGCGACTCTCGGATTCTCGATGCCCAGAATACGGCGGGCGTACACCGTGCCCATGACGCCGTACTGGCAGAGATGGAGCGGCTTCGGTTCGATATTGGCCCCGACATCGATGAAGGCGACGGTCCCGCCGAATGTGGGAACGGGCGCGGCGATGCCGGGCCGGTGCACATGGGGTAGACGCCGAAGGTACATCTGGCTGGCGGCAACGAATGCGCCGGTGTTGCCCGCCGAGATGACGCCGTCGAGCGGATCGTCCTCGCGGTGGCTCCCGGCGCGGCAGAGCGCGACAAGTGAGCTGTCCTGCTTGCTGCGAACGGCATCGACAGGCCCCTCGTCCATGCCGATGACCTCGCTGGTCGGAACGATTTCGAACTGCGATGCATCTGCCCCCGCTGCGTCCAATGCTGCCGAGATGATGTCGCCGTCGCCGAAGAGGACGAGTCGGTCATCGGCATGGAGGTGTTCGGCTGCGGCGATCGCGCCGTCAAGGATGGCGTGCGGAGCGTTGTCACCCCCCATCACATCGATGCCAATCCGCATCGGTTACCCGGCTCCGGCAGCCTTCACCTGCAGGCCAGGCCGCACATACCCACAGTCACCGCAAGCGTGGTGTGGGCGACGGAGGCTCCCGCAGTTGGGGCATGCGACGAGGTTGACACTCCGCAACGCCAGATGGGAGCGGCGTTTTCGTTTTCGTGCCGGTGATGTTCTAAGTTTCGGGGTCGACATCTGAAAAACCTCGCTGCTGGGCTCTGAGGGGGGGCTTCCCCCCCATTCGGAACGGCACACTGTAGGGATGCCCTTTGCGGGTGTCAATACTCAGGTGTCTAACACCCTAGGTGGATGTTCTACCCGATAACTGCCCTCGCCCCAGATGGGTCGACCAGCCAGAGCCAGTCATCAAACAGGAATTCCAGACGCTGGGCAAGCAGGGCGATGCGGCCCATGACGGTGTAGCCGAAGGCAGCGCCGAAGGTGACCATCAGGTACCAGATGCCAAGGCGGGCGGTCTTGCCCACCGCACCCTTATGTTCCACGGAGAAGAAGAAGTAGACCAGACATGCGAACACACCCACCACCATCACGATCGCGCGGAACGACGCCCAGAAGTCAAACGAGCCGCCCTGCATGTCGATCAGCGGCACAATGGTGCTGTTGATCTGGTTGACGAAGTCGGTCTCGACATACGCATAGATCCGCAAGCCGGCCGTTGAGCCGATGATGAAGGCGAGCGGCCATCTGGAAATCCAGCCACCAACAGGCGAGAGTCGCCAGATCAGCATGATGCCGAGAACCAGCGGACACAGATACCACCAGTTTGGATCTACTTCAGACATCCCAGGCACGAAGTTTGCCTTCACCAGTGAGGGCCAGAGTTTGCCGAGCAGGTTTGGAATGACGACGTCCCAGAAACCGACCACCATCCAATATCCGGCAGAGACACCAACTACCACCGATTCCGCGACCTTGTAGAAGGGATTATCGCGATAAAGGAACGACATGATGGCGAGCGTGAAGAACGCCCCGATCCAGAGGCCAATAGTTCTGCTGGGACTCAGGCGATAGGTTTTCTGCGCTGGATCAACCACTTCCGCCTCAGCCCAAGCCGCCTTGGTAGAGCCCAAATCCTGTACCCAAGCACCGATCGGCTGTCCATCGGCATTCGTGGCCAGAGACATGTCGGAAGGTAGATCGCCTTGTGTCGTGCCCTCTGGCAACACAGCCGAAGCTACCTCCGCCACCTTGACATACGATTGCCCCATGGCACCGCCAGCGGCGCGCCATGCAATCCACACGCCGGCGACGAGGAGGATGATGGTCCAGATGACGGCGTCGCGTTTCATCAGGTCATTCCCCGCCTTCTCTCCGCGAAGTAGATGACATTGCCGCAGATGATGAGCCCGATCATCAACAGGTGCGCGACCAACTGTGGCCCCATGCGGCGGACGCCTTCCTGCAATTCGCCGGGGACGGGTTTACCCTCATCGCGGTAGTACCTGTCCGTCACCAGTTTCTCATACTCGGCCGCGCCTTTGATTGCTCCAAGCAGACCTGGCAACTGGGCCGGGATGTACGGGTAGAGGAGCGGTGCCTGCACGCCGGTGCAACCAGCGATGAGCGTAATGTCCTCCGGGTAGGGGCCGACCGCGTACTGCACCCACTCCTTGGTGCCTGCAGAGCCGGCGGAGATATTGATAACGAGATCCATATCCTGGATTGAGTCAATCCCATCGAGCATAGGAATGTCATCGACCGCCATCCCATAGGAATCGGTCGTATATATCTCTCGTAAATTGGTCACGATGACCTTGATGACAGCCTCGCCGCCGGACTTGAAGCCGAGGTTGACGTAGTCCTCACCGTAGACCATGTCAGGGAATCGCTGATTGAGTTTGTCGTTCTTGATGACCTCGTTGATCGACTCCTCCACCATCTGCGGACCAACCGGCCAGAGTGCCATGTAGTACATCCGCAGGCCCTTGGAGGCACAGTGGTAGGTGAAAGCGGTCGCCATTGGCTTGAGTTCACCCTCGCTTGCCGGGTCGAAGTCCCAAGACAACAGCACCCTGTCGCCCGGCTCAAGGTTTTCGATGGCGTTGAAGCACACTTCTGCCAGGCCAGATTCTTTCTCGGGCAGCCGCAACTGCATCAGGATCGGAATACCAACGGCCAGGAACATAGACAAGAAGATCCAGCGACGATCGAGATTTTGGAAGAACGCAAACATGCCGCTATTCCTCTCCCGATCCAAGATAGGAGCGATCGACGCCGAGTAGCATCTTGAGCGAGGTGGAGACCAGGCCCAGCGCGATGCCGATCATGATGGCGCGATTACCCGCAGTATTAACGACGGACATGATGTAGACGGTCAGGTTGTCGATCTTGAGTCCATTGATCTCCTCAGGGAACCAGCCCGTGAGATACGCACCGGCAAAGGTTCGACCGAGCAGAATGATGAACGCGGTCCCCAGTAGCAGGATGGCTTCGATGTTCTTCGCGCGGAACGCCCGGAAGGCGGCGGACGCAACATAGAAGGCAAGCATGGCGAACATCGTGGCGGTCAGCGGCTTGAATGCATATTCGTACAGCCACCAGAAGGGCGCGCCTTCTTCGCGGTAACTGCCTGAGTAGGCGACCAGTGGATGCTTCGGGTTGGGATGGACCCCGAATTTCACCAGTCCCACATAGAGCGTGGTGAAGAACGCGATGAGGATGATGCCGGAGTAGGCCCAGCCCTGCCGCTGATCAGAAACCTTCTTGAGATGCAGGAACAACAGGTTGCCACCACCGAGAACAAATGCCATCGCAGCCAGCACATCAAACCAGATGGCAACATGCTCGCCCGCTCCTGATGTCTGGGGACTGAAATACGACAGCAGGATGGCGAAGCCAGCGAATCCGCAGATGAGCAATGGAATGGTTCGCTTCATCGTGTCGCTCGCCGCACGGTCAGAGGACCGTCTCCTTGATGTCGAAGACGAAGTCCTCGACCCAGCCCCAGTCGGTGACGCTTGCCAGTGTTGCAGCGGCGATACCGATGACCATCAGGATGCCCGCAAGCACCTTGCCCATATCCTGTCCCTTGAGACTCCCCAGTTCCTCGGGCGAACCGGTCAGATACGCAGAGGCAGCGAAGAACTCCTCGCCGATGAGCGTGTAGTCGCAAGCGGCAACGAAGAACGGCAACTGGGCGGGCATGGCGGTACCTGCAACCTGAATGGCGCCGATCGCATTCCCGGTCTCGGCGAGGATCAGAGATTCGGCGTAGAACGCACCGAGGTAGAAGCAGGCAGCGGGTTTCTCCCGCACCATTATGCCCGAGAGATACGCCACATAGCCAAACTGCTCGTCCGTGACATAGTAGATCTCGTCCTCGTTGTATGCATCAGGCCTGCCTGCGGTGAGATAGGCAGCCTGGACCGTCTCCCTCGCAGTTGTCATGACGAGCGCACGAGATGTTGGCACTTCGACGCGTGCGCCGTATTCGGCGGCCGTCTCGGCAACGCGTGAGAGGATGTTCAACCCGGCGATCGTTTGCACATCGTTCATGTCGAGAATGCCGGGAATAAAGAGGCAGTTGCGGCCCATCTCGGTTGCACGGCCAACGGCTTCCTCGATGGCCTCAAGTCCTGCAATTGGCCGCACTTTGATCTCGCGGCCGCTTTTCGCCACACGAATGAAGTAAATGACCGCGCCACAGACGAGCACCGTGATGATGAAGAGCGGCAGTTTCGCAAGATTGAACCAGCCCTTGTGCAGCGTCACTTCATCGGAGATCGCCCGCTCGGACATTGACCCGTCACTGTGGATTGCACGGATACCGAACTGCAGTGGCTCCTCCGCACTCAGGCCTGCTGCGTTGAAGTGGCCGATGCCGCCCGGGACCCTTCCGACCTCCTGCCATGAATCGTCTTCGCCCGGCACCTCGATCGAGTATTCCGAAACCGCGTGATCATCGGGCGACAGGGACCATTCAATCGTTCCGCTCCCGCCATCGTCCAACGGGATGTCCTGGGCAGTAACATCAGACGGCGGCGCGGGCGCCGCCGCGGCGACCGAGCAGATGGCTGTGGTGAGTGTCAGAATGTGCAAGTGCGGCAACACGCTGTGGAGTATTTCCGGGGGTCAGTCTTCGATCAATTCGACATTGGCTCGCGGAACGATAACACGCTCACCGGATTCAAGGGTGACTTCGAGTACACGAGCCTTGGAACCGGAGCCAAGAACGGTCGGCTCGCTGGGCAATCCTGCGACTTCTCCGATCACGCCGAACCACGGATCACGGATGACGCGGACCGACCGGCCGATCTCCAAGAGCCCCGCCTCGCGGTGGCTGCCCTTCTCCTCGCCCTGCAACTCCTGCCCTGACAGTGGGATAAGAACTTCTGGTCGCATGACACCTGCGCGAATCTGGGTGGTGCCATTCACTGAGGCCTCGCCCCCTTCGTGTTGGCAGAGGAGTTCGTGGGATCGGCGGGCCATGCCGATGTCGCCAAATCCTTCGGTGACGACCAGTGTGATGCCCTTCTGCTCTGAGCCTGTAATGGCGACGCCAAGGTCGTAGCCGAGGAACTCCCTGAGATCCTGATCGTCGATCCCGCCGCTGATCAGCGCGGCGATGCCGATCGATACCGCCCTCTCGATGGCCGCATCAGTCATGCGGCCGCCGCCGACAACGACGCATCCCTTCATGTCCTCCGACAGAAGATCCGGCGTGAGAGGCTGGCTATGTTCACTGCACGCGATCTTGATAGGACCACATGTTTCACCGCCAATACCAAAGATGCCTTGAACGAAACAGACCTCCGTCTCGATCATGCATCCATGCTTAGGCATGACCTCCGTAACGATTCCCGACACATACGCCCGTACCTGCACGGGAATATCCGAACCGCGAATGATGAGCTGGCCGGTTACTGGAGATATTGTCTCAATCGTGCCCGCATACTTCGAATGCACAACACGGCGAAACATGACCCCGAACAGCCCCTTCGTCTCGGCGATAATATCGTCTACCTCAACTACATCACCTTCCTTTTTCTTCATGCACTCGACAACATCTTTCGGTGGCATGGCTAAAAGGTTGGCCATGTTCATCGGAAAAATATCGCCAGGCATGAATGTCTCAGCGACAATGTCATCGGCCTGTACGGCATCGCCCTTCTCAACACGAACGGTTCCGGCAATCGGCAGCCTCCGCTCTACGCTGTGCGTGACACGGGGTGTAACCAGAAGTCCAGGGGTATATGCATGTGCCATGGGTCTGTATTCCTGTCCCGTTAATTTGCGACGAGACTGGCCTCCTCTTCCGGATAGACCTTCATTGCCTCATACCACTGGCTCAGCGATTCTCTGCACTCACCGCGGTCTTCCGGCAACTTCAGCGGCCGCCCGCGGCCATCGAGAATGAGGCCCACGGTGCCGCCGCGGACTTCTGTTTCGACGCGGTTACCCGGCCCTGCGCCGACATCTAGGCCACGCGAGGGCTCGATGATGATAGTCGCCGTCTCGTCCAGTCCGAGGGGGAGCAACTTCAACTCGCCGCATTCGATGGACCCTTGTTCATTCAACGTGTCGCCATTGATGGTGTAGGTGAAGCATGGCTTGCCTGCCTTGCCCTCACCCTTTGCGGCAACACATGTGCCCAGATAGATCAGGCAGTCGCGTTCGAAGACCTGTGACGCTGCATCGGGATGCACTGTAGCCAGCACGCCAAGGTGCGGCATCATGAAGATCGAGTCCTTCGCCAGTGCAGTCACACCTTCGGGCTGGAATGCGTCGATCAACATCATCGCGGTCTGATGCATGCGAGGTGCGTGAGATAGAACGCCACCCGATGCGACCAGCAGGTCGAGTTTCATGTTATTGACGATGGTCTGACCACTCGACTGCTGGCTGAAGGTATCACCTACCGTCCGTTGCTGCTGTACACCCTTGAGTGTCGTCGCGAAC
>PVBE012070433.1_pt1 | contig 53964 bp, 37 predicted proteins | sample 1631181 | NCBI WGS metagenome assembly PVBE01 (sample SAMN08397723, study PRJNA350692) | Marine metagenome, whole genome shotgun sequencing project. | isolation source: water | place: Pacific Ocean | collected 2012-04
ACCGACGGTTCGACGAGTTTGACGGTGACCAACTTGGCGGACTTCGCTGGCACGGCGATCACGGTGGGTGGCGGCGGAACCGCGAGTAACTTTGCCACGTTGACGTTTAACAGTGGCGGGGCGGTCACGATTCAGGAAGATTCCGCGACAGCCTTGGCTGGAGCGAACACTGCGGACAGCTTGGACTTGGATTCAGCGGGCACAATCACCGACGGCTCGACAAGCGTGGCGGTGACAAACCTGGCAGACTTCGCGGGCACGTCGATAACGGTGGGCGGTGGCGGCACCACGAGTAATTTCGGCTCGTTGACCTCGACGAGCGTGGCAGCCACCAGCATTCAGGAGGACTCGGCTTCGAATATCAATTTGCTGACCGCAACGACGCTCGGCCTGACGTCAGCGGGCGCCATCATCGACAACAATGCTGGGACAAACAACATTGCGGCTGACACTGCTTCGCTCTTAGGTGTAGGTGGCATCGGCCATGCTAATTCACTGGAAACAGAATTTGACATGTTCAACGCAACTAACAGTGCCGGTGGCAATATCGAATTCGATAACAACGGGGCCACCGCTGGTGCACTCAGCATCACAGGGATCTCCAACGCTGGCGGTGGGGATATCATCGCTACGAACGTGGGAGATTCTCCGACCTCCGTTGGGACGACCGTTGATGGCAACATCACCGCGACCGGGGCTGGGGCGGATATTTCGATCACTTCGATGAGCCCGTTGGTCGTTAACGCAACCCATATGGTGATGGCTCAGCGCGACGTCATGCTAATGTCGATGGAAGGCGCAGGCAGCGGGGACGACGTCACCGTTCATGCCGGCGCCATGATTCAATCAATGGATCGCGACGTCATGATCCAGGCCGGCGACGGTGTGACTTTGCGGCAAGGGTCGATGGTCCATGCCAATATGGCCGCTGGTACGGCCACCATCATGGGAGACGTGGGAAGTACGGACGTTGCCGGCACGCGCATTGAGGTTCGTGCCGAAGTCAAGGCGATGGAAGCAAAAGTACATGGAAACGGCGACACAGACGAAGTGATTCTTGACCTCGATCAGGGTAGTGCCAGTGCACCGTTCATGGTCATGTTGGGCGCGAGTGACGACGACATCGACGTGGTTACCACGGCTTCCACGACTCCAACGATGATCATGGGCGAAGGCGGCGACGACACATTCAACATCGGCAACCAGACTATCGCCCCATTGACCGGAGACCCCGTGCCGTCAACAGAAGGCGATCTGGACAACATCCTGGGCAAAGTTGCGATCGATGGTGGAGATCCAGGGACCGATACGCAATCGATCCTTACGGGAACTGGGACGATCGAGGGCGTGTATCCGATTGATCCTGCCACCAATCCCCTAAAAACCACCTCCGCTTACGCGGAGGATCCGCCAAGCACCATCGCGTTCCATCCCAACAAGGTGGTTCTCAATGATCGCGCCACACCAGGTGATCGTGCTATCGAGATTGACCTGGCAAACGTGAACGGTCTAAGTGGAATAGCGACAGTTGATCGAGGCATCAATCTCGGCGCGCTGGTGCCACTTCTTGAAATCGAGAGTGTAGGGCTAATTGATCTGGAAAACGGCACGATTGGAGACGACGATGTCATTGTCAGCCTGCCCGACGTCGGCTTCAACGCCCAACCGACGGTGATCCATATCGATGGTAACGCCGGCGGTGCCGATGTAATGATCAAAGGATCGCCAAACGACGATTTTATCGTCATACAAAACGGCGACGGCACAAGCGGCAACGCGTCTTTCCAAGTCGAGAATGTGCCTTGTCTGCATGTCGTGTCGATGGGTGGCAATGACGTCGTGATCAACGACACGCACACACCGACGCTTCCTTCTTTCCTCGAGGGTGGCGATGGAAACGACGTGCTGATCGGAAGTGATAATCTGGACGTGCTGATCGGCGGGGACGGAACGGACGCGCTGTTCGGTAATAACGGAGGAGATTATTTGTTCGCTGATGGCGAAAAAACTTCGTCGGGTACCTTCGTGATCGGTGACCGTTTCCCAAATGATCTGATAAACGGCGGTGAGGGCCTCGACTTTGGACTCGCACTGTCTTTGGCAGGTGCCGCGACGTTTGATCAAGTCGCTTTTGTTGAAGATCGGATCATCGACGGAGCCGAGCTGACCGTTATCGACTGGCTCAAGGGCAACACGGAGGGGCCTACTGTAGATGGAGTTACCGGCATGTTCGATGATGCGATCATGGCGTTTACAGGCCTTGGTTGTACGACCGATTGGGAGCTGCCCGACGACGGGGATAGCGAAGGCGAAGCGCCGCCACTCCAGAATCCAGTGTTCCACGAAGACGTCACCAGCGATGGCCTGGTTACGCCGATCGACGCCCTCGTTGTCATCAACGAGATCAATTCTCAGAGTGTCGAAAGTGTCGGCGAAGGCGAACCCGGTCCCGCGTACTTTATGGACGTTAACGGAGATAGGCTTATCACGCCGTTCGATGTACTTGCCGTCATCAACTATTTCAATGCTTCTTCCGGTGCTCTTGGCGAGGGCGAAGGCACAGTAGTCAGCAGCGGCAGTTCCTCGGATGCTGAGTTGCAGGTCACCGACGCGATCAGAACAATCGGATTGGTGGAACCGATGATCGGCCTCGACATTTCCCGTGTCGCTACGCCAGGCCCGTTCGAGTTCGATCTGCTCGACTTCGAACCAGCAGCGAGCGAGTCCGTGAATCGGGGCGATACGCGTGCCATGTTGTTCGCGGCAGTCGCGCGTCAGCAACTCGGCACAGATCGTCTTGAGTCGCGTGCTCGCGACTCAGATGAAGAACTTGCTGATCTGCGGCTGGAAAGCGAACTGCTCGACGTGCTCGCTGCCGATGTTGGTCGCGGTATGGCTTAAGGGGAGTACACATCTGTACGGCGAAGCCGTAAGGTCTGTCAGTGACTGTCGCATTGTGGGACAGGATGGCATCCTGCCCGGCAGATAAAAGGCCGGAAAGGGGTCGGGAGTCTTTTTCGGGTAACGACTTACGATCGGTAGACGCCGATTGGCCGAAAGAGACTCCCGACCCCCGTCACCATTCGACTTACGTCACCTCATTGAACGGTATTGGGCCTAAGGGGGGGTACGCATCTGTACGGCTTCGCCGCAAGGTCCGTCAGTGACTGTCGCATTGTAAGACAGGATTGCATCCTGCCCAGGCAGATGAAAGACCTACTCCACGACACCTGTTTTTCGAACGATCTTGAGGCGATAGACTTGTCAATCGCCGAGCCTGATTTGGATCGGTTCGACCAGTCCGATGTATTCGCGTTGGATCGTATCGCGGGCGGTGATTTCCACGCCAGTTGTCTCAGGCCGTGCAAAACCGTCCCAGTAATGGAACTGGTGCCGCACGCCGCCGCTCTTTTTCAGCAGCGTTCTAACCGTTTTCGAAGGGGGCGGAAAAGCCATCACTCGGCTTCGCTGTAGATCTGTGGCACTGGTCCCGTATGTTTCGGTAACGGTCAGCGTGAAGCCGTTGCCCATTCTGTTCGGTACCGTCTTCATATCAAAATCCCCTTCTGAAATCGCTTTAACTTTGAAACTCTTCTTCGATTCCGCATCGCCTTTCCAATCCGGCTTGAGGTCGTCCTGCATACGAAACCAGAGATCGATCTCGGCTTGTTTCGCGTTGTTCGGCCAATTGCGAACGGTAAACTGCAAGACAGGAACAGGCATCTCGTCCACGAAACGCATATCCGAGAAGTGATACACAGGAACCGGATTCGGCTTCCGTCCGCCGAAGCCAGTTGGTGTAACCTTCGCCCAAAAACTGACGGGACGTGGACTGAATTTTGTTTCAACAGCATTTTGAATCGTTACGCGAAATGTAACGTTGGGAAGACTGCGCGTATCGGGATAGAGCGCCGAGACATGGAAGTTCAGGTTGTCGCATTTCCCCACAGTGGCCCCGCTCTCTGGGTAACGGCGATGCTCAAGCTGCCGCTCCGCGTGATTGTATTTCAACACAATCCTTTCGCCACCTTCGAGGAAGACGTCATGGAGATGAGCTGGGGGACTGGAATGGAGCTGGACGGTATGTTTAGTCGGGTTACCAAATAAACGCTCCGCAAGCCAATCGTCGCCCACGTACTGCGGATCGGAAGGCTGTGGACCGGCAACGGAATACTTGACCAGGCCCAATGTGTCTTTGAGATGATCGATTAGCTTCTGCTTCTCATTCTTGACGCGGTAAAAGCTGGCCTGCTTGCCAAGATTGATGTCACTGGTGATTTCCTTTCCCAGGCCAACGATACTGGTCCGGATATCAAGGCCTTTCTTCAGATCCGCGTAATCTTGGTTGAGTTTTGGAGATTGTCTACTTCCATACTTCTCGAATGTGCTGTTCACACGCACGCTAGTCGCCTCAGGGAGCGGGCCGTCAACTCCATCGGTGACATCAGAGAACAGGCGGTTGTCTCCATCCGTGATTACAATAACCTGCTTTGACAGGCGATCTTGGGCTTGGCAGAGATCCTCAAGGACCCGGTTTATTGAAAAGTATAATGGCGTCCACCCGTGCGGTTTGAGAGATTCTACCACGGCATACAATCGGTTCCATTGTTCTCTCGTCAATCGCTCGCGTTCCACGAGTGGTTCGACATCCAAACTCGGATGAATATCGGATGCGCCAAGTGCGATCTTGTTCTTATAATACTTGGAATAGCGAATCTGGTTCCCTGTCTTGTAGGACCCAGCGCGGTGCCCGTACGCATAAAAGCTTACGACGTAATTCTGTTCGGGCATTTCAAGAAGGCTCTGCATTACGTCATTCACCGCTTCACGGGCGGCATCGATTCTTGGCACAATTCTTCCTCCTTCTGAGAAGGCATCCATGGTGCTCATCGACGCCGAACAGTCGAAGACGAATATCAGATGAGTTGGTTTCGCTGAACGGGCCACGACACGGATTCGGGAATTACTCAGCTTTTGTGGCTCGTCCGAAACCAACACATCGCCTTGTTCGGTACTGGTAATCGTGATCGTCTCGCTACGAACATGGCCTCGGAACAGGGCGACCGAGTCGATCGATCGAGCATAGGACACATCGCTGGCGAGAAAGGAGACTTCGTGCGGGGGCTTACGGTCCTCCGCCAAGTCGACGGGCAATCGTGGCGCCGACCCCGAATCGATCAATGCATCAATCGGCGTTGAATTCTTGTCGATTTGCCGCAAGAACAACGCTGCAAGTCCCTCCGGCGTGCCTTCGCTTTTGTTCAAGCCAAGTTGCACTTGAAATCGATCGTCGCCTTGTTCTTCGGCTTCTGGTTTGACGTCGGGCGAAACAACTCCGCGGTTGCTCTTCACCAATTCCCAATAGTCTCTGAGTCTCTTCTTCAGATCTGTCTCGCCGTAGCGGAGGAACGGCTGAGATGACCGCAGCAGAAATCCCGTCGTGGCCGCGAAATAGGGTTCTGCCTGATCAGATGAAGCCGCCCAAAAGTCGTTCAGAACTCGGTGGCTGTGCCACAGTGCCAGAAAACTCTGGTCGCGCTGACGCAACTGCGTCACAGCAGACTCTGTAGACGCTGTAGATGCTGTAATTCCCAGCACGCCAGCGTTCATCCGCCAGAGCCTCTCGGCCTTTGCCAAATGCTTACGTGCAACCCGACCTCCCTGACGAGCCTCGCGCAGTACCACGCCGATCTTGGCGAGCGATTCACATTTGTCATGGGCATTCAACAACAGCGTGCGAATCGCGTCCCCTTGCAACGAAAGATGTTTGAGCCGATTCGCTGGTTCATCTCCAGTCCGCTCGGGAATATCGATATCAGGCAGCTCGGGTGTATCCAACGTCAGAAGGTTCAACACTGGGTGTCTGTCGAGCGATCCCAGTAGCTTCAGGAAGACGTCTGCAGCCGCTTTGCCCTCGCTTGGCGATGTCCCTGATGGATCAGTGCCCGAGTCCGCCACCGACCCCGTGTCATCATGCTCAAAGACGATCTCCAAAAGCCGTTCACGAAGTTGGTTACGTTGTTGGCTATCAATCGCCAGCAATGTGCCCAGATCCTCACCTCGGTGGCGGATTTCAACGGCACCACTTTGGCGTTCCTCAATCGTCAGCGGGATGACGGAGCTGTTCAACATCGTCAGCCACGGCTTGACTGCTTTCTGGCCTTCCAATTCGCGATATTCAGACCAGGAATCGTGAACATCCGTCGCCAACGCGGCCAGGCTTGCCCAGATTCCATCGGCGAGTTCTGACATCGCGATGATGTCATCATCGTGGGAATTCGACGAGCCACGTAGCGGATCAAAATCCTGATCCAATTGCGTGGCTAGGAGGTGTGTATCCGCAATGAGGGAATTCAGTGTTGTAAGTTCTGCGGCATCCGCGTGACTTGCATCCAACCTGGCTTTTCGCAGCAGCCAGTCAGAAAAATGTGGCAGCATGGCATAGGAGATATCGCGCACGAGATAGGCTTTGGAAATCGCTTCTGCGTGAACAATCGCTTGACGGTAGAGTCCGTTCTCGCCATCAACTTTGTCCCACAGCGAGTCAGCTTCTTTCAAGGACGCATCGGCTCCGACAAACAGATGATCCTCGGCCAGTCGCCGAGACTCGTCGCCTTGATTGACTGCGTTCTGAATCCAATAGTGGGTACGGTAATCGGACGGTGCGGCGGCACGTTCGGCAAATTGCCGTGCGGTGATTGCGCGGTGAATCGACGATGACGAAGTACCTGGATGCAAGTGCTTGGCCAGCATACGAAGAAAATGGACTTCGACGAAATCCGGGAGATCCGTCGGCTGACTGGAGGGCAGGAGATCCAGTACACCGAGCAGATCGTTGATCTGAGTCGTTTCGACACCCGAAGCTGCCAAGTCGCGTTCCAACCACAAGAGCCCACCAGAAGCTCCGGCCGACATGGAGGCCAGCTTGATGTTCTCTTCTTCAGCGACTTTATTCCACTCGGCAACGTTGGGACCTGCCTTCCAGCGATCGTAGAAAGTCTTCTCCTCTCGCCTCTGGCCATCACAGAATGCCTGTTGAGCTAGTGGCAAACTACGCCCCAAGGCATCTTGCCGTTGTCCGGCCGCACGAACGTCCACGAGCCACTTACGGGCCAATCCCAGCGTTCGGTTGAACTGAACGTCGTAGGCCTTCCCAGCGAGCAGCAGTTGCTCTAAACGGATCAGTTGGAATTGTAATTCGGCAAGTTGTACTGGCTTTGCAAGCGCATCGTATGTCAATGGCTCGTCAAGCTGCTGCCATAATCCCGCCACGGCATCTCTGCGTTTTTCAACATACTCGGGGATCCCATCGACCGCCTCTTCAACATTGCTTTGCACGTTGCTTGGCGGCATCGCCTCGGCGACCGTCCAATTGCGCCACCTTTCTTCGATGGACGCTGACGCGATGGCCAGCGGCGACTGTCGCGATGTTCGCTTTGTCATCACCCAGTGTTGAACTTTTTGCTCCAGAAAATCAACCAGCTCGCCCAGGCTGATTCGCTTATCGCCATTTGCATCATCCGCCGCTCCACTGAGTCCGACGGCGAGCCGTTGACCAAAAATGGTCCCGTTGAGTTCTGGGGCAGCCCACGCTTGATCACCTCGACCAGAGGCACTGATGATCACTAGATTCGGATCGCTATGACGGAACCGAACGTCCTCCAATCGATCAACAAAGGAATTGTAGAGGAGGCCGATTCGAGGATCCTGGAATGTGCGGACGCAATCGAGAATCAGGATTCGCTTGCTGGTCTTGTCCTGCTCGCCCAGCACTCTCACGACAGCGTCCAGTGGTAACCATGTTTCAGAAGATCTAGCCTTCGACTCGCTTAGCAAAAGGCACGGTTCCCCCATGGCGTCCACGACGCCATGCGCACTGATGTACACGAAGACCAGGTCGTTTCTTGGGCCTCCGGGCTTTTGATTGGCCAACTGATCACGCAGGTGTGCAAGAAAACTCTCCTTGTCGTACTGTCGCTCTTCCGCGTCGCCCACAAAGCGCACACTTGCATCGGTGCCGATCGTCTTTATCCGTCCCTCGCCGGTGGGCCATTGCTGCCGGAACCGCTCGACATCTTCCCTCGCATAGGAGTTCGGCGAAATCAGCGGGTCGTTGTAGCTGGTCACGTGGATCGCGATGAACGGCGCCTGTCGGTCTCCTCGGCGGAGCCAGTCCACGAGCATATAGGCCATCAGCCCGATCAGGCCAAACCAGAGCAGCAGCCGCATCCAGTATCCAGTCGGCGAAACATCTCGTTGTTTCCAACGAAATATAGAAAACCCACTACCGGCTTCCCCCGGGCTCTCTGCCGAGCGTTGCCCACGCCACGACACCGGTCCCTGTTTTGTCTTGCGGGGACGCGGTTTCGGTCGATTTCCACTACGTCGTTGCGGTGCCATGCTGATCTCCGTGGATGTGCCGAGCGATCGATTCAGCGCCCGAAAACTCTGGCACTATATCATGCCTCTCCAATCAGAACAAAACTATGCCGACGCCGCAAGATGCACTGGAATTCAGAAATCGCCTACGGTTTGCAGGACTTGAGCAAGGCGAATTGAAGATCGTCACCGTTCACGATAAGGTCGCATTCTGCGCTGGTGAACCGATGATGCGTGGAGCGCATAACGGCATTAGCGGACTATCTTCTGTTCTCGTCTTGGGACTCCAAGAGTTGCTTAAATCTTTCGAGAAGCGACTCAGTTTCAGCGTTAACCAATGTTGCAAACACGGCAGTTGCCTGCTTTGGTCAAAGCAGAAGGCCAGCCATCGATCCGGGACAAGGCTCGGTCGGGCCGCGAAGAGTCGGATTGCCCGCTTGATTTGGCAAAACAGTCAATAAAATGCAGTTCGGAAGTGTGAATTAGGTATTGTGATGACTATTCTATATGCGTGTGGCAAATCAGGTAGGCGCAGCCGCGCCGCAACAGTCCTGCCCAATTCTGCATTGCCGGAAAATGCTGACTTCATGTCACGAACGCCCCTGACCTGATTCACGATTTCTGCGCGGATTCCAAACTGGCGGTTAGCAAAAGGACCTTCTGATGTTGGATCGATTCGAGTTGTCTTCACGAAAGTCGAGGTCACGGAAGAAGAATCGTCGACTCCGTTCAAGACGATCATTTAGTCAAGGGAATCGGCGACTGTTCCTGGAGACGCTAGAAGACCGTCGCATGTTGGCGACCTTCATCGTGAACAGCACTACTGATGGAGTGGACGCTAACCCGGGCGATGGTCTGGCACGCACCAGCGGCGGGCTGACGACATTACGGTCGGCGATCATGGAGACGAACGTGTTACCAACAGACGATGTCATCATTCTGAACGCGGGGAACTTTAGCCTGAGTCTGGCGGGTCCGAGTGAAGATATGGCGGCAACGGGCGACCTTGACGTTGTTGGAAACCTGGCTCTCGTCGGCGCTGGTGCCGATCAAACCTCGATCGATGCTGCTGGACTCGATCGCGTCTTTGATCTGTTCAGTGGCGTCACGTTCGACATTTCCGGGGTCACACTCCGCGGCGGTAATGCAGGTGCGGATAACGGAGGGCAATCTACAACCGCGGCGCAATCGCCTTTTCCAATGGCGAGGTATCCAACAGCAGCGGCGCCAGCGGAGGAGCTATCTTCAACGACGCCGGCACCCTATCGTTGGTTGGCAGTACACTCCGGGCCAACACGGCCACCGTGGACGGCGGCGCTGTGGTCAATTCAAGTGGTGGCAACACGACGTTGATAAACAGTACGATCTCAGGGAATTCGGCCGGCGGCAACGGCGGCGGAATTCGCAACGCTGCGGGATAAGTATCGCTTAATCACGCCACGATTGCCGACAACGCGGCCACCAACCAGGGTGGCGGTCTGTCGATCGCCGCTGGTGCCACGACGGAGATCAAGAACACGATAGTTGCTCAGAACACGGCAACAACAGGGGGCCCCGATCTGTTCGGGACGGTGACCAGCCAAGGTCACAACTTGATCGGTGATGACAGCGATGGAAGTGGATTCGTGTTCAGCGATCGGTTGAACTATCTGGCTCGAATCGGGCCGCTGCAGAACAACGGTGGTTCGACGCCGACCCATGCGCTGCTCAGCCGGAGTCCGGCGATTGACGCCGGCGACAGCTTGAATTCTCCCGGAGTCGATCAGCACGGAGTTCCTCGGAGCCTGGATGGCAACGGTGATTTGCTGCCACAGGTCGACATCGGCGCTGTCGAGTTTGGCTTCTATGTCGACAGCTTCATCGATGCAACGGACGCGAATCCAGGCGATGGCATCGTCGATGATGGTGCGGGGAATCGCACTTTGAGAGCAGCCATCCAGGAAGCCGACGCGTTGCCGGGAGACAATACAATTACGCTTGTGGCTGGCACGTACGAACTATCGATTCCTCCGGTGTCAACTGGAATTGATAGGGCGGGCGACTTCGACATTACCGATCGCGCGGGACGCCTCACGATCATTGGCGCAGGTGCCGACCAGACAACGATCGACGCCAACCAGCTTGATCGCATTTTTGATGTTCTTCCCGATGTGGACTTTCACGTTACAGGCGTTAAGTTGACCGGTGGCGAAGTCGGTAACGGCCGGGGTGGCGCGGCGATCATCAACAGTGGAACAACCACCGTCACGGACAGTGTTATCACTGGCAATTTGGCCGATGTTGGAGGAGGTGGTGTTTATAACGTCGCCGGAGCGATATTGACGATCACAAACACCGAAATCTCCGAAAACATGGCGACGGGCAACGGAGGTGGCATTTACAGCACAGGTGGTTCCGTAACCATCACAAACACTGAGATTTCCGAGAACACCGCGAGTGGCGATGGAGGTGGCATCTATCTCAGAAGCTGTTCCGCGACCGTGCGAGGTAGTACGATTTCCAACAATCAGGCAGGTCAAACTGGCGGCGGCGGCGGGGGCATCTTCAACGGGACGTCCGCTACGACTGTCCTGATCGACAGCGTGTTGGCCGATAACTCGGCTGCCCAGGGTGGCGCGATCTACAACTTCGATACGACTACGACTTTTTCCGCTACGGATACGACCGTTGTGCAGAACACCGCAAGCGGTTCTGGCGGTGGTGTACTCAACAACATGGGCCGGCTTATATTCGAGCGATCGAGTTTCTTAGGAAATGTTGCCAATTCAAGCGGGCGGGGGGGAGGTGGTGCGCATAACACCAACGGTGGGATAGTGAAATTCAACCATACCACGTTTTCTGGTAATCGGGTGAGGCTGGGAGGCGCGATTGAGAATAATGACCTTGGCAGCCTGACGTTGATCCATGCCACAATTACGAACAATTCCGCTACGGATCGAGGTGGTGGCGTTTACAACGAGACGACGAACGCGGGCAAGACAGACGCCAAGAACACCATTATTGCCGGGAACACAGCTGGCAGTTCGAACCAAGACATCTATGGAACCGAATTCAACTCATTTGGTCATAACCTAATCGGCATTAAGGGGCCTGTAGTGACGGCAGGTTTCACCAACGGTGTCAACAACGATATCGTTGGCAGCCCGATGAATCCAGTCGATCCGAGGTTGGGACCGCTACAGGACAATTTTGGGCCAACGCTGACCCACGCGCTGCTGCCGGACAGTCTGGCCATCGATGCCGGAGATATTGGGGGCACCACTCCCGCGCCATTCGATCCAGTGCACGATCAGCGCGGGCTGCAGCGAGCCATCGACGGAGACCTCGACGGACGCGTCATGGCCGATATCGGGGCTGTCGAATTCGGTGCTGCAATCGATTTTGGCGACGCGCCGGACGGATTCCCCCCACTGCTCAGTCAAGACGGTGCCACCATCGTATCGCCTCCGATCTGTTCTTGGGTACGAAGATCGATGCCGAATTCGATGGACAACCTTCGAGCAGCGCTGACGGGGACGACACGAACGACGAGGACGATGAAGATGGGGTGACTTTCGTTACGGCGCTGACGCCGGGTCAAGACGCTTCTGTGGAGGTCACCGCTTCCGCGGCTGGAGTATTGAATGCCTGGATCGACTTTACGGGAGACGGAGATTGGCTAGACGCTGGCGAGCAGATCATCACTGACGAGCCGTTGAGTGGCGGAGCCAACACGCTGAACTTCCTCGTTCCACCCTTGGCCGCTCATAACAGCGGAGCCGTCGCACGATTTCGACTCGATCACAGCGGAGGACTGGCGCCAACCGGCTTTGCCGCCAGCGGTGAAGTCGAAGATTATTTGGTGGCAATTAACGGCCCGCCCGTCGCCAGGCCTGACAGCTACTCCACACGACAAGGAACGCCACTCGACGTAGATGCCGGTAATGGGGTCCTGGCCAATGACGTCGACTTGGATGGAGACTCGCTTACGAGCCGGCTGCTTGTTCCCCCATCCAATGGTCAGCTTACGTTGAATCCCAATGGCAGTTTCTCTTACATTCCGGATCCTGGTTTCGACGGTACTGATGGATTCATCTATGAAGTCGTCGATGACAAGGGTGGAACCGACTTCGCCCTTGCCACCATCAATGTGAATCAATTCCGAGCGGTGATCCAGCTGCCATCGGGAGATGGGGCCAGCGACGTTGTGGTACGTCGAAACGGGGATCATCTGGAAATCGTGGTCGGTGGCAATACCGCGATGGTGCCACTGAATCAGTTTGGATTGGTGGTGATCCAAGGTGTCGACGGAGAACCCGATATCGTGACCATCGACTTCGCGGCGGGAGGATTCTTCACCATCCCAGGCGGATTGGAGATCTTGGGAGGGACCGGCGGCGGTGACACGTTGACCGTAATTGGTGTGGCCGGCACGAAGGCAGTGCTGACCCCTGGCACGGTTCCAGGCAGTGGCCTGTTGGCAATCGAACTGAATGGCGAAGTCGTCGAGGTTCGATTCGACGACGTGGAATCGGCCGGCGTCTCCTCGATTGATGACCTCACCGTCAATGGCGATCTGGATGTGGCCGATCGTACGGTAACTTTCGATACGAGTGGTTTCACGAATCTGGGGCCACGAACCACGATCGATGGCGGAACGTTGATTGCAGACGGACTGGTGCTCGGCCCAGGAGACCTGCTAATCGGAAATGGCACTGTGGACGCTCGCATTGCCGCCGATGTGGGTTCGACAATCAACGCCACTGGCAACTTAACGCTGGGAGATGCCGATGTTTTTGACGGCTTCTTCAGCGACGGCGTCCTGCGGACCAATGACCATACTGTCGCGATCCTGGATCGTGACAAAGGTGTGTTAGGTGCGTTGACCGAAGTTGGAAACGCCAACGGTCCGGGATCGCTAACATCCCAGAACGGACTACTACTCGAAAACGGCAAGACGCTATTTGGGCATGGAGTGATCGGCGGCGACTTCGAGAATCAAGGACACGTCGTTGGCGAGGGGCCGATGGCGAGCGACGAACTTGAGTTCACAGGCTTCGTCAGCGGCACAGGGAAATTCGACGGAAACGTGCGGTTCACCGGTACGCTTGGGCTGGGCGAGGGTCCGGCGGAGGCAGAATTCGGTGGTGACGTAACCTTTGGAGAATCGTCGACTCTTCACATCAACTTGGGTGGACTTGCTGAAGGCGAGTTTGATCGGCTGACCATCGCCGGAGATCTTCGACTGGGCGGCGTACTGCAAGTCAGCCTGGTTGATTTAGGAAACGGCTATCAGCCGCAACTCGGTGACCGTTTCGAGGTCATGACGTTTGGTTCTGTGGAAGGTGAGTTCCTGGATGTCAGCGGCACTCGAATCAACGAACGGTTGCGGCTCGATCCGGTATTTGATCAGGGTCGGCTCGAACTGGTCGTTGTTCACGCTACGTGGCACAACTTTGACGCTCCACAGGACGTCAACGTCGATGGCTTCATCACGCCTAACGACGTATTGAGAATCATTAACGAGCTGAACAGGTCCAGCCCGCGGCAACTGCCGTTACCCACGGTCAGTCTCAGCCCACCCCCATTTTTTGACGTCAATCTCGATCAATTCATCTCGCCCAATGATGTCCTGCAGGTCATCAACTTTATGAATCGACGAGTGTCCGGAGAAAGTGAAGGCGGCGGCAGTGATTCGATCGTTATCGCGCCAGCGTCTTCGGTTGATTCGCTGGAGCGATTTCCGAGCCATGGCAGCGTTTTGTTTGCTGATTGGACCGGTGAATCACCGCACCGGCACGACAGGTCCGCGCGATACACAATGAATCCAGGTGGATCCGCGCTGGACGACTTCAACACTCGCCTTCAGCCGGCGCCGGTTGTCGCCTCTCAGGCCGTGCCGCCACGGATTACGGCGTTCGAGACCGAGCCTGTCGTCCGTTGGGAAGGTGGCGAAAGTCGCACCCCGCGGGCAATGCCAACATTGCTTCTCGATTCGCAGCAGCAGTCGAAGATCGAGGAGATTCTGTCCGATATCGCCGAAGATGTTTTTGCGCGATACGCGGAACTCGGCCTGGAAGATCTGGCCTTAGAAAGTCTGGGAGTGTGTTAGGTACAGCCGCTACCTGCTGCACTGGGAAGTCCGCGAGGCGATGCCGGAGGATGACGTCGAAGTCGCGCTACGACGGATTCGTGTTACGAGACGATCCGTTGGAACGAGCCACTCGCATAGTGCTGGTCCGTGAAGTAGACCTCTCTCACCTGGCGTGCCTTTTCGTTGACCTCGATGACTAGACGGCGTTTTCCAGCCGGCTGCGGATCGCCGGGATGTGCCGCCCCAACCTGGAATTCATAGTATTGGCAACCATCGTCAAGATTTGGCAGAACCGCTGGGCGATTTTGGAAGATCTGCGCACGGGGCGGCAAATTGACGCTGATTCGATTCTTGGCAAGCGTGATGGCAATCCGAACGTCTTCCGCCAGCGATGACATCCGAATGGTTGGAATTAGCGACTTCTGCTTGGCCATGATTCTCTCCTGCGACAAATCTCGCGATTGGGTGTCGTGTGTGAATGCTTTGGCACGCTTACACGAGCGACGCCTTGAAGCGACGCAGACCGGTTTCAAGACGAGCGAGGCCAACCGAACCGCCGAGCGAATCGGCGAGCGCGATGCTGTGCATACCAGGTGCGTTTCGTCCGGTTTGGAGAATGTCTTCGTTTTCGTTTCCCGTCTGGCATGATTCTCCCTCCTGTCTTGATTCTCTTTCGACCATGCCCATTGTTATCGTTGCTGGAAGCTGAACGTTGCTTGGAATCTTGGATAGTGGCCGGAGAATCACAGACTCGGTCAATGCGCGCCAGACGGGTGAATTTTCCATCAGCGGAATCAATTCCCTGGCATTTGGAATGGATTGACCACTTGAACCGAGCCATAGTGCTGGCCGTGGTTCAAGTCTTCGCTGAATAGCGTCGTCGCCTCCAGAGCCTCTGCAGCTGCGACGATAGCGCCGTCCCAGTAGGAGATCTGGTAGCGCTGGCTAAGTTCAATGGCGATCTTGACGAGTTCCCGGTCTGTCGCCACGCAAGGAAACGCGTCGAATTGCTCGATCCATTCGAGTGCCTGTTCCGCCGTGAGGGGAACTTCGATCTTACGAACGACCGCGACGTAGAACTCTTGCAGCACCTGAGCCGAGAGGCCGAAGTCCTCACTCTCAATCAACTCCACGGCCCGTTTCCGTTTCGTCTCTTCCGCACCGCGGCCAGCGACGGCGTAAACCAGGACGTTAGTGTCGAGCAGGCAATCAACGCCCATGAAGCTCGTCCCGACTCCAGGATACAGAACCGATACGCGCTTTCGACTTGCGGCTCATTTCACGAACCCGTTTGCGCGCTTCGCTCGCCCGATCCTGCCTTCGAGAAATTCCCGATAGGAACTCCCGGACCAGCGCATTGACTGACGACCCGCGATCCGCCGCATACCGCCGCACGGCCAGCAGGACCTTTTCGTCGACGCTGAGAGTGATATTCCTCATAGGGCACATTTTATGTGTAACTGTGTGACCAGTCAACAGCGATCAACGGCTCGCAACCTAACCGCGATTGCTACCGTTGGCGGATTGGTCGCCCTATGAATAGAGAAGTTCTTTCTCTTTTTGGAGTTTGTTTATTGTCTCCAACAGCCTACGAAGGGAGGCATCTCGCTGCCTGTCGATATGTTTTTTTGCCTTGTCATAGGCTGTGTCGGGATGCTCTCCCGTTGTCAACCAGATCCATCCCTTGGCGACATTCGTTGGTTTGATCGAATCGATCCCGTTGAGTACTCCGTCTGCGACTATGGAGACGATCTCCGCCATCCCATTCGCATTTTCCACGGGCACCAGAGATTTCGTGATCATCACGGCGCCCTTCTTGGTCATGCCCTTTGCCATCCCTTTGGCGAATTTATCCTTCGCCTTCGCCGAATCAAAATTCCGCTTGGCCATCACCATGATTGAATTGTCTACCACCGCACCAGTCGCCTTGTCGATTACCATTCCTTCGGTACTACTCGAATCGGTGGGAATCGCCGCCATGGCAAGTTTCTGAGCGGCCTCCAGCATTTTCTTTTTTAGCGCGTAACTTTTCAGGCGTTTCGAGCCTATCTTGATCGCTGCCTTGGTTGCACGTATCCGGTCTTAGGTACCGGCGAGTTGGCCTTGAGGATCTTTCGAATTGCTTTTGCACATTTCTGATGCTTCTCGGACATGCCCTTTTCGAGCGACGTGTCGATCATGCTGACTAGGTATTCCCAGTGGTAGTTGACTTTCCAGAACTGGTCCGAGCTGTCGAGGTGTCCGGCGATCAAAATGCAAGACTTGGGGAAATAGGGCGTGATTGCATCGATAATTGCTGTCGTCAGCGGAATCTCCTTCACCGCGGCGCGTACAAACGTCGACCGCGTGTGGACATTGAGCTTCTTGGGAAGTGGCACGGTATGTTTCCTTATTCGGTGGTAGTCAGACGGTGACGCCTGCTCAACCAGATGCTCGGCTCTGATGGTACCGCTCGCACTCGCAAGATACCGTACCACACTTTGGTCCCTCCGACGCTCGCGGATAGCGAATCGTCACGGCTCGAGTAGCGTTCGTGTTTCGGCACAACCACAGAGAATTATCGGAGCCGCGCCAAACGAGTTGCGTGAAATCCTTGAAAATTGGCGAATGGAAATGATGTAGTGGACGCCTCCTGGTCACAGATCGCGTTCATCCCCACTTGATCCGGCGGCATCTACAAACAAAGAGTCCTGACCCTTTTGATTGCTCCTTTTGATTGCTCCTAAGAAGGTATCGGCGGCGAGTGGTATCACTTCATGTGATGTTGCCGTCGCTGAATCAGTCCGTCGCAAAAGCGTGATGCTCTGTCAGCGGTTCGAACGCCGGATGAGACAGTGTGGAGCCTTCGAACTTTGGATATCTACCAGGGTGGCGAGACCGAACCGTTTGTAGCTGACGGAGCCGTGCCCACAGCCTTCACGACACTGGACACCAAGTTCCCCAAAAACTACTCTCACGTAGTAGCGCTGAACGTACGCGCTTATCGCATTTCGCAACTTCACCCATGACAGTGCTTTTCTACGCTATTCTTTTTTACTTTGTGAAGATTTGGACGGAATAATCAGCTTCATTCCTGGCTGAATCAGTTCAGGCTTGGGGCCAATTTTATTTTTGTTGGCGTAGTAGATTTTTTCCCATAGCGTTCCGTCATGGTAGTGATGTTTGGCGATGGCCCATAAGGTTTCGTCTTGTTTGACAATATGCTCCAGTTTCGCGAACGTGTACTTGCTCTGCCGCTCGAAGGAATAGTGTGGCGTGACATTCTCGTGCCGTATATCGCTGAAAATGCGAAAGTCACCGCCCTTGCCGTTTTTCGTTCTCCAATCGCGAAACGCCTTGTTGTCAGCCGATAGGACCGTATCCCATCCCCACAAATTCGTTCTACCGTGATATTTCATCTTCTCGAAATCCCAGGAACCAAGAGGCTGCGAAGTCCAGGAACTTGGGGCACTCCAGGATGTTGGGTCATCGGTGAAGTCATAACTGTCTCGAACATAGACGCCCACTCCGGTGATCGTCACACGGACGCGGCTGGAATCCAGAATCTCGACTTCGCCTCGAGCCAGCAGGTGAAAAGTGAAATTCGCCAGCGCCGCCACCAACTTGTTAGCTGTCGTGCCCGGTTCGACCGTCTTGGACTGAAAATGTTTCGGATGCAGGTCGGAAGTTTTAGCCCCGGCGGGATAGTGGTCGAACTTCTTCTTGTCTCCTATTCTTAAGTCCTTGAGTTTCCACGCGGCGTCGTTCTGCAGGCTTTCCAAGAGTTCCTTATTGCTGTTTGTTGTTGTGTAATTGGCCGCGGAATCATTGAGAATGTCTTTGTAACCTTCGCGTGCATCCTTGAAGTCATCTGATTTGGAAAGTACCCATTTGATTGTGACGATGTCTTCATTGGCTGGTTTGTTGATAGACTGGTTGGTTGAGATGGTGGATGCGGCCTTTCCGAACCAATGACGCATTAACTTGGCACCAACGTCCCATTTCTCCCGGTCCATGATTTTTGGAATCAATTTCAGATTGTTATCCTCGACAGCCTTCTCTGCCTGCTCTTCGGTTAGTACACCAGTGATTTTATCCGTGGGCTTGGGCGGTTTCCGATTTTTACGCGTCGGTCGAGGGTTCTTTGGCTTGGTTATTCCCCGTTGGGCAAGCACGTTCTTCCCAAATGGCACCTTTGTTTTCCAGGACCCGTAGACGCCGCGGTCTTTAGGCTTGTCTGCACGCTGATAATCGCCATTAGTCATTTTGTGTCTGCTATCTTGCTTTTCTTTCTTCCGTCAGGGGAAGGCTTCGCCGGGGTCAGGTCTTGTGTTCGGTGTTCATGGGGAGGGTCGCTTTGAAAGTAGACAAAGGTGTCAGGTACCTTTTCTTCTTCAAAAACCTGACACCTTTTCTTGGTCGTAGCGGAAAAATGACTGGGTAATTCATAGCAAGCGAATCAACTCGTATAACAAAACCTGCGATCGAATAGTTTTCGAGCGAACGTACGCGAAATAGTTTTGCTGACAAACAGCGGATCTCCGATTCTCACAGTTCAACCATTCCTGGAAACAAAGAGTCCTGACACGTTTTCCTCCGAAGATGAACACCGAACACAAGGCCTGACCCTGTGACCCTGCCGCTATTCTCCTTTTTCTTCTCCGAACGTATTAAGCAGCGTTCTTTCACGAATCCTACTCAGGAAAGGTCGGCAGCAGTGCTGTCACCGTTTCAGCAATCGTTGGGCCAGGACCGTCCGGACCGTCGGAGTGCCGAACGTCTTCTTTATACTTGAGCAAAATATCTCTTGTTTGTTTAGTTTTGAGGTCCGCAAGACTCTTGATCAGGTTGGTCGCGTCATTCCCATCTTTTGTGTCTGCAAGTTTTTCCGCCAGCGCCACGTAGGCATCAGGCGATTCGAGACTTGCGAGGTATAGGTAGTAATGCCACGTCGCTGCATTCCGCTGCGGGTGATTAAATGACCAGTCCTCATTAATTTTCCCCTTCAAATGCGCACGAATATCGATTTGATTATGGCGCAAACCGACAAAATATTGTGTCGCGATAGATTGGGCGTAACTAAACCGCAAATAGGCTTCCTTTATCCGCTGCTTCGTCTCCGGCTCCAAAACCTTCGCATAGGTTGCCGCCGCTACACAAAAATCGCCGATCACCTGAAGGTCACACGTCTCATCAAGCCGATTGGCCACAACCGCTACGCAATGTACAACACATTCCTGGTTCGAATTCTCCTCAATCCATGAAAACAGCATGGAGTTATCGCTTGAGGTCAAGTCCACGCTATTGACGCGCTTAATGACTTCTGGAGGGCAGTTATGGGCGTCTGGGCCGTCCGTTGTAGGTTTGAATGCGGCAAGAACTTCATCGGGGGAAGCGTGTTCGGTGCTGCCAGATTCGCTGTTTTCTCTGCTCTGGCAGCCAATAGGTACCAGAGACGCGGCCAGTAACCCAGCAAAAGCAAATTTTCCGAGAATCGTCATAGCGTATTCCTTTAGAAACCGTTGGGATACTGAACGGTTCTATCCGAATCGTCCGAATTCAAATGTGGTTGGCAGACCGCACGTGTTAAGCGGTGTTCTTTCACGAATCGTATTCAGGAAAGGTCGGCAGCAGAGCTTCCACAGTTTCGGCAATCGTTGGCCCAGGGCCAACCGGACCGTCGGAGTGCCGTTCGTCTTCTTTGTACTTGAGCAGAATGTTCTTTGTTTGTTTGGTTTTGACGTCCGCAAGGCTCTTGATCAGGTTCGTTGCGTCATTCCCATCTTTTGTGTCTGCGAGTTTTTCCGCCAGCGCCACGTAGGCATCAGGCGATTTGAGACTTGCGAGGTAGAGGTAGTAGTGCCATGTCGCTGCATCCCGCCGCGGGCGAGTAAACGACCAGTCCTCTTTGATTTCCCCCTTCAAATGCGTACGCACGTCAATTTGGTTATAGCGCAAACCGTTGAAATATTGTATCGCAATGGACGCGTCATACCCAAACCTCAAATAGGCGTCCTTTATCTGTTGCTTCGCCTCCGGCTCAAAAAACTTCGCATAGGTTGCTGCCGCCTCACAAAAGTCGCCGATCACCTGAAGGTCACATGTGTTGTCAAGCCGACTGGCCACAATCGCAACGCACTGTACAACACATTCCTGTTTCGAATTCTCCTCAATCCAGGAAAAAAGCATGGAGTTATCGCTTGACGTCAAGTCCATGCTTTCAACGCGCTTAATGACTTCCGGAGGGCAGTCATGGTCGTCATTTGTGTTCATCGTCAACTCCTGTCACAAGTATCCCACTGATGATACCGGAGTGGCTTGCGGTTGGCTTTGTCAGACCAATAACCCATGAGGTTGGTCGGGTCGTTCTTCATTACGTTCGAGTGTGCACTTCCTGCCGCTGAGGCCGGCTCCGTGTTGGTCGCGGAATAAGCCGGTGGTGCCTGGTTCCGGGTGGACAGGTTGTGTGATGCAAACTGAGGCCCAGACGACCCGTCAGAAGGATGTCTCAGGCTGAGACAATGTCCAAACTCGTGTGCCATCGAATTCCTGGCACTTGCCGAATCAGACATGAAGGAGAATGCAGGGCTTGCACCAATATTTAAGACCGTGCCGCCGATGGCACATCCCACCGTCGGAATATAGCGGTAGATTCGATATGCACTCGCCCGTGGGAGCGGACCTGTGGTTCGCGCAGACAAGACCGCGGATGCTGCCGCATCGAGTGCACTTAACACCGTGGATTTGTTGTCGTAAGGTCTCGGCGACCCTGATTTTTTTAAGAACGGGCCCGTTGTGGCGCTGGGGTATCCTGTTCCCTCAGTGGTAGCAAGCGTTGCGTTTCCGGTCAGGTCGACGTCTCCAAGGTTTTTCATGTCGATCTTTAACACCGCCTGCGTGAAGATTTCATGAAAGGCCCTTTTCAGACCGGTGAGGCTGAATCCGTTGGACGGCGCTCGATTGGTGACAAGATTGACGACATCGATTTTCAGAGTTTTCTCGGTTTTGCACCATATATGAAACCAACCGATATCATTGCCGTCACAGATCACCTTGAGACTTGCCTCGCCTTCAGCTTTTCCCTTTATTTTGAATTTTGCTTTTTTGGCGGTGACTTTTTTCGTCACGACCTCAGCAATGCTTGCTGGTGTCACTTCGAACGTACTGTTGGTGATACAAGGAATACATTCGATACTCTTAAAGGCGTAATTGATTTCCACCTCAGTTTCCTTGCCAACAGCCGCGGAGACCCATCTCGCGGCATCCCGCGTCTCTTTATTCCCAGGAAGGGATAGCGACCCATGCGCTGGGGTCGGCAGCCAATATTCGCCCGTACCAGGTGCCGCAACCAGATTAGTCTTGTGGTCAAAACCGAAGTAAGTCGTACGCCCGGATGTGGAGCCCTCGAAGAAGCTCACATTCGCGCAGATCGGATGCTGAATGAGATTGACAGTCGTTTTGGCACCGTCGTTTACAGTCACGCCCTTCTTGAAATCCCAACCCACGCGTTTTTTGCGTTTTCGAGCGTGCCCCGCCTTCTTCGCTGTTACCCAGCCGCTTCCGGCGTAAACCTTGCCGAAATCTGCAATGCCATCCTTGTTGGTTTTCATCTCGCCCCACCCACGTGCTCGAACCGTTGCACCCTCTACCGGATTGCCATCCGCGTCCTTAACGATGACTACAAGTTCGCCACGCGCGCAGCTAACACGGATGTTTCCGTGTTTGTCTTCCTTAAATTTGTCCAACTTCAGGAAGTTTTTGCGAATACGGACGTACTTGTTCCAGAACTTTTTCCGCGCCGTACGCGACTTGGAGTAGTAGTACTTCCACAGCTCCTTGTTTTGCCGCTTCAAACTTTTTCTTTTGGCTTGAATCGCCTTCAGCATCTTCGCCTTGTGTTTGGCCTGGTGGCTGCCAGCGGGCGGGTTGGATTTCTTGAGTTTCTTCTCGGCCTCGTCGAGTTTCGCAAGCTCACGCTTATTCCGGCTATACTTTTTCTTAATGATCTTGTTGTTTGACTCGCGAACAGACGTCTTTTTCTTCTTTGATTTAGGTGGTGCCATTGTTGACTCGTGCTAAAGTTGTTCTGTCCCAAGATTTGTAATCGAGTTGGCCCACAAACAGCCAATGCGAATTGCGCCTCACGCCTCGTCGTCGAACTCATCATCGTCCTCGAAGAAATCCTCGTCGCCAATCTCAAACTCATCGTCTTCATCGTCTTCGAGCGAAACGTTGACATCCGGGTCTCGGTCTTCCTCGTCAGGCTCTTCGTCCTCATCTAGTGTGTCCGCCTCAACAGACGCTATGCTTGGATCCTCGATATCTTCCACACTGCGCTGCAGCATGGCGACTTTCACATTTTCGTGAAGGTCGTTGTCGAGCAAGATTTGTTTGCTCGCTGCATACGCCGGCTCGTCCTCGAAGTTGAAACCTTCCTCCAATTGCATTTGCACGAACTGAGCTACGTTGGATTCCATCTCGATTCCATTGGCGACTGCCTTCCGGATCCCGCCCCGGATGGTTTGGGTCATCAGCTCATCTCCTAGCAACGCGGAGCATTCCGGATTGACTTCCATCAAGTGGTCCGTCAGGCGTTGCTCAAAATCGCGCACGGCCTGGTCGGAAAATGCATCCCATTGGTCGTTTCGGATTTGGAACATCGCGTTCGTCCTCTTGGTCAGTATTCGGTCGGTCGTCCAGGATAAGAGAAGAGTGGCTAATCTTCACACTTGTCACAGACTGCCCAGCAATCAAAATTCAGTTAGGGAGTGATCTTTGTCGAGCGATGAGTGCGTTTCTCCGGCTCTAACGACGGGTGATACGGACGAAGTCACCCTCTGTACTCAAAGTTAGGAACGCGTCAATTGGCCCAAAAAACTGCTCGACTTCTTCTCGGTTACACGTTTCTAAGAACGTGGGCAGCACTCTTGGATCGTAGAAACGAAAAAACAACTCCTCCCCATCGGGGCCTTTGACCTTCAAGAACTTCCGGAAGTGGTTTCGTACGGTCACTAAGTCTTCGGCGGACGACGCGAAGATACCCCACGGTGTCTCTCCAAGTTCAGCAACGATCCAGTCCAAAATCGCGTCGTTCAGTTCAACCAAATAAGGTGCGATTGCCTCATACTCAATTCGCAATTTACCGCCATACAGCGAGACGGTGTGGTCGCGCCACTCGAGTACCTTCGGTGGTATCAGCGGCTCGTCGCAAGCATCCAAAATCGCGTACAGTTGACTGTTGGATTGGGTTCTGAGTTTGTCGAGGTCGCAAGGTTTGAACTTGATATGGACATTTGTCATCATTGCGAAAACTCTGCTCTTCTTTTGCTTGCGAGTTGAGTGGTCCCGACCGGGACCGAATGACGACTAATGTCACGATTCGCAAAATGGTTTAGCTTGTGCCTTCGCTTGTTTCATCGACAGCCCTTGCGTCGAGACAACACCTCCCATCCCAACTTCACCGATCAGGACGGTCGGGCACCCGACGGAGATCAAACCGCCATGCATCGTCGGATCGCCCATCCGAGCGGCCATCATAAACTCGATCAGGACGGTGGGGGAACCCATCGCGATCGTATCCGGAGGTCCCACGCACATCGCCATGTCCATCTGGCGAGCAGCGGGCATCATGCCGATCAGGACCGTTGGCGCGCCCTTCAGCACGGGGCCGCCGACGTGCGGAATGGGTGGTGTGCCCGGTGTTACCATGGGGCACGTGTGCATGTCGGTCAGACGTGCGGCCGGTTTCATGAGTGTTGGTCCATTATGAAAATTCAGTCACTTGGTGATTTCGCCATCTGTCAATCAGCTGTCGCGAGACCCAAGACGGTCTCTTCGGGCGCTTCGATCATTCCAAATTTGCTGAGGAATTCCGGCAAGTCCTCGTTGCCAAATAGCTGCCAAAGTTCTTCGTGCTCTTGATCCTCGATCAGCACGATATCAATTCCGTCTGTGATCCGCTGGGCCAGGCCGTCCTGTGATGACGCCAACACGTGCGATAACACACTCGGCCAGGCAAAGCCCAGGACGCCCTGGCTTTGGTCATCCGCATGAACTCGGCTGCGTGCGAGCGAGCGCAAGTGCGACAGCAGTTGGGGCTGTTCCTCTTGCGAGAAAAGACAAACCAATGCGTCGTTTCCCCACCCGTCGTCGAAGTAGGGTTGCCAATCTTCTACTCCGGCCGCCGCGACCAACACCGGCGAGGCTTCCGCCATGACCTCCGGCTCGTGCCAGTCAATGATGTAATCTGGCTGCTCCACTTCTTCCTCGGTCGATTTCCCCAGGATTGGAAAGTTGATCAAGAAATACAATGGCGATCGGAATGCCAACATCTGACTCAAAGCGAGCAGTGGTATCGATTCGAGATTGCCGCGGCAGACGGTAAGGCCGGAACTACACCTTTGCACCATGAACGGCGCGACAACACGTTCAATGGTTTGCGATCCCACCTTTGAACTGGGTTTCTTGATTTTGAAAACCGGAAGTGGTTCAACGCCATCTGGCGAGTCACCTTCGATCCGCAGGCGGAATCGAGTGCGCCCGGAAACGACTTCGTCGCCGTCCCGGAGAACAACGCTCTTGACGGTTTCTTCGTTGACAGATGTACCGTTCCGGCTCCCCAGATCTTGAAGGTAACAGGCATTTTGATCCGTTGCGATGCGAAAATGCAACGTCGACATCTGTTCGTCGTCGGGAAAGGCCGCTTCGGCCTGGCTTGTCCGGCCAAACCGAATCCGTTGCCCGCCGCGGAGGACAAACCGATGTCCGCTCATAGAACCTGATATGACTTCAACAACGACTCTCATGGTAACGCTGTTTCATCCGTTTGGTTTTTTAAGTCTTTCTTGCTTCAAGAGCTAAGACCCAGGCACTTCTCGGTCTGGGTATTGGTCTCAACACATGCTTCGCACCTCTCCCGCTTGGAGGTCGTGCAGTTTATAAGTTACCGTTGACGTTCGAGTTATCGAATTACCTCCCCGCGCCGCGGGGAGGGCGGACGCGGTAGCGGCCGGGTGGGGCCTTTTCTTTGGCGTTGAGACTTGAAAAACTCGGTGAAGCGAATTGCCCTCTCCGGGCCTGACGGCCCGACTCTCCCAAAGGGAGAGTGAGGATGTTCGTAAATCAGCTAAGAAACAACACCTAAAAACTGCACGACCTCCTTGCGGGAGAGGTGACATGTTGTGATAGATACTGAATGCAAGATCATTCTACCGAACTACTTGCATGATTTCTTCCCTGTCTTCGAGTTGTGCGCTTGTGCTGGTTGGGTTGGCGCGGCTTCGATCGCATCTTGCGTTTCTGGCGGTTTCTCGGGCGGATCGGGCGACACGGGGCTGCACCCGCTGCCACTGCCGGCGGCTCCGCCGCTGTTTATTTTCACCATCGTTCCCTGAATCGTAACGCCAGCGGGGCCAATGTCGATAAATCCTCCAGGTCCGACGAGAGATATCTGCATTCCTGCTTCAATGATCACTTTCATGCCAGCCTTCAGATGTATTTCCTGGCCAGCGTCCAGAGCGTGCTTCATGCCGACCTTTTCCTGCAGATCGCCTCCGATCTTTAGCGACATCGTACCGCCGACGTCTTCCTTGCGATCGGCACCAACCTTAAGCGACTGATTCTTGACAATCTCTTGGTTATGATCTTCACCGATTTTCCGATGTTGATTTCCAACGATATCCTCTAGCTGATCGCCGCCGAGGGTCAGCGTTTGATTGCCATCAATTGTCTTATAACGATCTTGTTTCACGTGCAGATGACTGTTTTCTTCGATTAGTTCCTTTCGGTCTTTCTCAATCACGATATCCAAATTACCACCATCGTCGGCTTCGCCCTTGCCGACCATCAACTCCATGTTGCCTTCGATGTGCTCACTCTGATTTCGCTTGGTGTTCTGGTGCTTATCCTGCCAGACCATCTCTCGCTGATCGCCACCTTTATCGCCATCCTTTTCCCAGCCGATGACCTGGTGTCGGTGACCATAGATTCGCGCTTTCGAATCGTTTAGCACTCGCGTGTCCATGTTCTTCTGAGCGTGGATGAAGACACGTTCATCGTCTTTTTTGTCCTCGAAACAAAGTTCGTTGAATCCCTTTCCGCCTTTCGTACTGTTTGTCTTGATATAGGACTTGGTCTTTTCTGCTGGCAGTTCGTAATGCGGCATCTGATCTTCGTTATAGACACTGCCTACGACGAGCGGTCGATCGGGGTCGCCTTCGAGGAAGTCGACCACGACTTCTTGGCCGATGCGGGGAATGGCCATGAAGCCCCATTCTTTTCCCGCGATGTTGTGTGCCACGCGCACCCAGCAGAAGAACTTATCTCCATCACTTCGTTTTCTGTTTTCTTCGCGATCCCAGTGGAAGCAGACTTTGATGCGACCGTACTTGTCCGTATGAATTTCCTCTCCCTTGGGACCCACGACCACTGCCGTCTGGATCCCGGAAACGACAGGTTTGGGTGTGATTCGCGCCGCTCGAAACTGAACGGTCGAGGGGATGCATGTGAAGCTGTTCGAATAGTCTGCCACGCCGCCTTGCCCCGTTTCCGGGACGGGCTGCACGGCGTGATGTTGGATCGAAGTGATTAGATAGGAGTTCTTTTGCTCAGATACAGCAGCTTCATCCGGGTGGCCGCTCAAGGTGAATTTGTGACCGGGCAAGAACGTCCGGCACGTACTTGAAGCTTGAGCGACATCATGCGGAACTTCTTCTTCCTCCTGGCGAATGCGGGCTTCTTTGCCTGCCGCTGATGTGTCCTCGAATTCGCCAGGGTAGTCGTAAACTTCATACTTATCGCTCTCGCTCAGCTTGATCGCGACCTTCGGCGAATCGGACTTGACTGCAAGGGAAGGTGTCGTGAAGTTGTAGTCCTTGTGTTCCCATTTTCCAGAGACGAACTCGTAGGCGTGCTCCCAACTACCGATATGGTCGGTCTGGGTCTGCCCGCCTGTATATGCTTGAAAGGCAACCTTCTCCTCTTTGCACTTGGGATAGTTCTTGTTCATGCTGACGAACAGCTTGTCTTCACCTTCTTTGTGCGTGAAGTAGAAATAGGCACCAAACTGCTCCAGGATGCGCGAAATAAAATTGAAGTCGGTCTCACGATACTGAACGCAGTGCTTCAACTTGCGATTCTTCAAATCCTCGATGCCGCTTAGATCGTGAGGCGCTTCGACGTGCAACACGTCTTTGGCTCGTTTGATAACATCCTCGATGATTTCGTAAACCGTCTTCTCTTCCTTCTCCGGGAAAAAGATGAAACAACGAGCGGTTTGTGTCAGGAACCACAGCCAAGGGACCATCTCGGCTCGGTAGCTGCGATATTTGAACTTTTCGGTCTTGTGAAGTGTGACGTCTCCGGCCGTGAACCGGCTGATGTAGCCATGGAAATGGCGAGGATCGTTCAGAGAGTTCCCTTTGGCATCGCGTCGTTCGACTTCGATCGTGACGCTCTTGCCGACCAGGTCCGTTGCCTTCAACTCCAGTTTTGTCGACAGAAACTCCATCTGAAAACTGGATAACCGGGACATCGCTTCGTGGCCCGAGAAGCTGGTCATCAAGACTTCGCTCTTGCCAAGCGGCCCTTTCGTCATCTGCAACAAGCGATCGTCTTGTATGAATGCCATAGTCAATTCTCCGCCAGCCGACTAGTTGGACAGCGCCACTTTCTGTGAGAGGTTGGGCGCTAGGCTTTGTCTCAAGACCCAAATACCCTCACTCTATCCCTCTCCCGCAAGCGGTAGAGGGGACTAATGGTGCCACTTCGCGGCCAGTTGTTTTGGTTTTGAGACAAAGCCTAGTCCTCGGTACTTGCGGGCAAAACCGGCGGCCAGCGCCGTGCCGCTTCAGATTTCAACACTAAGGGCTGAAGTCTTGCGACTTCAGCTACGGGCAAACACGAACGCGGGGCCGAAGCCCCGCGCGTCGAGTTGCCAGATTTTTCGACCTACTTCGTGCCTTTTTCCACCTTGAAAGACGTTTCGACGTTACCCTTCTTGGAACCTGTGTCATCGTACTCGGTGTATGTGACTTTGACTTCCTCGAAGTTATTGCCAATCACGACGGTAGGCGGACCCGCTTCGTCATTCCCAGACGCGTTGGTCTGAAACGATGTAACCATCACATTCTTGAGTTCGTACTTCAGGTAGGTCGCGCGGGCACCACCGTAAGTCGACGTCAATTCGATTTCGAGCTTAGGGATGATCTCACCCATGAGGCACTTCTCCTGGAGCTTCGGCGAACACTTCTCGTATTCGATTGTGAGCGTAAGGTCCTCGACCACGGCAGCTCCACGGCGACGGGATTGTCCCGTTGCACCACCACCGGGCTTGTGGGCACCCCAGTCGATAGACAGAACATCGATCCATTTGTCGTGGTTGTCGTCAGTGGATTCGCCGTCGATACCGTCGTACTTCGCAAAACAAGCCATTTTGGAACTCCTCAAAAGTTAAAGCAAGTAAATTGGTTTCATTGCCACCGTACCTATCGTTCTCGTAGGGTGACTCTGATAGTTGCGTGCTTTTTTAGGAAACCTTGTATTCAAATCTGCTGTCTTCTCCGACCGATATTTCAACCGCCGTAATCGCAACTCCGTCAGCCATTCGAGCCAGGAATTCGGCTGATAATTCGGGCAGCAGCGTGCGAGTCAACAAGTGATCAATATTGCGAGCCCCGGTGTCCACCTCGGTGCAGCGTGCCGCGATGGTGTCGATAAGCTGGGGTGTATATGTAAACGACGCCTTGTAATTTTCCTCGACGCGCCGGGCGACCTTTTTCAACTTCAGCTCGGTAATCATCTTGATCACTTCGTCGTTGAGTGGATAGAAGGGAATGGCATTCAGGCGACCGAGAAAAGCGGGTTTGAACGTCTTCAGCAGTTCAGGGAAGACCGCTTCGACAAAGGCGTCTGGTTCGGGAATCGTATCAGGATCGCCGCACAGCCCTTTGATCAGGTCCGTGCCTGCGTTGGTCGTCATCAAGATAACGGTATTCTTGAAGTCGATATCGCGTCCCTCGCCGTCCTTCATCGTTCCCTTATCGAAAACCTGGTAGAAGATATCTTGGACGCCTGGGTGTGCTTTCTCCATCTCGTCCAACAGCACCACGCTGTAAGGCTTGCGTCGAACGGCTTCTGTCAGCACACCGCCTTCGCCATACCCTACATAGCCGGGTGGCGAGCCCATCAGCAGCGAGACCTTGTGTTCTTCCTTGAACTCCGACATGTTGATGACCGTCATATTCTGTTCGCCGCCATAAAGCAACTCGGCGAGCGTAATTGCGGTCTCCGTCTTCCCGACACCGCTTGTGCCTACCAGCAGAAAGACGCCAATCGGCTGCTTGGGATCGCTCAAGTTGGCTCGGGAGGTGCGAATGGACTGGGCGATCTGGTCGAGTGCATGAGTCTGGCCCACGATCGATTCTTCCATGAGCTCTTTCAGCTGCAAAACCGTCTTCACCTCATCGGCAACCATCCGTCCGACGGGAATGCCAGTCCACGCCGCAACCGTTTCGGCCACCGCCCCGGCATTCACCTGTGGATGCACCAAGGGAGATTCGCCTTGCAGTTCGCGTAACTGTGACTGGGCTTGCTCCAATTCTCCTCGCAGTCGCTGCCGGTCTTCGTCTGTGAGCGGCTCTACTTTGGCAGGTTGCTCGGCATTCTTGCCCGCTGCCTCTGGCTCTGGCTCACTCGATTTGTTTGCGTCCTGATCTTGCTGTTCGCCCTTCGACAAATTACCGACAAGTTGCGAATGAATCGATTGGATCGTAGTAACCAGTTCTTTTTCCTGTTGCCATCGTTGCTCCAGGCTCTCTAGCTCGGATTCCGCCGCCTGCAGGTTCTGCTGCAATTCGTCGATCTGTTCCTGGTGATCGGCTCCCACAGCCGTCTCGCGGTTCAAGATATCGATGGAGACTTTCAACTGCTCGATACGACGCCGGCAGTCTTCGACGGCCGGTGGTGTGGCGCTTTGACTGAGGCCGATTCGAGCACACGTCGTATCCAGCAAACTCACTGACTTGTCAGGCAGTTGTCTGCCGGTGATGTAGCGGCTAGAGAGTTTGACAGCGTCGACGATGGCCTCGTTTAGGATCCCGACCTTGTGATGCTGTTCAAGTGTGGAAGATAGCCCTCGCATCATTTCGACGGCGGTCGCCTCATCGGGCTCGTCGATCTTGACGACTTGAAAACGGCGAGTGAGGGCAGCGTCCTTCTCGAAGTATTTCTTGTACTCGGCCCAGGTCGTAGCTGCGATCGTTCTTAGTTCACCTCGAGCAAGTGCGGGCTTGAGCAGATTCGCTGCATCGCCCTGTCCGCCCCCGCCCCCGGCCCCAATCAACGTATGCGCCTCGTCGATGAAAAGAACAATGGGTGTCGGTGACCCCTTGACTTCACTGATCACGGACTTGAGCCGATTCTCGAACTCGCCGCGGACACCTGCTCCCGCTTGAAGCAATCCCAAGTCCAGTGAATGAATGGCAACATTCTCCAACGCATCTGGTACGTCTCCCTCTGCCAAACGCAATGCGAACCCTTCGACGACTGCCGTTTTTCCAACGCCTGCTTCTCCTGTCAGGATAGGATTGTTTTGACGCCGGCGAGTTAGAATATCGATGATCTGTCGTATCTCCGGATCACGTCCCAACACGGGATCGATGTTTCCAGCTCGTGCCTGGGCCGTGAGATCGATTGTGAACTGATCCAGCGACGGTGTCTTCGTGGGGCCAGCCGGTTTGCCCGGCGTCGCGCCGGTGCCTGTGTCAGCCAAGCTAGGTTCGGCTGCTTCGTCGCTGCCTGACGTGATCTGGTCCAGTTCATTGTGCAATGCCTCGACCGAGACCTTTTCAAGTTCCTTGGACGCGCCGGTAGCGATCCGAGCCAATGACTCGTCGGAAAGCAAGGCACACAGCACATGCCCGCTCCGCGCGGCTCGAGTGCCAAAGTCAATCGATCCGATCAGCCAGGCACTCCGTATCAACGCGACCAGATCAGGACTCAACGTTGGGGAACGGGAATTGCCTGTCTTAAAGCGATCGATGGCTGTCGTTAGGTCGGCTGCCAACCGTGAGACATCAACACCGAAATGACGCAACGCGACGACGATGTCGTTGTTGGTTGATTCAGTGAGCTTGAGCAGCCAATGCTCCACTTCGACGTTGTAATTGGTCCTGGACAGACAGAAGCCCGCGGCTGCCTCCATGGACTGCCGGTTTACGTCGTTGAGCTTTCCAACGAGTTGTTTCAGGTTGACTTGAACCATCGATCAATTGTCCTTGCAAATAAAGTTTTCATGCCGGCAGCCCTTCAGAAACGAAAGCTGCATCATCGGCGTCTTTTGACATGGGAAGGCTGCGTACCCAGGTATTCCACCCGAGGCGCGCGCCGCCAGCCGCAGAGCTTCCAAGTTGACACATCGGGACTTCATCTCGACGCAGTATAGGTTGGACGTCGAAATCCAGTTCAGCCCCAGCGTACATGCGAACAAACTGCCCGAGGAGTTTTAGTTTCTTGCCCATCGGAGTTAGCTGGAGAAATTGTTCATAGTTGAGCGGACCAAGACGAACGCGAAACTTGCTTTCGATGCCCCAAACGCGCTCGCCAGCAACAGCCGTGACACCCAGTTGCGTGTTCTTACCAAGCGGTTGTCCCATCGTCGAAAAACAGGTTTGGTCCGGAACGCTCAGTGCCAGCCATTGCCCTTGAAATTGGAGAACACGCGTGGGCACTTCAAAATAATCCGCAACCATTCGTTCCAGCGAAATGGCTGTCTTTGGGAATCGCGAAAACTGACCGCCATAAAACAGGAACGCCTCATCATCGATATCAAGCCGCTCAGGCAACGCTGCCGTGCCGATTCCAACAAGGGAATGCATTCCCAGCGAGAACGGATCGGTACGTTCATTGCGATCCGCCGATTCGTACGCAATCGCGAAGTGGTTCTTCTCCCACGCGCGATAGAAATGCGAGATGATTCGATGATGAAACAGATCCAAGAAGTCCCGCAATGCAAAGTCTCTGCCTCGAACGCGATCTATTAAGAGACGCGTGTAGTGTTGAGGCAAGACGCCACTTGGTCCCGTCAGTCCCATGAAAGAGACTGTCATCTCGGGAGGCTTCGCGGGCTTCCGATCATCTTCATCCTTCTCATCCACAACATCAAACTTCAGCTCGCTAATCGCGGATGATGGGAAGGCGTGCGACACAACGGCTCGCAGACGAACGGCTTCTTCGTCCGGTCGGAAATCGTAGCCGATCGGCTGCCGTTTTTGTGTGCCAGGCGACTCCGAAGCAAGTGCCTCTAACAGGCGTACGGCCTGAAAGAAGTCGAATCGCTGCGGCTGTCGCTCGAGTTGCGACTTTGGCGAACGATCGTTTGCTTGCTGGTCCATCTTCTTTCTCATTCAAGTATCGGTAGATCTGTCCTAGAGCAGGACTCGCTCTCCGGCACGCGGCGCCCACTCGTGTAGAGGCTGTTCGCGTCGGTTGGTGGTGGCTGTTGTCTTGGTGAAGGAGTTGATCGAGCTGTACAGTCCGAGAAATCGCTCTAAAACCGACGCGAACAGAAACAGCCCGCTGCCGGTGAACTTGTTTTCATCAAAATGCAAGGTGACTTCAACTCCACGGCAGAATCCTGCAGAGACAGGGCTGTTCACGCGACCAACCGCATGACGACTCTCGACGTTCAGCAATCCCGCGATGACATCACGGGATTCGGCCGATCCGTTGAAGTCGTACAGGCTGAGGATCTCACGCAACGGTTCGGCCCCGTTTTCGTTGTCGGCAAGCGACAAGTGGTTGAGTGACAGATGTGAAATGAGTCGCCAGACCGTCCCTTCTCGTAGTGGCGGTCGTCTCGTCTTTGTCGGTGGAGTAATGCACGTGACTCGTTCAATCGGTCCGCCGCTCGTTAACTGAAGACGTGGTTGCCCACCGCCGAACGGAAGTCGCGACGGGAGATCACGATTCAGGCAGGTCGTCTCGACAACCACGGCCCAGTCCGCAGGCACGTCGGGCTCAAAATCGAGATCGACTAACGTAAGGAACATTTCCGTGCCATAGTCGATTTCGCCACCCGCCTGTCCCGCGGCTCGTCGAGTTGCGTGCCAATAGTATCGTTGTCCGTCGGCGTCGCCGCGGTGTTTTGTCGAATAGAATGGCAGGTATTCAACTTCTTCATTTGTGGGAGATGTGGCAATGACCCGATCCACGGTATAAATCTCGTGTGCCTGAGGCCGCCGAGTGTCAGGAACGATTCGATACTCTGTCTTGGTGTGTGTGAGCTGGATCGGTTCGGCCCGCTGCGAGTACAGGTTGACCATCGGACTGCATCCCAGCATGAATGTCTCCGCATCGACGAACCGCTCCAAGTCCGGCGCATGTCGATTCAAGTAGATGAAGATGCTCATGCGAGACTGATCGCCAACTCGCTGCATGACTTGTTTTGTGAGCCCTTTGATATCGAGAAACAGGAATTTCTCTGGGCAAACAAAGAACTCGGTCAACAGCCGATACCCCAGGAAGGAATTTGCCGCGTAGTCCAACAGCCCCTGATCGCGGTCGAAGCCAACCGGCTGAATGCACTCGGCACCAAGCAGCACTGGATCGTCGTCCTTCTCCGACGCGGCAACGGCAATGCCCACGACATTGTTAAAAATGCTCTCATAGAGTTCGTGAATGTACTGAGTCGAGCCGTTAAGAAAAAAACGAAGCGACTCGAACTCCATGTTTCCGATCGGCACTTCCGATCCCAAGCATTCGAGATCGAGCCGTATCACGGCGACTGAATCTCTCGTGAAAGAAATCGATGGTGCCGGTAACGGGTGACCGTGATAACTGGCCGACGTCAGTTCGATCGGCCACACGGTGACGGGATAACAGGTCTGAAAGCGACACGGTTGGCCATGAATCCGTTCCGTATCAACTTGAGCCCTGCGTGGAATTGTATGGCCCTCAAACAACTCGACTTCGCTTCGATCGAGTGTGAATCGTATGATCGACGCGGATGGAATGGGCGCCAGATAGTGTGGATACAGAATCCCCAACAACGATTCCGTGATCTCAGGGAAATCATCATCGATCTTCCGGCGTATACGAGCGTTGAGATAGGCGAACGCCTCGATCATCCGCGAGACGTGCGGATCTTCGATCGTATCCTCAGACATCCGCAAGCGGCCGGCGATCTTTGGGTGAGTCGCCGCGAACTCTGAACCGAGGCGCCGAATGTATGCGAGTTCTCGGTTGTAGTAAGGGAGGAGATCGTCTGTCATTGGGTCTCCACGTGGAACACCGCCGATGTTGGTTCTAGCTGTGAATCAAAGGTGACTGGTTCGGGGGCCGGCTCCGCATACATCACAGCATCGATTCGAAATCGCAACGTGCGATCGTACTCTTCCGTATTCTCCAGCATCGTTACGTTAACGGATTTGAAACGTGATTCAAATCTCTCGATAATGCGCTGAATGGTCTCCGGCAGTTCGCTCTTTTGACCTGCCCCGGCGGCACCTGCAAAATCCGAAATCCCGTAATTGACCAGCGAAACATCTAACTCCTCTAAGTCCTCCGGTAACACCCCGCAGCGATGGCGTGTGTTGAGCAGGTTCTCGAGGTCGCGACAAACGCTCCGCTTCATCTCGCGCATGACTTGGTCGCGTCGTTTGACCACCTCGCGATCGTTTCCCGGGTCTTCGTCCAGCAAACGGTCCAACACGGACGGAAGTAGTGTTCGTTGACGAGATGATTTTGCCATGGGCTTGGGCCTGTCAAACTTTGAATGTCCGGCATTTTGAATCTGAGAGCAGCACGTTGCCAGCCGCCAGTTTTACACACAAGTTCCGAGGGTTAGCACCCGACCGCTCAAGGATTGTCATCTTCAAGGTCGGTCTCTGGCACATCCCGAAACTGAATGAGGTTCAGTTCGTGAAACGGAATATCGCGATCGCCAACCAGCAGCATCCGCTCGCCCACGCCTCGTACGGGTAGACTATCCCCGATCCAGTCCGTACGGAGCCCCAGCCGAAGGTCGTCGCCACCGCCTCTCTCATACGTCTTCGGATAGATTGCTGGCAAGTAAACATCTCCCTCCGGGCCATTTTCGACCTGCATGTTGGCCTGCCGCCAGAGCCAATCGAGTGGCCGCTGAGCCGGACGGAATTCAAGGCTTTTGATCAATTCAAAAGGAACCAGATAGAACTTTCCGGTACTGGTCAAGACTTCCAGACAACAAGCCGTAAGATCATCAAGGTCTCGCAAATCATCGAATTCCACACCATCGCAGATGCCAGCGTGGCGAGGGCGCTGTGAATCGGCTTCAGCCAACCGTTGGGCCGCCTCTTCTTCCGCACCTCCACGCAGCGCGATCAACGCATCCAAGTGCAGTCGCATAGCGGACGAGACGTCGACGAGGAACTCAGGCAGCCGTCCTTCCGAATAGTATTGTCGCCGCGCCGTTTCAGCTCGAACTAACTGGCGAATAAGGCTGACTCGTGGCGTCGCCTCGGCCGATTGTTTGGCGAGAGTGTCCAGTTGGCGATCGGCTCGCTCCAGTTCCCCTGCGAAACAGAGCAGCTCGCCAAGAAGATAGCGAGCACCTGCGTCCGTCGGCTTCTTTCGCACAATATCGAATGAGGCTTCGACCGCTTCCTGGAGTTTTCCGGATTGAAATAGTTCACCTGGAGTCATTATTTACCTACTAGCGTTGTATTCAAGCGAACGCTCGCCACCATTTCCTCGAACTCGTAGTGCGGAGACAAATGCATCGTACAGTCGAATGCGCCGGACTTCCCCGCCGTTGGCTGAACGACGACCTTGGCTTCTCGCAACGGATAGCGGGCTTTCGTTTCCGAGTCGGCACTGCTGTCTGCCGTTACATAATCGTGAATCCAATCATGAAGTTCGTCTTGAAGCTGCTCGATGCTCGTTGACGAACCGATCTTCTCTCGACCAAGAATCTTGATGTAGTGAGCAAATCGGGAAGCGCACAACATGTATTGCAACATTGCCGAGAGACGGGCGTTCACGGTGGCCACTTCACGATCGTACGTCTTCGGTTTCTGGATCGACTGAACGGCGTAAAAAGCCGAGTAGTCCGTATCGGCACATCGGCAAAGTGGGATGAAGCCGAGATCAGACAGTTGTTTCTCGACTCCATCGCGAATGACCACATCGGTCGAACATTTTGGGGCAACGCCGATTCCGTCCGTATCGAAACAGTGTACCGGTAAACCGGTCACGAGTCCGCCTGCCTCGACACCACGGCGAACGCCCCGAATGTCGGCCAGCCAACCCGATTCGGCGAAAGCACGAATGATCACGCCTCCCAGCGCAAATGCCGCACCGCCCCACAGATACTTGCTGTCATCGCGGCCTGTGACTTGCTCCTGAAAGATGAATCGATCAACGCGAGATCCATCATCTTTGTATGGCAAACGCATTAGCACGTGAGGCAATGTCAATCCGACGAAGCGCGTATCCGGCGCGTCACGCAAGCTCTGCCAGCGCAAAAACGCCTTCTGTTCAAACACGCGACCATGTTCCAGCGTCTGCTCCATGGCATGAAAGTCGTCCAGCCCGAACATGGACGGGCTGGCGTTGGCAATCACGGGACAGAATGCGGCCGCGCCAAGCTGCGCCAGAGAGCGAAGAATGTCGATATCGTCATGCCGATGGCCTGCGAAGGGATGGGGGTGAATCTCGAAGTCCGCGATCAAGACTCCGTAGGGCTTGCCGCCAGACATCCCAAACTCTTCTTCGTAAACTTTCTTGAAGAGCTTGCTCTGATCAAACTCACTTGCTGTTTCGAAATCCCTTTCGACTTCTTTCCAGCTGATGTCGAGGGCCTTAATCTTGATATTCGCATCAATGTCATCAGGAACCGACTGGACCAAGTGAACGAGCCCACGCCACGACGCCTCCAGTCGCTGAAACTTGGGATGGTGAAGGATCTCATTCAACTGAGAATTCAACGTACCGTCGATGCGAGCAATGTCGCGACTGAGCCTGCGGATGAGCTGATCTTTACTCAGCCCATCAATGTCTCCAAACCATTCCTTGAGCGCCCGTCCCGGCGCCTGTCCTGCCAGAAATCGTTCCAATCGATCTGACCGCCGGCTTTTGCTGGGCTGCTCGCCAGAAGCATCAACGATGGTATCGATCAGACTCGCAGCAGCTGCAACGACCTCAGGCGAACGGTCGCCCTCCGGTTCAGCGTGTTGTTCGAGACTGGCGTTGTTCGAGTCGGAGGCAAGTTCGGCTGGATCGGAGTTCATGGAGAAATCAACGCCAAGCAAATTCGGTGTTGCCACCAAGTAGGCTGATTGTCGTGGGCCAGGTTCGTAACCTACCGACGCAGAATCAAGTCCTGCCCCACGATGTATCAGCGATTGATCACTTGTTCGCGGCAGTGCCGCAGCCAAATAGGGAACGTGCCTGTATTTGGTACGCTCCCGTCGGTCGCTCGCGAAACATACGCGCACCGAGCGCGCATGTCCCAAAGCTAGACTTTAGCCGCCTTGCTGCGGAATCCTGGCAACCATGCGCAAGGACGTGGTCAGTTCTTCCAGCTGCAGCCACGGTCGCAACCAAGCCACCGCGTTATAGGCGCCAGACTGGCCTGGAACCGGCTGAACCTCGATCTTCGCTTCACGCAGCGGGAACTTCGCTCGCTCCTCTTCGCTGGCATTGGGATCTGCAGTCACATAGTTATGGATCCAGCGGTGAAGTTCTTTCTGTAGATCTTCCGTCTCTTTGTAACTTCCGATCCAGTCCCGCGCCATGACTTTCAGGTAATGGGCAAACCGCGATGTCGCCATGATGTACGGCAACCTTGCCATGATTTGCGCGTTTTCCGTAGCCGCAGGTCGGTCGTACTTCTTTGACTTTTGCGTTGTCTGGCCGCCGAAGAAGACGGCGTAGTCAGTATCCTTGTAGTAACACAATGGTAGAAAACCGACGTCACTGATCTCTTTTTCGCGGCGATCACTGATAGCGATTTCGGTTGGGCATTTGATTTCCTGGTCGCCGTCTTCGGTGTGGAAAATGTGAACCGGCAACTCACCGACCTTGCCACCGCTGGTCGCGCCACGGATAGCCGTGCAGAAACCAGTCTTCGAATGGGCGTCGGTAAGCCTTGTCCCCATAACATACGCCGTATTCATCCAGCAGTACTCATTGTGATCGACTCCGACCGACTTGCCTCCTTTGCCCAACGCGACCTCTTCGAAATCAAGCTGGCTGTCGTCAGTCGGCTTCGTGTTCTTTCCGTAAGGAGGTCGAGCGAGCGTCCTGGGCATGGTCAGCACGACAAAGCGTGAGTCCTCGGAGTCACGGAACGATTGCCAGGGAACATATTCCTTGGCCTCGAAGATTTTCTTGAGATCGCGTGGCTTTGGAAGCTTTGTCCACTCTTCCATGCCAAACATCTTCGGTGCCGAGGCGGTAACGAACGGGCAAAACGAAGCGGCTGCGACTCCGGAAACACTACGCAGCATGTTAATGTCGTCGGGATGCTGTGTGAATTCGTAGTCGCCGATCAACGCGCCAAAGGGCTTTCCGCCCGGCATTCCGATCTCGCTCGTGTAGATCTTCTTCCACAACTGGCTTTGATCGAACTCGACAGCTTTTTCCAAGTCCTTTTGGAGATCCTTCTTGCTGCAATTCAATACACGGATTTTCAGTGACTCGCCCGTCTCCGAATTCATCACCAAATAGCTCAGACCACGCCAACTTCCTTCGAGCTTCTGAAACTTTTCGCTGTGCATGATGGCGGCAAGTTGTTTTGACACCGCTTCGTCGATCGCCTTAATCGAGCCTTTCAAGGTTCGCACGACGTCTTTGTCGTACGTCACCGTCCCTTTCATCGCTTCTTCTGTAAGCGTGCGGATCAGTTCTTGGGCCTGTGACCGCTCGGTTTGTTTCGTTGCTTGAATCGCGGCTTCCAAAAAGCTTTCACCGGCCTCGCCTTGCGCCTGCGACGCTTGTTTTTGTTCTTCTCCGGCACTCATCACTCATCTCCTTCTGGCGCGTCGCCAGGTGCTTCGATCCCAAGTTCGCCAGCCAGTTTAGATACGTTTTCCGTATCCTTGAGTACATCTTCCAGGACGCTCTCGAGGTCCGAACTCAAATCGACTTTTGTCATCAGATCACGAAGTTTATCTCGCGTGTCGAGAAGCTTTTTGAGCGGCTCAACTTGACGAGCAACATTGACGGGCTCAAAGTCTTCCATCGACTCGAACTTCAATTGCACGGCCATTTCGCTGTCATCTCCTTTGAGCGTGTTCTCGACGCGAAGATTCAAGCCGGGCTTCATACGTTTCAGCACACCGTCGATATTGTCTCGATCAATCTCAACGAAGCTACGATCCGCCAGCGGCTTCAAATCGCCCGTTGGATCCCCGGAAAAGTCCCCCATCACACCAACGACAAAAGGCAAGTCATAAACTAACTTAGCCCCTTCCGTTTCGACTTCCGCCTTGATATGAACGCGAGGTTTGCGCACGCGGTCGAGCTTATCATGGACACTGCTCATTAGACTTCCTCTCCAACAAAACGATCTTGGCTTGTATGTTCTTTGAAAACGTTGCAGTTTGACGACGGGCCGATGAAGTCAGCCCCCTAGAAGGTCGCGTCGATAGGTTAAGCCCTCCGAATGACAAATGCAAGGAACCGTTCACAGGTTGTTTCTTGATTTGCGTGAGGCGAGGGGGGAAACTGAGCTGGGGCCAGATGGCAGAACGGTAGCGATTTCGGACATGTCGTCGCCAATTTCTTCCTGCCACCGCGCCATTGGGCCAGAGATTGAGGCGGAGATAAAGCCTCCTGTCAAGGCGTTTGTAGCCGTCTTGATCGATCATCACGAGACGCGGATCGCTGATCTGGAAAGCCAAATCCACAACCCCGCGCACAAAACGCCTCGCTGCCGCAAAGCGCGCAACATCCGAGCCGATCCAAAACGCACTGTGCGAGATAGCAAGAAAAGAAAACGTGGCGGACGGAAGGGACACCAGTGGCGTCGGCGAGAGCCGACTCCCCGCCTTTAGTCGTCGGAGCCGCTTTCCCGATCGCCAATACCGGTACGTCGAAAGAGGTCGTCGCGGGCCGAATTGTCGTTGATCAAGTCCTTCATCAGGTCAGGATACGACATGCCTCCCCAACGAACAACCTGTTCAATTTCGTAGGAGACAGGTGAGTGTGGTTCGGTGCGGCGAAAGAAGTCGGCGATCTTTCGCAGGGCGAGGAATGCTTCCTCGCGAGTCCGGATCACGGAAGAAGCCGTCGCCGACTTGGGGCCGCCACTGGAAGCCAGCTCCAGGCCTTCCTCAGTTTGATCGGCTTGCGCATCACCTTCTTCTTCGCTCACAGCTAGAAGAGCCTTAGCGAAGCTCCGTACGCGATGCCCGCATTCGTGCACGGCTTCCATGACACGTGAAAGGGCGGGGGCGGCATCTGGTTGTTCGGCATCGTCGCACTTTTCTTCCAGCATCGTGTCCAGCTGCTTCATTTCCTTTATCGTTTGTTCGATGTCGTCCACTAACTCTTGGAAGAACTCCGGCGTGCTCTCGCTGGCTGCTCGTTCGAATGATTCCAGCGTTATGCCACCTGCAGCTTCGACGTTAGATTTGTTTTCCGGGTTTTTTTCCAGGGCCGCAGCCCCTACGTAGTCGACGCTCGTGAGCGCGCTGGGCGTTAACGGAATCTCGTCGATTGGTCCGAGCAGAATGTCGTTCAGCGAAGCGATTTGAGAAAGCGTCAGTTGCAACCCATCGTCGTCGTCGGGTCTAGGATGAACCCCATCCCAAAAACGATCACATAACTCTCGGACGAGCCGGAACCCATCGCGCAAGCCAGGAAATCCATGCTCACGAACGAGAGCTTCCACGGCCCATGCCGCGAGCCATAAGTCCTTTGAGTCTTCCGCGATGATCGTCATTGTAGACGAGGAGACAGCCTGCCAGTCAGGCGCGGCAGGGCGTCCTTCGAGTTCCTTCTCTTCGTCGCTCATCGTTTGATAGTCGCGATGCGAGCGCTCGGCGGTGCGCGCTTCGTTACGCGCCGTGCGAACTTGATAGAACTTCGCGCTCAGATCGACGTCGTCGCGCAACGACGGTCCAGCCGGGTTCTCTTCTGAAACGTCATTCAGTAGCGTTTCGAAGTCCACGACGTCAGCAGAAGCCATTGTTTCCCCCTGACCTGCGATTGAGATCCACTGATATCGACTTGTACGAACGACTCTTGGCTGTGATGTCAGTCCGCTCCCAACTGACGCAATGACATAGCCATTCGTTCGAGTGTTTGGGCGTGCAAACGGCTGGCCCATGACTTGCTGATGCCGAGCCGATTCGCTCCCTCCTGTAGTGTAGCACCCTCAAAGTAGACCGATCGGATTAACTCCGCAGACTGCGCTGGGAGCGTTTCAACAAGCTCGTGAAGCTTCTTGAAGAGTTCGTTTCGGGCCACAACCTCAGGAGCCGAGGCCGTATGATCCTCAAAAACAGAATCGTCCGCCCCCTCGTCGCCCGCTCCCTGCTGGCTCGTCAGATAGACGACTGCCAGCTTTTCTGTAACCTTTCGCAACCACGATGCGTCTTCTTCCAGCGTTGATGGCTCAGGCGACTTCGAGTCTTTGGCTTCCTCTGCCAGGAGTTCGTTCGCCATTTGATGGTATCGGTGGCGACGGTATCTTGCCCGGCTAGTCCAAGTCATTTTGGACACGCCGTCATAGATTGCCCCACGCACCCGGTAATAGGCAAACGTGGTAAACCTGGTACCGCGCTCCGGATCAAAATCTCGGGCCGCTTCCGCAAGACCGACTTCTCCATACGCGACTAGATCATTCCAGTCGATTCGAACGGGAATATTTCGGTGGATCTTCGTCGCCAAGGAATGTACTAACGCCTGGCCTTCACTAATCAGCTCTTGCTGTTTCCTCAGAGCTTCCGTTGTCATACCGCCGCCTCCGTCAGTCGTTGCCAAAGACGCAGGAGACGCTCATTTGTCTCAGGTGTGTCGAATAAACTCGTGGCAATTTCTCGTGCCATGTCTCGCACGGAGCCGGCCTGGTCTACCCAGCTTGCGAAGCGGGTGGTCAGCAGTGCCTCGACCAAGTCTGTGGCGACGGGCTCCAATGCGAACGGGACACCAGGATGCCGACGTGCTACTTGCAGAAGAGCCTCCAGTTCCTCCGGACGCAATTCCTCGCCTGATTCGTCGGCCACAGTCTTTCGGATTGCATCTTCCAACACCGAAGAATCTGGCGCGTCACCTTCCGTGTCTTTGTTGGGATCGCGATACTCGAATTCGCGGTGCTGGTCGTCGGAGAGTGAGTCGTCAGGTGGCATGGAGCGTCGAGTTCCTTGATGGTGCGCTTCGCGACGAGTGCCAAGCTGATTCGGTATCGTAGCCTAATTCGTGGAAGTACAAATTGCAGGGAACCGAACTCTCACGAGCCCGGATCCAATGAATCAGATGCTGGTTTGATTATCCGGTTCCTCAACTACTAGGCGTGTCAAGAAGGCCAATTAGACGCAATAGTAAACCAACGGCAACGACGAGCAATACTCCGTCAACCAAATACCCCACATTTGCAACGGTCTGATAAAAACTCTCTTCGCGACTGGCCGACCGTGTCCACTCTAGTGTATCTTGCAAGACTTCTCGCTCTTGGTCATGAAGCCTGCCAAAGATTCCGGATACGAACGCCTGGAGATCCTCTTCCTCGCCGGTTGCCGCGAAATAACAGCCAGCAAATAGCAACGCATCTTCCGCACTTCGCGAGTATTCCACTTCATTCGCCGACTGCCTGCCGTAGGCGTAGGCCAGAATGTCCTGAAGGTTCTCTCGCAACTCGGTGCGAACATGACAAAGCAGCGCGAATAACTTGGGATTTCCAAAGGCGGTTAGACCTCCGTCTTCACGAAACATGCTATAGGCCCAGATTTCGAAACTCGCACACGCGTTGGCCGCAACGCCCTCGACATGATCGGCTTCGGGGGGAACACCCAGGGTGCTTCCCTTGCCGAACCGAGTCGCACGCGCTTTTTCCGGTCCCACTCGGCGAACGAGTTCGCGGAACCCAATCTCGTGTTCCATTCCGGTGACCAGTGTGATGGCCGGACAACGAATACGCAGTTCACGATGAAGCAGGTCCAAGTCTTCCTGCAGTGCCTGAGCAACTTCGTCTTTCGACGCGTGTTCGCCTGAAACGACTTCGATCGGCAGAAGACTTAGGACTCCGTTGGCCGGTGCCAAAGGTTGACGAGTCCGATTTAGCAGACGGCACACGTGTCGCAGTCGTGCCGCAGTCTTTGTGCGGCTGGTACGGTCAAGCCTTATTGGCTTGGCCCCACCAGCGGCTTGTTGGCCTCCGAGCGATCCATCTGGAACGATTGTCGAACTATAGTCGACGGCTCCACCAGAAGGCTCGTCTGTCGACGATGTTTTTCGCGGCTCCTGTCCGGGGACTATCGTACTGGATGGCGCGTTTCCGGAACGACCCCCTTCCATTTCAACTTGTTCGAGGTCCATCACGCGGAGCGTTTGAGATAAGAGATCTCGCATCGACTGTTTAGATTTAGGTGCATCCGGCTGTTCTGCAGCTTGCACTAGCTTGCCAACCAAGCTTACGTCGGTCAGTACCAAATAGATCGCCTCGGGCGATGCATACCAATGTATCGGCGAGTTTCCCGGGGGCACACTAAAAATAGAAAACCGGTGCCGCGAGGCTCGGAAGAGCGCCGCAAACTTCTTCGGGTCCGATAATCCGTGCACCAGAAACACCGGAATCTCGAAAATGTTTAACCCTCTTGAATCCAGTTCGTCCATCCCGATCTGCCAGGCTTTGTCAATGTCGGGAAATTGTGACGGCGGCCCCTCCAGCCAGAGCTTGATCACATGGCGTACGGCCAACGGAATTGCGATCACCAAGCCGATGATGGTCAGTAACCACACGCCGTCAGGGCCGAAGATCTTATAGCCTCCGGGGTGAGCCCAATAGAACAAAGCAACTGAAGCTAATAACAAGCAGACGAAAACCACCAATGCGATTCTCGTAGGAAGTGACATTCCCCACAGATACTGTGGAGCTGAAAGAAGCCGTAGCGGAGCCGACAGCAGAAACTGGATCGGTCGCGTAAGTTTGGCAAGGATCGTCCTAAGTGCGTTCATCGTTGGTCACTGTGAGAATGCTAGTCCAGGAAGATTAGAATGAGGACGATGGTTGCCAAGGCGGCGGCCGTGATCCATGCGCCAATGCAATCGAATCGAGCATCATGCGTGGGTGCGCCGGCAACTCGCTTCGGCATGGCGGTCAAGCGAGGCACGTCGCTGGCAACTTGAATGACACTCTCGATCACACGCGTCCAAGACTGCAAGGATTCCGGCGGTTCGAACTCCAAGTGGTCGCGTTCTTCAGCAAGAGCTTCGGAGCTGGAGTACATGCCGCGAAAACCTAACACGACGGCAACATAGAAACACTCCAAGGCATCCTTATGTTTCAGCGATTTGGCCTGTTCGGCTTTGTTGTAGAACTCGTGTGATCGCCGTGCCGTCCTGAAGAGTTCAAACTCGAGTGAACTCGCTGGCCAAAGATCGGCCATCAGCAGTTCGTCGATCCATGCCACGAGGCAGTATTTCGCGATCTCCCAGTCTTCCGCCTGCCCCATTTGTGCTAGATTTGTCTCTGCTGCGCCAAGCCTTGCGCAAATCCTCACGCGTTCTTCTTCAGGGTCAGGTTGATCGCCAGCGTTGATACGCTCGGACAATTCCAGCACGTACAGGAAGATTGGATCAACGACTTTGTAGAATCGAGGCTTCATTCACTGGATCGCATGTTGAGGGCAAACAAGGCGAACTGAAGATTGAATGTCTTCCGGTTCACGTCAACTTGCAAATCACGCTCCCCTTGAAGGGAATCGAGGTTTTGAATGTATTTGTCGGAGAACCGAACTGCAAGCGATCGTTCAGCTTTGACGGATCGAAAAGCGGGATGCGAGCGATTCACCTCGAAGTACGTCCAACCGCTTTGCGAGGGCAACACACTGGGCGGTCGATCAACCGCACGCAACTCCAAACCGGCGACGCCCTTGGTCCAATAGTCATCGACTCGGCTGGCACTGCCCATTTTCCAATTCAGGAACCCCGGCTCAAGCAGCTTGCAACATTCCTCTTCGGTTAGCGAACCTCGCGCGACACCGACAAACCATTGCCAGTCATCAAACAGCCACTTCGGCTTAATCGATACGTGCATTCCTGGACCAAGCCCAGTAAAGTACTCCTGTTCGTACACCGGTCCGCCCGCCTCAAACGCGGCGAGTATCTGCTCCTTGACCCAATAAAAGCACTTCGCCAGGTCATCATGATCGTACAGCGGCGGATCCGAGACTCGCTTTTTACGTTGGAATACAGCCAGCTTGCCAACAATACGACACAGCTCGCAGTAGGCTTGAAAGGGATGAACGCCCTCGGCAAAGGCGAGAATTCGGAGCGTCGCGTATGACTCGTTGAGTTGCATCAATCGAAAGATCAAATCAACCTCAAGCGGGTCACTGGCCGATAGGCCAACGCCACGATTCGCGACTTCGGTGCTGATTCGGTCCAACTGCTGTCCGAGGAAATCACAAATTGCACGGACGATGTCGCGCCCCAGTGGTGGCCAGGCATCCACGGACAGGACTGGCGGGATATAGTCCTCGTCGATCATCGGTGTCCCCGCCTCGTCCGCACTACGTTTGATCTGTGCCAGTGGCACGACTTCGTAGCCAGCGAGATCCTGAGTCGACAGCAAGATCTTCACGTTCAGATCACAAAAGGCAATCTCTTGATCGCCGCCGCCGCTGCTTTCGTCGGGAACTTGGAGCTTTGTTTCAATATGTCTTTGGCTTGTTGCGGAGCCTCTGTGTGAAACGTTGGGTTGTCCCAATCGCCGCCGAGGCACGGCCAGGAAAACACGTAGCGTGCCGAATGCATCTAAGGCCTCATCCAACGCCACCGCTTCCTGCTTGAAATCCACGCGGTCAGGGTCTTCGCCAACATCAAAACTGACGATCGTTCCGTCCTGTAGTCTTGCCTGGCAGAAAGATACTTCGATCTGGTGATTCGCCAACGCCTCGGGAGCGATCTTCATTCGTCGCAGGCCGTAGTTGTAGTGATTGTCCCATTGGGAAGACGTGGCAACTCGCTCCGACCAATAACGATCAGTTGCTTGGAAGTGCTGAGGCCGAAGGAACATTCCTTCGTGCCAATGGACAGATCGGTCAGGCATGACTCCTCCAAGAAACGGGCACCCCGATGTCAAGCTGGTTATTCTATGTCAACAAGTCCAGCGATCGCTAGCCGGTGGGTCCACTTAGAAGCCGGCTTTTTCAAAAAGCCGGCTTCTTTGCACTCGCCCCCATGAACTTGACTCCGCCACACAACCAGCTACATTGAGCAGGCGATACGATACTCTTCTCTGATACCTCGCACTCGATTGAGCCATGATGTCACACGCATCCTCGAGCGGCCCACAATCATGGCGCAGACGATCGCCCGCTGTTGAAGAAGACGAGCGAGGCTCCCGGACAATTCGTCGCGTCATCAGTACCGCCATTTTCCTTGCGTTGGTGGCTCTCTTTGTCTATTTAGGCTATTTGGTTGTGCGGAAACCGCAGACGTATGTTGCTGTCCTGCCAATCGATGCGAACCAGGCGATGGGCTACGCCAATCCAAATTGGAACGGCGCGATGCCTATCTTCAAGGATCTTCCGTCAGCCAATAGTGCAATCACCGTCGATGACTGGAACGACTCTGGTCCTTCCAGCTCGAAGACACTCGAAGAAGGTGTGGCGAACAAGATTGGCCAGTGGTCGCCAGACAACAACGATATGGTAATTGTGTATGTGAGCGCCAATAGCGTTTGTGCGAAGGGCGAGCCATACGTTCTTTACGAGGACTTTCAGCTGGACGATTTGGCGGCGAAAACGCCGACTAGGGCCGTCCCTGTTGCGGCGTTGTTTGAACAATTGGCGGAATGCCAGGCCCCCTGTAAACTGCTCGTAATCGACACGGGGCGCATCGCGTATGATCCAAGACTCGGCGTTCTTGTCAATGAGTTCCCACGTCTGGTCGAGCAGAAGCTCAAGGAATGCGGCGACGAGAATCTGTTCGTCCTTCTGCCTTGTTCATCGTTCGAGTCGACCGCCAGTGTTGATTCCATCAACCCTTCCCCTTTTGCGCACCTCTTCACGCGCGCCCTTTCGGGAGAGGCGGATGGAGCGGCAGATCAAGACCCGGACCAACAGTTGACATTAGCCGAGCTGTACTCATTCGCCTGGAATTGTTCGTTGGCTAGCTTTGGAGATGCTGCCGCTTTTCGGCAAACTCCCGTCCTGATGCGAGGTGGACGTGGCGTCGTCCAAGGCAGCGATCAGTTGGTCGAGAAGATCGTGGTCGGTCGGCTTCCCATGCCGCCGAAATTGAATGAAGACGGCAACGATGAAGATCCTGGATCCAACGACACAGAAAAGAAAACGGAAAAGGTCGCTCAAGACCGTATGCGGCGCGGAGTTTCAGCAGTAGGCCTCGCCTGGATGCAAGGCCCTCCGAAAGAGAAGAACGCGGAACGCAAGAAGAAGGAGCTCCCGCCAAACAAGACGGAATCAGACCGGACTGAAACAAAAACAGATGGCGATGTGAAAGGCAGCAAGCCCAAAGCCGAAAGCGCATCGCCCGCCAGCGAGACTCCGAAGACAGATTCCACCGCTGAAAGTGCGAAGACTGACACGAGCCCGAAGCCCGCAGTCGACACAACGCCGCAAAAAGATTCAACCGAAGATCCAGTGAAGGTGCCAGGACGAGCCGCCAACCGATGGAGCGACGAGCTCGATCGCATGTGGAAGACGCGTGATGCGTTGGTTAGCGTGGATCGCGATTTCTGGGGGCCCGTCGATGCAGCACCCCATTTGTGGCGAAGCATTGAATCCAAGCTGCGAAAGTTCGAATCAAGTGTTGTCAATGGGAACGGTCCATTCTCGCCTCGAGACATCAGTAAAATGTCGGATGAGCTGGAGTCGCTGTTGGAGTTCCTACGTGACCCCCAAAAGAGGACGCCGAGCGACCTTGGCGGCGACCTCCTGAAGATCACGGAATTCGTGACAGGTTACTTACGGGCCCAGAGGGAAGTCTCGAGTGAACCAACCGCCCAGTCGAGTGTTGATTTGCTAAATCTCGTACAGCGCGATTACAACCACATGCTGTTCACTATTGTGTCCCATCACAGATGGCTGACTGATTTCCAAGCTCGGCTGGGAAGCCGCGATTCGACTTTCGAGCGATCCCGCGAGTTGGCGAGTACGTTTCGCGAACAATTCCTGGAGTTGCGCGAAAAGCTGAAGATGATGGAAAACCCGGACTCGGGTAACCCAGACTTGGAAAACCCTCAGGAGGCCTCGGCAATCCATCGGCTGGACGAAAACGTCCTTCAGGATCTTCTTGAGAACCTGCGGCAAGCGGCACGGGATGTTGATAAACAAGTCGTGGACGATGTCCAACAGGTCCTCGAGAGCAATGGATTGGCCGCTGAACAACAACGGAATCTGCTTCTCCGAACTTCATTGCTCACCGCCGAGCAGCGACGACAGCTCAACCAAGACAGGCCGAATGGCCAGATTTCGTTGCCAAAACCGGACCAATATGATTCGCCAAAAGCACCGGATCTCAACCGCATAGCGGCGTACCGAGAACAGTTAGATGCGCTTGTAGATCTCGAAATTCAGGCGATCGCTACGGTCGATCCAGACAAAGAGAACGAGCTCGGCCAAGTCCTTGAGGTCCTTGAGGACGAGGATGACCCCTGGATTGTTTATCGGGAAATCGGGAGCAAGCTGGCGGATTGGTATCGAAAGGTTCCGGATGATCTGCGTGATTTGGGCAGTACGGTAGACTCTTCGACGTTGCGACGAACTCGTGATTTGCTGGTGTTCGTCGATCCACGAGACGTGCATCGAGTGCGTTCTGACGTCCAACTCGGTCGCGACTTCCGGCTGAAGCCGCGGAAACCGAATCCTAGGTTAAACTTTTCAGACTTTGTCGAGAATCGTCGCTCCGTCAACACGTCACAACGAGAACCAGCCCTCTACCAACTCAAATTCACGGCCACGGAAGTCACTGGCCCAATTCAATTCTCTGCAACGTTCAATCAAGAATACATGAAGCTGTTCTATGATGGAAAACCCGTCACACCGGAGACATGGACACAACTTCATGATAAAGATCGCAGCGAACAAGAAGTTACATTACAAATCCTTGCGTTAGATGAACGCGAGGATGGTTCACCAGATGAATCAATGTCTATTCGACTCAGAACTGACGGCGCAGGCGATGCGGAGAGAGTCGTTCGTTACAAGTTGCCTCTTCCCAACATTGTTGATCTCTTGGTGCTTCGTGAAGGATCGACAAACACGCTTGGCCGCTTTGACGAAGACGTGTTGTTGCTCGAGAGCATTCCATCGCCGCCAGATGCTGAGCCGTTTCCATCGGAATTCAAGTTCCATTTGCGAAATGTCTCTGGTGTTGAGAAGACAATTCGAGCACAACTGATCCGAGTCCCAAAGATAAGGAACCAAACTTGGGCACCAGGCAGGGTCGGACAGAACGGACAGGCCGATCCAATGACACTTGAAGCGATTTTCGTCGATGGCAAGCCAAGCCGTGGGCTGCGCGACGAGATTGCCACAAAAAACGTTCTCGCTGAAGTCGAAGTACCACTACCTGCCGACTCAAGTGAGCAACCTTTGCCCTTTGCGGTGAAGAAACCCGCAGCCGCAGCCGATGCCGATGCTGCTGCTGCGACAAAGCCCGCTGGGGAGGAGCCGAAGTCTGTAGATGTGACGCATGGGCTGCTGTGCCTGCTGACGGATGTGTCAGACGAAGAGCAGGTTTGGCCTAAGTGGCTTGAACTTCGGCCGTTGCATCCAAGAAAGTACATGGAGGCAGAAGCCCGGTACGAAGATGGCGTCATCTACGCAACGACAACTCTAAAAGACGACGTTGATGGAGATGAAAAACGCGACGACATTTTTCGGTGGACCGAGGACTCGCCCGGGTCAATTCAGTGGGGCGACGGTATACAAAAGCCTGGCTTCCAAAACAGCATCACTCTGGAAAGTGGCAGCATCGCCGCACGAGGTCAGATCGAGCAAGTTAAGTTGTCAATTGATGGTTATCCACGAGCATTTGTGATCGACGTGGAATGTCGTTCAAACGGGGAAATCACGAACTACGAACTAGGCGATTATCAGCAGTCAAGCTTGCACAGTGTGACAGCTGTCTTTCCTGGCACCGTCGCGTCCCCGGCTCCTCCGGATCAAACGAAGCCATTTGATTTTGATGGTTCAGTAAATCAACGTCTCGTGTTCAAGCCATGCAAGCAGTTGCGCGTCGCCTTTGCCATCGACGTACGTACTGACACGTTTGTCGGCGACTATGCCCCAGAGAAATGTATTCGCTTGCTGGTCAACGACGAACCACGGGGAAGCCCGCTCTACGCGGACCGTGTGGTACAGAGCCAACTGCTGAGTTGTGAAGGAAACGTCGTCTTGTCGACTTTCGTCACCGACTATGAAGTGCCCATCCCGGCAACCGTTTCAAATGAATCAATGACCATTCAAGTCAAGCTACCGTCCAACAAATCAAGTGCCCCGGGACAGGTCTATCTGGACAGCCGACCGCCGACCATCGATCGCGACGCGGCAACGATTCCCAACAGTGTGTCGCAAGGCAAACCGCTGCGACCCACCATAGAGTTTGAAGACGCAGGCGGACTTGGCACTGTACAGATTGGGTTCGACGTAGCAGCACCCTTCCTTGAACTCAATGAAGCGGATGCACCGCAGCCGCCCATCGACCTATCCGGGTTCGGAACAAAAACGACAAAGAAGTTTGACCTGCCGACAGACAAATTGACTCCCCGAGAGGATCCTTACCGGATCATCGTTCGCCACACAGACCTCGCCGGCAATCCTGGCCAGCCGATTATCTTCAAAGTCCAAATCAAAGCGCCGTCACCGGAGTTGATGAAGACGAATGTGATTCGAGGATATGTTGTGGATTGGAAGGGGCAACCTATCAAGGGCGGCGACTGGACTTTGACGGTTTCCGGCCCGGACACGGAAGCAACCCTGAAACACGAAGAATCCGTTCAATTTTTCAACGGAAAATTCGAGTTCTTGAAACTGGTGCCGGGGAAGTACAAAGTGACGGTTGTCGGACCTGGTGGCTTTGGAAAGGTCGGCGACCGCAAGACCATACAAGCGTTGCCAGAGAAGGACGCCCAAAGCAGAAAACTGCAGGCGAATGTGGACAATTACAAAAAGATGTCTGCCCCTGCGAATTGATCGGTTGCCTAATCCCAAGCATCTGTGACGCAGGGTAAGGCCACCCGAGCGTCGTTTTGAAGTTGCGCATTCTAAGTCCACTCTTTCCCGAGAGTTCGCGAGTCTGTGGTGTGTTTGGGCGGGTTACCGTGACTTGGAGGTCGTACACCTTTTAAGTTGTTGGCTTACAGCGGTTTTCGCCCCATAGCATCTCTCTCCCACTTGGGGATTTCTCCCCCGACCCTGTGCGTGGCAAGCTTGTTCCCAAAACGCGCGATAAGTTGGGGGGTCTGGTGGTACCCTGTGGATCGATCGGATCGAGCTTACGCAATCGATGGATCATGCCGATGCTCATTATGACCCAAGATGTGCGGCAGCCACCGCATCGTAGATGGTCGTTCCCAGGAACTTGATCGTCCACATAAAGACCCACCCAGCATCCGCTACACATTGCGAGAGAATATCATGATCCTTCGACAACGCCTGCCCTACATTGTCCTCTTGTGTATTCTAATTTGCCCACCCGCATTGAAGGCACAGGAGGCCGATCCAAGCACAATTTGGAGCTACCTTGGAATTCCCCAAGGTGTGAAAAAGGCGCACGCACACCTGTTCAACCGCTTGGGAAAGCACCCAAAACTCGAGGCCAAGCCGGCAATCCTAGCGATTGCCGATCCGGCAAATCTCGTTCCCAAGCCCGAACTGGGGGGGGGCGCCGATGCGATCCAAATTGCAGCTAAGGTAAAACAGGCGGAAGACGCCGCTCCGCAAAAGATCAAGGCGGTCAGGTACTTGGCAAAAATCGGTTGTGGTTGCTATGACGAAGTTGGAGTTACCGATGCGTTAGTCAAGGCTATGGGTGATTGCACCGAGTCCGTTCGCTTGGCCACGATCGAAGCGATTAGCGACGCGGCCGAAGGTGGAGAGTGCGAAACCTGCAATGAGAATAGTTGCTGCAATGAAAAGATCGTCAAGAAACTCGCAGAACGAGCATACGAGATCGACGAAACAGGTTGTTTCGTCGAACTGTCGGAGGAAGTAAGGGAAGCGGCCGCGGATGCACTGTGCATCTGTTGTCCAGGAGAGGGAGACCCAGAGATCTTGCCTCCTGGGGAGGTCCCCGAGCGTGAACGTGAAACTCCAGAGTTGGCGAACCCTCCGGCACCAGACGAAGCTCGAGTTCTGCCCGTGCCAGCCGCTTCGCCAGCCGCTTTGCCACCCGGACGTGTCTCAAGTCGGCGACGCTACCAGTCACAACCAAACGGTGCAGGCTCGCTCGCTTTGCCACCCGGACGTGTCTCAAGTCGGCGACGCTACCAGTCACAACCAAACGGTGCAGGCTCGCTGCCACGTGCTACGACACTTGCAAATTTACCGCCAGGTCGCGATGTCCGAATGGCGCAGCGACTCCCTGTTGTCCTGGAGAAAATAGAAGGAGTCGTCCAACGAGTTGTCCTGGAGAAAATAGAAGGAGTCGTCCAACGAGTTGACCCGACGACAGGACTGATTCATTTGGAGTTCCCTGGCGACCGAAGAGCCGGAGCGGACAGCAAAGCTGAAGTGTTCCACAAGTTTCTTCTTGGCTCTGAGCTTACAGGCGAGTTGACCATTGTCCGCTCGAGCCCCGGCTATGCCGTCGCTCGTTCTGAAAATGTGACACGAAGGGGCCATATCGCGCGAGGTGACGAGGTGACAGCGTGGGGAGTGCGTAAACTCGATCCTGCAGAAGGCAACTAGTCGAATGGTGACGGGGTCGGGAGTCTTTTTCGGCCATCGGCGTCTGCCGATCGCAAGTCGTTGCTCGAAAAAGACTCCCGACCCCCTCCTTCGGCCAACACCATTGACCGGTATTGTACCTAAAGCGAGTCACCATTAGGCGTAGCGCCATTGAGGAGAATTGCGTAAGCTAGGCACCAGCAAGGAGGTGCATTGATGGCTTACTTGAAAGAATTTCGGCGAGAAGTGCTCGCCGCGTGCGATGCTGGCGGTGGGACTCGTTAGACGGCGACTCGGTTTGGTGTCTCTGAGTCCTGGTTGAGGCGGATCAAACAACAACGACGTGAATCCGGCAGGGCGGCTCCCAAAACAACCCGCAAACGGAAGCGGATATGGGACGACTGGACGGAATGGCTGACGAAGAAGATCGATGAGCGACCGGATATCTATCTGCGAGAACTTCAGGCTGATTTGAAA
>PVBE011495325.1_pt1 | contig 53897 bp, 46 predicted proteins | sample 1631181 | NCBI WGS metagenome assembly PVBE01 (sample SAMN08397723, study PRJNA350692) | Marine metagenome, whole genome shotgun sequencing project. | isolation source: water | place: Pacific Ocean | collected 2012-04
GCACCAAATATGGCGTCGACCTCGATTCTGCCTTGGGTTCGCGCCAGCGCGGCATCGCCCAAGCGCTCGCCCGTACCTTCGAGGACAGCCTCTATTGGACTGGCATCGTCTATCCGCGCTGGGCCATCGAGGCCAACTGGCAAATCGTCAAGCCATTGTATTTCGCCCCCCTGCCCGCCCCCGTGCGCCCGCTGATCGCCGCCCTGGCCCGGCGCGACACCTTGCGCAGCCTGAGGGGCCAAGGCGTCGGCCGCCACAGTGCCGTCGAAGTGGCCGCCATGGGTTGCCGGGACATCGAGACCGTGGCCGCCGTGCTCGGCAACCAGGAATTCATGATGGGGGCAGAGCCCAGCGGCATCGACGCCACGGCGTATGCTTTCCTGGCAGCCATCTTGGCAGTTCCCATCGAAAGCCCGGTGCGCCAGCAACTGCAGCAAAGCGATAACCTGACGGACTATTGCCAACGCCTCCGGGAGCGCTGTTTTCCGAACGAGAAAACTGCTTAGCTTCGAACTATCAGGCCGCGAAGCACGGGCGCGCCGATCAGCAATGCAACGCCCAGAATCTGGTTGAAAAGCGGGATTTCAATAGGAATCGGGCCGAACAATATGAGGTAAAGACCCAGGCCCATGGTCAACGCTGTCGCCATATCTTGCTTCTCCTCATTTCGCTGCCGGGAGCTGACCCCGATGTTAGGCCAGCCGGTCAGCGACGAATATGCTCGCGGTCACATTCGTTCAGAGAGGCTCGATGTCGCCTGCGGCTTGGCGATCCGCGAAATCCGCCGCGAATTCGGCGAACCGCCCAGCCTCGATAGCCGCCCGTAGCTCAGCCATCAGTCGCTGGTAATAGGTAAGATTGTGGGTGGTCAGCAGCATCGGCCCGAGCATCTCCTTGGCCCGGAAGAGGTGATGCAGATAGGCCCGGGCGTAGCTCCGGCAGGCGGCGCAGGGACAGCCGTCCTCGAGCGGCCGGGGGTCCTCACGATGGCGGGCGTTACGGATGTTGAGCGCGCCGCCGGCCGTGAAGGCCTGACCGGTGCGGCCCGAACGCGTCGGCAGCACGCAATCGAACATGTCGATGCCGCGGCCCACGGCGCCGACGATGTCGGCCGGCTTGCCCACCCCCATGAGATAGCGCGGCCGCTCGGCCGGCAGGTGCGGCAGGCTGACGTCCAGCACCCGGAACATCTCGGCTTGCCCCTCGCCGACGGCCAGACCGCCGATGGCATAGCCATCGAAGCCCAGCGCCAACAGCCCGGCCGCCGATTCAGCTCGCAGCTCGGCGTAGGTGCTGCCCTGGACGATGCCGAAGAGGCCCTGCCCCGGCGGCGGCCGGCTGACGGCCAGGCAGCGCTCGGCCCAGCGCAACGAAAGGCGCATGGATTTGGCCGCGTCATCCTCGCTGGCCGGGTAGGACGTGCACTCATCCAACACCATGGAGATGTCGGAGCCCAACAGCGCCTGGATTTCTATGGCGCGCTCGGGTGTCAACTCGTGGCTTGAGCCGTCCAGGTGCGAACGAAACCGAACTCCGCTTTCGTCGAGCTTGCGTAGCTTGGCCAGCGACATGACCTGAAACCCACCGGAATCGGTGAGGATGGGGCTCTGCCAATTCATGAATTCGTGCAGACCGCCGAGCCCTGCTATGCGCTCCGCCGTGGGCTGCAGCATCAAGTGGTAGGTGTTGGCCAGCACGATCTCGGCGCCCGTCTCTCGCACCGCCTCGGGTGCCATGGCCTTGACCGTGGCGGCGGTGCCGACGGGCATGAAGGCCGGTGTTGCCACACTGCCGTGGGCGGTATCGAGCCGGCCCCGGCGGGCGGTTCCGTCGCTGCCAAGTCGTTCGAAACCGATACCGCTCATGAGGCCCGCTCCAGCAAGCAGCAATCACCATAGGAGTAGAAACGGTAGCGCTCGGCCATGGCGTGGGCATAGGCCGCCAACATACGCTGGCGGCCGGCGAAGGCCGAAACCAACATGAAAAGCGTCGAGCGCGGCAGATGGAAGTTGCTGAGCAAGACGTCGACGACCTGAAAGCGGTAACCAGGCACGATGAAAATGTCGGTCTCGCCGGTCCATGGTTGGACGCTAACGCCGGCGACCGCACTTTCCAGCAACCTCAACACCGTCGTTCCCACGGCCACGATGCGCCGGCCCTCGGCACGGGCGGCGGCGATGACGGCGGCTGCCTCGGAACCGATCTCACCCCACTCGCTGTGCATGACGTGATCGTCGGTATCGTCGCTGGTCACGGGCAGGAAAGTGCCGCCGCCAACATGCAGCGTGAGAAGCTGCTGTTCGATGCCTTTTGCAGCCAAAGCAGCTAACAACTCGGGCGTGAAATGAAGCCCCGCCGTCGGCGCCGCCACGGCACCGGGATTGCTGGCATAGACAGTTTGGTAGTCATCACGGTCCTGAGCATCGCCCGGCCGGCCCAGGTAGGGCGGCAGCGGCATCTCACCCAAATTCTCCAAAAACTTTGGTAGTTCGGCAGCGGATCTGTCGAACCTGAGCCGCACCTCGCCGTCGCGCCGCTCGAGGACCTCGGCCCGCAGTTCGCTATCCGGATCCGAACCCTGAAAGCGGATGATATCCCCCGGCCTAAGGCGCTTGGCAGGCCGCGCAAAGACATCCCAGGCAGCGTTTTCAGGCACCGTTTTGTGCAGCGTCACCTCGATGCGGGCGGTGCCGCGATCGGCCTGGCGAATGCCGCGCAGCCGTGCCGGAATGACCTTGGTGTCGTTGAGCACCAGCACATCGCCGGGCCGCAGCAGCGCCGGCAGGTCGGTGACAACCCGGTCCGCAAAGTCCTTGCCTACGTGCAGCAGGCGCGCAGCGTCGCGGCGACCGAGCGGTCGCTTGGCGATCAGCTCCGGCGGCAGCTCGAAATCGAATAGCTCGACGCGCATAGGGCGGCCGGGCCGCCGGCTATTCCTTGACGTCGGCGGCCACCTGCATACGCACGATGTGGTCGGGATCCTCGACGCTGCCGTTGTCGTCCTTGGCGCCTTTTTTGATCTTGTCGACGAACTCCATGCCCTCCGTGACCTGACCCCAGACCGTGTACTGGCGGTCGAGGAATGGTGCCTCCTCGAAGACGATGAAGAACTGGCTGTCGGCACTGTCGGGGTTGCGCGCGCGGGCCATTGAAAGCGTGCCCCGGACATGCGGTTCGCTGTTGAATTCAGCCTTCAGGCGCTGGCCCGAGCCCCCCGTACCGGTACCGGTGGGATCACCGGTCTGGGCCATGAAACCCTCGATGACACGGTGAAAGACGACGCCGTCGTAAAAACCCTGACGCACCAGCTCCTTGATGCGGGCGACATGGCCAGGCGCCAGATCGGGCCGCATCTCGATGACCACGCGACCATATTCAAGTTCTAGATAGAGCGTGTTTTCCGGTTCCGCCGCATCCACGTTTCCTGCTCCCAAAAACAAGGCGGCCAGGACCGCCAGAATGAGGTGCCGCACCATTGCGCTTCCTTCTCTCAAGTGCTCAGGACGCCGACTTCGCCGAGCGTTCTTCGGCCGTCCGGTCACGCAGCATCTGGACGATGTTTCTCGGCACAAAGGAGCTAACGTCGCCGTCCAGGCGGGCGATGACCTTGACCAGGCTCGAGGCAATGAACTGATTGTTTTCCGAGGCCATGAGGAAGATGGTCTCGACGTCTGCGTTGAGGCGCGCGTTCATGCCGACCATCTGAAACTCGAACTCAAAGTCGGATACTGCCCTGAGACCGCGCACGATGATGCTGGCACCTGCTTGGGTGACGAAATGCATGAGCAGATTATCGAAGGTTCGGACCTCGAGGGTCGTGCCGTTGTGTCCGTTCAGGTGTTCGATCTCGGCCTTTACCATGGCCTCACGCTCGGCCACGTTGAACATCGGCACCTTTTCCAGATTCGCGGCCACCCCGACGACCAAATGGTCGACCACTCTGGTGGCCCGCGTAATCAGGTCCAGATGACCGTTGGTGACGGGATCGAAAGTGCCGGGATATACTCCGGTTCGCCGGTTGGCCACGCAGATACTCCTCGGTTAGACGTCCGTCGCTGTGGTTTGCTGATCATCGTCAGCGCCAGCTGCCGCGTCGTCGCCGTCGCCCCCCTGGCTCTCTTCGTCCTCACCGGCCTCACCGGCCACGTCGTCGTCGTCGTCGTCTTCGCCGTCGTCGCCTTCGTCCCCGTCATCGCTGAGGCGGGCCACCGAAACGACGCGCTCGTCCTTTGCCGTGCTGAACAACGTTACACCCTGGGTATTGCGACCGGCAATGCGGATGTCGTTGACGGGACAGCGGATCAACTGGCCGCCATCCGTGACCAGCAAAAGCTCGTCGCTCTCGATGACGGGGAAGGCCGCCACCACTTTGCCGTTGCGCTGCGAGGTCACGATATTGATGATGCCCTGACCGCCGCGATTCGCGATGCGGTATTCGTAGGCCGAGGTGCGTTTGCCGTAGCCGTTCTCGGTAATGCTGAGGATGAATTCCTCGTTGGCCGCCAGCTCGGTTAGCCGATCGGGCGCCAATTCGGAGGCCTTGACGGCTGTTTCCGACTCGCCGTTGCCGCGGCGTTCGGCGATGGCAGAGCGCAGGTAGTCGTCGCGCTCCTCGACCTCGACTTCGGCGTGGCGCACCAGCGAGAGCGAAATCACGGCATCGCCTTTGGCCAGCTTCATGCCGCGCACGCCATCGGAGGTGCGGCTCTTGAAAACACGCACGTCGGTGGCGGCGAAGCGGATGCATTTGCCGCCGCTGGCTGCCAGCAGCAGATCGTCGCCGTCGTCACAGGACTGCACGCCGACCAGGCGATCACCTTCGGCCAGGCGGATGGCGATCTTGCCGTTGGCCATGACGTTCGAGAAGTCCGAAAGCGCGTTGCGCCGCACCCGGCCCATGGCGGTGGCGAAGACGATACTGAGGTTGGCCCACTGCTCCTCGTCCTCGGGCAGCGGCATGACCGAGGTGATGGTTTCGCCTTCGTCCAGCGGCAGCAGATTGACCATGGCCTTGCCCAGCGCCTGCGGCGTCGCCAACGGCAACCGGTAGACCTTGAGCTTGTAGACCTGGCCGCTGGAGGAGAAGAACAGCACCGGGGTGTGGGTATTGGCGACATAGACTTGGGTGACGAAGTCCTCGTCGTGGGTGTTCATGCCGGCCCGGCCCTTGCCGCCGCGGCGCTGGGCGCGGTAAGCGCTGAGACGAACGCGCTTGATGTAGCCGCGGTGGCTCACCGTCACCACCATGTCTTCGCGTTCGATCAGGTCCTCGTCGTCCTGGTCCAGCTCGGCTTCGACGATTTCGGTGCGACGCTCGTCGGCGAAGCGCTCACGGACTTCAGCGATTTCGTGTCGCAGCACGCTGATGAGGCGCTCGTGGCTGCTGAGGATATCCAATAGATCGACGATCTTCTCAGCCAGGCCCTTGAGCTCGTCGCCGATCTTGTCGCGTTCCAGCCCAGTCAGGCGTTGCAGGCGCAATTCGAGAATTGCCCGGGCCTGCATCTCCAGCAGTCGATAGTTGCCCTCCTCGACCTCGTGGCCGGGCTCGTCGATGAGCTCGATCAGGGGCGCCACATCAACCGCCGGCCAGGACCGCTCCATCAAACGCTCACGGGCCACCGCCGGGTCCGGCGACTTGCGGATGATGGCGATGACCTCGTCGATGTTGGCCACTGCGATGGCCAAGCCGACCAACACCTGGGCGCGCTCCCGGGCCTTGCTGAGTTCATGGCGGGTGCGCCGCGTGATGACCTCGCGGCGGAAGGCCACGAAAGCCGAGATCAGGTCCTTGAGGTTGTGCAACTGCGGCCGCCCGCCGTTCAACGCCAGCAGATTGACGCCGAAACTGGTCTGCAGCGCAGAGTGGCGGTAGAGCTGGTTGAGTACCACCTCGATGGTGGCATCGCGCTTGAGCTCGATCACCACGCGCACGCCGTTGCGATCCGATTCGTCACGCAGGTCGGAGATACCTTCGATGCGTTTGTCGCGCGCCGCCTCGGCGATATGCTCGATCATGCGCGCCTTGTTCACCTGGTAGGGGACCTCGGTGACGATGATGACGTCACGGTCCTTGCCCACCTTTTCATAATGCACGCGGCCGCGCATGATCACCGAGCCGCGGCCCGTGTGATAGGCCTGGCGCGCCCCGCCGCGACCCAGGATCAGGGCGCCGGTGGGAAAGTCGGGCGCCGGCACGATCTCGATCAACTCGTCGACGGTGATGTCGGCGTTGTCGATATAGGCCAGACAGGCGTCCAGCACCTCGCCCAAATTGTGCGGCGGTATGTTGGTCGCCATGCCCACCGCGATGCCGCCGGCGCCGTTGACCAGCAGGTTGGGTAGCCGCGAGGGCAAGACCACCGGTTCTTCGGCCGAATCGTCGTAGTTGGGCTGGAAATCGACGGTGTCCTTGTCGATGTCGCCAAGCAGCGCGAGCGCCGAGCGATCGAGACGGATTTCGGTGTAGCGCATGGCCGCGGCGCGATCGCCGTCCATCGAGCCGAAATTGCCCTGGCCGTCGAGCAGCGGCAGACGCATGGCGAATTTCTGGGCCATGCGCACCATGGCATCGTAGATCGCCTGATCGCCGTGGGGGTGATACTTGCCCATGACGTCGCCGACGACGCGGGCCGATTTGCGGTAGGGCCGGTCAGGCGTGGCGCCCTGCTCGTTCATGGCGTGAAGAATGCGCCGGTGCACCGGCTTGAGGCCGTCGCGCACGTCCGGCAGCGCCCGCGAGACGATCACGCTCATGGCGTAATCGAGGTAGGAGCGCTTCATCTCCTCCTCGATCATCACGGGCACGACGTCGGAACGCGGCGGTGGCGGTGTGTCGGTATCTGTCAAGGGAGGGGCGTCAGATGAGCGTCAGATAGGGGGCCTGTCCAGGATTTCCGGAGCCACCAGCGGGCGCTCCGGCCACCCCGACATGTTGGGGGATAAGGTCTAGGGAATATACCAGACCTTGTTGTCAGCGGCAAGTTTTCGCGACCGCAAAAAAACCCTGTTTGCAGCGCAGCAAAAGGGCGCCGACCGCTGCTCGCGGCCGGTTAAGTAGCGCCCTGCTGCGAAAGTCGGAAACAGGTTAGAAAGGGATCTCGTCGTCGAGGTCGCTACCGCTACCGCCGGAGCCGTCGTCGGCACCGCCGCCTGCGTCGCCGCCTGCGCCTGCGCCGCCGCCACCTCCGCCATAATCGTCGGGATACTCGTCAGGCGCACCGCCGCCAAATCCGCCGCCGCCCTCGCCACGCGAGTCCAGCATCGCGATCTCGCCCCTGTAGCGCTGCAGCACGACCTCGGTGGTGTACTTTTCCTGGCCCGACTGGTCCTGCCATTTGCGGGTCTGGAGCTGGCCTTCGATGTAGAGCTTGGAGCCTTTGCGCAGGTATTGCTTGGCGATATTGCCCAGGTTTTCGTTGAAGATGACCACCCGGTGCCACTCCACCCGCTCGCGCTTCTCGCCCGTATTGCGATCGCGCCAGCTCTCGTTGGTGGCCAGATTGAGATGCACGATCTGGTCGCCGGCGTTGGTGCTCCGGACTTCGGGGTCGCGCCCCAGGTTGCCGATCAGAATGACCTTGTTGACGCTGCCCGCCATGCCGCCTCCGCTGATTAATTGACTGGCCGCATAATAGTCGCAAAAGATCGCGCCGGTCGCGCGGAATCTTGTCGCTCACGGCGGCGGACCTGAAGGTCCGCTGCCTGCGCGGGCGCGCCGCAGTGGCGGCGGGTCGCGGTCGCTCCCGTTGCACAAAAAGACAAAGCAGCAAAAACACGCTTCACGTTCGGACGCTAAGCCGCCCCCCGCATGGGGGGCGGAGGCCAAGGGCGCGGAGCGCCCGCCCGGTGAGGGGCTACAAAAAGCTGCGCCCGCCCGGTGAGGGTCTACAAAAGACATAAACAATTCGGATTTCGTATTATGATGCCGCCATCTCAAGCACGGCCCTGGATTTCATGCAAAAGACCATCAGCATTCGCGGCGCCCGGGAGCACAATCTGCGGGGCGTCGATCTCGACATCCCGCGCGACAAGCTGGTTGTGATCACCGGTTTGTCGGGCTCAGGCAAGTCCTCGCTGGCCTTCGACACCATCTACGCCGAAGGCCAACGGCGCTATGTCGAGAGCCTGTCGGCCTACGCCCGCCAATTCCTCGAGCTGATGCAGAAGCCGGACGTCGAATCCATCGAGGGCCTGTCGCCGGCCATCTCCATCGAGCAGAAGACAACGTCTCGCAACCCGCGCTCGACAGTGGGCACAGTAACCGAGATCTACGACTACCTGCGCTTGCTCTTTGCCCGCATAGGCGTGCCCTACTCGCCGGCCACCGGGCTGCCCATCGAGAGCCAAACGGTATCGCAGATGGTAGACCGCATTGCCGAGATGCCGGAAGGCACACGGCTGCATTTGCTGGTCCCCATAGTGCGCGGCCGCAAGGGTGAATACCGCAAGGAAATGGCGGAGCTGCAAAAGCGCGGCTTCCAGCGCCTCAAAGTCGACGGCGAACACTACGAGATCGCCGACGTGCCGGCACTCGACAAAAAGTTCAAGCACGACATCGAAGTCGTGGTCGACCGCCTGGTTATTCGCGATGGCATCGCCCAGCGCCTGGCCGACAGCATTGAGACGGCGCTGGGCGAAAGCGACGGCCTGCTCGTGGCCGAAGATGCCGACAACGGCGAACGCACCATGTTTTCGGCCAAATTCGCTTGCCCGGTGTCGGGTTTCACCATCGAAGAAATCGAGCCTCGCCTCTTCTCCTTCAACAACCCCTTCGGCGCCTGCCCGAGCTGCGACGGCCTGGGCACGCGCATGTATTTCGATGCCGAGCTGGTGGTACCGGACGAGCGCCTGGCGCTGAACAGCGCCATCGCGCCGTGGTCGCGTTCATCCTCGCAATACTACGTGCAGGCACTCGACAGCCTGGCCGCGCATTACGGCGTCAAACCCAGCACATCCTGGGAGGAAATGCCCGAGGAGGCGCGTCAGGGCATTTTGCAGGGCAGCGGCGACGAGCCGGTGACCATGACCTACAACGACGGCAACCGCAGCTATTCCACCAATAAGCCCTTCGAGGGCGTCATTCCCAACCTGGCGCGGCGCTGGCGCGATACCGATTCCTCGTGGCTGCGCGAGGAATTGAGCCGCTACCAGAGCACGGCGCCCTGCGAAACCTGTGGCGGCGATCGCCTCAAACCCGAGGCCCTGGCCGTCAAGATCGCCGGCCTCCACGTCAGCCAGGTGACGGCTATGTCGGTGTCAGCCGTCCACGACTGGTTTCTCGAACTGCCCTCGGCGCTGAACGCCAAACAGCTGGAGATTGCCGAACGCATCCTCAAGGAGATCAACGAACGCCTCGGATTCCTGGTCAAGGTGGGCCTTGAATACCTGACTCTCAGTCGCCGCTCGGGCACGCTATCCGGCGGCGAAAGCCAACGCATCCGCCTGGCCTCGCAGATCGGTTCCGGCCTGACCGGCGTGCTCTACGTGCTCGATGAGCCCTCCATCGGTCTGCACCAGCGCGACAATGCCCGCCTGCTGGAGACCCTGAAGCGGCTGCGCGACCTGGGCAACTCGGTGCTGGTGGTGGAGCATGACGAGGAAGCCGTGCTCGAAGCAGATCACGTCGTCGACATGGGGCCCGAAGCCGGCATCCACGGCGGCGAAGTTGTGGCCCAGGGCACACCCCAGCAGATCATGGCGAGTTCCGCCAGCTTGACCGGACAGTACCTTACCGGCGCTCGCCAGGTGCCAATGCCGGCCCAGCGCCGCGAAGGCCATCCCGGGCAAGCCCTCAGCATCGTCGGAGCGACCGAAAACAACCTCGCCAACCTGACGCTCAGCGTGCCATTGGGCGTCTTCTGCTGCATCACCGGGGTCTCCGGCAGCGGCAAGTCGACGTTGATCATCGAAACGCTCTACAAGGCGGTGACCCGGCGCCTCAACGCCAGCCGCGTCCACCCGGGCAAGCACAAGTCTATCGAGGGCCTGGAATTCCTCGACAAGATCGTCGACATCGACCAGTCGCCCATCGGCCGCACGCCACGTTCCAACCCGGCGACCTATACCGGTGCCTTCACGCCGATTCGCGATTGGTTCGCCAACCTGCCTGAATCGGGAGCGCGGGGATACAAGCCCGGACGCTTTTCTTTCAACGTCAAAGGCGGCCGCTGCGAGGCCTGCCAGGGCGACGGCCTGATCAAGATCGAGATGCACTTCCTGCCTGACGTCTATGTCCAGTGCGACGTCTGCAAGGGCCGGCGCTACAATCGAGAAACACTCGAAATATCATTCAAAAACAAATCGATCGCCGATGTTCTTGATATGACAGTCGAAGAGGCGGTGGACTTCTTCTCGGCCGTGCCGACAATCCGCGACAAGCTCGCCACGCTGAGCCGCGTGGGGCTGGGCTACATTCACCTGGGGCAGCCGGCAACGACGCTGTCGGGCGGCGAGGCGCAGCGCGTCAAGCTGGCCAAGGAGCTCTCGCGCCGGGCCACCGGACAGACGCTTTACATTCTCGATGAGCCCACGACAGGGCTGCATTTCGAGGACGTCCGGCGCCTCCTGGAGGTGCTGCACACACTGGTCGATGCCGGTAACACGGTCGTCGTCATCGAACATAACCTGGAGATCATCAAAACCGCCGATTGGGTCGTCGACCTGGGCCCCGAAGGCGGCGACGGCGGCGGCAAGATCGTCGCCCAGGGCACCCCGGAACAGGTGGCGCGATCGAAGAAGTCCTATACCGGGCAATACCTCAAAGAATACCTGGCCCGCGCCAAACGGGCCGAGGCCGGGGGCAGCGTTACCCCCATGCGCCTGGAACCGGGCCGGCCCACCACCAAGGCCGGCAAACCCGCCAAGCGCAAGCCGGCAAAGCCCAAAGCCGCCAACAACGGCACGCGCAAGCGCAAGCGGGCGTGATTTCCCTCAGCTACCCGTCTTCACCGCAGTCCAGTAGTCGTTGTTGAGGCGGCCGATGAAGATATCGTGGTACGACCCCAGGCATTGGCGCAACGAGGCGTAGCCACCGGCCGTATGTTCCTGGCAGCGTTTGAGGGTGCTGCGGGCCAGATCGGCACCCGGTGGGGTGCTCTGCCCCAGGGTTTTGGACCAAACGCCGTCGCGCCGGGCCGTCGTCGTGCGGCCGCGTGGCGGCAGGGCGTTGACCAGGCGGTTCAGGACCGCACTGGCGGCCACGTGAGTGTCGCCCTGGGCCAGCAAACGCGCCGCCGCCAGGCGCAACGGCCCGGTGGCGACAGCGATGTCCTGTGCTGTTTGTGGCATGGTGTCACCGACCACGGGTTCGGGGATCAGCGAGACGTCAGCGCCGACCGTCACGGCCACATCAGCGATGCCGCGGCGGTGCAGAAAATCTCCGGGCAGCGACATTTTGATGGCGGAATGGCCGCGCGATGTGGTGATGGTCAGCGCCTCGGCGGGCAAATCGATGCTGCCGCCCTGTTGTAGCCGGGCCACCACGCGGATGCCCTCGCCTCCGTGCACCAGGTAGCGCCGGCCGGCCACCGGGGAAGGTCTCCATTCCTGCAGGCAGATGGCGCTGAATTCGGCGCTGCATTCACCGGCCTGGCAATTCAACGGCACAGCGCCGTTGGCAGCCACCAGCGCCAATATCTGCGGCGGCGCGGCAGCAGGCAGGCTAAGCGCCGCCAACCCGGCGGCACACAACGCAATGGTGAACAATCTGGCCATGACGTACCTCCCTTGGCCTACCTTCCCGACGGTGCAGATAATTATCATTCCACGACAACTCAGCGCGGTCAATCGGGGCACTATGGACAGGACCCTTCATTCGACATATGCCAGGGCCATGCCAAGGACTACGACACCTGATCGCCCGCAACCCGTTCACGTCATCGGCGGCGGCCTGGCCGGCAGCGAGGCGGCCTGGGCGCTGGCCCAACATGGGGTTCCGGCGGTGCTGCACGAAATGCGCCCGGAACGCGGCACCGGGGCCCACGTGACGGCCGGCCTGGCCGAGCTGGTGTGCTCGAACTCGCTACGCTCGGACGATCATGAAAACAACGCCGTCGGCCTGCTGCACGAGGAAATGCGACGCTCGGGCTCGCTGATCATGGCGGCCGCCGATAACCACCGAGTGCCGGCCGGCGGAGCGTTGGCAGTCGACCGCGAGGGCTTTTCGGCGGCCGTCGAGGCAGCGCTGCAGGCCGAACCGCTGGTCGAGATCGAACGCCGCGAGGTGGCCGGCCTGCCGCCCGAGGACTGGTCCTCGGTCATTGTCGCCAGCGGTCCGCTCACTTCGGACGCCCTGGCCGCCGCCATCGCCGAACTGACGGACCAGCGTTCGTTGGCTTTTTTCGATGCTATTTCGCCTATCGTTCATCGCGATAGCATCGATTTCGACAAGGCCTGGCTCCAGTCGCGCTACGACAAGGCCAGCGGTCCCGAAAGCGATGGCCGTGATTACCTCAACTGCCCGCTCAGCAAAGAGCAATACGAAACCTTCATCGCCGCCCTGCTCACCGCTGAGCGCGCCGAATTCCACGATTTCGAGACGAAAACCCCCTATTTCGAGGGCTGCCTGCCGATCGAAATCATGGCCGAGCGTGGCCCCGAAACCCCGCGATTCGGCCCAATGAAGCCAGTGGGGCTAACCAATCCGCACAGCCCCGACCGCCCCTACGCCGTGGTCCAGTTGCGCCAGGACAACGCGCTGGGCACGCTCTACAACATGGTTGGATTCCAAACCAAGCTGAAGCACGGCGAGCAGGTTCGCGTGTTCCGCCAGATCCCGGGTTTGGAGGCAGCCGAGTTCGCCCGCCTGGGCGGAGTGCACCGCAACACCTTCATCAACAGCCCCAGACTGCTGGACTCTGAGCTGCGCCTGAAAAATGAGCCCCGGCTCCGCTTTGCCGGTCAAATCACAGGCGTCGAAGGTTACGTCGAGAGTGCCGCCATGGGTCTCCTGGCCGGGCGCTTTGCGGCCTTCGAAAGACTATCCCGAACCTCCCCGACACCGCCGCCGACCACGGCACTCGGCGCCCTTCTGGGACATATTACGGGCGGCGCCGAGAGCTCGAACTTTCAGCCTATGAACGTCAATTTCGGGCTCTTTCCGCCGCTGGCCGAAAAACTCGGCAAGAAGCATCGCAAACCGGCCCAAGCGCGGCGCGCCCTTGCCGACCTGGACGAATGGCTCGAGATGCAACAAGCTGCCACGGCGGAATAAGCACGCCACCCTAGCTCTGGAGCACGACATGACAACCCTGCCCGATCTCGCCTGGCTGGATGCCCTCGCCCTCGCCGATCTGGTTCGCAAGAAGGAGGTGTCGCCGCTGGAATTGGTAGAAGCGACGATCGCCCGGATCGAGGCCCTGAACCCGACGCTGAACGCCGTGATCACACCGATGTACGAAGAGGCGCGGGCGACAGCCAAGCAACCGTTGGGCGACGGGGCTTTCGCGGGGGTGCCGTTCCTGCTCAAGGATCTGGTGGCCGAATACGCCGGCGTGCCGATGGCGGAGGGCAGCAACTTTCTCAAGGGCCGTTACACACCGGATCAGGACAGCGAACTGGTGGTGCGCCAGAAGGCAGCCGGACTGATCATCGTGGCCAAGACCAATACGCCGGAGTTCGGATTGCTGCCAACCACCGAACCCCTGGCCTTCGGGGCCACCCACAATCCCTGGGATACAACGCGCACACCGGCCGGCTCGAGCGGCGGCGCCGCGGCAGCGGTGGCGGCCGGCATCGCGCCCATGGCTCACGCCAACGATGGCGGCGGCTCCATCCGCATGCCGGCCTCGTGCTGCGGACTTTTCGGTTTGAAGCCGACCCGCGCCCGCAACTCCCTGGGTCCCGCCATGGGCGAGGCCGGCTGCGGCCTGGCTGCCGAGCACGCCGTTACGCGCTCGATACGCGACAGCGCCGCATTGCTGGACGCCACTTCGGGACCGATGACGGGGGATCCCTATTATCCGACGCCACCAGGGCGGCCCTATCTGGAGGAAGTGGGCGCCGATCCGGGACGCTTACGCATCGCCCTCAACACCACCCCCTTGACGGGTGCCGAAGTTCACCCCGACTGCCGCGCCGCCGCCGAGGAAACAGCGCGCCTATGCGCCGATCTCGGACACGAAATCGTCGAAGCCACGCCGGATGTGGACGGCATGCAGATGGTCAAGCGCTTCGGCGACGCCTGGACCGGGTTTTTCGGTGGGCTCATCGCCGATTTGGAGCGCCGCCTCGACCGGACAGCGCGGGAAGGGGATTTCGAACCGGCGACCTGGGCCACCTTCCTACATGCAAAAAAACAGACTACGGCGGAATATCTGATGGCAGTCCAGGACCTGCATGCACTGAGCCGTGACGTCGCTCGGTTCTTCGCCGATTTCGACGCCATGATCACGCCGACGCAAACATTGCCACCGGTTCCGCTGGGCTACTTCGAGTATACACCCGACGATCCCCGGGATTACGTCGTGCGGCTGTGCCAGTACACCGGCTTCACGCTGATGTGCAACGTCACGGGCCAGCCGGCGATGTCGCTGCCGCTCAATTGGAACGACCAGGGATTGCCGATCGGTGTCCAGGTGGTCGGCCGCTACGGCGACGAAGCGATGCTCTTCCGAATCGCGGGCCAACTCGAAGCCGCCAAGCCCTGGACCAACCGGCGCCCGCCGGTATGCGTGCAGGAATAGCTCTCAAGCGGACTTAACCAAAGATTTCTTATCCCCAGGTTGCCATTGCACTTGGGGTTTCTATATCTCTCAGGAACGAGAATACGCTCGATTTTGATCACCCCTGAGAGGATGAACCAGTATGGCTTTCGAACTTCCTGCGCTGCCTTTTGCCGCAGACGCCCTGGCACCGCATATTTCGGCGGAAACGCTGGGTTTTCACCATGGCAAACATCACAACACCTACGTCACCAACCTGAACAATCTGACCAAGGATTCGCCACTGGCCGAGGCGTCCCTGGAGGACGTCATCCGCCAGAGCGCAGGTGACGCCGCCAAGGCCGGGCTATTCAACAATGCCGCCCAGGTTTGGAACCACACCTTCTACTGGAACAGCATGAAGCCGGGCGGCGGTGGCAGCCCGAGCGGCGCCGTGGCCAGCGCCATCGATGCCGCCTTCGGCAGCTATGACAAGTTTGCCGAGGAGATCGCCGCCGCCGCCGCCACCAAATTCGGCAGCGGCTGGGCCTGGCTGGTTTCCGAGGGCGGCGCCCTCAAGGTGGCCAAGACGGCCAACGCCGAGACGCCGATCACCAACGGCCAGACGCCGCTGATCACCATCGACGTCTGGGAACACGCCTATTACCTGGACTTCCAAAATCGCCGGCCCGATTACGTCAAGGCGTTCCTGGATCACTTGGTGAATTGGGACTTCGCGGCCGAGAACCTGGCCAACGCCTGACCAGCCCGCATTTCCCACCTCAATAGAGGCCCAGCCTGGCCCTGACATAAAAGCGCGTCAGGTCCCAGGCGGCCGGCCGCCGCAGCTCGACGGCAAAGGGATCGAACCCGGCCCGGGCCAGGCGCCTGATATAACCGTCGGCGAGAACGCCACACATCAACACGGGAAGGGCCGGTCTCGAGGCGCGAGGCTGCAGCGAACGGGCCTTGGCCAGGCAGCGTTGCGCTTCGTCGCATAGCGCCTTTGCTACCGATGCCAATCTGTGACCGTCCGAAGCTTGCACTTGGGCGCCGCTAATACCGGCGTCCACCAGCAGCGAACGCGGCAGCTTGAGCCGTCCCTGGGCGGCATCGAAGGGTACGTTTCGCACTGTACCCAATAGCGCCCAGGCCTGGGCCATGGCTAGGCCGGCCGCCGAATCTTCCCTGCAGCCCAGAACCTCGAGCAACAGCAGATGGAGGTTTCCCGCCGTGGCGTCGGCATGCTCCAGCAAAGCTGCCATATCGGCCGGCGGCTCGGGATCAAGATCGGCCGCTCGCCCCTCGATCAGCGTCGACAGACGCTCGGGCGAAAGGCGGCGCTCGGCGACCAATCCGGCCAGGGCGGCCGCCAGAGGATGTCCGGCCGGTGGCCGGCCGTCGGCGATGAAAGCCAGGCAATCGCGCCACCACTGCAGACGGATCTCGCCTAGTAGCGCTTCCTGGAGCCGCTGGGACACCGCCACCAGCTCGAGGTTGAAGGCGAGAACGGTGTGGAAACCGGCGCGCAACGCCGTCGGCGCCAGATGGCCGCAGAGGAAGCGTTCGTAATCGCGCCGTCGCAGCTCGTCAGCCGCTAGGTAAAAATTTGACATTCTTTTTCGTTACAATACTTTGTGTTACAATTAAGAGACATTCGCAACTTCATGATGTCAACCGAATGGGGGGTATCACCCATGAAGAATCCACTCGACAGTTTATCCGGAACCATCATCTCCGGCCTGATCATCACCGTTGTGATGGTGTTCCTGGTCGGCAGCATCGGCACCTGAAGGCATTGGCAGGGAGATAGATTGATGGAACTTGATTACACATTCTGGACATTCCTGGTGCGCTGGCTGCATGTTCTCAGCGGTTTCATGTGGATTGGCCTGCTTTGGTATTTCAATTTCGTCCAGGGCCCGAGCATGCCCGAGATACCCGACGATCAAAAGCCGGCCATTTCCAAGGTCATTGCACCGCGGGCACTGTTCTGGTTCCGCTGGGCGGCCTTGTCGACCATCGTTTTCGGCCTCATCCTGGCTTATATGAGCGGCTACATCGAAGAAGCCCTGGCGCTTGGTTTGATGGACAACTCGGCCAAACACGCATCCATCGGCTTCGGCATGTGGATGGGCCTGATCATGGCCTTCAACGTCTGGTTCATCATCTGGCCCAAACAGAAGATCGCTCTGGGGATTGTCGAGGCGGATGCGGACGCCAAACCGGCAGCGGCGCGTATGGCCTTCCTGGCCTCGCGCACCAATACCATGCTGTCGATCCCCATGCTGTTCGCCATGGTCTCGGCCCAGAACATTTACTGAGGCCTTGGTTCGCCGGGTCTTGTCTCGCCCTTGATGCCACCGGATACTGGCTGTCCTTGACGCAGCCACCGGAGGCCGCCGATGAGCCAAGACCCGCAGGCGGAACAGCAGGCCCAGGTCCGTGAATTGCTGGGCCGCGACTTGAGCGCAGCGGAGATCGCCGTAGCTGGTGCGCGATTTCCCACCATGTTGCGCTGCCTCAGTTTGATGCGAGATTGGTCGGCGCGACGCATCCCGGCCACCATGGCGCCGGTATTTCGCGTTCCCAGTAAGACCGCTCGCGATGACTGACGCCGGCTACGCCTACTTCAGCATCAGCGACTTGGCGCCAAGCATTGAAAGCGGCGAGATCTCGCCCGTGGCACTGGTCCAGACGACCCTCGATCGCATCGCCGCGCACAACGATACCCTTTGCGCCTACATCACGGTGATGACCGAAAGCGCCCTGGACGAGGCCCACCAGGCCGAACGCCAGATCGCCGGCGGTAACTATCTGGGCCCCTTGCACGGCGTTCCGCTGGCGGCCAAGGATCTTTTTGCCACGGCCGGCGTGCGCACCACCTTCGGCTCGCCACTCTATGCCGATTGGGTGCCGGACCACGACGCGGCGGCGGTAGAGCGGCTGCGCGCGGCCGGTGCCGTCATCGTCGGCAAGACCAACCTGCACGAGCTGGCTTACGGCGGCACCAGCGGCAACCCCCACTTCGGCGCCGTGCGCAACGCCTTCGATCCGGCGTGCCATCCCGGCGGCTCAAGCGGTGGTTCGGCCACGGCCGTGGCCGGTGGCCTGGCCTTCGGAGCCTTGGGCAGCGATACCGGCGCCTCGATCCGACAGCCCGCCGCTTGTTGCGGCATCGTCGGCCTCAAACCGACATTCGGCCTGGTCAGCAAGTTCGGCGCCCTGCCGCTCTGCTGGACCATGGATCACGTCGGACCGATGACCCGCACGGTGGCCGATGCGGCGGCCATGCTGCAGGTTCTGGCGGGCTACGACGAGCGCGACGAAACCAGTGCAGAGAGGCCGGTGCCCGACTATGGCGACGGTGTGAATCGGGGTGCCGGCGGCGTCCGCATCGCGCTCGTGCGGGAATTTTTCTTTGCCGATTGCGATGCTGAAATCAGCGCCGCCGTCGAAGCCGCCGGGGCTGTCTTCGAGGGCCTGGGCGCCCGGGTCGAGGAAGCGACGATTCCCGACGTCGAGGTCTCTTACGCCGCCGGCACTATCATCATGGGCAGCGAGGGCGCGGCCATGCATGGCGCCGATCTGCGCCAACGGCCTGAGCTTTTCAGCGACGAGGTGCGCGGCCTGTTGACCATCGGCGGGCTATATCCGGCGGCCGACTACGTCCAGGCGCAACGCTTCCGCAAGACCTTTGCGGCGGCTGTCGAAGAACTGTTCACTCACTGTGACGCCTTGATCATGCCGACGTCACCGGTGCCGGCGACCCCTATCGACGACAGCCCGCCCGAACACGGGCCGCTGCGCTACCGCAATACCGTGCCCTTCGACGTCTCCGGACACCCGGCAATTTCGCTGCCCTGCGGCTTCACTGCCAAAGGACTGCCGATCGGCTTGCAAATCGTCGGCCGGGCCTTCGGTGAGGCGGAGCTGCTGGCCATCGCGGCGGCATACGAAGGCGCGACGGACTGGCACGAACGGCACCCGAAGTTTTAGAATTCGATCCAGGCCACCCAGCAGCCACGCATCCCTTACCCTCTTCATCCAGGATACCCAATGTCCGAGAGTAAGCTTAGACCCCGCCGCAGCCTGATCTTCGCCCCCGGCATCAAGCCGGAGATGTTCCCCAAGGCCTGCAAAAGCGGCGCCGACATCGTCTGCATCGATCTCGAAGACGCCATTGCGCCCGACGACAAGGACGCGGCCCGGGCGCGCACGCTTGAGCTCTTCGAAGACCTCGGCGAGATCGGTCGAGTCGAGCCCATTGTCCGCATCAACAGCCCGCGCGAGCCCGACGGCCTCAAGGACCTGCTGGCAATAATCGAAAGCAAATCACCGCCCCAAGCGCTGATGCTGCCCAAGGTGAAATCGGCCGAGGAAGTGAAGCTGCTCGACGAGCTTCTGGCCCCGCACCACCCTCAGATTCGATTCCACGTTATCATCGAGACCAACGAGGGCTTGGCGGTCTGCCGTGACATCGCCAAATCCAGTGAGCGCATCGATTCGCTCTTGTTTGGCGGTGTCGACATGTCGGCGGAGCTGAGAGTGGAGGCCCAATGGCAGCCGCTTCTCTATGCCCGCCAGCGCCTGGTCCACGCCGCCGCCGGGGCCAGTTTGGACCTTATCGACGTACCCTGGCTGGATCTCGACGATGCCGATGGCCTGGCCGACGAAGCCGCGGCCAGCAGGGCGCTCGGCTTTACCGGCAAGGCCTCGATCCACCCCAAGCAGATCGCCACAATCAACGAATGCTTCAGCCCCGATCCCGAAGCCGTCGCGCGCGCCCGACGCATCGTCGGCGCCTTCGAAGAGGCCGACGGCGGCCTGGTGGTCATCGACGGCAAGCTAATCGAAAAGCCGGTGCTCAGGTCCATGTACCGCATCCTGGCCGTGGCCGAAGTGACTGACGCCCCCTCCAGCAACTGACGGAGCCCAATGTGGAACTCGAAAACATCACCATCGAACGGGATGGCCGCATCGCCATCGTGCGTTTCGACCGCGGCGACGGCATCAATGCGCTGTCACACCAATTCATGCGCGACATCGGCGCCGCTGCCAAAAGCCTCGACGAGGACGCCGAGCTCTCGGCCATCGTGCTGACCGGCACGCCGAAAATCTTCAGCGGTGGGTTCGATCTCAAGGATCCGGAGAGCGCCGAACTGCGGGAGGCCGGCCTGGCCACGTTGCGGCGCGCGGCTCAAGCGGGCCCGCGCATGTGCCGCGCCTGGATGGAGCTCGAACCCGTTACCATCGCCGCGGTGGAGGGCTGGTGCATCGGCGGCGGCGTGGTGTTGGCGACGGCATGCGATCATCGCGTTCTGGGCCAAAATGGCACCATGTACGTACCCGAGATCGAGCGCGGCATGAACATGTCCTGGGGCTCGCTGCCGCGCTTCGCCGGCCTGATGGGACCGTCACGCACCAAGCGCTTCGTCATCATGGCGGAGAAGCTCAAGGGCGAGAAAGCGCGCGAGTGGGGCCTGATCGACGAGGTGGCGGAGGACGGCAAGACGCTGGAGAAGGCGCTAGAAATGGCCGAGGTCATCGCCGCCATGCCACCGGTACAGGTGCGCATGTGCAAACAAGGCATCGAGGCCGCCACGGCCGCCCTTGACCGTTCCCTCACGGTCATGGATCTGGATCAGAACCTGCTGACCCGCCACTCGGCCGACTTCGCCGAGGGGGTGAATTCGTTTCTCGAAAAGCGCCCACCGAAGTTCACTGGCGGATAGACGCGGGAACCGCTCAATGGACCAGGAAGCCATCGCCCGGGCGGCCGGGCTATATCGCGACAACCGCCTCGAGCCCATCCCCCTCGCCGCCTTGCCCGACGATTGCCGGCCGCAAAACGAATCCGAGGCCTATTTGATCCAGGAAGCTCTGGCGCCGCTGCTGACGGCGGCCGGCATGGGTCCTGTGGCGGGCTATAAGATCGGCTGCACGACGCCGGTCATGCAGACGTTTCTGAAAATCGACCATCCTTGCGCCGGCCACGTCTTCAACGAGACTGTGGGGGCCGGCGACGCCAGCTTTCCCCATGCCCGCTTCCATCACGTCGGCGTCGAATGCGAGCTGGCCGTAAGGCTGGCCACTGACCTGCCGGCCGCCGATGCGCCCTATGACCGTGATGCGGTGGCGGCGGCGGTGGCGGGTGTGATGCCGGCCATCGAGGTGGTCGACGACCGCTACGCCGACTTCCGCGCCCTGGATGCCCCCACCTTGGTGGCCGACGACTTTTTCGGCGCCGGCTGCGTGCTCGGCACCGCCGCGCCGCTGGTCGGTCTCGACTTGGCGGTGCTGAAGGGCAGCATGTCGATCAACGGCGAAAATGTCGGAACGGGCATCGGCCGCGACATCCTGGGCCACCCACTGGAGGCGCTTGCGTGGCTTGCCAACGCCCGCACCGAGCGCGGCCGGGGCCTGAAAGCCGGCAACTTCGTGCTGCTCGGCAGCCTGGTCGAAACCAAGTGGGTGGATGCCGGCGACGTGGTCGAAATCGCCATCGAGGGCCTGGGAACGGCTACGGCTCGGTTTCCGGGATAGCGATTGGCGACAACCGCCCTAGTTGTCATTCCCGCGAAAGCGGGAACCCAGGTTTTGTGCCGTTTTTTTGCTGTCGCTTCTCCGCTGACACCCTGACAAAGTCTAACAAATCTGGGTCCCCGCTTTCGCGGGGATGACAAATAAGAAACCTGTTCGACTACCCCCCTAATCCACCGCGATGAGGGCGGCGGCGAATCGGCGGTTTTCGTTGAGCAGCATGTTGTAGGTGCGGGCTGCGGCGCCGGTGTCCATGACTTCAAGCATGATGCCGCGAGCGGCGAAGGCCTGACGCACGGTGGTATCGACGGGCGCCATGGAGGGGCCGCAGCCAAGCAACAGGAATTCGGGTGCCGGCTCGGCTATCAGCACAGGCGCGAGCGAATCCGCGGTCACCCCGGTCATATCGCTCACCGGCCAAAGCTCGGCGCGCTCGACAAATACGATCACCGATCCCATGAAACGCCGGCCGTTGATGCGGAAACCGCCGTCCCCGTAGCTTTCGATAAGCTGAAAATCGGTTGGCCGTTGAGGGGTCTCTGCCACGGCCCCGGCCGGCTCAGCCGGTTTCTTCGGCTTTGTCCTCGGCCTCGCTGCCACGGCGCACGCCGAGATAGATCAGCACCGGCGCCGCCACGAAGATCGAGGAATAGGTGCCAACCACCACGCCCCAGATCATGGCGAAGGTGAAGCCGCGGATGACCTCGCCGCCGAAGAAAAAGAGCGTCAACAACGCCAGCAGCGTCGTCACCGAGGTCATGGTGGTGCGCGAAAGCGTTTCGTTGACGCTGACGTCCAGCAGTTCCTCGAGCGCCATGGTGCGATAGCGCCTGAGGTTCTCCCGCACCCGGTCATAGATGACCACGGTATCGTTCATGGAGTAGCCGACGATGGTCAGGAGCGCGGCGATGATCGAAAGATTGAATTCGAGCCGGGTCAAAGAAAAGACTCCGATGGTCAGCACGACGTCGTGCACCAGAGCGACCACGGCACCGATGGAGAACTGCCATTCGAAGCGGAACCAGATGTAGACCAGCATGAAGACTACGGCCAACACCACCGCCAGGATGCCCGCCTCGATCAGTTCGGCCGAGACCTTGGGACCGACGAATTCGACGCGGCGGTAGCTGATGCCCTCGCCGATCTCGCGGTCCAGAGCCTTTTTGACCTCTTCGACGGCGCGCTGCTGCGCCGTGGCATCGCCGGCTTGGCGCTCGACCCGGATCAAGACGTCGCGCACGTCGCCGAATTCCTGCAACGCCACCTCGCCCAGCCCGAGATCCGAGAGCACATTGCGCATGCGGCCGATCTCGGAGGCTTCGGGGGTGCGCACCTCGATCAGAATTCCGCCGCGAAAGTCGATGCCGTAGTTGAGATTGAGGGTGCCAAAGAGGATCACCGAGGCCAGCGCCAAAAAGCCCGAGAAGGCGAAGGCCATGAGGCGGAAGCGCAGAAAGGGAATGCTGGTCTTGGTGGGGACGAGGCGCAGCTTGTACATGATCGTGCTTCCTCGCGCCTACAAGGGCAGCGCCGCGGGCCGGCGCCAGTGCATCCAGAAGGTGATGACCATCCGGGTCAGCAGGATGGCCGTGAACATCGAGGTGGCGATGCCGATGGCCAGGGTAACGCCGAAGCCCTTGACCGGACCCGAGCCGAAGATCAGCAGCAGCAAAGCGGCGATCAGCGTTGTGACGTTGGCGTCGATAATGGTGGTAAGCGCCTTCTTGTAGCCCGCCTCGATGGCGGCGAAGGGCGTCTTGCCGGTTCGTATTTCCTCTCGGATACGCTCGAAGATCAGCACGTTGGCATCCACTGCCATGCCGATGGTCAAGACGATGCCGGCGATACCCGGCAGCGTCAGCGTGGCCTGCACCACGGATAGCCCACCGACGATGAGAAACAGATTGGCCAACAGCGCCAGGTCCGAAACGATGCCGAAGAGACCATAGGCCAGCACCATGAAGACCATCACCAGCACGAAAGCGAAGATGCTGGCGATCTTGCCGGCCCGGATCGAATCGGCACCCAGGTCGGGCCCGACGGTGCGCTCCTCGAGGATCTTGAGCGGCGCCGGCAGGGCGCCGGCGCGCAACAGTACCGCCAGGTCGCTGGCTTCTTGTACGCTGAAGCTGCCGCTGATGATGCCCGAGCCGCCCAGGATGGGCTCGCGGATCACCGGCGCGCTGATGACCCGGTTGTCGAGCACGATGGCGAAGGGCCGGCCGACGTTGGTCTTGGTGGCATCGCCAAAACGCTTGGCGCCGACGGCGTCGAAGCGGAAGCTGACCACCGGACGGCCCTGGTCGTAGGTGGGTGCCGCATCGACCAGCGATTCGCCAGAGACCATAACCCGCTTGCGCACCACGTACTGCACGGGACCGCCCGCGGCCGTGCGTTCGGCATCGTCGTCCAGCAGTTCCGAGCCCGGCGGCAGACGGCCGCGCTTGGCATCCGATACCGTAGTCGTGGTGTCGACCAGGCGGAACACCATCTTGGCGGTCTTGCCCAAAAGCCGCTTGATGCGATCGGGGTTCTTGACGCCGGGCAGTTGAATGAGAATGCGCTCCTCGCCCTGGCGCTGGATGGTGGGCTCGCGGGTGCCGACCTCGTCGACACGGCGGCGCACGATCTCGATCGATTGCTCCACCGCAGCCCGCTTGCGATCGTTGATGGCGACCTCGGTCAAGGTCACGGTGATCAAGCCGTCGCCAGCGTCCGCCACTTCGATATCGCTGCCGCCGCCACCGCCTCCGAAAAGACTGGGCGCCAGCGGTGTGCCCAGGTCCTTGATGACCTTGAGGGCACGCTCGAACTTGTCGCTCTCACGTATGCGCACACCGATCGAAGCGCCCTCGCGCAGGCCCAGACCGGTATAGCCGATGCGCTCCTTGCGCAAAGCCGAGCGGCTGGCATCGATAAGCGCTTCCAGGCGTTCACGGATCACCGCCTTGACGTCGACCTCTAGCAGCAGGTGCGAGCCGCCCTGCAAGTCGAGGCCAAGGTTGACCTGCAGATGCGGCAGCCAGGTGGGTAGGCTTTCGGCGTTCTGGCGGCTGAGGAAATTGGGCAACGTCATGACGATGCCGCCGAGGCAAACGACGGCGACGAGGACGATCTTCCAGGTGGGAAAGCTGCGCATCTGGGCGTTCGGATGACCCTAGTCGGGCTTTTTCCTCCCGAACAGCATGCCCAGCAGGCCGCCGCTGGGCTGCGACTGTGTCGGCGAGGTCGCCGCACCGGGCACGGCCGGGTCGGTCTTGGCCATCACGGAGGCCAGAGTCGAGCCCACCACCTCCATCTTGATCTTGTTGTCGGCTTCGCCGAATTCGACTACAAGGCGGTCGTTTTCGTTGACCTTGGTGACCTTGCCGATCAGGCCGCCACCGGTAACCACGGTGTCGCCGCGCCGCACCGCACCGATCATGGCGCGGTGTTCCTTGGCCTTCTTTTGCTGCGGCCGGATGAGCAGGAAATAGAAGACCGCGAAAATCAGGATCAGCGGCATGATCGCCGTGATGTCGAAGCCACCGCCGCCGCCGCCGGCGGCCTGGGCGTAGGCCGGTGAAATAAACATCAATATCCCCTGGATTGGAACCGCTAGTTTGGCCGGACTATAGCGCCGGTTCGGCGCTTTGCAAGCGGTCTCTGGTGGCACCGCGTTTGACGCCAGTTCGGCTTGTGCTAGGGTCTCGCGGCCCTGGTGGGGCCTCACTCCACGCGCCATTTCGAGATCACGCAAATAATGAACGATCCCGACCTCACCCCCCTGCTGCAGCGCGTCGCCGACGCCCTCGAACGACTGTCGCCGCCGCCCGGCGAAGTGGTCGACCTGGCTGCCGCCGAGGCCTTCATCTGGCGCGCCGAGAGCAACCGTCTCGAGCCCGTGCCCGAGGTCAACCGGGTGGAGCTCGGTCTTCTGCACGGCATCGACCAGGTGCGCGACATCCTGCTCGACAATACGCGTCGCTTTGCCCAGGGCCTGCCGGCCAATAATGCGCTGCTCTGGGGCGCGCGCGGTATGGGCAAATCGTCCCTGGTCAAGGCCGTGCACGCCACCATCAACGCCGAGACGAACGGCGCCCTGGCGCTGGTCGAGATCCACCGCGAAGACATCCCCTCGCTGCCTCGGCTGCTGAAGCTTTGTGCCGCCAGCGACCGGCACTGCCTACTTTACTGCGACGATCTCTCATTCGGCAGCGAGGACTCCAGTTACAAATCACTGAAGGCGGTGCTCGAAGGCGGCATCGAGGGCAGGCCCGAAAACGTGCTCTTCTACGCCACCAGCAACCGCCGCCATCTGATGCCGCGCGACATGATCGAGAACGAGCGCTCGACCGCCATCAATCCGGCCGAGGCGGTGGAGGAAAAAGTCTCGCTCTCGGACCGCTTCGGCCTCTGGCTAGGCTTCCACGGCTGCAACCAGGAACAGTACCTGGCCATGATCGAGGGCTACGTCGAACACTATGGATTGGCGGCCGAGGCCGAGGCATTGCGTCGCGATGCCATCGAATGGGCGGCCACCCGCGGCGCCCGCTCGGGCCGCGTGGCCTGGCAGTTCATCCAGGATTTGGCGGGACGCCAAGGCAAGCGCCTGAGCTAGAACGACACCGTTAATTTGGCGGATCGCCAATGGCGATGGCGCCCGCTTCGCTCAATTCGGCTTGTTCTTCGCTGCCGTATCCCAGCCCCTCGAGCACTTCTTTCGTGTCTGCACCCGACGCTTTCGATGCCGATTGAATGCCGCCAGGCGTGCGGCTGAAGCGAGGGGTCGGTGCTGCCTGGAGATAACCGTCGTGTTCGACGAAGGTTCCCCGGGCAACGTTGTGGGGATGGTGGGGCGCCTCCGCCAAGCTCAAAACCGGCGCGAAGCAGACGTCGGTTCCTTCGAGTATCCCGCACCACTCGTCACGGGTTTTCGACTTGAAAATCGCCGTCAGCTCTTGCCTGTATTCAGGCCAGCGGTCCTTGTTCATCTGGTCGGAAAAGCGGTTTTCGTCCAGTCCAAGCTTCTCGATCAGCAGGCTGTAGAACTGCGGCTCCAGCGAGACGATGGAAATGTATTTTCCGTCGTTGGTCTCATAAGCGCCCGCGAAGTGACTCCCGCCATCGAGAAAGTTCGACTCCCGCTCGTCGACATAGGCGCCATTGGAGTGCAAGGCGAAGATTACCGATGCCAGCGTGGCGGCACCGTCCACCATGGCCGCATCGACCACCTGCCCCTGGCCGGATGCCCGAGCTTCGAAAAGTGCGCAGGCCATGCCAAAGGCCAACATCAAACCACCTCCGCCGAAATCTCCAATCAAGTTCAACGGCATGATCGGCGGCTCGTCCTTGCGTCCGATGGCGTGCAGCACGCCCGCCAGCGCGATGTAGTTGGTGTCGTGGCCCGCGGCACCGGCCAGGGGACCGTCTTGGCCCCAGCCCGTCATCCGCCCATAGACCAGCCGAGGATTGCGCTGCAGGCAAACCTCCGGCCCCAGCCCCAATCGCTCCATGACTCCGGGACGAAAGCCTTCGATCAGGCCGTCCGCCGATTCAAGCAACCTCAGCGCCACCTCTACGGCTCGTGGATGCTTCAAGTCGAGTGCCAATGATTTGCGGCCCCGCGACAGGGCATCCTTCGGGGCTTCCGACGGTGAGCCCGGCCGGTCGACCCTGATGACTTCCGTCCCCATGTCCGAGAGCATCATGGCGCAAAAAGGCCCCGGCCCGATGCCGGCGAACTCGACAATTCGAACCCCAGCGAGTGGTCCCATGAAAATCCTCCTTGCCCCTTACCGGCCGCTAGGGCAAACGGCTGGTGTGGAGCAAAGCAGATTTGCTGTGATACGTCTCTCCGATCCTTCCCTCATCAAGAGGGAGGGGCTGATTCTTGCTAGTGCAACGTCGTCAGCGCGTCTTTGGTGTAGGGCAAGATTTCGTCATAGCGGCCCTCGCGCACGAGCTGCGGCCAAGCCGGATTGGTAATCAGGATACGGCCCACCGCCACCAGGTCGAATTCCTCGCGCTCCAACCTAGCCAACAACTCGTCGATCTTGGTCACCTTGGCCTCACCCTGACTGAAGGTGTTGATGAAGTCGTCGTCGAGGCCGATGCTGCCCACGGTGATGGTCGGCTTGCCGCTGATCTTACGGGTCCAACCGGCCAGATTGAGGTCCGAGCCCTCGAACTCGGGCAGCCAAAAACGCCGCGTCGAGCAATGGAAGATATCGACACCGGCCTCGATCAGCGGCGCCAGGAAGGCTTCCAACTCAGCCGGATTCTGGGCCAACTTGGCCGGGAAATCCTGCTGCTTCCACTGCGAAAAGCGCAGCAAGATGGGATAGTCGGGGCCCACCCGGTCGCGCACCGCCGCCGTGATCTCGGCCGCAAACCGGGTGCGCTTGACCAGGTCGCCGCCATAAGCGTCGTCGCGCTGGTTGGTGCCTTCCCAGAAGAACTGGTCGAGCAGGTAGCCGTGGGCGCCGTGCAGCTCGACGCCATCGAAGCCGATGCGCTTCGCCTCGCCCGCCGCCTTGGCAAAGGCCTCGACGCAATGGTCGATGTCCGCCTGGGTCATGGCGATGCCGCGTTCCTTGCCCGGCAGCAAGAGCCCCGAGGGGCCGATGCTGGGTGCCTCGGGATGGGCGCCCGAGCCCGGCTTGCGCATGGTGCCCTGATGCCAGAGCTGGGGCATGATGACACCGCCCGCGGCATGCACTTCGTCGACCACGTGCTGCCAGCCGGCCAGGGCATCGTCGCCGTGAAAGCGCGGAATGTCGGCGTTGGGCGAGGCGGCGTCCTGGTCGATCGTGGTGCCCTCGGTGATGATCAGGCCGGTGCCGCCTTCGACGCGGCGGCGGTAGTAGGCGGCGACGTCATCGCCGGGCACGCCGCCGGGCGACATGTAGCGCGTCATGGGCGCCATCACCAGGCGATTGGGGATGGTCAGTGGGCCGAAGCTGCAAGGCTCGAAAAGCAGGTCGCTCATGTCAAATCCGTAAGTATTTTAGGGATATTTGGAGGGCCGCCATACTGTCAACTTTCCCCCGCCGCAGCTAGCTTGGAATTAGCCGCGCTGTTGCCAGAGTTTCTTCGCCAAGATTCCAGTGCTGCGTTCGATGGCCTCGGCGGCATCGAGGCAGAGGTCCTCGCGGAAGCGCTGGCCGATGATCTGCACGCCAACCGGCCAGCCGCCCTCTAGCCCCGTGGGCACCACGGCGGCCGGCAGTCCCAAGTAGTTCATACCGAAGCTGTAGATGGCGGCATCGAAGATGTCCTTGATGTACTCCGGCCCCTGGGCGTCCTCGTTCCAGCCATAGAGCGTGCGCATCAGAAAAGGCGTCAGCACCAATGGGTAATCTTCGAGAAAGAGGCTCCAGGCGCGCGTGAAACGCGTGCGATCGGCCAGACCGCGGATCAAAGCCTCTGGCTCGGACGGGCTCATTAACCCATAGTATTCGTCAAACATGCGTTGGATGGTCTCGCTGCCGAACTGGCGTATGGCCGGGTCCATCAGCAGCTTGACCTCGCCCATGGTATTTCGCCGCCAGGCCTCGGCGATCTCGGCCATCAGCGGCGGTTCGATCTCTTCGACGGCGTAGCCGGCATCGCTCAACACCCCGGCGGCGCGGTCGATGGCGGCTGTGATCACCGGGTCGATAGCATAGCCGTGACCGTTGCGCGTCACCGCCACCTTGATCGGCGGCTCTGGCGGTGGGCCGCCGAAAGGCAGCGGTACATGCCAGGGATCACGGGCATCGGGCCGCACCAGTACCTGCATGGCCAGACGTACGTCGCGCACCTCACGGGCGATAGCGCCCTGCACCGACATGAGCTGGGCCAAAAGGCCGCGCTCCTCGGGTGCCGACGGATTGTAGGCCGCCACCCGGCCCTGGGTCGGTCTGACCGTGGCAGTGCCGCAGGCGAAGGAGGGAAAGCGTAGCGAGCCGCCAATGTCGTTGCCGTGCGCGATAGGGCCAAAACCCATCACGGTGGCCGCCGCGGCGCCGCCCGAGGAGCCGCCCGGCGAGCGTGTCTCGTCCCAGGGATTGACGGTGCGGCCGTGCAACGGATTGTCGGTGGTGGCGCGGAAGGAGAATTCGGGCGTGTTGGTGCGACCGACGATGATGGCGCCGGCCTGGCGCAGATTCCGCACCACCGGCGCATCGTCGGGCGCGATTACCTCAGCGAAGGCGGCGACACCGTTGGGCGTAGCGCGATCTTTCTGGTCGACGTTTTCCTTGATCGTCACCGGCACGCCGTGCAACGGGCCCAACGGACCTTCCTGGGCCAGAATGCGGTCATGTCCGACGGCCTCGGCCAGGGCCTCTTCCGTCAGGTCGTCGACGATGGCGTTGATCTCGCCGTTTTCGACCCGGATGCGCTCGACCACGGCGGCGACGGCATCCTGGCAGGAAACCTCCCTGTCGCGGATGGCTCGGGCCAGGTCGCAGGCGCTCCACTGCCAAAGTTCACGCTGTTCAGTCATCGGTTGCTCCTTGCTGTAGGGCGCGCGGGGCGCTTTCAACCAAGCGGTATTCGAGCTCCTGGCGCACCACTCGACCCCTCTCGATGAGGTGCGCCAGGTGGGCCTCGGTGATGCTGGAATACCAAGGACAGATCTCCAGCGCCAACGGGCTGTAAAGCAGAACGTCGAGTTGCTCGCAGGTCTGTGGCCCGAGCGATAACTCCTGCAGAATGCGCTCTTCGCGGCTGATCAGAAAACCCTGGGTTTTCTCGACGTGAGCGGCGAAATCGCCCTTCAGGGCTCCATGAGAGGGAAAAGCCCGTTCGACCTCGAGCCCAGCGACGCGCTCGAGACTGTCCAGATATGGCGCCACGCCGCCGCCGGTGGAGGAATACCAAGGCAACGAATTTCCCGGCGGCGAGGCACGTAGGAGATCAGCGGTCACAAGGATTTTGCGATCCGGCTCGTGGAACACCGTCAGGCCGGCATCGTGCCCCGGCGTGTGGTAAAGGCGAAAGCGAAAGCGTCCGATGGCCACCTCGTCGCCGTCCTCCAGGGGCTCGAGCCCGTCAGCATCCAGCACCCAATCACCGCAAGAGCGGCGGAAATTATCGAGAATATCGTAATGCTCGAGCCTGGGCGCGATGGTACGCACGAAGTCCGGCAGCACGGCGTTCTCTTGAGCCTTGGGGTCTGTCGCCTCGGCTATCGATCCCGGCGGAATGAAAATCCGCGGCGAGGCAAAACGTTTGACGAAATTAACGCCGCCGACATGATCGTTGTGGCCGTGGGTGAGGTAGATGCTGTGGATGTCGGAAAGCCCGAAGCCGAGCCCGTCTAGGCATTTTTCAAGCACATTGGCGGTCTCACCACCATTGTGGCCGGCATCCACCAGGTTGAGGCCATCCGGATCGACGATCAGAAGGATGTTGGCCGAGGCCGGCCAGGCCACGTTGGTGAACTGGATGAAGAAGAAATCCTCGGCAATCGTTTCGAGCCGGTACACTCGCGCACTCCAAAACTATTTGGCAGTCAGTCGCCGGCTGCGGCAGCCGGAGCGGCACAGATACTCTGGTTGCGACCGGCGCTCTTGGCGGCGTAGAGGCGGCCATCGGCAATTTCCAGCAGCCCGCCCGGATCGCTGCCGGCTGCCGGCTGGAGATTGGCACCACCGACGCTGACGGTGAGCGTATCGCCGACGAGTGAAAATTCGTGCTTGAGAGACAAATCGCGCACCGCCTGGCACAGCGTCTCGGCCATTTGGGCGGCGCCCTTTGCATCGGTTTCCGGCAACACGCAAGCGAACTCTTCGCCGCCATAGCGGGCGACGTGGTCGGCCGGCCGTTTCAGGGTCGCTTCCAGAGCCCGGGCGACACTGATCAGGCAGTCATCGCCCGCACCGTGGCCGTAGTTGTCATTGAAGGGCTTGAAGTGGTCGATGTCGATCATCAGCAGCGACAGCCAGGCATTGTTGCGCATGGCGCGCCGCCATTCCTGATCGAGGAAATCATTGAATGCGCGGCGATTGGCGATGCCGGTCAGGCCGTCGCGCAGCGACAGCGTCTTCAGGGTGTCGCGATAGCGCTTGAGCTCCAGGTGGTTGCGCACCCGCACCTTGACGACCTCGGGATTGATGGGCTTGGCGATGTAATCAATGGCTCCCAGTTCGAGACCCTTGACCTCCTGCTCGATTTTGCCCAGTGCGGTAAGAAAAACGACGGGAATGTCGCTGGTCAGCGGGTCGGACTTGAGACGCCGGCAAACCTCGTAGCCGTCCATACCGGGCATCATGATGTCGAGCAAAATGAGATCCGGGCTGTCACTTGCCGCAAAACCCAATGCCTCGGTGCCATTGGCGGCGCCGACGACGTTGCAATCCTTACTCAGGATGGCCTTGATGAGTTCGATGTTGAGGCTCTCGTCGTCGACCACAAGGACGGTCTGTTCGCTTTCGGACATTACGCGTCAACCTTGTTCCGCTCCTCCCGCTTCCGCCACACCCCCCTTTGTGGTCAGGCCCTGTCTACAGCAAATCACCGGCGATTGAAATCACTCCAAAATACCCTCGACGCGGTCTCTGATGCCCTGTGATAACATCGAGCAATGAATGACGAACGCGCGACGCCATCCTCGTGGCAGCCGCCCTCGAGCCTCGAGGAGCGGCTGCTCGGCGCGCTGTTGCCGCCGCGCCTCTATTGCCGCATCCGGGCGCACCGCGAGCGCCGCCGCGGCGAGGCCGAGTTGGCGCTCTTGCCATTCCTCTGCGATGCCGGCCGGGCCAGTGTCGACATCGGCGCCAACAAGGGCGTCTACACCTATTGGCTGCAGCGCCATTCCCGTCACGTCTATGCCTATGAGCCCAATCCCAAGATCTTTCGGATCCTGGCCCGAGGAGTGCACGGCAACGTCACTCTCTCGCCGCTGGCACTCTCGGACCAGAGCCGCACCACCACCCTCAGGGTTCCAGGCAGCGGCGGCAGCTATTCCAACCAGCGCGCCACCCTGGCACCGGCCAAAGCGGGCCAGGAATATGGCGAGTTAGCGGTGGAAAGCCGGCGCCTCGACGACGAAAGGCTCGAGGACATCGGTTTCATCAAGATCGACGTCGAAGGCCACGAGCTGGCGGTGCTGTCCGGCGCCAGCGAAACCCTGGCCCGCGAACGCCCGGTGCTGTTGGTCGAGATCGAGGAAATCCACAGCGGCCGGGCTATCGAGGACTCCCTGGCCGCCGTCACGGCATATGGCTATGTGGGCCTGGTCCTGATCGGCGGCGCGCTTTGCGAACTCGGCCGCTTCAACCCCGAAGCCCATCACCGTTCTCCGACCCGACGCCAGGACTATGTCTTCAATTTCATCTTCCTGCCCACCGGCTAACCCGGAATTCTCACCGGGTCATGGCCCGCGCAGCCTTGCGGGCACCCAACCATGAGCACGGCACCGCCTCTGCCGCCAGCACCGCCCGGCTCGACCCCGCCGGGATCGACCCCACCGGGATCGTCGAAACCTTTGACGGGCGATCGCCAGGACCCAGACGCCCAGACCAAAAACCAGCCGGCAGCCGCCAAAACTTCGACCGCAGCACCACAGGAGAAACTCTCGACCGCCCTTACCGGTCTGCTGCCCGGCGCCATCCTGAGCGGCACCGTAAGTGGCACCGTGAGCGGCGGCAGCGGTGAGTTGGTTTTCGAGACCGCAGCCAGCGCCCATCGCTTGGTCGGCGAGGTCAAGGTGGCACCCGGCGATGCCGTCGAATTGCGTATCGTTTCACTGGACGCCGGTGTGCAGGCCGAACTGCTCTCGGTCAACGGCGAGCCTCGGGCAACGCCGGTGGTGCTTGAAAGCGTGGCCGCCGCGTCTATCGAAATCACAGCCCCCCCGGGACCCGGCACGACTCTCGGCGGCAACGTCATCGCGACACCGGCAGCCGGCGAAAGCGGGCCACTGGGTAGACCACGCCTCAGCCTCACCACGGGATCCGCCATCGAGGTGCGCGTGGCAACGGTCGCAATGCCGCCGGACGATACGGACCACCCCCACCAGCCGCAAATTCAAGGTACGGTCGTCGAGGCTTCGGAAAGCAGCGCTGTCGTGGAAACGACGTCGGGCCGGCTGGAATTGGCCGTCAGCGGTGCCGAGCCGGGAATGCGGATTGCCGTTGCAGCCACGGACGCACCACCACCACCCGCCCCGAAACCGCTGGCCCGCGATGTCATCGTCGCGGCACAGCCCGAATCCGGGCCCGCGATAGCCGTACGTATCGTCTCGGCCGAACCGCCACCGGTTCAAGGCACGATCATCGAGGCTGCGGAGAACCGCGCCGTGCTTGAAACGACCTCGGGCTGGCTCGAGCTGGCCGTCGGCGGCGCCGAGCCGGGAATGCGAATTGCCATCACCGCCAGCGAAGCGCCGCCGCCCCCGGCACCTGTACCGCTGGTACGCGGTGCCATCACCGCGGCACAGCCCGAAAATGGACCCTCGACGGTCGTGCGTATCGTTTCGATCGAGGCACCGCCGCCCGAGATCAGAGGTACGGTCGTAGAGGTCGGGGAGAACAAAACTGTGGTTGAGACTCCTTTTGGACGTCTCGATCTAACGCTCTCGGCGCCGGTGCCATTGGGAACTCGAGTTGCAGCCGAGGCCGTTCCGCAGGCGCCGCCGGCCGTGGCGCCGCCGCTGGTTCCTGGTTCCTTGGTGGCCGCGCGGACCGAGACGGATTTCGTGGCCGGGCAATCAAGCATTGCCGCCGGGAGCGATGTTGCGTTGCTGATCAGCGCCACCGAGCCACCGCCGCACCGCCTACAGGGCACCGTCGTGGATGCCGCGAAGGACCGGGCCGTGCTCGAAACGCCGGCCGGGCGCCTCACTCTGGCGCTGGCAGGGGCGGCGTTGGGAACCCGCATCGAGGCCGAGGTCGTGGCCACACCACCGGACTCGGCAAATTCGACCGTGCCGGGTTCGCTCGTCGAGGCACGGGCCGGGACGGTGGTCAACCTCGGCGGCACTATTGTGGCGCCCCAGGAATCCCTGACACTGCGCATCATCTCGCTTACCGGCCCCAGTCATGAGCCGCCGCGGTTGACCGGCCAAGTGGTGGCTTCGGATGCCGGGCGCACCCTGATCGACACGGCATTTGGGGAGCTGGCCATAGCGGCCGAGGCAAGCGTCGGCCAGCGCCTGCAACTCGACGTCATCAGCCGCGACGCCGGCGTGCACAACGCCGTGCCGTCGGCCGGCCCAGAACCCCTGGCGCCCGGCCGCCAGGTCGCCGCCGAGATCGTCGGCAGTGGCCAGCCGCTGGTGCTACGAGTGGTGTCGGTCGAGGCACCGCAGATTCGAGGTACGGTCGTAGAGGCTTCCGACGATCGTGCGATTATTGAGACAGCCTCCGGGCCCATTACGCTGGCGGTGTCGGGGACCGTGCCAGGAGCCCGCGTCGTGGCCGAGATCGCAACCGCTCCGGCGCCAGCCGCGTCCGTGCCGCTGGCTCCCGATGCAGTCGTCGCAGCGCAACCCGAGAGCGGACCGGCCGTGGCACTGCGAATCGTCTCGTCCGAAGCACCGGCGCCCCAGATTCGGGGAACCGTCGTCGAAGCTTCGGAAAACCGCGCCGTGGTCGAGACGGCCTCGGGCCGGCTCGAGTTCGCTGTCAGCGGCGCGGAGCCGGGCGCACGCATCGCTGCCGCGACTACGGACGCGCCGCCACCGCTTGCCCCCGTGCCGTTGGCCAGAGAAGCCATCGTTGCCGCCCAGCCCGAAAGCGGGCCGCCGCTTGCCGTGCGTATCGTGTCCGTCGAAACACCACAGTTTCGCGGAACCGTTGTCGAGGTTTCTGAGAACCGCGCCGTCATCGAGACGGATTCAGGCCGCGTCGCCCTGGCAATTTCCGGCGCCGAGTCGGGCGCGCGGATCACCATGGCGACTACGGACGCACCGCCACCACCTGACCCCGTACCGCTGGCCCGCGACGCCGTCGTCACAGCGAAGCCCGCAACCGGGCCGGAGCAGGCCGTGCGTATCATCGCGGTCGAGGCGCCACAGCTTCAGGGCACCGTCGTCGAAGCTGCTGAGAGCCGCGCCGTAATCGAGACAGCCTCGGGTCGTCTGGAACTTGCCACCAGCGGCGCTGCGCCAGGCGCTCGGATCACGCTCGCAACCGCAGATGCGCCGCCGCCAACCGACCCGGTGCCGCTGACCCGCGAGGCCATCGTTGCAGCACAGCCCGAATCCGGCCCCGCGCTGGCTGTACGCATCGTTGCTATCGAGGCAGCGCCGCTTCAGGGAACGATCGTCGAGGCCACGGGAAACAGCGCCGTGGCCGAAACAACCTCGGGCCGCCTCGAACTTGCCGTAAGCGGCGCTGAGGCAGGCGCGCGAATTACGATCGCGACTACGGACGCCGCGCCACCGCCTGCCCCCGTGCCGCTGGCCAACGACGCGATCGTCGCCGCGAAGCCCGAGACCGGGCCGGTGCAGGCCGTGCATATCATCACGGTCGAGGCGCCGCATCTTCAGGCTACCGTCGTCGAGGCCATGGAAAACAGCGCCGTTGTCGAAACGACTTCAGGCCGCTTTGAGTTGGCTGTCAGTGGTGCCGAGGTCGGCGCGCGCATAACCATCGCGACTTCGGAAGCGCCGCCGCCGCCCGCCGCCCTGCCGTTGGCCCGTGAGGCCGTCGTCACGGCCCAGCCCGAGACCGGGCCGGAGCAGGCCCTGCGCATCGTCGCAGTCGAGGCGCCGCAGCTTCAGGGCACCGTCGTCGAGGCTTCGGAAAACCACGCCGTTGTCGAAACGGCCTCGGGCCGGCTTGAATTCGCTGTCAGCGGCGCGGAGCCGGGTGCGCGCATCGCTGTCACGACTACGGACGCTCCGCCGCCCCCTACCCCGGTGCCGCTGGCCCCCGAGGCCATCGTTGCCGCCCAGCCCGAAACCGGGCCGCCGCTCGCTGTGCGTATCGTGTCCGTCGAAGCACCGCAGTTTCGGGGAACTGTTGTCGAGGTTTCTGAGAACCACGCCGTCGTCGAGACGGATGCAGGCCGCATCACGTTGGCAATAACCGGCGCCCAGTCGGAAACGCAGATCACGATCGCGACAACGGACGCGCTACCGCCCCCTACCCCAGTACCGCTGGCCCGCGACGCCATCGTCGCCGCCCAACCCCAGACCGGGCCGACACTGGCCATGCGTATCGTCGATATCGAGGCGCCACAGCTTCAGGGCACGGTCGTCGAGGCTTCGGAGAGCGGCGCCGTTGTCGAAACGGCTGCGGGCCGCCTAGAGTTGGCGGTCAGCGGTGGCGAACCGGGCGCACGGATCACCGTCGCAGCCACAGACGCTCCACCGCCCCCGGTCCCGGTGCCGCTGGCCCGCGACGCCATCGTCGCCGCCAAGCCCCAGTCTGGTCCAGCGCAGGCCATGCGTATCGTCGATGTCGAGGCGCCACAACTTCAGGGCGCGGTCGTTGAGGCTTCGGAAAGCCGTGCCGTGGTCGAAACAGCCTCCGGCCGCGTTGAGTTGGCTGTCAGTGGTGCCGCGCCGGGAATGCGCGTCACCGCTACCGCCACCGAAACCCCGCCGCCGCCAGTCCCCGTACCGCTGGTCCGCGAGGCCCTTGTCGCAGCAACGCCCGATTCCGGCCCTGCCGTGGCCGTACGTATCGTCTCGATCGAGGCACCGCAGATTCGGGGCACCGTCGTCGAGGCAACGGAAAACAGCGCCGTGCTCGAAACGGCCACGGGCCGCCTAGAGTTGGCCGTCAGCGGCGCCAATCCGGGCGCACGTGTCGTCGTTGCGACCATGGAAGCGCCGCCACCGCCAGCGCCGGTACCGCTGGCCCGCGAGGCCATCGTCGCTGCCCAGCCGGAAACCGGACCGGCGATTGCCGTGCGTATCGTCGCGGTCGAGGCGCCACCGCTTGAGGGAACGGTTGTCGAGGCTAGCGAAAACCGCGCCGTGATCGATACGGATTCCGGCCGTCTCGCCTTGGCCGTATCCGGCGCCGAGCCGGGGGCGCGGATCGTAGTGGCGGCCTCGGACGCTCCGCCACCCCCGGCGCCCGCGCCACTGGCCCGTGAGGCCATCGTCGCCGCCCAGCCGGAAACCGGTCCGGCGATGGTCGTGCGTATCGTGTCTGTCGAAACACCGGCTTTGCGGTTGCGAGCCACGGTCGTGGTGGCCTCGGAGGGACGGAGCGAGGTCGAGACGCAGCTGGGACAATTGGTTCTGGCGGCTTCGGCCGAACCGGGGAGCCGGCTCGATCTTGACATCCTCAGTCCCACCGAATCGGCCCCTCGGGTCCCCAGCAGCACCGTCGCGCCCGGCCACATGGTCGCGGCCGAGATCGCCGGTAGCGGCCAAGTTTTGCAGTTGCGCGTGGCCGCCGTCGTGCCACCGGCGCCGCGGCTTCAGGGCACGGTGGTCAAGGTCAGCGAAAACAGCGCCGTGATCGAGACGACTTCGGGCCGGCTGAACCTGCAGCTATCGACGCCGCCGGCTTTGGCAACGCTGATCACAGCGGAGATCGCCGAGACCCCGCCGCCCACCGTGGCGTTGCCGCTGGCGGCCGATCAGGTGGTGGCAGCGCGGATCGAGAGCGTTGTCGGGAGCGGTCCGGCGGCGCTAGCGGCGGGCTCGGTGCTGGCGCTGCGCATCAGCGAAATCGAGGCTCCGGCAGAGCGCCTGCAGGGACGCATCGTCGATGCTGGGCCTGAGCGGGCTCTGATCGAAAGCGATGTCGGACGTCTCAGCGTAGCCTCGGCCCAGACCCCAACAGAGCTACCACTGGCCGCCCGCATCGAGGCCGAGATCGTGCCACCCGCGTCACCTGGCGCGCCATCTCCGGCTGCCGAAAATGTCGTCGCAGCCCGAGCCGAGAGCGTACTCACGACCGCCAGCACCATCATAGCGCCGGGAGAGGAACTGTCCTTGCGCCTGCTCTCGGTAAGCGATCCCGCGCCCCAACCGGAGCGTCTGAGTGGCATAGCCGTGGCCTCCTCACCGGGACGCACACAGGTCGAGACCGCGGCGGGCCACCTGGAGTTGTTGGCCGAAACGACCGTGGGGCAGCGCCTGGAATTCGACGTCATCAGCCACGATGCCGGGGTGCAGCAGGCACTGCCCGACCCACCCCCTGGGCCCGCCGGGCCCCTCCAGCCCGGCCGCCAGATTGCTGCCGAGGAGGTGGCCAGCGGTCAGCCGCTGGTGCTGCGCGTGGTGGCAGCCGAGGCGGCGCCGGCGGCCATCGAGGGCCGCGTTGTCGAAGCGGCGGGAAACCGGATGCTCGTCGAGACCGGTTCCGGGCGTCTGGGCCTGGCCACGGAAAGTCCTCTGCCCCGAGGCACCATTATCGACTTGGAGGTCGTCGAGGCGCCAAGCCCGGCCACACCGCAGCCGCTAATGGCCGGCAGCGTGGTTGCGGCGACGCTTGAGAGCACGGGGTCGTTGGCAAAATTCGAACCAGCAACGCCCCTGGCCGGTTTGGATATTGGAGCGCCCCTGGCGCTACGCGTGGCCAGTGTGGCGCTGCCCGATTCGCAGCCCGCCGCCGAGCTTGGCGCCCGCCTCAGAGCCCAGGTCGTGGCGCAGGAAGGAAACCGGGCCATCGTCACAGCAGCGGGGGAAAAATACTCTCTACCCGTGACGGCTGTCATCGGCAGCAGAATGACGATCGAGTTGACGGCGGCCGCCGGACCGGAGGCACGCTTGGTTGAACCCGGCACCGCTCCCCTGCCGCCACCGACACCGCCCTCACCCGGCCTTGCGCGCCTCGACGCCGTGGTCGCCGGAACCTCCGCCACCGGACGGCTGTTGCTCGACACCGCCGCCGCCCGTCTGGCCGTAGCCGGCGTCAAGGGCCGGCCGGGCACTCCGCTAGCGCTGGATCTGGTAAGCCGTGGTAGTACGCCTGAGGGCCTGACCCAGGTCCCGCAACTGGCCGTCGGCGAACAAGTGACAGCCATCGTAGTGGCGGTGCAGGCCGAGCCCCGAGGCACCGGACCCACCGTGCCCCTTGAGCCGGGCACGCCACTGGTATTGAAGATTGCCGCCATTGCCGGTCAGGAAAGTGTGGCGGCCACAGGTGCCGCAGGCACGAGTACCGCCGGGAGCAAATCTAATTCGGCGGCCGTCACCGCCCCTGCCCTACTGAGCGGCAGCGATCCAAATCACCTGACCGGCGTCGTCAGCGGTTTGGCCCCAGGCGGTGAGTTGCTGGTGCAAACGCGCGAAGGCCTGTTGGCGCTGGAAAGCGATACCCGGCCGCCGGCCGGCACGCTGCTGGAGTTCGAGATCGTCGCCGTCCAGCCCCCAGGGCCTGCCGGGCAGGCCGGATCGAGCCCGGTTACAAACACATCGGCGGCACCAGGCGAAGCGCCTGCCATCGCCATCGGCCAGACTTGGCCAGCCTTGGGCGAAACCATGGCGGTGCTGCAAAACCTCGACGTGGCGCTGGCCCAGAATCTCGGTAACGCCATGCCCGCCGCCAACAGCCGTCTGGCCAGCGCCATTCTGCTGTTCGTGGCGGCGCTGCGCGGCGGTGATGTGCGTGGCTGGCTGGGCGACGAGGCCGGGCGCGGTTTGGAACGCAGCGGCCGGCGTGATCTGTTGGCCCGGCTCGGCCGTGACATGGGCCAGCTCAACCGCGCCACCGAGGAGCCGGTTAGCGGTGAATGGCGGGCGCTGCCGGTTCCTTTCCAGGACGGCCGTGAGCTCAGGCAGCTTTGGCTCTTCTTCCGCCCCATCGATCCCGACGACAGCGCCGGTGGCGACAGCACCGCTGGCGACGAGGGCGGCATGCGCTTCGTGCTCGACCTGGAGCTCAGCGCGCTCGGCCCGCTGCAACTGAGCGGCCTGGTGCGCGAGAAGCGTTTTGATCTGATCGTCCACAGCCAGCGCCCCCTGGCGGCCGGCGTGCAGCAGGAAATCCAGTCGATTTTCGCCGAGGGCAGCGCACTCGGGGATGCTGCGGGCAACCTGGCTTTCCGCAGCGGCCCGCCCTACCCCCGCTCGCCCGCCCAGGATGCCGGCGGCAGTGGCGGCCAGGAGATCACGACCTGAAAATCCGATCGAGAAATCCGGTGTACCATTCATGCAATGGCCCATCGTGGGCGGTGAAGCCTGCGTCCTGCTTCTCTCGGCTCTGCGCTCCGGGCCGGCCGTAATTCGCCGCCAACACGTCCTGCCACAAGTCCAGGATCGGCCGCGTCAGTTCGGGGTGGAATTGCAGGCCATAGGTCCTCTCGCCGACGCTGAAGGCTTGGTTTGGGAAAACTTCGCCCTTGGCCAGCAGGGTCGCAGACCTGGGTAATTCGAAGCCCTGGACGTTGCCCGCCGGCACATGCAGATCTTCGGGAAAAATGCCCTTTCCGGGCTCGGTTGGGCGCAGTGAATAGTATCCGAAGGCCGCATGCCCTTCGGGGTGATCGTCAACCTCGGCGCCCATATGCGCGGCGATAAGCTGGCCGCCAAGGCAGATGCCAAGCAAAGGAATGTTCTGCTCCATGACCCGGCCAACGAAGTCCAACTCATCGCGTAAGTAGGGAAATTCGTCGAGGTCGGTGACGTACTGCGGCCCGCCCATGATCAGAACGCCGGCAGTATCGTCGCCAAGCTCTGGCAGAGTCTCGTCCCGAAAAGGTGCCACCAGGCAGACGCGGAACCCACGCTCGGCCAGATGGCGCTGCCCGCGGTCGGGCACCGGCATGTCCCGATGTTCGACGACGAAGATATCCCTCATTGAAACTTTCCTAGCCCATGCGCCGGCCGACCGCACGGCCCAACAGCCTGAGGCGGTCGCCCCAGGGCAAGCGCCAGAAGTTGGTGGTAATGGCGCCCTTGGTGAAGAAGGTCTTGTGGCTGTAGTCGATAGCCACCTCGACCATCACCGGTCGGCCGGCCCGGACAACTTCTAGCCCTTGGGCCAGGACTTCGGCAGTTTGGGCGTCCTGCTCAAGCGCCAGGTATTCGCAGTTGCAGGCGGCGGCGAAGGCCTCGACGCTGTAATCGGGCAGCACCGAGCAAGTATCGCTGTTCAGTGTAATGCGTTGAAACTGTGAGATTTGGGCCAGTTCGCCGTCGCGCAGCACCAGCACCAGCGGCGCCAGTCCCGAGGCCGCCGCGGTCAACAACTCGAGCCCGGTCATCAGCAGCGCCCCGTCGCCGGCCAGGGCGATGACATCGCGTTCGGGATTGGCGAACTTGGCTCCGATGGCAGCCGGCACGGCATAGCCCATGCAACTGTAGTCGACCGGCGCCAGCAGGCGGCCCGGAGCATCGAGACGAAGGTGCTCCATGGCGAGAAAGGTGCCGTTGCCGCTGTCGGAGGTGTAAAGCGCCTGGGGCGCCGCGGCCTCGAGGGCGGCGAAGAGCACGGCCGGGCTGACGCGCTGGCTCTGCTGCTTGGCCCGGGTGGCGGCCAGAGCTTGGTGTCCGGCGGCGATTTCGGTCTTTAGCGACGCGCTCTCACGGGCCTCGCCCAGGCGCCCGAGCAGCGCCTCGAGGAAGGCCCCGGCATCCGCTTCGATGGCCAGATCGGCCGGGTAGTTCTTGTTGAAGACCTCGGATTCGATGTCGACGTGGATCAGCTTACCCGGCATCTCCAGGCCGTAACTCGCCGTCGCCACCTCACCGAAACGGCAGCCGATGGCCAGCAGCACATCGGCCCGGCCCATGATGCTGCGCACGAAGGGAGGTGCCTGGCGGCCGAAACCCGGCCACAGCCAAAGCGCATGGTCCTCGGCCAGCACACCCTTGCCCTGGATGGTGGTGGTGACCGGCGCCCCCAGGCGCTCGGCCACTGCGGCCAAAGCAGGCCCCGCGGCAGCGGCACCATAGCCGGCATAGATGGCCGGCTGCTTGGCGGCATTGAGCAGTCGGGCCGCCTCTTGGAGCGCAGAATCGGTGGGCACCGGTGCGGCGTCGCCGCCACCTTCGTAGGTCAGTTCCGGGATGTTTTGCGTCAGCAGGAAATAGTTCGCCGGGATCTCCACTGCCACTGGCCCCGGCGCGCCATCACGAGCTATCTCGAAGGCCCGGCGTACCGTTGAATAAAGCTCGCCCGGCGCCTCGATCTTGAACACGGCTTTGGTTATCGGCTCCAGCATGGCCATCTGGTCGATGGCGTGAAGCTGGTAAGCCCGGCCCGTGTCGTCGCGGATGCCGGCCGCCAACACGACCAACGGCACGGTATCCATGAAGGCTTCGGCGATGCCCGAAATGGCATGGCTGACCCCGGCGCCGGGCACTACGTTGAGGACGCCGACACCGGCTGACGAACGCGACACCGCATCGGCCATGAACGACGCCGCCTGTTCGTCGGTAACCAGCACCGGCGAGATCGTCGGCGAGCGTTCGAGCGCGTCGTAGAGCTCGATGTTGTGGGTGCCGGGGATGCCGAAGGTGAAGCTGACCCCTTCATCTTCCAGTGCCTTGACCACGACGTCGGCACCGCGCCGCTTCATGCCAGCAGCTCCGCAGCGCGGTCGCGGATGCGCTCGGCGACGCGGTCGGCCAGGCCCATGATGGTGAGGTAAGGATTGACCTCGGAGCAGCGCGGGAACAGGCCGGCATCGGCGACGAAGAGCCAGGGCAGGCCATGCACCTGGCCCCAGGCATCGGTTACAGAGTCCGCAGGCCCTGCACCCATGCGCAAGCCCCCCATCAGGTGGGCGCTGGCAATCGACACCTTGCCCAGCTTGAAGTCGCGGCGGCTGATCAAGTCGTCGATACGCTCGGCCTCGTGGTCCTCGATGAAGAACTTGGCAGCGGCCGGGGCGTGCACGCGCTTGGCACCGGCCGCGAAGAAGATGCGCGCGGACGCCCGCATGCTCTGGACAAACGACTCCACCAACCGCTCGCCGAAGCTGTAGTGCACCACGGGTCCGCCGGCATCGTCGATGGTTATGCGGTTGTCGCGATCCGCCGCATCCATGGCCAGCACCAGGATCATCTGCAGCCGCCGCATGTCGGACATAAGGGCGCTGTGATCGGCGCCGAAGCCCGACAGGCTCTTGGCCGTGACGAAGGGAAAGTACATGCAGGTCTCGAGCAAAAACCCGTGGCTCTCCATGAACTCGTCGCAGAAGAAGCTCTTGGGATGGCCGTGGAAGTTGCTGATGGGCCGCTCATGCTGGCCCACCAGGATCAACGCCGGATGCGCCGTAAACCAGCGACCCAACGCCGGCAGCCCGGCCGCGAAGCGCGACTTCAGCAGCAGCGCCGAAGAGTGGATCGAACCTGCGGCGAGCACGATGATGGGGGCCGTGATGCGGTAATCGCCCGGCTCCCAAGCGGCCGAATGGCCCCATTCGGCCGCCGTCACGCGGGCCGTCACGGCGCGCTCCTCTATGCTTTCGACGCGGCAGTTGGTGATGATCTCGACGCCGCCGGCCTCGGCGGCCGGCAATTGCACCAGATGGGTGCCCTGCTTGGCGGCGTTGGGGCAGCCGAGATTACAGAGCCCAGACCCCTGGCAATCCTTGAGGTTGATGGGGAATTGCTCGGCGCTGTAGCCGAGTTTTTGGCAGCCCTCCTGGAACAGGCGGTTGTTGTCGTTGATGGCCTCGGACGGCAACAGGTGAACATTGTTCTCGGCCATGTACTTCTGTGAACGCCTGACCAGATCGGCCCAATCGAGGCCGGGAACGTTCCAGCGCCCCAGCGTGGCCTCGGGAATGGTAATCGAGGTGCCGGTGTAGACCACGGTCGAGCCGCCGTAGGCCCGACCCATGGCCAACGTCATGGTGCCGTCGGCGGTCAGCATGCCGCCCGATTCGACGAACAGCCGGCCCGCCATTTCGACCTCGCGGCCGGTGAATTCCTCTTCATTGAACTTTGGACCCCATTCCAACACGGCTATGCGCCGGCCGTCCTGGCACAAGGGCGCCAGTTCCTTAGCCACGGTACCGCCGCCAGCGCCCGAGCCGATGACGATGATGTCGTAGGATTTCTCGATCATCGGCCGGCCTCGCGCTCCAGCTCGGCATTGCCGTCGAGGCTGGGCGTCCAGCCCACCGCCTGTGCGCCGGCAGCGCGGCCGTAGTACCCCATGAAGACCATCGCCTTGAGACCCCAAAAACCCTTGCGCAGTAGCGTTACGGGGCCGTCCTGGAACCAACTTAGCGCAGCAATTTGCTTGGCCGGTGAGAGACGATCGAGGGGACGGCCGTAGCGCAGCACGGGCGCCCAGCGCAGGATCTTGAGCAGGATGCCGATCTGGCGCCGCACGGCGGCGGGCCGTGCCCCCAGGGCGCCCGTGATAACGGCTCGGAATTCAGCCTCGCCGGCTGGGTCGAGCTGGGAAGACTCGGGCACGATGCGCCGCGCCAGGCACATAAGAAATTCCCACTCTGCCGGTTTGAGAACTTCCATCTCCGCCCCCAGTTTGGCCGCTAGCCGAGCACCCGGGCAGCAGGAAAATGTACCGTTACCGTGGTGCCTGCGTCGACTGCACTTTCGATTTCCAGGTGGCCGCCGTGCAACTCCATCAGCGATTTGACGATGGGCAGCCCCAGTCCGGTGCCGGGGTGGCGGCGCGTTTCCGAGTCGTCGATCTGGCCGAAAGCAACGAGGACGCGGGGAATATCGTCGGCCGCCATGCCGGTACCGTTGTCGCTGACCGCCAGCGCCAAGCCACCAGCGTCCGGCCGTTCCGCCGTCACTCGCACCAGGCCGTCAGCGGCGGTGAATTTGATGGCGTTGTCGAGCAGGTTGATGAGGATCTGTTTGACCATGCGGGGATCGGCATGAAGCTCAGGCAGCGGCGATGCCATCTCGTTGATCACACTGACTCCGGCATCGACGGCGCGTTCGCACACCAGGCGCATCACCGCCTCGACGATCCCGACCAAGTCAATTTTTTCCTCGCTGAGGTCGGCCCGCCCTGCTTCGATCTTCGAGAGATCGAGGATATCGCCGATGATCTCCAAAAGGTGTCTTCCAGAATAGATGATATCGTCAACCTGCTCAGCCTGCTTGTCGTTCAGCGACCCGTACAGGCGCAGCCGCAGCATGTCGGCGAAGCCGATAACGGCGTTCAAGGGTGTGCGCAGCTCGTGACTCATGTTGGCCAGGAATTCGGACTTGGCCCGGTTGGCAAGTTCGGCCTCTTCCTTGGCATGGCGTAGCGCCTGGGCCGCCTCGTGCTGCTCGGTGACATCGGCTGCCACCAGTTCGAACTTGTCCCCGTCCCAGTCGAAGTTGAAGTTGAGGTTGAGAAAGGCTGCGCTGCCGTCCTTACGATAGAAGGCGGCGCTGAAGTCCTCGATCACCGGGTTTTCGCGGGCCAGGCGCAAGAGATCTCGGCGCCGTTCGGGGTCTACGAAACTGCCGGGGCCTGAGTGGTTCCGGTATAGATCCTGGCGCGAATTGTAACGCATCATGCGCACAAGGTGATCGTTGGCCTCGACGACCCGGCCCTTGCTGATGCTGACCCGCGCCAGACCGGTTCGGGCGCTGTCGAAAATGCCGCGATATTTTCGCTCGCTAGTACGCAGAGCTTCCTCTGCGTCCTTGAGGTCGGTGATGTCGCTGCGAATTCCGACGGTGCCGCCTTCGCTGGTGCGGCGTTCGATGACCCGCACCCAGCGGCCGTTGGAGAGTTTGACTTCGAGTTCACCGCTGGCCTCGCGATGGCGGGCCATGCGGTCATCGATCCAGGCCCCCAGCTGGTCTTCCGGTAGGTCGAGCTCACCGTCCTCGACATTGGCGCGGATCAGTTCCTCGAAGGATACGCCGGGCCGGGCCAATTCGGCGTTGACCTTGCTGATATCACGGAAAGCCTGATTACAGGTCACCAAACGGTCTTCGGCATCGTAGAGCACGAAACCGTCAGAAATGCTTTCGACGGCGTCGCTGAGACGCGCTTCGGTAGTCGCCAGGGCGTCTTCGGCCCGCAAGCGCTCCATCTCGGCGGCAGCGCGGCCGGCGAACAGCCGCAGGACAGATTCCGTCAACTCGGGCTGACGCAGGGGCTGACGGTCGAGTATGGCCAGCAGGCCGAGCGCCTCACCCTCAAAGCCGAAGAGTGGTATCCCTACATAGCTCTCAGCACCCATTTCGACCAGCAACTCGTCCTCGGGAAAGCGCTCCTGCACGCCGCTTTCGTAGATGCAAAGCCGTTGATCGATGACGTTCTCGCAAGGCGTGCCGCTGAGGCCATAGCTGAAATTCTCGACGAAGCCGTCGTCAGCCGCGGCGGCTAGAGTGACAATGGTTTTGCCGTCGTTCTGCAGGGCACCGACGAAGGCAATCGGCACCCCCAGCGCCTCGGCAATACAGACCACGAGGAATCTGAAAAAGGTTTTCTTTGTCGAGACCGAGAGGCCGGTGTTGATGATCTGCAAGGCATCGTTGACTTGCTTCAAACGGCTGATGTCGTAGCACGTCGCGAGCACCGCCTGCCGGCCACCGTAGCTGAAACGGCTGGCCGTCAACATGGCCCAGAATTCGTCGCCATCGCACCGGCGCATTCGCACCTCGTGGTGGCCGGTGCGGCCGTGGCACTCGAGCTCATCCAGCACCTTTTGGCGCGCCCCGAGATCGGCATAGCGATCGACTGCAGTCATGCCTAGCGAGGTACCGGGGGCGAATGCGAACAGCGTCTCCATCGCCGGATTGACGTAAAGAACGGTGCTGTCCGACGCGTCGACGACGCCAACACCCACCTGCATTGCTGCGGCAACGGCCTGGAAACGGACTTCAGAAGTTTCTGGGTCGGTCTCGGAATCCGCTTGTTGATTTGACAGACGCTGGCGTAGCGCGTGCACTTCAGCGACCAGCTCGGCTTTGCTCATTTGCGACGGATCACCCGCCGGCGGCCCCGAAACTTGGGCCTGCGACGCCTCCATTCAAGCTTTCCTCTCGACAACCACCCTGGCGACAGTTTAGCACATGATATTAACGCATCGTAAAGCATAGGGGCAGCGAGAATTGCGCATCACTTATCGTAGTCACGGCGGCAATCAGGCCTATTGGCAGGAGCGTTGGGAGCAGGCACCTGCCGACAGCGGCGGGCTCAATCTGGCCGCCTATCCGGGCCGCTTTGCCGCCGAGGCATTGGCCGGCACAGAGGGGCCTGTGCTGGAGGCGGGCTGCGGGCTGGGCCGGGTGTTGCGCCACTACCACGGCCAGGGCCGCGAAATCATAGGCCTCGATTTCATCGCCGACGCCTTGGCCAAGATCCGCTCCCAGGAGCCCGAGCTGCAGCTGCTGGCCGGCGACGTCACCGGCCTACCCTTCACGGAGAACAGCTTTGCCGCCGTGCTGGCATTCGGCGTCTACCACAACCTGCCTCAAGGTGTCGCCGAGGCGTTGTCCGAATGCCGTCGCGTGCTGACCAAAGACGGCGTTCTGTGCGTCAGCGTGCGCGCCGACAACCTGCACAACCGCGGCATAGACTGGCTGGCCGCGCGGCAGGCCAGGACGGCACCTTCGGCAGCAAAAGTCTTCCATAAAGCCAACTTCACGGCCGACGAATTTGCCGGATTGTTGCGCAGCGCCGGGTTTCGTTTGCGGGCCATGCATTTCGTCGAGAACTACCCCCTGCTCTACAAGTTCCGCATCTTTCGCGCTGCTGGCCACAAGCGCTTCGACGAAGGACTGGCGCGGGCCGAAGGCTATCGCCTGTCGAGCCTGGGACGTGGGCTGCAGGCACTAAGCAACCGCTTCTGGCCGGCCCAGTTCTGCACCACCATCGTCGCCATCGCCGAGGTTGAATAGTTCGGATTTCTCAGATGAAGTTCGGCAGAGTGACGAAAAGGCGCCTCAGTGCATCATCGATCATGGAATGCAGCACATCCTGATCCTGATTCAGAGTAGCGGCACGGAAAGCCGCGAAGGGTAGCGACAGCGGCGACAACGGCAGGCCGCCGTCCCAGCGGCTGGCCACGTGGGAAGCCTGCCACAACACCTTGTCGTCGCGGCTGCGCCTGAGTTCGACCTCGAAGCCGACGCGGCGCTGGGCCAGTACCAGGGCGAAATCCGACGATGCCGCCAGGGTACGCCAACGCACGTAGGCCGGGCAGCGAGTACTGCGGGCGAAGGCGGCGCGGTCGCCGGGGTGGTTGAGATCAAGGGCGTCCCGACGCTCACGGCGGCGGCGTTGCTCAGGGCCGATGGTGCGCGGAAAACGCTCGCCGAGCTGGCGGGCGATGGCGCGCTCGACCAGATCGGCGAAGCCGGCTGCCGTCTTGGCCGGCGGCGGCGCCAGGAAGACGCAGCCAGGGGGGTCGCGGTAGAGCCCGCGATCGAGGTGATAATCGACCCGGCGCTGGACTGGTGTTTCCGCGCCGGCGGCGTTGGATGGAGCTCGACCGGTGCCGCTGCCGGAGCCGTGGTAACTTGTACTGACGCAGCCCGGCAGCGAGGCCAGAGCGGCGAGCAGAACCAGGGCAGCAAGCAGCGATTTCATGCTGCACCGCCGCGGCGGCAGCTCGCCTTCATGGCACGAGTGAGTTCGATACGACCGCTCACGGCGCGGCCGTCAACGCTGACGTCTTCGACACTGAGCCCGCCGGCCATTTGGCGGTAGCGCGCCCGAATGGTGCGAGCACCACGGTATCCGGGCCCGATCAGCCGGCTCAGGCCACCCAGCAACAGCGCGTCGACACGGCGGGGAAAGACCCGCACCAAGGCGCCCTGGCGGCCGTGGCGGGTGGCGATTGCAGCGGCCTGGCGGCGCTCGGCCGCCGTCAGGCGCCCGGCCGGCCGGCGCACGAAACCGGAATAGCGGTCGAGATTGAGATCCCAGGACCGGCCGCGCGCCCCGCTGTCTGTGAAAAGCTTACCGGCAGCATCGACCAGCGCCAGGCGCATGCCAAAACAGGCGGCAAAGCGGCGGAAAAGCTGTTGCCGCCCGGCTCGCCCGGGCGGCCAGGCGATCTCGATGCCCGGACCCTCACCGTGTTCCAAGAGCCGCAGCAACGTGCGGCCTTCGCGCAGGGTCTTGGGATCGGCGGCGGCCGCGGCGACGGCCACGGATGCCGACCTTGGGGGATGCGCTGAGGCATCCTTTGGAGCGGGCCGCCGGACCGGCGCCTTGGACATCGGTTTGCTCATCCGGGTCGGCGCTTTGGCTTGCAAAGGCCTGACGCTGGGGGCCGGTGGTGGCGCCGGACTGGGCCTGAGCGGTGCAACCTGCGGCTCAGGCTCTGTTTCGCTTTGGACCAACGGTGTAACGGCTATCGTTGGGGCGGCGACCGGGGGCACAACGTTGGCCACCTCGGTGACCGGCGGCGGTGGCAGGCGCAGCGATCCGCTGGCCTTGGGGTGTGCCACCGCCGCCGACCCCCGCGAGGGAGCGGAATTGCTAACGGGTCGTTCTGGTGCCTCGGCCTCGCCTGGCAGCAGCTTGAAGGCCAGCAGCAGGGCCAAAGCTAGCGATAGGGCGAGCGAAAGGCGGGCCGAGGTAATCACTTCAGCCTCCTACTTGACCACCTTGTCGACGAACATCAGCTCCATCTCCTGGGCCAGCCGGTGCAACTCGCGCTGACGCTCTTCCCGGGACATGAAGACCTGCTCCCCGGCGCTCTTTGAGGTATGAGGTGCAGCTCGGGCAGGGGCCGGCGCGGCCGCCGCCATGACCTCGGCACGGCGCTTGGCCACGGCTTGGTCGACCGGCAGCAGTTTGGCCAGTTCCGCCATCGAAGGCACGGGAGCAGCAGGGGCAGGAGCGACAGGCTCTGGTTCAATTTCTGACTTAGGCTCACGTTTTGGTTCGGGCTTGGCCTCGACGACCACTTCGGGTTCGGCTGCAGCCACCGGTTCCGGCTTTGGCTCGGGAGCTTTGGAATCGGCTGTTCCGGAAACCGCTTGGCGACCTTTGTCGACCAGTGTTTGGGCCGTCTCCGAGGCCCGCTCGAGGGCGCCCTCGACGCTAGGCCCGTCTGAGCCGCTGAAGAGATAGACCAGGGCCACGGCGGCGAGCAGGTTGAAAGCCAGGAATTTCATTGTTCCGCTCCTTGCTGAGCCTCGCTGATGGCCACCAGCGCCCGCATGCAGGCCGAAACCGGCAATCCGACGACGGTGGTCATGAAGGCCATGCTGAAGTTCTCGGTCAGGCCCTGGATGACGTCCTGTACGGTCTCGGGTGTCAGCACCTGGCCGGCCATACTGCCGATGCCCAGGCTGATGCCGAGAAGGGTGTAGGTCAGGGCCAAAATCGCGATGCCGTTGGCGGCGTGCATGCCGGCCTCGTACCAGACCCTGCGGCCGGCCTCCTCGGCGCGGCGCATCCGGGTCCAGCAGAACAGCGTGGCGACGACCAGCGCCGCCAGCAGCACCAGGAAGGTGGGGCCGAACATCTGCTGCGCCCAGGCGGCAATCTCGGGCACTTGGCGCGAGGTGGCGAGAACCGCCCCGGCCAAGCCGATGATGGTCAGCCCGAGAAAGTAGCTAAGGCTGCGGGACGCCGCGTCGAGCAGGGTGAGGGCGTGGCGCATTTTAACGCCGTCCCTTGGTGGCTGCCATCAGGGCCTGGGTGGTCAGACCAACCTGTTCGAGCCAGCTATCGCTGATCGCCATGTCCTTCTCGATGGCGGCATGGACCAGGAAGGTCAGGTCGTAGTTGTCGAAGGCCCGCTTGACGGTGGGCGTGTTGCGCCCGACCAGACTGTCGTCCCTGAGAACCATGCGCTCGAGATCGATCAGACGGGTGCGGGCGGTATGGACGCGCTGGCCGCGTTCGGCCGGACTGACGCCCGGGTCGAGGAAGGCATCGATGAGGATGGCGCGCTCGCGCTCCATGTTCTCCAAGCTGCCGGCCGCCGCTGGCGTGGCCGCAAGAGCAAAGGCCAGCAACGGCAGGGCGGCGAGCCGCTTCAGGATCTTCTGGTGTGCGTTCATCATTCTTCTCCCATGCACTAAGGGTTAATCGACGAAGAAACCGACGGCCGTGGTGACGCCGTCGACAGAGGGCACATCGCTGTCGGCCATTTCCGCGTCCATGACGTCTTCCGATAGGGCCATGGCATCGAGGGCCACCAGCTTGGCCATGTAGCCGAGGATTTTGTCCTGCTGATCCAGGAGTGCGATCTCGGCCTCGCCATCGGCGATGATCTGGCGGATGTGATCCCCCTTGCTCAGCGGCTGGCCGTCAGCGGCCATGTGGCTGGCCGAGGAATGGCGTTCAATGGCGCTGACCAGGCGTTCGATGGCGCCCAGGTTCTTGGCGTACTCCTTGGCGTAGCGGCTTTCGGGTACGGCTGAGATGTTCATTACCTTGACGTCGACGCCGTCGAGCGAGGCCTTGAAGCGCTGGCGCGCCGCCTCTTGCTTGCCGACCAGGGCGACACGCGCCTTGGTCATGCCGCCACGGCGCCGGCCCATGCGGTCGAGCACCTTCTCCATCAGCCTGACTTTGGTTTTGAGGTGCTTGCGCTTGAGGTCGTGCTTGCGCTCCACGAGATCGAGGTAAGCCCTCTTCTCAGCCAGGAATTGATGGCGAAGCTCGGTCAAGAGATCGCCGTCAGCGCGTTCGGTGGCGGCCTGCAGGTCGCCCAGCGTCTGGGTCTTGAGGCCGATCTCGATGTCGAGGTCCTTGAGTGCTTGGCCCAGTTCGGACTGGGCGAAGTCGTAATCAAGGGTCTTTTTGAGATAACCGGCCGGCAACTTGACCAGTTTCTCGCTGGCCGTCGGGCGCCAGTTGGGCTGGGCGCCGACGGTATTGGCGCTACCCGTGGCGTTTGCCGGCAGCGCCGCCGCCAAGACCAGCACCAGCGCGGTGCTGGCCAGCAGGACTCTAGTTTTGCTGCGTGTCATGGCGCTCACTCCTCAGTTCTTTTTCCAGTAGCGCGCCCGCCGAAGCTCGGACTTGATCTTGCTTCTGACGTTAGCCACCGAGAACTCGCCGACCACGGTGCGGTCCTTGAGACCGAGCAGGATTTCCATGGTCTCGATGAACGAAGAGCCGTCCGGGTAGTAAAGGTCGTGGCCGGCGAAGGCCGTCTGGAACTGGGCCAGATTCTTGCGCGCCTGGCCGATGTCGCCGCCTTTGACGTAGTTCAGCACGCTCAGCGCATAAGCCTGCATGCGTTCTTCCTCGGCGACACCTACGGCCTCGGGACCCAGTTCGGCCTCGCAACGGCCCAACAGCCGGGCTGAGGCGAGGTAACGGGCGGCCGAGGCCTCCTTACGGGCCTGGTTGTCCAGGGCAAGGGCGTCGTCGCGGCACGAGCGGTAGTCGCGCATGGCGCTGATCTCGGCAAAACGGGCCTGCCTGAAGCCGATGCCGCCGTCGCTTTGATTGCCGGCAACGTTCATCTGGCAGGCGCCGGCGGTGAGGGCGAGCGCAACTGCAAGTCCGCGCAGGGCGCCGCGGGAGGTTTTTTGAGAAATCATCGCTGATCCCTTTCTTCGTGAGGACACAGGGTCCTATGAAAGGGCTAGAGCGATTTTTTCGCCCTCAGGGCGCTTTTTCGCAAAAAAAAATGGGTTTTCTTCGAAAGTCGGCGGAATCTTTGCCTACCAAGCCTTCTCCAGGATCTCCATGACCTGATCAGCGCTGTCGATGGGGCGCGGATTGGCTCGCACCCAGGGGTTTTCCAGCGATCCTTCCGCGATGGTCGAAAGCTGCCCGCGTTCTACGCCCACCTCACGCAGGCTGCGCGGCTGGCCCAGGCTGGCGATGAAATCGCCCACCGCCCGCGATGCCGGCTCACCGGGCCTGCCCAGGGCCTGAGAAACCATTGCCTGGGCATCTTTCGTGACCTCGAGGTTGTAATCCAGCACCGCCGGCAAGAGAACGCACGAAGTATGGCCGTGGGGTACGCCGGCCACGGCGCCAAGCTGGTGGCCGATGCCGTGGCTGGCACCATAGGGCACTTTGCCGATGCTGGAGCCGGCCAGCCAGGCGGCGATCTGGCTTTGCAGGCGCGCCTCGAGGTCTTCTGGCGCCGCCAGGTTGGCCGGCAGCGCGCCGGCAAAAAGCCGCAACGCGTGCAGCGAAACGGCATCGGCAAAGGGCTGCGGCTTGGCCGAACAGATGCCCTCGACGGCGTGGTCGACAGCCCGAATGCCGGTCGAAAGCCAGAGCCACTCCGGCGTATGGAGGCAAGCGGCGGGGTCGAGGATGACCGCGACAGGACCGATGGTGGGAGCAGTAAAGTGTTCCTTGATGCCGCGTTCGGGATTGGTGCAACCGGCAATGTTGGAAAATTCGGCCGCTGACAGCGTCGTCGGCACGGCGATCTGGCGGCACGGCGGCGTGGCGATTTCTGGCACCTGGTGGCTGCCGTCGGCCGCCACTTTGACCCGCAAGTCCTCGAGGCCGTCGCTGCTATCGACGCCTTCGGCCAGGCACATCTGCAGCAGCTTGACGGTGTCGATGACGGTGCCACCGCCTACCGAGACGATGAGATCCGGCCCCACTTCCCGTGCCGCCCGGGCCGCCGCAATGACGCTGGGTCGCGGCGTGTGTTCGACGGTCTCGTCGAAAAGCCCGGCAAAGCGGGCGCCCAGCGCCTGTTTGATGCCTTCGACGACGTCGGTGCGGCGGCTCAGGGTGCCGCTGGCCACCACAAAGACGCGTTCCGCCCCGCGCCGCTCGGCCTCCGCCAGCACCGCCCCGGCCGCCGGCTGGCCGAAGATCACTCGGTCCTGGGGGAGGAATTCATGAATGCCGGAAAGTGTCATTTATTCGTTTAATTTCCGTGTGTTAGAGTGTTTTGCTAAAGTGATGATTAACCAATTTGGCGGCTGTCTCCAGAGCGGGTTTCAGTTGATGTGATCCACTCTAACCCGCATTTCTCAACTGGTCACGGCCGGCGTCGCGCCCA
>PVBE011611028.1_pt1 | contig 53858 bp, 45 predicted proteins | sample 1631181 | NCBI WGS metagenome assembly PVBE01 (sample SAMN08397723, study PRJNA350692) | Marine metagenome, whole genome shotgun sequencing project. | isolation source: water | place: Pacific Ocean | collected 2012-04
GCGGGGGTGTCCTCGTCGATGACGTCGTCGCAGTCGTTGTCGACGCCGTCCTCCAGCTCCACCGCGAAGGGGTAGCTGGAGATGTCGTCGTCATCGCAGTCGTCGGCGTCTCCGTAGCCGTCGCCGTCGTCGTCGTCCCCGGGCTGTGCGATGTCCATCAGCAGCGGCACGGTGACCATCGTCCGGGCCTGCTGGTTGTCCAGGGCGGTCACCTGAATGGTGTCGGTGCCGTCGGGGAAGCCGTTGGTCTGGACCTCGACCGTGATCTCGCCGGTCTGGTCGTCTGGCGTGCAGCCCTCCAGGGTCGCGTGCAGCAGGTTGGCGCTGCTGATCTGGCACTGCAGCGTGTCGGGCGGCTGCTCCACGTCGGTGATGACCAGCTCCATCGTGAAGGAGCTGCCGGGCACCTCCGTCAGCGCCGTCGGGCTGACGATGGTGACGCTCGGGGGGGTGTTGTCGACCGGGTCGCTGCGGTTGCCCTGCAACTCCACGTCCAGCTCGGAGAAGTCCGCGTCGTCGGTGGCGACCTGAAGGGTGCAGACGGAGCCGCCAAAGTCCTCGGGCGAGAACTCCGCGACCACATAGGCCGCGCCGCCGGCCCCCAGCTCGTCACCGAACTGCCAGCTCTCGGTGAAGGAGAAGTCGCTGCCGCAGTTCTGGGGAATGGGCGCGTACAGCAACAGGGGCCCGTCGCCCGTGTTGGTGACGTGGATGGTGGCGGTCTCGGTGTCTCCGGGCCACACGCTGCCGAAGTCGATGCTCCGGGGGCTCAGGGAGACCTTCCCTTCGTTGAGGCGCCCGGTGACGCTCAGGTCCACGTAGGCCCACGCGCCATCCAGGTCGGCGTTGGTGCGGGTCTCGGGGTCCTCGCCCTCGCCCTCGCCGGTCGCGATGGTGACGCTGCCCAGGTGCGCGCCAGCCGACTCGGGGCTCGCGGTGACGGTCCAGACCTGCAGGCATCCCGGCTCCAGGCGACCCTCGCTGGCGCAGTCCGCGTCTTCGGGCGCCACGGTGAAGCCCTCGTCCACCGACACGGTGAAGCCCATCGGCACGCCGCCGGCGTTCTCGATGGAGAAGGTCTTGGATTCGGACTCGCCGACGACCACCTCTCCCAGGTCCAGGGAGGGGACCGACACGACCAGGTCGGCGTGGTCGAGGGTGGAGACGTCGGGTGTTCCGTTGCAGGCCAGCAGAAGAAGCATGTCGGAAGGTAGCCCGAGGTGCCTGAGCATGCCGCACAGACACGGTCACGCTAGAGTGACGGGTGGCGTCCACCAAAGGCCTGCTCCCCGCCGTCCCCCGCGTGCTCCAGGCCTGGTACGTGCTGGCCGAGAGCCACGAGCTCCGCGGCGGCGCCAAGCCGCTCCAACGCTCGCTCTACGGGGACCCCATCGTGCTGTGGCGAGCCCAGGACGGCACGCCAGCGGCCATGCTGGACCGCTGCCCCCACCGGGACATCCCCCTCAGCCACGGCTGCGTGAAAGGCGACCACATCCAGTGCGCCTACCACGGGTGGGAGTTCGACGCGTCGGGGGCCTGCAAGCGCGTGCCCACGCTGCTGGGAGAGCCCGACAAGCAGGCGCGCAGGGCGGGCTCCTTTCCGGTCCGCGAATGGACGAGGGGGTCCAGATCGCGGTCTTCGCCGACGACGACGGCGACGGCAAGGACAACGACAACGACAACGACAGCGACTCCGCCATCGACTTCGATGGCTGGCTGCCCGGGGACTACGCGGACCTGGACGAGCTCATGGCGGAGCACAGGACATTGGCCCGGAAACATCATCTTCGATGATGGATCCGGGATAGGGCGTGCCCCTCCTCGGATCAGGTTCGAGGTCCTGCAAGAGACGATAGCTCGCATGACCGGCGCGCTGGGATAGGGTGGCGCAATGACCGTTGTGGACCCCGCCCCGCTTGATGAGGCCGATTTCGCCGTCTTGGGTCGCGTGGGGTTGATGAGCGGACTGGGTCCGTTCCCCGAGGGCATCGAACACGCCCTCGATGTCTTGCGGGTGGGTGCCGGTGCGGACGCTTGCGAGCTCTTCCTACTGGACCGGGCCGGGGGCGAGCTCCTGCTCATGGGCTGCACCGGACCGGATGTCGACGCCTTCGGCAGTCAGGAGCGTTTCAAGCTGGGCCGGGGTTTTCCAGGCATCGTCGCTCGGCGAAGGGCTCCCATCACGACTCGCCAACTCCACCAGGACGCCCGCTTCCTGCGGTCCGATGTCGTCTCGTTGGGCTACACCGCGTCGGCCTGCACGCCCGTGATTCGCAGAGGCTGTGTCCTCGGCACGCTGCACCTGTACTGGAAGCGGGAGGGAGCCGACCTCGACCGTGGATTCCGGCTGCTCGACGCCGCAGGCCCGACCCTCGCGGCGGCCCTGGTCGCGTCCTTTGCCGAGTTGCTGGTTCCAGCGCAGGTCGGGGTGTACGAGGATCATGCAGCGCTCTCGCTCCTGGCCCAGCGCTTTCGATTGGGGGGCCACGCGGACGAGGCGACCGTGGTCCTCTTTGGGCCAGACGGTGACTCCGAACAGGCCGGTTCCAGCGGCCAGGTCAACCTGACCTGCACGCGGAAGAAGGAGACGGCATGCCCCAATGAGCTGCCGCTTGGGCGCTGCGTCGTTCTCCGAGGTCGCCGCTCGGCGTGGCCTGCTCCCTGCCGCAACCTGCCCGAGGGCTTTGCGCGGGTGATCGGGATTCCGCTGCAGCGAGACGGGTCCGCTGTCGGGGTTGCGTACCTGGGCTACCGAGAAGACCGTGTCGTGCCGGCCACCCGGGAGCTCGGCGCGCTGAGGGCGATCGCCGACAACGCCGTCCTGCACATCCGACCAGCGCTCAGCGAGCCACCGTCGCTGCGCAGCGGGCAACCCAGCCGCGTCCGTCTTCAGTGCTTCGGTCCCTTCGCGGTGATCGTCGATGGCAAGCAGCTCAGCCGGCGCGACTTCGGCCGTGCCAAGGCCATCGAGCTGCTCAAGGTGCTCATCATGGAGCACGGCCGCCCCATCTCGCGGGATGCACTGGTCGAGAGGCTGTGGCCCAACGCGACGCTGAAGGCGGGGGCGCGCAGCCTACACGTGGCCATGCACGCGCTCCGGCGGGCGATCGAGCCCAAGGTCGAGGGACGCCAGTGGGTGCACGTTCGCAGTCGGCAGGACACCTTCTACCTGGACCTGAGCTCGCCGTGCTTCGTGGACGTGGAGGAGTTCAGGCGCCTCTTGGCCAAGTCCCATCCAGCCCCTGGCCGGCCGGTCGACGATGTGATGAGCGTCCTGGAGCGGATCAACGGGCTCTACCGTGGTCGGCTCTTTGCCGACGATCCCGACGCGGACTGGTGTCGGGCGAAGCGATCGAACCTGCACGAGGAGTACATCGACGCCCTCGTCCGGCTCGCCGATCTGAGCAGCCGTCATGGTGGCTCCGAGCGGGCGATCTCGCTGCTGCGCCAGGTCTCCCTGATGGAGCCGCTACGGGAGGACGTGCACGCCCAGCTGATCCGCTCCCTGTGGAGCGCAGGCCGCCGGAACGAGGCTCGCGAGCGCTACCTGCACTGCGTCGCTCTCCTGCGCGAGGAGCTCGGCGTAACCCCGTCGATACAGACCCAGCGTCTGGAAGAGCTGCTGTTCCGAGCCAGCTGATTAGGCGGCTGTAAGTTGGCTGTAAGTCGGGTCCGGTACTAACAACTCCTAATTCTGGAGTGCAGTACATGGGCAAGCTCAATCGAAGCGCCGTACTCTTGGCAACCCTCATCGGTTGCTGGCTCGTTCCCTCGCAGGCCTCTGCCGAGACCGGCGAGGAACTCTTCGCGGCGAAGTGCTCTGCGTGCCACACCATCGGGGAAGGCAAGCTGGTCGGGCCGGACCTGAAGGACGTGAGCGAACGCCGCGACGCCGATTGGCTCGCCAAGTTCGTGAAGTCCCCTCAGGCCGTGGTCGACAGTGGCGACGCCGACGCGAAGGCGATGGTCGAGGAGTTCCTGATGGTGATGCCGGACGCCCCGGCCACCGACCAGGAAATCCAGCTGATGCTGGCCTTCATCGACGAGGCGAGCGTGGACGAGCCGGTCGAGGCTGGCGCCAAGCCCGAGCCCAAGCCGAAGCCCGAGCCCAAGCCCGCCTTCGAGGCGACTCCGGCGCAGGTCGAGCTGGGTGAGAACCTCTTCCAGGGCACCGCCCGGTTCGAGAACAGCGGGCCGCCCTGCAACTCCTGCCACGACGTCGTCAACGACGCCGTCATCGGCGGTGGGGTGCTGGCCGCGGAGCTGACCACGGTCTTCGGTCGCCTCGGCGAGCCGGGCGTGCGTGCCATCCTGGGTGCGCCGCCCTTCCCGGTCATGGGTCAGGCCTACGAGGACCACCCGCTGACCGAAGACGAGGTCGTGGCGCTGGTGGGCTTCCTTCAGCACGCCGACCGTGACAAGCAGCTGCAGCAGCCCCGGGACTACGGAGCCAAGCTCGCCGGCACCGGCGCTGTGGGCGTCGTCCTCCTCCTTGGGCTCTACACCGCCATCTGGAGCCGTCGAAAGAAGACCTCCGTGTATGGCGAAATCTACGACCGTCAGATTAAGTCGTCTGACCTCTGATCAAAGAACAAAGCGGGAAAGAAAATGGGTTGGATCAAAGACATCATCTCTCCTCAAACCCGAAAGTGGGAGGAGTTCTACCGCAATCGCTTTCAGCATGACCGGATCGTTCGCAGCACCCACGGGGTGAACTGTACCGGCGGCTGCTCCTGGGCGATTCACGTCAAAGACGGAATCGTGACCTGGGAGACCCAGCAGCTGGACTACCCGCTGCTCGAGGACAGCCTGCCGCCCTATGAGCCCCGCGGCTGCCAGCGTGGAATCTCCTATTCCTGGTACCTGTACAGTCCGCTGCGCATCAAGTACCCGCTCATCCGGGCTTCCCTGCTCGATGCCTACCGGGCCAAGAAGCGCCAGGCGAAGGACCCGATGGCCGCCTGGAAGGCCTTGCAGGCGGACGACAGCGCCCGCCGTGCCTACCAGAAGGCTCGTGGAAAGGGCGGCTTCCGCCGCACCACGTGGGACGAGGTCCATGAGATCATGGCCGTGGCCAACCTCTACACGGCTGAGAAGTACGGGCCGGACCGCGTCGTGGGCTTCTCCCCGATTCCCGCGATGTCCATGCTCAGCTACGCGGCCGGCGGCCGGTTCTTGCAGCTCTTCGGCGGCATCAACCTGAGCTTCTACGACTGGTACTGCGACCTGCCCACGGCCTTCCCGGAGATCTGGGGCGAGCAGACCGACGTGTGCGAGAGCGCCGACTGGTACAACTCCAAGATGATCGCGGACATGGGCGCGTGTCTGAACATGACGCGGACCCCCGACTGCCACTTCTTCGCGGAGTCCCGGCACAACGGCACCAAGGCCGTCGTCTTCGCCCCCGACTTCAGCCAGGTCTGCAAGTACGCGGACCAGTGGGTTCCGATCCATGCGGGCTCCGACGGGGCCTTCTGGATGGCGGTCACCCACGTCATCTTGAAGGAATTCCACCACGAGAAGCAGACCGAGTACTTCCTGGACTACGTCAAGAAGTACACGGACAGCCCCTACTTGGTGAAGCTGGACACTTCGGGCGATCACGCCACGCCGGGACGCCTGCTCAGGGCTGGCAGCCTCGCGCAGTTCAAGGGCATCACCCACGGCGATTGGAAGTTCGTCAACATCGACTCGACCAGCGGCAAGCCCGTTGTTCCGAAGGGAAGCTCCGGCTCCCGCTGGGACGACAAGAAGGGCAACTGGAACATGAAGTTCGAGAACATCGTCGACGACAAGCCGTACGATCCAGTTCTCACCCTGTTGGGCCGCACCAAGACCATCGTCCAGACCGAGTTCACCGAGTTCGGCCTGAACCGCAAGACCCTTCGTGGCGTGCCCGCCGTGCAGATCGAGACCGCTGACGGACCCCAGATGGTCACCACGGTCTACGACCTGATCATGGCTCAGTACGGTGTCTCTCGCGGGCTCGAGGGCGACTACCCCTCCGACTACCACGACCGGGACGCCGCCTACACGCCGGCATGGCAGGAGCTCTTCACCGGCGTGGCCACGGACACCGTCCTGCAGTTCGCACGGGAGTGGGCCGCGACCGCCGACACTACCGGCGGAAAGTGCATGATCATCGTCGGTGCCGGTATCAACCACTGGTACCACGCCAACCTCATGTACCGCGCCGGCGCCATGGCGCTGATGCTCTCAGGCTGCGTAGGCAAGCCTGGAGGTGGACTCAACCACTACGTCGGTCAGGAGAAGCTGGCCCCCGTGGACAGCTGGGGATCCATCGCCTTCGCCAAGGACTGGCAGTCCGCGGCCCGCTTGCAGCAGGCCCCACTGTGGCACTACATCAACACCTGCCAGTACCGCTACGACGGGCAGTTCTCGAAGTACAACACGGTCCCTGACAACGAGTGGACCCGCAAGCACACGGCCGACACGATCTTCAAGGCCGTGCGGCTGGGCTGGATGCCCTACTTCCCGCAGTTCAAGCAGAACACGCTCGAGCTTACCAAGGAGGCCAAGGCCGCCGGAGCGACGGACCACGCGGGCATCGAGAAGTACGTCCTGAACAAGCTCACCAGCAAGGAGCTGGAGTACTCGGTCAGCGACCCCGAGGCCCCCGAGAACTTCCCCCGTGTCTGGTACATCTGGCGTGGCAACGCCATCATGGGCAGCATGAAGGGGCATGAGTACTGCCTCAAGCACTACCTGGGCACCCACTCCAACGCTATCGGCGAGGACTCACCGGAGCACCCGGTCGAGGTGAAGTGGCGTGAGACGGCGCCCACCGGAAAGATGGACCTCATCGTCAATCTCAACTTTCGGATGGACTCCTCCGCGCTCTACTCGGACATCGTGCTCCCCGCGGCGTCCTGGTACGAGAAGGCCGACCTGAACAGCACGGACATGCACTCCTTCATCCACCCGCTGTCCGCAGCGGTGCCCCCGGTGTGGGAGTCCAAGTCGGACTGGAACATCTTCCGCGACCTGGCGAAGAACGTCAGCGAAGCAGCCAAGACCTACTTCCCGGAGCCGCAGACCGATATCGTCGCAGCGCCGCTGGCCCATGACTCCCCTGGGGAGGTGGCCATGCCCGATGTGAAGGACTGGTACCTCGGCGAGTGCGAGGCAATCCCTGGCAAGACGATGCACAAGCTCGTCGTCGTGGAGCGGGACTACACCAAGATCTACGACAAGTTCATCAGCCTCGGAGACAACATCTCCAAGAAGGGGCTGGGGGCGCACGGCAACCACTACGCCGCCGACGACCTCTACGACGAGATGGTGGAATCGAACCACTTCCCCGTTGAGCGCGGTGGCGACAAGGTGAGGCCTTCGATCAAGGAAGACGAGTGGGCCTGCAACGCGGTCCTGCATCTCTCCTCGCTGACGAACGGCAAGGCGACGGTGCGTGCCTACGAGGGCGCCGAGGTGCGCACGGGCATGCCCCTGGTCGACCTCGGAGCTGGCAGCGCTGATGTGAGGATTCGCTACGCGGACCTGCAGGCCCAGCCCCGGCGGTACAACAACTCGCCGCTGTGGTCCGGTGTCATGACCGGTGGCCGTGCCTACTGCGCGTACACCTACAACGTCGAGCGGATGGTGCCCTGGCGGACCCTCACGGGACGCCAGCACTTCTACCTCGACCACGAGATGTACCTGGCCTACGGGGAGAACCTCCCCACGTACAAGCCCTCGCCGAAGCCTGACGCCTACGGCGACCTGAGGAAGACCCTGCAGGGCGGTGAGGCGCGCATCCTCAACTGCCTCACTCCCCACGGCAAGTGGCACATCCACTCCACCTACATGGAGAACCACCGGATGCTGACCCTGTCGCGCGGCTGTGAACCCTGCTGGATGAGCGAGGTCGACGCGGAGGCACTGGGCATCGCCGACAACGACTGGGTCGAGGTCTACAACGACCACGGCGTCTACTGTGCACGCGCTTGTGTCAGCGCCAGGATTCCGCCGGGCGTCTGCATCGTCTACCACGTGCCCGAGCGCACGGTCGGCATTCCGAAGTCCCAGGTGCGCGGCAACCGCCGGGCTGGCGGACACAACAGCTTCACGCGCATCCACCTGAAGCCCAACTACCTCAGCGGCGGCTACGGCCAGTTCAGCTACCACTTCAACTACTGGGGCCCCATCGCCCCCCAGCGCGACACGCACGTCATCGTCAAGCGCATGGACAAGCTGGTCTGGTGATGACCGGTACTTCGCACGACTGCTGCAAGGAGACCTGAAATGGACATCCGCTCACAGATCTCGATGGTCTTCCATCTCGACAAGTGCATCGGCTGCCACACCTGTTCCATCGCCTGCAAGAACATCTGGACCGACCGGAAGGGCGCCGAGTACATGTGGTGGAACAACGTCGAGACGAAGCCCGGCACGGGCTATCCCGGCAAGTGGGAGGACCAGGACATCTACAAGGGGGGCTGGGAGCAGGACGGCTCCTCGATCGAGCTCAAGGGCGCCGGCAAGCGGAAGGGGTTGTTGAACATCTTCCACAACCCGCACATGCCGGTGATCGAGGACTACTACGAGCCCTTCACCTACAAGTACCTCGACCTCATCGAGGCTCCCGCGGGTGACGACCAGCCGACGGCGCGCCCGATCTCGATGATCACGGGTCAGCCCATCGACATCAAGATGGGCCCCAACTGGGACGATGACCTTGGCGGAAGCCCCGACTACGCGCGGAACGACCCGAACCTCAAGAAGCTGCCCGAGGGCATGCAGAAGGCGATGTTCGAGCTCGAGCGCCTGGCCTTCTTCTACCTTCCGCGCATCTGCAACCACTGCCTGAACCCGGCTTGCGTGGCGTCCTGTCCTTCGGGCGCCCTCTACAAGCGCGGCGAGGACGGGGTCGTGCTCATCAACCAGGCCGAGTGTCGCGCCTGGCGTATGTGCGTGACGGCCTGTCCCTACAAGAAGTCCTACTACAACTGGCACACGGGCAAGTCCGAGAAGTGCATCCTGTGCTACCCCCGCATCGAGGCCGGCTACGCGCCTGCGTGCATGCACTCATGCGTCGGGCGGATTCGCTACCTGGGCGTGATGCTCTACGACGCGGATCGCATCCACGACGTGGCCTCGGCTCCGGAAGATCAGCTGGTCGCCAAGCAGCTCGACATGATCCTCGACCCCTTCGACCCGGAGATCATCGCCGCGGCGAAGGCCAACGGAATCGCGGACTCGACGATTCACGCTGCGCAGTACTCGCCGACCTACAAGTTCGTGAAGCAGTGGGGCATGGCGCTTCCTCTCCACCCCGAGTTCCGGACGCTGCCGAACCTCTTCTACGTGCCGCCGCTGTTGCCGACGATGGGCACGCTCACCAGCGTGGACAACGACGAGCAGTCGACGAAGATGAACCCGATCGCCAAGTACTGGCCGGACAACTGGCTCTACGACACCAGCACGGAGGAGCTCTGGGGGAAGGTCGAGGACGCTCGCTTCCCGCTGGAGTACATGGCCAACCTCTTCAGCGCTGGCGACACGAAGAAGGTCGAGGACCGGATCCGCAAGCTGATGGCGGTCCGCATCCATCGTCGCCGCGTCACGGTCGGAGACATCTCGGACGCCAAGGCGGACAAGGTCCTGGCGGACACCGGGCTGACCGCCCAGACGGCAGACGACATCTACTACCTCACCTCGCTGGCCAAGTTCGACGACCGCTTCGTGGTCCCGGCTGCACACCGCGAGCAGGCCATCGAGATGATCGAGTTCACCGGTGACTGCAAGGGCTCCACCGGCTTCGGCTTCAAGGACGGCACTGCGGAGAGGGGATCATGAGCGATCTCTCCCACTACGAGCTCTTCGCGCCTCTGTTCGTCTACCCGGACGAGAGCTACCGCGAGCACGCTCGTGTCGCCGTTGATGGGCTGAGGGAGCGCTATCCGGCTGCCGCCGACAAGCTGCAGGAGTTCGTGGACCTGCTCCCGCCGGTCGACCCCGAGTTTCCGGAGATCGCGCTGAACGAGACCCAGGAGATCTTCACGCGCTCCTTCGAGGTGCAGTCCATCACGACCATCGACGTGGGCTACGTGATGTTCGGAGACGACTACAAGCGGGCCGAGCTCCTGGTGAACCTCAACCGGGAGCACCGGAACGTGGGCATCGAGCTCGGCACCGAGCTCTCCGACCACCTGCCCACCGTGCTCCGACTGATACCCCGCTGGCAGGACAAGGAGCTCGCCGAGGAGTTCGTGCAGCAGATCCTGCACCCCGCTCTGTTGCGCATGATCCAGGAGTTCCACCCGGAGCGGATCGAGCGGCGCAATGCCCTGTACGTCAAGCACCACAAGACGCTGATCGCGACCTCTGAGCTCCGGGCCACGATGTATCGCCGTGTCCTCTCGGCACTCCGCAAGGTGCTCAGCGAGGACTACGAGTTCGTCTTCGAGCCCCCGCCCGAGCAGAGCAGCGAGTTCCTGCGCTCGATCAAGCGGGAGCTGGAGATCGCCGACCGTGGCGCTGGCCACCGTCCCTCTTCTGCGAGGCAGTCATGAACGCTCTCAATACCTTCCTCTTTGTCGTGTTCCCCTACGCGGCCTTCGCTGTCTGTGTCATCGGCACGATCTACCGCTGGAAGCAGACGGGCTTCAAGGTCTCGTCCCTGTCTTCGCAGTTCCTGGAGGGCAACAAGCTCTTCTGGGGTGTGGTCCCCTTCCACTTCGGCCTGCTGGTCGTGCTGGGCGGACACCTCGTCGCCTTCCTGCTCCCCAACGTCATCCTGGGTTGGAACGCTGAGCCGTGGCGGCTGATCATCCTCGAGGTGACGGCCTTCGTGTTCGGGATCAGCATCCTGCTCGGCCTGGGGCAGCTCATCTTCAGGCGCCTCACCGACCCGCGGATCAAGGTCGTCACGTCCAACATGGACATCGCCGTCGAGCTCCTGCTCCTGGCGCAGGTCATCCTCGGCTGCGTGGTCGCCCTTGGCTTCCGCTGGGGCTCGTCCTGGTTCGCCGCGGACCTCACGCCCTATCTGCAGTCGCTCTTCGTGCTGCAGCCCGAGACCAGCGCCGTGTTCGAGCTCCCCTGGCTGATCAAGCTCCACATCTTCGGGGCCTTCCTCATCATGTTCATGGTGCCGTTCACACGGCTGGTCCACTTCGTCGTCGCCCCGCTCCACTACATCACCCGGCCCTACCAGCAGGTCATCTGGAACTGGAACAAGGACAAGATCCGGGATCCAGCCACCGCCTGGAGCGAGAAGCGTCCGAAGAACAACTGAGCTGAGTTGCGGCCTGATCCGCCGAGGAATGGACTTGTGACAGACCGAGGCCGCGCCATCAGCGTGCTCACGCTGAGCACGGTCGCCTTCACATTCTGCTTTGCAGTCTGGATGATGAACGGCGTCCTCATCACCTTCCTCGCCGAGAACGGTCTCTACGATTGGTCGAAGGCGGAGATGGGGTGGCTGATCGGCATTCCGGTCTTGACCGGCGCGGTCTTCCGTCTCCCGGCAGGGATGCTCACCGACCGCTTCGGGGGGCGCCCGGTCTTCGCGGTCACGATGGTGCTGGCGGCGCTGGCTGCCTTCCTCTACAGCTACGCCGATGGCTTCGCGGGCTTCGTGGCCGGGGGCCTCGGCTTCGGACTCGCGGGTTCGACCTTCGCGGTCGGCATCGCCTACTGCTCCGCGTGGTTTCCAAAGGGGGAGCAGGGCACGGCGCTAGGCATCTTCGGCGCCGGAAACGCCGGCGCTGCCATCACGGCAATGGGAGCGCCAGCGCTCCTCGAACACCTCACGGTGAACGACATCGAGGGTTGGCTGGTGATGCCGCGCATCTACGCGATGGGCCTCCTCCTCATGACGTTGATCTTCTGGTTCGGCACCTTCTCCAAGAAACCGGAGGAGACCAGTCCGCGCACCCTCCTGCAGCGCCTGGAGCCGTTGAGGAGGATCCGTGTGTGGCGCTTCGGGCTCTACTATTTCCTCGTCTTCGGCGGCTTCGTCGCCCTCGCCCAGTGGCTCATTCCCTACTACGTCAACGTCTACACGGTCTCGGTCGCCACGGCCGGCATGCTCTCGGCCATCTTCACCCTGCCGTCGGGGCTCGTTCGCGCCCTCGGGGGGTGGTGGTCGGACCGCATGGGCGCCCGCACGGTGATGTACTGGGTCCTGGGCGGGTGCTTCATCTCCAGCCTGCTGCTCATCGTGCCGCGGATGGACGTCCGCTCGCCCGGCGAGGGCATCATGGCGCTGCGCGGGGGCATCGTGACCGAGGTGACGGACGAGGTCATCGAGGTCGGTGGCGAGAGGTACGCCCTCCAGCCCATGCCCGAGGAGGGTCCCCGGAGAGAGGGAACGCTCATCTGGCCCACCAGCGAGTTCGGGCAGGAGGCCGTCGTCGAGCTCGACGAGCAGGTGGAGAAGAAGCAGCTGCTCGCCCAGGGCGTCACCCACATCTACTTCCAGGCGAACATCTGGGTGTTCACCGGCCTGGCCTTCGTCGTCGGGATCCTGATGGGCATCGGCAAGGCCGCCGTCTACAAGCACATCCCGGACTACTACCCCAAGGACGTCGGGACGGTCGGGGGCATCGTCGGGGTGCTCGGCGGTCTCGGAGGCTTCTTCTGTCCGATCCTCTTCGGCTACATGCTGGACGGCACGGGGATCTGGACCACTACCTGGATGTTCTTTGCCCTCATGGCCTTCATCTGCCTCGCGTGGATGCACTGGACCATCCGCAAGATGACCGTGAAGAGGGCTCCGGACATCGCCCACCGGATCGAGGATCCGGACCTTGACATTCCACTGAGCGTGACCTGTCCCATCCATGGGGTGCGAGTGCATGTGCGCGTGCTCCCCGACGGCGAGCTCGTCGCCTGCTCCCTGCTGGGGGGCGGCGATGAGTCCGTGGCTTGTGGTGGACAGTGTGTTCGCGCAGAAACAGAGGACGAGAAATGACCGACAAGACCAACCAGGAATGGCCCAACTACTGGGACCCGGAGGACGAGTCCTTCTGGGAGCGGACAGGCAAGAAGATCGCCAACCGCAACCTGTGGGTCTCCATCCCCAACCTGCTGTTGGGCTTCGCCATCTGGATCTACTGGGGCATGGTCGCCAAGTACATCCAGGAGCTGCACTTCGCGACTGACGGTGAGCTCTTCGACTTCACCTTCATGAACGACGGCCAGACCTTCGACGACGCTGGCTATCGCGCGCTCATGTTCACCCTGCCGGCCGTCGCCGGTCTGGCGGGCGCGACGCTGCGGATCCCCAACTCCTTCATGATCGCCATCTGTGGTGGCCGCAACGTCAAGTTCATGACGACGATGCTGCTCATCCTCCCGGCGCTGGGTGCGGGCATCGCGCTGCAGGATCCGAACACGCCCTTCTATGTGTTCATCATCCTGGCTTCGCTCTCGGGCGTGGGCGGCGGGGCCTTCGCCTCCTCGATGTCGAACATCAGCTTCTTCTTCCCGAAGAAGATGCAGGGTCTCGCGCTGGGCCTCAACGCCGGACTCGGGAACCTCGGCGTCAGCCTGATGCAGTTCCTGATCCCGTGGGTCATCACCTTGGGGGTCTTCGGGGCCGTCGGTGGCGATCCCTACGACTTCATCGAGGGCGAGGTTCCCGCCCAGATGTGGGTTCAGAACGCGGGTCTGGTGTGGGTGCCCATCCTGGTCACCATGGTGATCCTCTCGTTCGTCCTGATGAACAACCTGCCCTTTCACAAGACGGGCTCGACGCCGGTCGCCGTGGGCAAGTACCTCTGGCTGACCATCCTCGGCTTCGTCGGCGCCTACGCCGGCATCGCGCTGCTCATCGTGCCGTGGGGCGGCTTCCCGGTCCTGATCAAGACCTTCATCGTTGCGGTGGTTGCCGTCGTCGTGACGCTCGGCGGCATGCGCTTCCTGACGCCGGCTGCCATCCAGGAGCCCTTGAAGGCCCAGTTCGGCATCTTCAAGCTGAAGCACAACTGGATCATGACCTACCTCTACGTCATGACCTTCGGCTCCTTCATCGGCTACGCCAACGCCTTCCCGAAGCTCATCGACGACGTCTTCGGCATCATCCGGGTCGGCGAGCACGCCGGAGACCCCACGGGGCTGTCCGCCGCGGCCTACATCTTCATCGGCGCCGGCGTCGGCGCACTCATTCGCCCGGTCGGTGGCTGGCTGGGCGACAAGTTCGGTGGTGCCCGCGTGACCCACTGGAGCACCGTCGTCATGGTCTTTGCGACCATCGCCGCGGGGTACTTCGTCACCGCCGCGATGGAGTCAGAGGACCCCACCCAGTTCTTCTTCCCCTTCCTGATCACCTTCGTCGTGCTCTTCGGGATGACCGGAATCGGAAACGGGTCGACCTTCCGCATGATCGGCGTGCTCTTCGAGAAGGACACCCGCGGCCCGGTGCTCGGGTTCAGCTCGGCTATCGCGGCCTACGGCGCCTACTTGATCCCGAAGATCTTCGCGACGCAGATCCAGGCCGAGACCCCGCAGTACGCGCTCTACGGCTTCGCGGCCTACTACGCGACCTGCCTGGTCCTGAACTGGTGGTTCTACGCTCGCAAGGGCGCCGAGAGTCCCTGCTAGGCCAGGCTGCTCGTGGCCGCGCCGCTCAGGCGGGGATGGCGAACTCGGTCTGCCAGGGTTCGCCGTCCTCGGTCGCCCTCAGCGACACGACCATGTGGAGCTTGCCGTCCTCCGTCTCCTTCAGCTCGCGCCCGACCACCTCGCTCGCGCCATGAGCCCGATCGTCGACCTTGTCTCCGACCCTCGGCATGAAGGGGTAGTGGATGGTCATCAGCAGCTCCTTGTCGTCCTCGCCGACCAGCTTGAGGGCTTCTCCGAACAAGAGCTGCTCGAAGACCCCGGCGAGCTCCTCGTCGTCGACCTCCCGGTGGTCGCTGGGCTCGAGGTTCTCCAGCCACTTGACGTACTCGTCCTGGGCGTTCCGCTTGAGCTGGACCTGGATGTCCTTGGGGAAGGGGCTCGTCACCCGGGCGTTGTCGTTGAACCAGAAGTCGCAGGCGGCGTCGACCAGCTTGTAGGTCTCGGATCTCGACATGGGATGACCTCGCTGTTGCCCGCGCGCATAATCGGCCCTTCTCTCCGTCGCAATGCGGCCCCCCGAGCGCCCTGACTTGGTCGAACTCCCCCTTCATCCGCTGCTCGTCCACATCCCCGTGGGTCTCGCTGTCGCCGTGGCGATCCTGGCCCCGGCCGTCTGGCTCACCTGGGCGCGAGGTGCGCTGCCCCGGCGTGCGTGGTGGCTCGTGCCGCTCGTTCAGGGGTTCCTGCTCGTCAGCGTCGTCGCTGCGGTCCGCACCGGTGAGCTCGCCGAGCAGGAGGCCCGCCGGGTGCTGCCTGGCGAGCAGGTGGACCGTCACGAGACCCTGGGCACCCGCTTCATCGTCCTCGTGGTGGTCACGCTGCTGTTGGCCCTCGCTGCTTCCCTGGTCGCCGATGAGAGGCGGGCGCGCCAACTCGCCCTCGCGGCGATCATCTCGAGCCTCGTGCAGCTCGCCGCCTGTGCCGTCGTCAGCCATGCAGGTGGGGCGCTCGTCTGGGGCCCGGACGGGCTCATCGAGCAGCGCGGTCCTTCAGCGGATCCCTGAGAGGCCCTCTGGCTCCAGGACCTGCTCGAGCAGGGCCATGCACTCCGGGCCCGCGCCCTTGAAGACCTCGCGCCCGGCGCCCATGTAGGCCCGCGCGAGGTCGTCGATGGCCCGGTCGCGCTCGCTCAGGGCGAGGTGGACCTGGCCCTTGAGGCGATGGGCCCACGGGTTCCCGAAGACGCCGGGGCTCCACATGGCGTCGCTGAGGACCTGCCTGGCGGTCGTCCAACTGCCCTGGATCACGTGGACATGGCCCAGGGCGACCAGGGCCCAGCCGACGGCGTTCCAGCGTCCGAGTGGCTTCGGCACGAGCTCCAGGACCCCGAGGAAGGCGCCGTGAGCCTCTTTGGGCTTCTCCTCTCGCATGAAGTCCGTGCCGGTCTCGCAGCACTGGTGCACCAGCGCGAAGACCGACGGGTCGAGCTTCTCCACCTCTCCGAAGTCGTCGCGTCGCCAGACCCCCTTGTCGTCCTGCACGCCGGAGCGCTCGTCGAGGACGGTCCAGGTCAAGCCATCGATCTGGAAGGGTGGCGGGGTCATGAGCACCTCGGATCCACGCGGTTGGGCCCACGCAGGAGCGGGCGGCTATCACGGCGGGCGTGCTGCGGTGGGCGTCGGGTTTCCGTCGAGCGATAATGCGCGGCCCATGCCCTCCGCTGATCTCTACCCGCTGTCTCTGAGCGCCTTGGTGCGCCGCCTCGATCTGGAGATCGGAGCGGGGGGGGCGCTCTTCGGGCTGAAGCGCCGCGACTGGTGGGTCCCCCGACCGGGCCTCGATGTGTCCATGCGCCACATGGGCAAGCGCATCGCGACGCCCTCCGGGCCTGCCTCCGGGCCGCACACGCAGCTCGCCCAGAACCTCCTGATGTCGTGGCTGACCGGCGGTCGATTCATGGAGCTCAAGACCGTCCAGGTGAACGACGAGCTCGTGATCCCGCGGCCCTGCATCCACGCACCTCACCTCGGCTTCAACGTGGAGTGGAGCCAGGAGCTGCGCACCTGGCAGTCCTCGCTGGAGTACGTGAAGGGGTGGATGCTCGTCCACATGGTGGCCTCCGAGCACGGGCCGGGTCTCTGGTCGGAGGTCGGGGCCAGCTGGGACCTCAGCCTGGGCTACGACCTCGCTGGCATTCGCGCGGACAAGGTCCTCGCGTTCGTCGAACAGCTCCGCGACGCCTCCGAGCTCATCGAGCTGTTGCGCGAGAGCCTCCCCGGTGAGCTCCAGCGCTGGGCCGACGTGCCGGTGCCTGCCGCGGTCTGCGACAGCGTCACCCTGTCGACCTTCCACGGCTGTCCCGCCGGAGAGATCGAGGCCATCGCCGCCCAGACCCTGGACTGGGGGCTGCACACGGTGATCAAGCTGAACCCGACGCTGCTCGGCTACGAGCGAGCCCGCGGCTTGATGGACAGGATGGGCTACGACGACATCCAGCTCGACGCGGGGGCCTTCGCCAAGGACCTCCAGTGGTCCCAGCTCCTGCCCATGGTCGAGCACCTGCGCTCCAAGGCGTCGGGCCAGGGGCTGGGCTTTGGCGTGAAGTTCAGCAACACGCTGGTCTGCCGCAGCGCGGAGCCTCCCTTCGACCAGGAGGAGATGTACCTCTCCGGTCCGCCGCTGTACGTGCTGGCCATGAGCCTCGCCAGCGAGCTGCGGGCAGAGGTCGGTCCGGAGCTGCCGATCACCTTCAGCGCCGGGATCGACAAGGGCAACTTCGCCCAGGCGGTCGCTGGTGGACTGGGACCCGTCACGGCTTGCACCGACCTCCTCAAGGGCAAGGGCTACGCGCGCCAGACGGCCTGGCTGAGGGCGCTCGAGGACGAGATGAGCGAGCCCGAACTGGCCGACCTCGCCAGCTTCCGAGCGCACGAGCGGGCCGTGCAGGGCCGTGACCCCTTGCAGGCAGCGGTCGATGGCCTCGCCGAGGAGTCCCGCTACCACCGCTCGGCCAACGCCGTGGCGCCACGCAAGATCGGCAGCCGGCTCGTGCTCCTGGACTGCCTGACGTGCGACAAGTGCGTGCCCGTCTGCCCGAACGGAGCCAACTTCGCGGTCGAACTCGAGCGTGGCGAGCACCAGCCGGGACGCCTGAGCTGGAGCGGCTCCGACTTCAGCCTCGGCGAGGGCCTGCCGCTGCTCGTGGACAAGCGCCACCAGATCGGCAACCTCGCGGACGCCTGCAACCTCTGCGGTCAGTGCGACGTGTGGTGTCCAGAGGACGGCGGACCCCACCTGGTCAAGCCCACCCTCTTCGTCAGCGCCCGAGCCTTCTGGGACAACCCGGAGCGGGACGGCTTCCTGCTGGAGTCCTGTGGCGCGCTGCGCTGGCGGCGCGGTGGGGACATGCTCCGCTGGAAGCCCACGTCCGAGGGGAGGGCGGTGCTCGCCACCCCGGAGGGCCAGGTGCTGCTGCAGGGAGACAGCCCGATCTCGACCGAGGGTCGAGGGGACCTGGACCTGCGTGACGCGACGACCATGCGGCTGTTTGCGTCCGCCTTCCGCCGAGACGCCGCCACCTTGTTCCTGCCAGTCCCTGCCCCTGTAGTGGAGCCCGAATGAGCCTGCCTGTCCTCCCCACCCTCGGGGAGCTGCTGGACCCCAGCACCCAGCCTCGGTACATCCGCGAGGCCGCGGACGCCAGCGGGGATCCCCTGGACCCCATCCACCTCTTCGACATGACCTGGCAGCATCGAGGAGAGGTGCATCACCGGGTGATCCCGCGCGAGCTCAGCAAGACCGAGGCCACCATCGTGATGATGAGCGGCCGGCACTTCCCCACAGGGAGCCACAAGGTCGGTCCGGCCTATTCCTGTCTTCGCGAGAAGCTGCTCGCCGGGGAGATCCGCCAGGACGGGAGCACGCTGGTGTTCCCCAGCACCGGCAACTACGGCATCGGCGGCGCCTGGGTCGGGCCGCGGGTGGGCTTCTCCTCCTTGGTGGTCCTTCCAGAGGAGATGAGCGCCGAGCGCTTCGAGAAGATTCGGGACTATGGGGCCGAGATCGTCGCCACTGTGGGCAGCGAGTCCAACGTCAAGGAGATCTACGACAAGGTCGCAGAGCTCCGGCGTGACCCGAACAACCGCATCCTGAACCAGTTCAGCGACTTCGGGAACTACCGCTTCCACCGTCACGTCACCGGCGGCAGCGCCGTCTCTCTGGGAGAACAGCTGCTGGCTCGGGGCGAGGGGAGGAACATCGCCGCCTTCGTCAGCGCCATGGGGAGCGCCGGGACCCTGGCAGCCGCCGACCAGCTCAAGGCCCGCTTCGGCGGCTGCCTCGCCGTCGGCGTCGAGCCGGTCCAGTGCCCGACGCTGTACAACGTCGGTTTCGGGGCTCACGCCATCGAGGGCATCGGCGACAAGCACGTCACCTGGATCCACAACGTCCGGAACACCGACCTGCTCGTCTGCGTCGACGATCGGGACTGTCTCTTCGGCCTGCAGTTGTTGCAGGAGGGCCATGACACCCTCGCCTCGGAGCTGGGGCTGGACCGGTCGTGGCTGGCCTCGATCGACGGTGTCTTCGGTGTCAGCGGAGTCTGCAACCTCCTGGCCTCGATCCGGACCTGCCACCACTACGGTCTGGGCCGAGGGGACATCGTGATCTCCGTGGCCACCGACGGCTTCGACCGCTACCCCTCTGTCCTGCGGCGCCTGGACCGCGAGCACGGCGAGATGACCAGCGAGCGGGCCCGCAACCGCACCAGCATCTTCCACGACCCGGCTCGGGGAAGAGTGCTGGAGGGCACGATGGCCGTGCGCCGACGCTGGCACAACCAGAAGTACTTCACCTGGGTCGAGCAGCAGGGCATGACCGTGGACGCCCTCGAGCGGCTCTGGGACCTCGAGTCCTGGGAAGAGGAGTACGAGCGCGTCCCCGAGCTGGACCGTGCCACCCTGGAGCTGAGGGGTGCCTGAGTGATCCTGCGCGGCGGGCTGCTCCTCCACCTAGATCCCCCCAGGGTGGAAGAGGCCGACATCCAGATCCGAGACGGCGAGATCGTCTCGGTCGGGCGGGACCTCGCCGGCGACGAGGTGCGGGACCTGGGCGGGCGCTGGGTGATGCCGGGCCTGGTCTGCGGACACACCCACCTCTACTCGGCGCTGGCCTGCGGGATGCCGGTCCTGCCAGGGGTGCCTCGGGACTTCGCGGACATGCTGACCAAGGTCTGGTGGCACCTCGACCAGGCCCTGGACGCGGAGAGCGTCGAGGTCTCCGGGCTCGTCGGCGGGCTGGCCGCGCTGCGGGCCGGAGTCACCACCGTGGTGGACCACCACGCCTCGCCGAGCGCCATCGAGGGCAGCCTCGAGCTGTTGGACGGGGGCCTCGAGCAGCTGGGCCTGCGCCGCGTGCTCTGCTACGAGGTCACCGATCGCGGAGGTCCGGAACGAGCCGCGGCCGGGCTCCGCGCGCACGAGGGGCTGCTCGGCGAGCAGAGCGCCTTCCGCGCCGTGATGGTCGGAGCCCACGCCAACTTCACGCTGAGCGACTCGACGCTGGCGCGGTGCGGAGCCTTGGCTCGCGAGGGCGGCGTCGGGCTGCACATCCACCTCGCAGAGGCCCTCGACGACGAGCGCCAGGTTGGCGAAGACCTCGTCGCCCGCATGCAGCGTCTCGATGCGCTGCCAGAGGGAAGCCTGCTGGCCCACGGGGTCCACCTCTCACCCGACCAGCTGCGGCGCTTGGACGACGCCGGGTGCTGGCTTGCTCACCAACCGCGCTCCAACATGAACAACGCGGTCGGTCACGCGCCCATCGAGCACTTCCCAGAGCGCACCGTCCTGGGCACCGACGGCATCGGCGCCGACATGTTCGCCGAGCTCCAGGCTGGCTTCTTCCGCGCCAACGAGGCCGGCTCGGGCTGGGCCCCCTCGCGCTGGCTGGAGGCGCTGGCCGCCGGTGGGCGCTTCGCCAGCTCGAAGCTGGGCGTGACCCTGGGCCGCATCGAGGTGGGAGCCCAGGCAGATCTCCTCCTGCTGGACCCGGCGCCGGGGCCACCGCTGAGTGATGACAACCTGGCGTCATCGTTCGTGTTTCGGCTCTCTGCCGCCCAGGTGGGCGAGGTGCTCGTCGCCGGACGGACGGTGCTGCGGGATGGCGAGGCCGCCGGGCTGGGGGCAGACGTGCTCGACCGCCGGGCTCGCGGCGTGGCCGAGCGCTTGTGGGGACGGATGCGATGAACCTCTCCGTGGTCGCCCTGGGCGGGAACTCGCTGATCGACCCGACCTTGCCGCCGACGGTGAAGAACCAGTTCGCCGTCACCCGGCGAGCGATGAGGCCCGTCGCTCGACTCATCGCCGACGGCGAGGCCCTCGTCATCACCCACGGCAATGGTCCCCAGGTCGGCTTCATGGCGCTGCGCTCGGAGATGAGCCGGGGGAAGATCCACGAGGTCCCGCTCGACTCGCTGGTGGCCAACACTCAGGGCAGCCTCGGCTACATGCTCCAGCGGGCGCTGCGTGAGGAGCTCGAGTCCCGCTGCGTCGATCGCCCCATCGTGAGCGTGGTCACAGAGGTCATCGTCGATCCCACGGACCATGCCTTCGCCGAGCCCACCAAGCCAATCGGCCAGTTCCACAGTCCGGAAGAGGCCGCGGAGCTGGAGCGCGAGCGGGGCTGGACGATGATCGACGACAGCCACAGGGGCTGGAGGCGGGTCGTGCCATCACCGGCGCCGGTTCGCATCCTCCAGATCGACGTCATCCGGCGGCTGGCCCGGGCTGGCACGGTCGTGATCTGCTGCGGTGGGGGCGGCATCCCCGTGGTCCGCAAGCCCGAAGGCCACACAGAGGGCATCGAGGGCGTGATCGACAAGGACCGGGTCAGCGCCCTGCTCGCCGTGCGCCTGGGAGCAGAGCGCCTCTTCATCACGACGGGCGAGGACGGTGTCTACGCCGACTTCTTGAGCCCCCAGCGACGCTTCCTTCCCGAGCTGGAGCTGAGTGAGCTAAAAGAGCTGGCCGCCCAGGGTCAGTTCCCTCCAGGCAGCATGGGCCCGAAGGTCCGAGCCTGCGATCGCTTCCTGACTCACGGTGGCCATCGGGCTGTGATCTGTCGGCCCGAGTTGCTGGTCGAAGCCTTCCGGGGCCAGGCAGGAACAAGCATCACGCGAGGACCCTGATGATCATCCCTGGACTCGAGCGCCTCCGCGGCGCCTCGGCTCTGCTCACCACCGATCTCGACGAGGTGCAGCTCGAAGCCCTGCTACAGCTGGCCGAGCACCTCGCGGCGCGCGACTTCGCGGGACGACGCACCCCGCTGTTCCCCGACGAGCTGGCCTACGCCGTCTTCTTCGACAACTCGACCCGCACCAAGTCCGCCTGGGCTGGCGCCGCCTCGCGCCTCGGCATGCGCCCGGTCATCGTGGACGGCAGCTCCACCCAGGTCGCCCACGGCGAGACCGCCTCGGAGACCGGGGCCATGCTGGGCATGAACTCGCACGCCCTGGGCATCCGACACGATCTCATCCTTGGCGAAGGCAACACCTTCATGAGGGAGATCAAGCGCGGCATCGACGACTACCTCGAGGCGACCGGCGACCCTCGCAGCGTCCCGGTGGTCAACCTCCAGTGCGACATCGACCACCCCACCCAGTCCCTGGCTGACGCGCTGTGGCTGCGCGAGCACTTCCCCGACGGCGTGGCCGGAAAGACCATCGCCGTGTCCTGGGCCTACTCCCCCAGCTACGCCAAGCCCCTGTCCGTGCCCCAGGGCCTGGCGATGCTCCTCCCGCGGCTCGGGGCCCACGTGCGCCTGGCTCATCCACCGGGCTTCCAGCTCCTCGACAGCGCGATGGAGGCAGCGGTGGCCGGGGCCGAGGCCGGAGGCGGCAGCTTCGAGCGCATGGGCGACATGGACGCGGCCTTCGCAGGGGCAGACGTCGTCTACCCCAAGAGCTGGGGGCCATACGACCTGATGATGGAGCGCGTCGTCGCGAACAAGGCCGGTGACTCCACAGAGATGTCGGCCATCGAGCGGCGCTGCCTGGAGCGCAACGCCCAGCACACCGACTGGATCTGCGACGAGCGACGCATGGCAACCACCGCCGGCGGAGACGCCCTCTACATGCACTGCCTCCCCGCCGACATCGGCGACGAGGTCACGCCGGGCGTCATGGCGCGTCACCGGGTCAACGTGGCCCGAGAGGCCAGCAAGAAGGTCTACGTCATCATGGCGCTGCTCGCCGCGGCGAAGGCGCCCGACCTCGGGACCCGACTGGCCGGGCTGGACTGAAGGACAACAGGGAAGACATGAACGATCTCGATGTGATGGTCGCCAGACTGGCGGCCGAGAACCTGCCCCTGGCCCGCGAGCTGCTGGCGGAGGTCATCCGCATCCCCGCAGACCACGTCGCGGCGGATCCCTCCTGCGGTCTCTCCAACCACGAGGGACCGCGGCTGGAGTACCTGAGGCGCCGGATCGTCGAGATCGGCGCGGTCCGCCATCCTGGCGACGTGGGCTTCGACGCCTTCGGCAACCTCGTCTGGACGCTGCAGGATCCGGACGACGGTATCGCTCCGGCGGACAAGAAGGTGATCTACCTCGACGGTCACAGCGACACCGTCAAGGCCCTGAGATCGCAATGGATCGACAAGATCGGAGGGGGCATCGACGCCTACGACGGCCTGGGCGAAGGTCCCATCGACAGGGAGTTCCTCGCTCGCGAGTTGGGCTGGCTGCCTGCCGATGACGAGTGGGAGCACCTGCTCTTCGGTCGCGGCTCCGCGGATCAGCTCGGCGGAGTCATCGCCCAGGTGGTGGCGAGCCGGATCATGCTGGAGTTGGCCCCACATGGAGCGCTGCGGGGGGTCATCGTGCGCTCCTACGCGACCGTCGCGGAAGAGGACAACGACGGCGGCGGCCCCATGTACCTCGTGCGGGAGGTGCTGCCGGGCGCCCCCTCGGAGCTGATCCCGGACGTGGTCATCCTCACCGAAGGCACCGGGGACTCCGAAAAGGGCGCCCTGGGCATCTACCGCGGGCAGCGTGGTCGCATGCAGATCGAGGTCGTCGTGACCGGACGCTCCTGCCACGGCTCGATGCCCTGGGAGGGGCTCAACCCGCTGGAGTTCGGCGCCGCCATCCTGGTCGAGGCCACGCGCCAGCACGAAGCTGGCGAGGGCTTTCTCGACCACGGCTTCCTGGGCAAGGGGACCCGCACTGCTTCCTGGGCGACCCTGGAGAGCCCGAGCGACTGCGCCGTCCCGGACTCCTTCACCTTCCGCTTCGACCGCCGGCTCACCGTCAACGAGACACCGGAGGGCGCGCTGGAAGCAGTCGCCGGTCTGCCAGCGGTGGCTCGTGCCCGCGAAGCCGGGCTGCAGGTGGATGTGCGCGTGCCCACCTATGACGAGGACACCTGGCGGGGCTACACCCCCGGGAACCCGCAGATCTACATGGGCTGGGAGACCCCCGCCGAGCACCAGGCGGTGCGGGCCGCCGCCGAGACCTACCGCAGGGTCGTGAGTCCCCATGTCCCAGAGGGAAACCAGGGCGGGCTGCTTCGCCAGGAGCCCCGAGTCGACCGCTGGATCTTCTCTACCGACGGGGTCGGCTTCCCCGTACCCAAGGGCTCGTCCGTCCAGGTGACACCTGCAAAGGACTGGGTCGACGCCGGGGCCTTCGAGCACCCGGCGATGTTCGGCTGCGGTCCGGGGATCGAGCAGAACACGCACAAGATCGGCGAGGCCGTGGACACTCGCGAGCTCCAGCACGCCATCGCCATCCTCGCGCGCTTCCCGAGCGTCTTCGCCGGGAGGTGACTCAGGGGTGGTCGTCTTCGCGGAGCCGTCGGGGGAGGATCGCCCGGGCGGCTGCGGAGCCCTTCATCGGCAGGCGCACGCGGAAGATCCCGTCGAAGGCATGCAGCGCCCCTGCGACGGCACCGGCGGTGGGCACGAGCCCGATCTCGCCGACGCCCTTGACGCCCCTGGTGGTGTGAGGGTCGGGCACCTCGAGCAGCAGGACCTCGATCTCGGGTGTGTGCCTGGCTCGCAGGATGCGCAGGTCGACCAGGCGAGTGGAGTCCAGGTGGCCGCCGGTGGCCGGGAGGTCCTCTGTGAGCGCGTGGCCCAGCCCCATGTGGACGCCGCCGACGACCTGGCCGTGGCAGGCGACCTGGTTCATCACCCGACCCACGTCGTGGGCCGCGATCACCTTCTCCAGGTGGCCCTGTGCATCAAGCAGCACGACCTGGGTGGCGTAGCCGAAGGTGACGTGGGTGACCGGGTTGGGCTCGTCGCCACCGGGCTTGACGGTGAAGTCGCAGCTGAACTCCCCCAGGAACTCGTGGCCGGGGACCAGGCCGCCCTCGCCGAGTTCGGCCCGCGCCGCGTCGCAGGCTCGCAGGCAAGCCTCCGTGCAGAGCATCGTCGCGCGTGAAGCGGTCGTCATGCCGCACTCGACGGCGTACTCGGTGGAGGTGACGACCGTGACCGCCTCTGGGGGGACTCCGAGCTCCCGGCAGACGATGCCGCGGAGGACCGTGAACAGGCCCTGCCCCATCTCGGTGAAGCCGGTGAAGACCTCGATGCGGTCGGCCGCCACTGCGCGGATCAGCACGCGTCCGGTGTCCGCCATGCCGTTGCCGATGCCCGTGTTCTTGATGCCGCAGGCGATGCCCGCGCGCGGGTGGTCCTTGTAGACCTCGCGCACGGCCTCGAGGGTCTGGCGGATGCCGACGCCGCTGTCCATCAGCTGGCCCGTCGCGAAGGGGTCTCCCTCTGCAAGCAGGTTGCGCTCGCGGATGTCGTAGCCATCGACCCCGACGCGCTCTGCCAGCCGATCCATGAGCCCCTCTATGGCGAAGCTGGCCTGGTTCGCGCCGAAGCCCCGGAAGGCTCCGCAGGTGGGGTTGTTCGTGTAGACGGTGAGGGCTCGGACGTCGACCGCCGGGACCTTGTAGGGGCCGCAGCTGTGGCCGGCGGCCCGCTCCATGACCTTGTCGCCGACGGAGAGGTAGCCGCCCGTGTCCCCCACGATGCGAGCGCGGACCGCGGTCAGGTGGCCCTCTGCGTCGGCGCCGAGGGTGTACTCCAGCTTCATCGGGTGGCGCTTGGGGTGGAGCCGCATCGACTCGTCGCGGGAGAGGGTGACCTTGACCGCAGCGCCGGTCTTCCAGGCCAACAGCGCCGCGTGGTGCTGGACGGTCAGGTCCTCCTTGCCTCCGAAGCCTCCGCCGTTCGGGATCAGCGTGACGACCACGCGCTCGGGCTCCCAGCCCAGGACCGCGGCGATCTGCTTGCGGTCCTCGTGCACCCCCTGGCCCTGGGTGAAGACCTCGAGGCCGGCCTGGGTCGGTACGGCGAGGCTGGCTTCTGGCTCCAGGAAGGCGTGCTCGACCCGCTGGGTCCAGAAGGTCTCCTCGAGCACGTGGGCCGAGCTCGCCAGCGCTGCGTCGACATCGCCGCGGGCGACGACGCAGGTGTCGACGTGGTTGGGGCTGTCCTCGTGGACGCGCGGTGCCCCTGGCTTCAGCGCATCTTCCGGGTCGGTGAGGGGCGCCAGCAGCTCGTACTCGACCTGGATCCTCGCCGCCGCCTCTCGGGCCGCGCCTCGGCTGTCGGCGGCGATCGAGGCCAGGCAGCTGCCGACGCAGTGGGTGAGCTCGCCCAGGCCGATGTAGACCGGCCAGTCCGCTCGGATCAGGCCGATCGTGGTGCTCGCGGGGAGGTCCTCGTGGGTCAGGATCGCGCGGACACCCGGGACGGCCATGGCCCCTGAGAGGTCGATGCCGAGGACCCGGGCCCTGGGGTGGTCGGTCAGGCGGAGGGCTCCATGCAGCATGCCCTCCACGACCATGTCGTTGACATAGGCCCGAGCGCCCATCGTCAGCTCCCGCCCCTGGTAGCGATCATCGGGGGTCTCTGGCGTGCTCGCCGGCTCCTGGTTCCAGCGCCGGCCGGCGGTCTGGATCGCGTCGACGATCGCCTGGTAGCCGGTGCAGCGGCAGAGGTGCTGACCCAGGGCTGCCTTCACGCGCTTGGCGGAGGGCTCCGGGTCTTTGTCCAACAGCGCCACCGCAGACAAGGCGATGCCCGGCGTGCAGAAGCCGCACTGAAGCCCGCCGGTCTCCGTGAAGGCCTGGGACAGGATGCGCCTCTTGGCGGGGTCGACGCCTTCGAGGGTGGTCACGGTCTTGCCGTCCAGCTTGGTCACGTCGCGCAGGCAGGTCATCGCCGGCTTGCCGTCGATCAACACCGTGCAGCAGCCGCATGCGCCCTGGGGACTGCAGCCGTCCTTTGGGGACCTGATGCCCAGGCCATCGCGCAGGGCCTCCAGCGCCGAGGTCGGCCCCTCTGGATCCAGGGTGACGGGCTCGCCGTTGAGCGTGAAGGTGACGGACACCAGGACCTCCAGGGGCGGCAGAGTAGCCCGTCGGGCGATGATGCCCCCATGCCGCTGTCCCTTCCGGAAAACGTCCTCGGCCTGAGCTGCGTGCTCTGCGGTCAGGACACCGACGATCCCTGGCAGTGGGGCTGCCCCGTGTGTGGCCCGCGTGGGCGCATGGATGTCCGCTACGTTCCCGGGGCCGGAGAGCGGATGGCTGCGTCCCTGGCCGCTCGCCCCCGCGACATGTGGCGGTACCGGGAGCTGCTTCCGCTGGCGCCAGGCTCGGTGATCCCACCTCTGTCGGTCGGATGGTCGCCCCTGACCCACAGCCCCCGCCTGGCTGCCTGGCTGGGTGTCCGCGCCGCCGTGGTCAAGGACGATGGTCGAAACCCCAGCGCCAGCTCGAAGGACAGGGCCAGCGCCCTGGGCGTCGCGCTGGCAATGGCCGCTGGGAGTGAGCGCATCACCTGCGCCTCGACGGGCAACGCCGCGAGCTCGACCGCCTGCATGGCCGCCGCCGTGGGGCTCCCCGCGACCATCTTCGTGCCGCGCCGCGCCCCCGCGCCGAAGGTCGCCCAGCTCCGGATCTTCGGGGCCCAGGTGCTCCGAGTCGCCGCGGACTACGACCGCACGTGGGAGCTCTGCGCCGAGGTCGCCGCCCAGAAGCCCTGGTTCAACCGCAACTGCGCCGTCAACCCCTACCTCGTGGAGGGCAAGAAGACCGCGGGCCTCGAGCTGGCCGAGCAGCTCGGGTCGGAGATGCCCGCGTGGGTGGCGATCAGCGTCGGGGACGGCTGCAGCGTGTCGGGGCTCGTCAAGGGCCTGGAGGAGGGGCATCGGGCCGGCCTCTGTCCGCGCATGCCCAGGGTGCTGGCCGTCCAGGCAGCTGGCGCCGCCCCCCTCGTCCACGCCTTCGAGCAGGACCGCGCCTTTGTCCCCGAGCCTGCAGAGACCATCGCCGACAGCATCTGCGTCGGGACGCCGCGCAACCCGGACCGCGCCCTGAAGGCTGTGGCGCGCTGCGGTGGCCACTGGGTCGCCGTCCCCGACGAGGCGATCCTGGAGGCGCTGGTCGAGGTCCCCCGACGCTCTGGTGTCTTCGGCGAGCCAGCCGGTGTCACGGCTGCGGCAGGGGTCCGGGAGGCGGTGCGGCGCGGCGTGATCGACCCCGACGAGGACGTCGCCCTTTTGGTCACGGGCAACGGCCTCAAGGACACGGCGACGGCCATCTCAGCGGTGTCCGGACCGCTGGAGGTCGAGCCGACCCTGGCTGCCGTGCTGGAGGCCCTGGGCGGCTGAGGTCGGGTCGTCTATGCTCGGCCTCCAAGTTGGAGCGACCATGGAAATCCGCCTGCACGGACGAGGGGGGCAGGGCGGTGTCACGTGCGCGAAGATCCTGGCGACCGCCTACGCTCGCATGGGCTGGGCAGTCCAGGCCTTCGGGGACTACGCAGGCGAGCGCTCGGGAGCACCCGTCCGGGCCTATGCCCGAGTCTCCTCACCCGAGGGCGGGATCGCCCGTCCGATCACCAACCGGAACAAGGTCTACGAGCCGGATCACCTCCTGGTTCTCGACCCCACCCTGCTGTCGCCAGCCGTCGTCAGCGGTCTCCGTCACGGCGGAACGCTGCTCGTCAACACGACCGAAGCGCCGGAGTCGCTGGCCGGGCGCTTCGCTGGCTTCCGGGTGGCCACGATCGACGCGACGGCGATCGCGCGGAAGCACGGCATCGGCACCCGTGCGGTCGTCATCGTCAACACGACCATCGCTGGCGCCTTCGCCCGGGCGGTGGAGCTGCCGCTCGAGACGCTCGAGGCTGCCTATGGGGAGCTCGGGCTGTCCCGCGACGCCATGGCGGCACGCGAGGCCTGGGAGGCGGTTCGCCTGCTGGACGCAGAGGACGCCTCGGCCGAGGAGCCTGCGGTCGAGGGCGGGTCCGACTCCCCCTGGGGAACGACGCTCGCTGGCGCGGTTCCACCGCTGACCGAGCACCTGGAGGGCCCTGCCCCGACGCTGAAGACCGGGACGTGGCGGAGCTGCACGCCGATCTTCTCCGAACGCGCTGCCCCCTGCAGCACCGCCTGCCCGGCTGGAAACGACGTGGTCGGCTTCGCCCAGGCCCTGGCTCGGGAGGGGGCACAAGCGGCGGCGGAGGTGCTCTCCCGAACCACCCCCTTTGCTGCCGTCTGCGGTCGCGTCTGTCCAGGCTTCTGCGTTGCTGGCTGCAACCGGGGTGAGCACGACGGACCCGTCGACACCCGCGGGCTGGAGCGCTGGATCGCCGAGCAGGCGCCGGTGGCGCGGCGCGGCGCTGGGGGCACCGGGGACGCTCGGAGGGTGGCCATCGTCGGAGGTGGGCCCGCGGGCCTCGCGGCGGCCTACCACCTCGTTCGCGCCGGTCACCGGGTCGTGATCTTCGAGCGAGAACCTGACCTGGGGGGCCTGTTGCGCACCGGGATTCCCTCCTACCGCCTCCCGCGAGACGTGCTCGACCGGGAGATCGAGGGCATCCTCGGCCTGGGGGTGGTCGCACGCTGCGGCACCACGACCGGTCGGGAAGACGTGCAGGAGCTGGCGGACTCGTACGACGCGGTCATCCTCGCCACCGGTCTTCAGGGGCTCCGGCGCCTCGAGATCGAAGGGGCTGACCTGCCCGGTGTGTCTCAGGGCATCGAGTTCCTCCACCGCTGCAACTCGGGCGAGCTCGATCGAATCGCTGGCCATGTAGTGGTGCTGGGAGGCGGGAACACCGCCATCGACTGTGCCAGGAGCGCGCTGCGGGCGGGGGCCGAGCGGGTGACGGTCGCATACCGGCGCACCCGAGCCGAGATGCCGGCGATCTCGGAGGAGGTCGACGAGGCGATGGAGGAGGGCGTGCAGTTCCTCTTCCAGCGCTCACCGCTTGGCTGTCATGGTCCGGATCGGGTCGGCGGCATCGAGCTGGCCGAGGTCGACATGGGTCCTCCGGACGAGGGCGGACGGCGCCGCCCCGTTGTGACCGACCGTCGCGACTGGCTCGACTGTGACGCGGTGCTGCTCGCCCTGGGCCAGTGGGCCGACACCTCGCTCCTGCCAGAGGGCTGGGAGCTCCGAGACGGCCGCGCCTGGTCTGGTGACGATGCCCTGCGGGTCTTCGCCGCTGGCGATCTGTCGACTCGCGCTGGCACGGTGGCCCACGCCATCGGGGACGGGCGGGCCGTGGCTGCGATGGTGCTCGAGGCCCTCGACGGGGACGCCTCGTCCCTGAGGCCGGATGACAGGCTCTCTGTGCCCGCCGCCGAGCTGCGCTTCGAGCACTTCGGTGTTCGGCCCCCCGCCGCGCCACGCCACCTGCCCCCAGCCGAGCGGGCCAGGACCTTCGACGAGGTCAGCCTGGGCCTCGCCGGGGCCGACGAGGCGCGCCGCTGCATGTCCTGCGGCGACTGCACTCGCTGCGACACCTGCCTCGTGTTCTGTCCCGACGGCTGCGTCCTTCGTGGCGATGGCGAGGTGCCCTACGTCTTCGACTACGACACCTGCAAGGGCTGCGGGATCTGCGCTACAGAGTGTCCCCGAGGCTGCATCGAGATGGTGATGACATGAGCGCCGAGCTGGTCACTGCGAACCACGCCGCGGCTATGGCCGCGACCCTGGCTGGCCGGGCGAACCGCTCGGCCCGCGGCTTCGGAGGCGGCGTGTACCCGATCACGCCCCAGACCGAGTGCATCGAGCTGCTCTGCAAGCAGGAATTCGAGAAGGGCCACATCGTGCGCGTCGAGAGCGAGCACAGCGCGATGGCCGTGTGCATGGGCTTCAGCCTGGCCGGCGCCCGGACTTTCACGGCGTCCTCGAGCAACGGCCTCGCCTACATGGTCGAGAACGTCTACGCCGCCGCCTTCTCGCGCCTTCCCATCGTGATGATGGCCGTGAACCGGACCCTCGGCCCGCCCTGGAACATCTGGGTGGACCACGGCGACACCCTGGCGCTGCGTGACGCTGGCTGGATCACCTTCTACTGCGAGGACAACCAGGAGGTCTTCGACACGACGCTGTTGGCCTTCCGGTTGGCCGAGGACCCCCGCGTGCTGCTCCCGGTGCTGGTGTGCCAGGACGCCTTCGTGCTCTCCCACACCATGGCGATGACGGACATCCCTTCTCAAGACGCCGTCGACGCCTTCCTGCCCACCCTCGACCTGCCCCACCGCCTCACGGCCCGCCCGCGGACCGTCGGTGGCCTGGACTTCCCCCACGAGACGGAGGTTCACCGCAAGCAGCTCATCGCTGCCATGGACCGCGTGCCAGAGGTCTACGCAGAGGTACAAGACGCCTTCGAGGAGGCCTTCGGGCGGCGGCCAGCCGGTGCCGTCGAGGGCTACCGCATGGAGGACGCCCGGGTCGTGATGGTCAGCATGGGAACGACCGCCTCCACCGCCCGGGCCGCCGTCGACAGCGCGCGGGCGGCCGGCGTGAAGGCCGGGTCTCTGCGGGTCCGCCTGCACCGCCCCTTCCCCCTCGACGAGCTCCGCGCGGCCCTCGCCGGCGCAGAGCGGATCGCGGTGGTCGACCGGAACCTGTCGCCGGGCCTCGGCGGCGTGCTCTGGAGCGAGCTGCGGGGCTGGGCTGACAGCGGCGCCGTGGTGCAGGGCTACATCGTCGGGCTCGGTGGCGGCGACATCCGACCGGGCCACCTCACCGACATCATCGAGGACGTGGCGGCTCGAGACGCCGAGGGACCCCCTGTGCTCGTGGAGGTGGCTGGATGATCGAACCGATCCTCGGCGGCGTGGCCCAGAGCCCGGCAGACCGCTGCGAGCCCTTGCTCAGGGCGGGCAACACGAACTGCGGCGGCTGCGGCATGAGCGTGGCCTTGCACTTCCTGAGTCGCGCCATCGCCGACAGACCCGTGCAGTTCGTGATCCCGGCATGCTGCGGCATCGTCACGGCCGGGCCCTTTCCGACCTCGGCCTACGGCGCCCCCGTCATCGCCAGCACCTTCGCGGCGGCGGCGGCGGTGGCCACCGGGCTCGCCCGCGTCGCGGAGATCAACGGCGACGACACCCGGATCATCTGCTGGGCGGGCGACGGCGGGACCTATGACATCGGTCTCGCCACGGTCTCGGCGGCCGCCGAGCGGGACGAGGACATCCTCTACATCTGCTACGACAACGAGATCTACGGCAACACCGGTGGGCAGCGCTCCTCCGCGACTCCGCTGGGCGCCGCGACCACCACGACGCCCACCGGCAAGACCCGGCCCAAGAAGGACATCGTGGGCATCATGGCGGCCCACGGTGTGCCATACGTGGCCTCGGTCTCGCTGGCCCACCCAGAGGATGCCTTCCGCAAGCTCCGCCACGCTTTGGACATGCGGGGCTTCCGCTTCCTGCACGTGCTCGCCCCCTGTCCCACGGGCTGGAAGTCAGAGCCCGCGGAGGGGATCGAGCTCATCCGCCTCGCCGTGCGCTCCGGTCTCTACGCGGTCTACGAGGTCTTCGACGGACACCGGCTGGAGATCAACGTCGAGCCCGAGCACTCCGTCGAGGCGCTCGAGCGCTACTTCGCCGCCCAGGGCCGCTTCCGCAAGGCGCACATCGACCACGACCGGGTCCGCGCCGAGATCGAGGAGAGCTGGCGCCGCCTGCGTATCCGCGCCGGAGCATAAGACCCCGACGATTGCGTTCTCGTAGACGACGGCTTAGGTCATCAGTATACAGACTGTATACTGGAGAGCCGATGCTGTCCCTGTTCCTCGTTGGCTGCGCCCCAACCCCGGTCGAAGCGCCGCGAGAGGTGACCGAGCTCGCGACCTGGATGTTCGCCGAGTTCGACGGGGAGCTCGCCCCCGGTGTGGAGGAGCTCGACACCTGGCTGGTGGACATGCCCCTGGACGGTGACCTCGAGGATCGCGTGATCGCCATGCCCGTGCTCTCCGAGCTCGGAGGGATCTCCGGTCCGGTGGGCGAGGATCCGGCGGACCAGCTCCCGGTCGCGGTCGCTGGGCTGAGCCGCCACGACATCGACACCCACTTCGGGCTGGTGGCGGAGGACAACCTCGTCTGCATCGAGTCCAACACCACGACCTACTACCGCCGCGAGCACCTGAGCGACCCGGACTGCCTCGGCTCCGACTGCGACCGCGTCGACACCGAGAACGAGGTCCACAAGGAGTCGGTGATCGCGAGCGTCTGGTTCGACCTGTTCAAGGATCACCGCGCCCTGACGCTCTCTGATGGGCGCCAGGCGATGGTCGCTCGGAGCTGGATCGAGCAGAGCTACGAGGCCGACCGCGAGGGCTACAGCTGGGACCAGTTCTACACCCTCGAGGTGTGGATCGAGGAGGGCTCCGAGACCCGCCGTTTCCACACGGTGTGGTCGGCTGTGCACCTCGGCCCGGTCGGTCCGGACCTGTACACGACCACCGTCTACAAGGCGATCGACGAGGGCTTCACCAACTCCGACGACTTCGTGGACGGCGAGCTCTGCGGCAACGACCGCGACCAGCTCTACGAGCGCTGAGGGCCCAGGGCGTCGCTGGCTCGCTCGGCGATCATCATCACCGGCGCGTAGATGTTGCCGTTGGTCACCGTCGGCATGACCGAGGCGTCGACGACGTGAAGGCCCTCCAGCCCGTGGACCGACAGATCATCGGGGTGAACCACCGCCAGGGGATCGAGGCCCATCTTGCAGGTCCCGCAGGGATGCAGGGCCGTCTCTGCGTCCCGGGCGACCCAGTCCAGGATCTGCTCGTCTGTCTGGACCGTCGGACCCGGTGAGATCTCACCCCCGTCCAAAGCGGCCCAGGCCGGCTGGCTGAGGATGTGGCGGGCGCAGCGCACTGCTTCGACCCACTCGCGGCGGTCCTGCTCCGTGCTCAGGTAGTCGAAGCGCAGCGCCGGTTTGTCCCGCGGGTCGGCGCTCTTCAGGCTGAGGCGGCCCCTGGCGTCCGAGAGGTTGGGCCCCACGTGGACCTGGTAGCCGTGACCCTCCTCCGGCGCGGTGCCGTCGTAGCGGATGGCCAGCGGCAGGAAGTGGAACTGCACGTTCGGGTAGGCGGCGCCTGGACCGCTGCGCACGAAGCCACCTGCCTCGAAGTGGTTGCTGGCGGCCTCGCCGGTCCGCCCGAAGAGCCACTTCAAGCCGATCCAGGGCTGACGCCACCACTTCAGCGCCGGGGCCAGCGACAGGGGCTGCTTGCAGCGATGCTGGATGTAGACCTCGAGGTGGTCCTGGAGGTTCTCGCCCACCCCCGGGAGCTCGTGGGCGACCTCGATGCCCTGCTCGCGGAGGTGATCGGCGGGACCGATGCCGCTCAGCAGCAGCAGCTGGGGACTGTTGAAGGCGCCGCCGCAGAGGACCACCCGCCCGGCGTCGACCCTCCGCAGCTGGCCGCGGTCCAGGAACTCCACGCCGACGGCGCGCCCTCCATCCAAGAGCACGCGTGTGGCCTGCGCGCGCGTGCGCAGCGAGAGGTTCGGCCGGGACCTGACCGGGTGGTAGTAGGCCCGGGCGGCGCTGAGACGGCGACCCTTGTGGATGTTCCGGTCGAAGGCGGCGAAGCCCTCCTGCTGCTGTCCGTTGACGTCCTCTGTCAGGGCATGTCCGGCTTGGCCGATGGCCTCGAAGAAGGCCGAGAACAGGGGGTTGTCGCAGGGCCCGACCTCCAGCTTCAGGGGTCCGTCGGTGCCGCGCAGGGGTCCGCCGCGCAGGCTCGACTCGGCCCTCTTGAAGTAGGGGAGGCAGGCCTCGTGGTCCCAGCGCTCCATGCCCTCGGCCCGGGCCCACCGATCGAAGTCCAGGGCGTTGCCGCGGATGTAGATCATCCCGTTGATGCTGCTGGAGCCCCCGAGCACCTTGCCCCGGGCGTGGTAGATGCGCCGGCCGTTCATGTGTGGCTCGGGCTCGGACTCGTAGCACCAGTCGTACCAGGGGTTTCCGATGGGCGTGCTGAGCCCTGCCGGCATGTGGATGAAGACATCCCACAGCCAGTCGGGTCGCCCCGCCTCCAGGACGAGCACCGAGTGTGCCGGGTCCGCCGAGAGCCGGTTCGCCAGCACGCAGCCCGCCGAGCCGCCGCCGACGATGACCGTGTCAGCCTTCATGGGCCACCTCAGCGCTCCCTGGCGCGATAACGGGGTCGATGCAGTCGCGGCAGCTCTTCATCGACGGAGCCGAGGTCCCCGCGTCCTCTGGGCGCAGCTTCCTCTCCCACGCCCCCGCCACTGGCGAAGCTCTCGCACGGATCGACGAGGCCAGCGCGGCGGACGTGGAGCGGGCGGTGGTCTCGGCAAAGGCGGGCTTCGAGGCCTGGTCGGCGATCCCCGCTCGAGAGCGCGGCCGGGTCCTGGCGAGGGCCGCGGGGTTGCTGAGAGAGCGCAACGAGGAGCTGGCTCACGTAGAGGTCCTCGACACCGGCAAGCCCATCGCAGAGGCCCTGGCGGTCGACGTGCACTCGGGCGCGGACTGCCTGGAGTACTTCGCCGGCCTGGCGGACAAGCTGCACGGGGAGCACACGTCGCTGCCTGGCGCCTTCGTCTACACCCGGCGGGAGCCCCTCGGCGTCTGCGCTGGCATCGGCGCGTGGAACTACCCCCTCCAGATCGCCTGCTGGAAGGCCGCGCCGGCGCTCGCTTGCGGCAACGCGATGGTCTTCAAGCCCTCCGAGCTGACCCCGCTGAGCGCCTACGGCCTCGCCGAGTGTCTGAGGGATGCGGGCCTTCCCCCCGGGGTCTTCAACCTCGTCCAGGGCGCGGCGGAGACCGGGGCTGCGCTGGTCGCTCATCCAGGCGTCGCCAAGGTCTCCCTCACCGGCGAGGTCGGGACGGGCAGGAAGGTGATGGCCGCGGCAGCGAGCACCCTGAAGCACGTGACGATGGAACTCGGCGGCAAGTCACCGCTGTTGCTCTTCGATGACTGCGACCTCGACGCGGCGGTCCAGGGGGCCATCGACGCCAACTTCTTCACCCAGGGCGAGGTCTGCTCCAACGGCACGCGGGTCTTCGTGCACGAGAGCCTGCACGAGCGCTTCCTCGAGGCGCTGATCCCCCGGGTGCGTGCGCTGCGCGTTGGAGACCCGCTGGACCCACGGACCCAGGTCGGCAGCCTCATCAGCCGCGAGCACGCGGAGCGGGTCCTGGCCTACGTGGACGCCGGAGTGGCAGAGGGGGCGAGGATGCTCTGCGGAGGACGGCTTATGGACCCGGCGCTGAGCGCGGGCGCCTTCGTGCTCCCCACGGTCTTCGCCGACTGCAAGGACTCCATGCGCATCGTCAGGGAGGAGATCTTCGGTCCGGTCATGTCGGTCCTGAGCTTCCGAGGACAAGACGAGGTGATCGAGCGCGCCAACGCCACCGAGTTCGGGCTGGCGGCCGGGGTCTACACCCGCGACATCGCCCGCGCCCATCGCGTCGTGGCCAGGCTCCAGGCGGGCACCTGCTGGATCAACAGCTACAACCTGACGCCCATCGAGATGCCCTTCGGCGGCATGAAGCAGTCGGGTCTGGGCCGGGAGAACGGCCGGGCGGCCCTGGATCACTACACGCAGCTCAAGAGCGTCTACGTGGCCCTGGACTGATCGCGGCAAGCAGGCCGGGGAGCTCCGCCAGGGAGCGTAGGACGTGGTCGGCGTGGGGCTCCAGGAGCTCCCTCGGGCTGGCTCCCGTGGTGACGGCGACGGCCAGGGCCCCGGCTGCCCGCGCGGCGTGGAGGTCGTGCAGGGTGTCTCCCACCATCGCCACCTCGATCGGCTCGAGGCCGACGGCCTCGCAAAACGCCAGGACCATGCCCGGTCCCGGCTTGGTCCCGTGGCCGCCATCGCAGCCGGTCACGAAGTCCAGCTGTAGTCCGAGGGTCTCCGCCGTCTTCAGCGCCGCGGCCGTGGTGTCCATCGTCGCGATCCCCAGCCGAAGGCCCTTCAGGCGCTCGAAGACAGGCGCCAGCGGCAGGCTCGGCACGGGAATCGCCATCTCGGCGGCGAGCCGATCGAGGGCGGCACGGTCGAGGACGACTCGCCCCTCCCAGGTGTCCCAGACCTCGTCCAGAGTTCCACACGCCAGCGGCGAGCGGGGATCGATGAGGCCGCTCTCGTCCTGGCCCGCCAGCTCCAACAGCTCGAGCGCCAGGGCCGCGTCTGCTCCCGCCGCCATGGCCGCGCAGGCGTCGTAGGCCGGGCGCCAGGTCTGCTCGAAGTCGACCAGCGTGCCGTCCTTGTCGAAGAGCACGCCGCGGATCATGGTCCCTGGGCGCTTCACGTCTCGTCGCGGGTCCAGGGGTCCTCGCCAGAGGGCTTCATGACCCACATCTGGTAGAGCGAGGTGAGGATCATGAAGGCGCCGGCGAGGTTGTAGCCGGAGCCCCCGGCGATCGTGACGTAGGCGAAGCTCGGGTACCACTTGGTCATCCACCAGGCCCCGACGTCCAGCACCAGGGCGAGGAAGGGCAGGCCGATGACGGAGGCCTTGAGCCAGGGCGGCACGCGCACGGTCATGCTGAAGATGCCCGCGACGAAGAAGAAGATGAAGGCGATGCCGAAGAGGTGGATGTGGGAGACCCGGGCGAGCGAGTCGATCGTCGCCCCCTCGTCGATCTCTGCGTAGGGCTTGACCCCTTCGTAGGTGGTGAAGGACGGCAGGCCGGCGATGGTGCCGTGGCAGCGCACGCAGTGCTCGGCGAAGGTGGCCCCGATGTCCTGATCCCAGGCCTCTCGAGGTGAGCCCGTCTGGATCCAGCGCACGATGTCGGCCCGGGCCTCTGTCGGGGCCTTGTCTCGCATGCTGCCCTTGAGCTTGGCCTCCAGGGTGCTCCCGCCGCGGTCCCCGTGGTAGCTGTAGACCACGTCCTCGACAGAGAGACCGAGCTCTCCGTCGGCCATGCCGTGGGTCAACAAGAGCTGCGTGGCCGACATGCACAGCCCGAGTCCGACCACGACGAGGTAGCCGGTGAAGAGCACGCGCAGAGGCAGCGACAGGCGGGTGAGGTTCATGCGAGCCAAGCGGGACACCGATGGTATCGCACGAGTGGGCGAGCTCGGCCTGACGGCGCCTGCTCAGAACAGCTCGGTGTCGATGAAGTCCAGGTTCAACCTGCACAGGAGTCGGATCATGTTGTTGAGCTGGACCTCGACCGTGCCCTCGTAGCACTCGACAATCCGGTTGTCCCTGTAGCGCCGCTCGACGTCCTGCTCGAGCAGGTAGCCGTAGCCGCCGAAGACCGTGATGGCGTCGTCGATGACCGCCTTGGCCGTCTCGGGCGCGTAGTGCTTGGCCATGGAGGTGAGCATGCCGACCGCAGGTGCCATGCGGCCCGAGCGCTGATTGTCGTAGGCCCAGGCCGCGTGGTAGGTGCTCCACCTGGCGGACTGGATGCGGCTGAACATCCGGGCCAGCTTGTGGCCGATGGCCTGGAACTCCACGATGGGCCGCCCGAACTGCTCCCGGGTGCGGGCGTGGGCCAGAGCGCGGAGGAAGGCCCCCTCCGCGTTGCCGAGGGCCTGTGCTGCGATCTCGATCCGACTCTGGTCCAGGAAGCGGAAGACGTTGGCCAGCCCCTCTCCCGGCTCGCCCAGGAGGTTGTCCTTCGGCACCTCCAGGCCTCTGAACACGACCTCGCCGCTGGAGGTCATCTTGAGGCCCATCTTGTGGCCGAGCTCGTTGACCTCGAGCTCCCCGCCCAGGTGCGTGGAGGGGTCCCGCTCCACCACGATGGTGCTCATCCCCCGGCCCGGGCGGGCTCCCGGGTCGTCCTGGGCGAGGACCACGAAGGTGTCGGCGTAGGCGGCGTTGGTCGTGAACACCTTCGTGCCGTCCAGCACGTAGCGGTCTCCGCGGTCGACGATGGTCGTGTTCACGCGAGTGAGGTCCGAGCCGTGATCCGGTTCGGTCAGGGAGATCGCCGTGACGGCTTCGCCGCGGGTGACGGGGCCCAGCCAGCGCTCCTGCTGCTCGGTGCTGCCTGCGAACTTGATGACCTTGCCTGGAAGGCTGGCGAGGTGGACCGCCATGCCGATGCCGGAGTCCGCCTTGCAGAACTCCTCGATCACGATGACGTTCTCGAGCACTCCGAGGCCCCCGCCGCCGATCTCCTCTGGGAAGTCGAGGCCGACGAAACCCAACTCCGCGGCGGCCTTGAACAGCTCGGCGGGGAAGGCGTGGCGGAGCTCGTGGTCCTGGGCGCGCTCGGGGGTGAACTCTCCCCGGGCGAACTCGCGGGCCGCTCGCTTGATGTCCCTCTGCTCCGGCGTCAGCGAAAAGTCCATGCTCGGCTCTCCTGTTGCCCTAGCGGGCCAGCTTGTCCCGCAGCACTGGGAGCACGCGGAACATGTCGTCGACGATGCCGTAGTGGGCGACGTCGAAGATGGGCGCGGCGGGGTCGCTGTTCACCGCGATGATGGTGTCGGCCTGGCGCATGCCGGCGAGGTGCTGGAAGGCGCCGCTGATGCCGAGGGCCAGGTACAGCCGAGGGCGCACGACCTTGCCAGAGGTGCCCACTTGCCGGCTCTTGGGCAGCCAGCCCTTGTCCGCCACCGGCCGCGAGCAGGACAGGGTCGCCCCGAGCAGCTCTGCCAGCTCCCGCACGGGGGCGAGGTTCTCTGGCTTTCCGAGGCCACGGCCGACAGAGACCAGGACCTCTGCCGCCGCGATGTCCACGTCCTCGAGCTCGGCTTCGATGTGGCGGACGAAGCGCCTCGTGCGAGGCGGGCCCAACGGACCCAGGACCTCGATCACACAGTCACCGCCTGGGTTCGCGGGCTCGAAGGCTGCTGCGCGGACGGTGGCTACGACGGTGGGAGCGGGCTTCAGGACGAGGTCCTCCTGGACCTTGCCTCCGTAGCGGTGACGCCGCGCTCCGAGCGCTCCGTCCTGCATGGTCAGACCCGCGCAGTCCGTCACCAGCGGCAGGCCGGATGCCGCCGCGAAGGCGGGGGCGAGGTCCATGCCCTCTGCCGTGTGTCCGATGAGCACGAGCTCGGGCTCGACGGCCGCGATCACTGCGCCCAGGGCCTCCAGCCAGGGCTCGAGGTCATAGGCGGTGGTCCCCGGAACCACCAGCACCCTGTCGGCTCGCGACCGCAGGTCCTCGGCCAGGCCCTCGGCCCCGATCAGCAGGACGCTGGTCGGTCCCCCGATCCGCCGGGCCGCGGATAGCATCTCCAGGGTGATCGCTCGCAGCGCGCCGCCGCGGTGCTCCGCCAGGACCAGGACGCCAGGCATCAGCGACCTCCGAGCCGCTCGTGGATGATCCGCGCGGCTCTCTCGCAGATCTCGCTGAGGCTCCCCTCCAGCATCTCGGCTCCCTCGCCCCGCTGGGGCAGTGAGAGCCGGGAGTGTTGGATCGCCGAGGACTCCACGGGGCCAGCGTCGAGCACCTCGATCTCGATGCGGCGGACACGACGGATCCCCATCACCGAGACGTAGCGGCGCTGGCTGATCCCTGTCTGCACGGTGACGAGGGCTGGCAGATCCAGGTCCACCTCTTCGATGGTGTTGGCCTCCAGCTCCCGTCTCACGCGAACGCTGCGCTCGCGCAGCTCCAAGCCCACCGCGAGGGCGGCGTGGGGGATCCCGAGCATGGCAGCGAGGGCTGGTCCCACGAGTCCCTGGCAGGTGTCCGATGCCATCGCGCCGGTGAGGACCAGGTCACAGGGGCGCTCGCGGATGACAGCGGCGATGGCTCGGGCGATGCCCATGCCTTCTGCCCCATGGGCCTCTACGCGCACCGCGTGGTCGGCTCCCATCGCCAGGGCTCGGCGTAGAACGGTCTCCTCGGGGCCGACGGTCAGCACGGTGACCTTGGCGCCGTGGGCCTCCTTGATGCGCACCGCCGTCTCGACGGCGTAGTCGTCCCACTCGTTGATCCCCAGGACGAGGTCCTCTCGCTCCAGCTCGGTCCCTGCCTCGTTCAACTCCAGGTCGACATCGGTGATGTCCGCGACCTGCTTGATGCACACGACGATGTCCATGCCGGCACTCCAGCCCTTCCTTAGCCTCCGCGACTCGGTCGAGCCGGCGTACCATCGCCGCGTGGAATGCCCCGACTGCAAGCAGACACTCACCACCGCGCTCGTCCTGGAGACCCAGGACGGATGACCGGCCCGTGTACACCGATCACCAGTGGTGGCGCTGCGAGGGTTGCGGAGCGTGCTTCTTCGCCATCCTGGTCGAGGACAAGACCAACATCTTCAACGACGACCTCGAGCACCGCGGCTACCGGCCAAAGCCCGAGGACTGGCAGCGCAGCATGGACGAAGCCTCGGCCTGTCCCCGCTCGCGCGACAAGAGCTGCACCTGCGAGGTCCACCAGAGTCCGCCCACGGCTTATGGGGCCTTCGCCTGGTCGACCTGAGAGGTGGTGATGCTGCTGATGACGTTGGGCTGTACCAAGCCCCTCCCCGGTGACTCTGGGATCGATGACACCGGCTCGGGTCTCCTTCCTTTCGACGCCACCCTCGCCGGAGAGCTGCAGGCGGAGGTGGAGCTCGCGGCAGAGGACCTCGAGGGCGCTGGGCTCGTCGTCGCCGTGTCGCTGTCGGGCACGGAGCTCTGACTGGGGGCCGGGGGCGTGGCCTCCGAGGACGTCCCGATGCAGACCACGGACCACTTCCGGATCGGGAGCGTGACGAAGACCTTCACCGCCGCGACCACCCTGCAGCTGGTCGACGAGGGGCTCGTTGAGCTCGATCAGCCAGTATCCACCTGGCTCGTCGGGCTGCACCGCGGCGACGAGATCACCCTGCGGCAGCTTCTCCAGCACACCTCTGGGCTGCCAGAGGTCGGGACCTACAGCGAGGTCCAGGCTGGCATCGACCAGCTCTGGGAGGCCGACGAGCTGCTGGCGCTCGTGGAGGAGCTCGACGCCGAGCCCGGAGAGGTCTGGAGCTACGCGAACACCAACTACATCGCGCTGGGCCAGGTGATCGAGGCCGTGACGGGCCAGCGCTGGGACGAGGCGGTGGAGGCTCGCCTCCTCGGCCCGCTGTCGCTCGCTGCGACGACTGCTCCGGGGGGCGACGAGGGGTGGGCCGAGACCGTCCCGGGCTGGTGGGACTCGGAGGACACCCGGGAGCAGGTCCACCCATCGGTGGTCGGGGCCTCTGGCGCCATGGTGTCGGACGCCGCCGACGTCGCGGCGTGGGGGACCGAGCTCTTCTCCGGCGAGGTGCTCGGCTCGATGGGCGAGCAGCTCTTCGCCGAGCCGGTCGTCGTCGTCGAGGACGCCGTCTGGATGGGGCTGGGCGCCTTCGTCATGGACGAGGCCTACGACGGGGTCGATCCACAGATGTGGCACAACGGCGCCATCAACGGCTACGGCATCGTGGATGGGCCACCGGCGTGGCTCGGGCACCACCGTGGTCGTGCTCGTGAACTCCTGGCCGGAGACTTCCCCGGGAAACTACGACCTCACCCGTCCCCAGAGGGTCGCCGACGAGATCTGGGAGATCCTAGGGGAGAGTGTCGAGGAGTAGCCTCGTAGCAGCTGTCCGCCAGACGCAACAAGACCGCCTCCCCGGGCCGAAGCCATGGAGAGGCGGCCTCACCGTCTATGTCGACGGATTCGGCTACTACCAGCGTCCGCCGCCGCCGCCGCCGCCGCCGCCGCCGCGGTTATCGCGCCGGGGACCGCTGTTGCGGGGCTGGGCTTCGTTCACGCGGATGTTCCGCCCGTCGAGCTGGGTGCCGTCCATGGAACGGATGGCCTCTTCGGCCGCAGCGTCGTCGTCCATGGTCACGAAGCCGAAGCCGCGGGAGCGACCGGTCTCGCGATCGTTGATGACCTTGGCCTCCGTGACGGTGCCGAAACTTGCGAAGGCCTCTTTCAGGCCCACATCGTCGGTGCCCCAGGAGAGACCACCGACAAACAACTTCTTACTCATTCTTTCTTCTCTTCAAGTGACGGTCCCGACCCGAGATGGGCCACTGGACCGTATCGGTGCAGGCCAGACCGGCCTGCTGCTAGTGGCACCCGGGTGGCGCCATTCGCGTAGCTGACTCCCTCGCGGCGTCCGGTTGCCCGGTCTTCGCCCTTTGGCAGCCCGCTGCAGCGGGTATATGCGTTGCCGCGGCAAAAGGCCAGAAAACAGCCGCGCCTGGAGTCCCCCGCGATGTGTACACGCCCGCCGCTGCTGTCCAGCGGCTTTCGGCCCTTCTTCCTGCTGGCGAGCACCGCTGGGGCCGTGCTGTTGGCCTCCTGGCTCGCGGCGTTGGCGGGCTGGTGGGGAGGGGACGCGGCCTGGCACGGCCACGAGCTGATCTTCGGCTTCATGGGTGCGGTGCTCGGGGGCTTCTTCCTCACCGCGGTGCCCAAGTGGACCGACCGTACGCCGGTGACGGGCCTGTCTCTGGCGGTGCTGGCCGCCGCCTGGCTCGCCGGACGGGTCGTGCTGCTGTTGGACCTGCCTGGGGCCTGGCAGGCCATCGACCTGCTCTTTCCAGTCGGCCTCACGACCATCACCGCCATCCATGTCTTCGGGGCCCGCAGCGTCCGCAACCTGCTCTTCCCCGTTCTGCTCGCTGCCTGGACCGGGCTGGATGTGCTCTGGCACCTGGACAGCTCCTTGCCGGTCCTGCGCGCTGCGGTCTTCACCCTGCTCGGGGTCGTGGTCATCTTCGGTGGCCGCATCACGCCGCTGTTCACTGCCAAGGCGCTGGGTCTGGAGCTTCGTGCACGCGACCGACGGGACGATGTGGCGATCCTCTCGGTCCTGGTGCTGGTGCCCGCGCAGTTCGTGACCTCTCCCCGTCTGGTGGCTGGTCTCGCGGTCTTCGCCGCCCTGGCGAACCTGTTCCGCATGTGGGGTTGGCGTTGTCCGGCCACCCTGAAGCGGCCTCTGCTCCTGGTGCTCCACCTCGGCTACGCGGGTCTGGCCCTGGGGCTGTCACTGGAGGGGTTGTCGTTGCTGCACCCGGCGGTGCTGGCACCCTCGGCGTCCTTGCACGCGCTGACCATCGGCGCCCTGGGGCTCTTCGCGATCGGCATGATGGCCCGGGTCACGCGAGGCCACACGGGTCAGCCGCTGCGTGCTCCCCCCACGCTGGCGGTGGCGTTTTTTCTCCTGCCGCTCGCCGCCTCGATCCGGGTCCTCGGCCCTTCGCTGTGGCCCGCATGGACACAGGCCGCCTGGCTGCTCTCCGGGGGGCTCTGGGTGCTGGCCTTCCTGCTGTTGGCCTTGGTGGACATCCCGGCGCTTTTGCGGCCGAGGGTGGACGGAAAGCCCGGCTGAGAGCCTGGGGCATGATCCCCCCATGGATCGACCGTGGATGGCGCTGGTAGGGCCGGAGATCGAGGAGAACCTGAGCCTGCGGTACCTCGCTGGTGCGCTGGAGCGGGAGGGGATCCGCTGCGAGCTCTTCGCCTTCAACGTCGAGTCGGACTTTCCGAGGGTCTTGGAGAGCATCATCTCCGCGCCTCGCCCGCCGCTGGCCGTCGGGCTCTCGCTGGCCTTCCAGTGGCGGGCGGCGGACTTCCTGGCCCTGGCGGTGGCTCTCAGGGAGCGAGGCTTCGAGGGCCACGTCACGGCGGGGGGACACTTCGCCACCTTTGCCTGCGAGCCGATGTTGCGGGACTTTCCGGAGCTGGACTCGGTCTGTCGACAGGAGGCGGAGGAGGTGGTCGTGTCCCTGGCGCGGGCGCTGTTGGCAGACGAACCTCTGCACGAGGTCCATGGCCTGGCGCTGCGAACGGGGGAGGGCGTCCATCTCACCCCGCCGGCCCCTCGCCCGGAGCTGGCCTCGATCCCTCTCCCGGACCGACGGGGTGAGCCCGCCCGGGTCCTCGGCCACGGGGTCGCGCCGCTGGTCGGCTCCAGGGGTTGCTACGCCCGCTGCTCCTACTGCTGCATCGCGGCCTGGCACGAGCAGGCCGCCCCCGGTCGCCGCTACCGCTTGCGCGATGTCGCCGAGGTCGTGGACGAGATGGTCTCCATGCGGCGCCAGCGAGGGGTGGACATCTTCGTCTTCCACGACGACAACTTCTTCTTGCCTCGCCCCACCGGCAGCCTCGAGCGCATCCACGCCCTGGCCGATGCCCTCGAGTCCCGCGGCATCGGCCCCTTCGCCAGCGCGGTGAAGGCCCGCCCACCCGACCTGGTGCCAGAGGTCCTCGACGCACTCCGGGACCGCCTCCACTGCGTGAGGACCTACGTCGGAATCGAGACCGACTCGGATCAGGGCCTGGTCACTTTGGGCCGGCGGGCCTCCTCGGCCCACAACCACGAGGCCATCGCCGGGCTGCGACAGCGCGGCATGAACGCCTGCTTCAACCTCCTGATCTTCGATCCGGACACCTCGATGGCCGACCTGGAGCGCAACGTCAGCTTCATGGAGGCGGCGGCGGACTTCCCCTTCTGCTTCGGTCGCGTAGAGCTCTACGCGGGCACCCCCTTGCTGGCGCGCATGCTCGCCGAGGACAGAGCACGCGGCAGCTGGATGCATCACGACTACGACCTCGGCTCGGAGCCCGTGGAGCGGGTCTTCAAGCTGGCGGTGCGCTGCCTGGGGGAGCGGAACTTCGGCGTGGAGGCGCTGGTGGCTCGCCTGATGGGGGTGCGCATGGAGGTCGCCGTGGCCTCTACCTTCCACGCAGCGGACCTCGGCCCGCGCGCCGACGCGATCACTCGCCTGTTGAGCCTGGACACCGCTGGGACCCTCCGCCGGATCCTGGACCACGTCGCCACCGCCCCCGCCGAGCAGGACGCCGGCCTCGCGACGGAGCTGTTGCCCGAGCGGCGGGGGGTGGATCGACGCGTCGAGCGGGACATGGAGGCCCTCGGCGTCGAGCTCCGCGCTGCCCTCGCGAGGGAGGGGCGGACTGCGGGCTATGGTGAGGAGCCCCTCTTTGAAGGTCCGCCATGAAGGACGACAACGGCCAGAGTCCTCGAGAGCGCGTTCGGCGTCGCTTGATCCAGTTCTCGAAGCTGGCCGTGATCGCCGCCGTGCCGATCACCAACACGGCATGCGACCCCACGCCGGAACCCTGGCCCGTGGACAGCGCTTCCTGCCTCGCTCTGGACGGTGAGGGTCGCCTGAGCTCCGTGGGCGCCCGCGCCGAGTGGGTCACGGTCGAGGACACGCTGACGGCCAGGCTGGAGCTCTGGGTCGCGGACGGAGGCTCCGTGACCTTCGTCGAGGACGTGGAGGTCGAGGGAGGCACCGGGACCGTCGAGCTGGGCACGGACTCCTCGACCCTGGCGGTCGTCGTGAGTCCGGATTCAGAGGCTCAGGAGGTCACGGTGCACTTCCAGCTGGCCTGCCAGGGGCAGGTGAGCGACCACGCCGCGACGCTGGATGTGTCCGAGCCCGTGGAGGGGGCGGAGATCCCGCTGACCCTCGCCACGGACGAGTAGGCTGATCAGCCGGCGGGCGGGGCCTCGGAGACGGCGGCCTTGATCTCCTGATAGCCGTCGATCGTGCAGCCGATCGCGAGACAGAAGAAGGCGGCGAACATCACCATGAAGGGCGTCCTGTCCTCCATCCCGGCCAGCTGGACCTGCTCGACGTAGATCTTCCAGGTCATCTCTGCCTCCAGAGGCGGCCGTAGCACCCGCGGTGTTCTGCGACCTGTCAGCGGCCACCGGCGCCACCGGCGTAGAGGCCGCGGTTGCTTCAACGAGCCTGCTCCAAGACGGCGTCGATCTCCCGGGCTGCGCGGCTGCCTCCTTCCATCGCACCGTGCACGGTCGCCGGGTGGTACAGGCTCGTCGCCTCGCCGCCGAAGAACACCCGGTCGTCGACGGGCTCTGCGAGGACCTCCTTCATGTTGCTGCCACCGTCGGTGGGGTAGGTGCCGGGCGCGGGGAACGAGTAGGCCCCACGCACGTAGGGCTCGGCTCCCCAGTCCTGGACGAGACCCTCCTCGAAGCGCGTGGTCGCGGGCGTGAGGTCGTCAGGTGAGGTGAACATCTCGTCGAGGTCGGTGAGTGCCCGGGCGATGGTGCCGTCGTCGCCCAGCGCCTGCATGGTCTCCGCGTGCTCCCCGTTGATGAAACAGACGAGGACGTCGTTGGTGGCCCCTTCCTTGACCAGACCTGGCGTCCAGCAGAGATCGGTGGGGCCGGCCACCGCCAGGTCGAACATGCGGTCGGTGTCCCAGAACGGCTCGCTGAACCGCAACACCACCTTCATGCTGGGGCCCATGCCGATGGTGTCGATGGCGGCGACCTTCTCGGCAGGCAGCGGCGGGTCGAACTCGATGACCTCGTCGCGCAGCACGGCCACCGACACGGTGACGAGCACCGCGTCGCCTTCGTGCCTGATGCCGTGGCTGTCGATGGCTGCAGGCCGGTCCCCGCCGTACTCGACGCGGACCACGGGACTCTCGTACACCACCGTGTCGAGGACCGGCTCGAAGTAGAGCTCCGTGAGCGTCGACAGCATGTCGCTGGTGGCGAGACCCCAGTTGCCGGTGTCCTGCCAGTTTCCCCACTCCCGCGCTGTGCTGTACATCCCCATGCGAGTGATGGACGTGCCGTACTCGCCGCCGACGAAGATGTCGTACAGGAAGTAAGCCCGGTGGTCGGCGCCGATGCCGTGCTCGGTCTCCAGGTGCTCGGCGACCGTGACGTCGGGGCCGTCGTACTGGCTGATGTCGCCGTACCAACGCCACAGGTCGCGAAGGTCCGGGTCGGTGGACGTCCAGTCCCACTCGTTGCCGCTGTCCATCTCGTACAGGCCGTCCTGCCCTGCCGGCTTGCCGGCCCACACCGGAGTGAGCCGCTCTGGGTCGAGCGCGTCGATCTCCCGGGTGAGGTGGCAGCCGTGGCTGCAGGTGTCACCGGCCCCCGAGCCTTGGGGCTCGCCACCGCCGACGATGTACTCCCCGCCCAGCTCGATGGTGAAGTCACCGAATCCCTCGAGAGGCAGGACACGACCTCCGTATCGATCGGTGGCTTCGATCACCGTGACGTCCCAGCCGAGGTCTACGAGCTGGCGCGCCGCGTAGAGCCCAGAGACCCCGGCGCCGACGATCACCACGTCATGCGTCGTCTCCTGAGCGGACGAGCCGGTCTCGACTGTCGGGGTGGGCTCGTCCTCGTCGCGGCAGCCGGGTGCGACCAGAAGCAGGCACGGCAGGAGCCAGGGAGCGAGGATGCGGAGCTGGGGCATAGCGGTCCCGAGAGGAAGGAGACGGCATTGTGGCAGCTGCCTCACCGATCCGGCTCAGCGCTCGCGGACGTGGCCGACCGCTGGCTCGCTCAGGCCGTCCAGGGCGGCCTCGCTGCATTCGGCTCCGTTCACGGTGTCGCAGTCCACGCGGACGCGGCCGACTCCGCCGTCGCCTCCGACTCGCTCGACCTCCGCGTAGCCAGCGCCGCCGCTCGCATCGAGCCCGCCGGCTGGCAGCTCCAGCGTGTCGGCGACGATGTGGATGCTCCCGCCGGCCCCGCCGCCGGCGCCGTAGGTCCAGCTGCCCGCTGTCCACGCGTCCCCGTCCTCGCCGCGAGCCGACACCGCGGACGCTCCCTCTGCGAGGAGCTCGCCGGCCCAGATCAGGACGACCCCGCCCCCGGCGCCTCCAGGTCCGCCGATGCCGTAGATGTACGCCACCCCGCCGCCACCGGAGCCGAGGCCCAGGTGCTCCAGGGTGGCGTCTCCGTAGGCCTCGCCGGCCTCTGGGGCATGCGAGCTGCCGTCCCAGCTCTCGCCCGGGGTGGCTCCGCCGGCGTGCTCGCCACCACCGCCGGTGATGTTGGACCCGCCGCCCCCTTCGTTGGCCGCCCAGGCGCCGTTGAGCTGGTTGTAGGAGTCAGCGGAGCTGCCGCCTCCGATGCCCGTCCCGGACCACGTCTCGCCTTGGTAGCCGGCGCTGTTGTCGGTGGGGCCGGTGGGCCCGCCCGCGTAGCCGCGCCCCTCCATGGACACCGCCCCGCCCTCTTCGATGCGCAGGGTCCCGGTCGCCCGAAAGGCGAGCACGCCCCCAGTCGACCCGTCCCAGGCGGTGGTGGTGAGCATGCCGCTGGGGCCGACGGTGACGTCGACGAAGGTGGGCACACGCTGGAGGGTGAGTCGGCCACCGACCGTGAGCGTGGGGGCGTCCTCCAGCGTGACGGTGTCAGCGGCGACCGTCTCCACGGTGCCGAGCTCGAAGGCGCCTGCGTCATCGGCGCCTTGGACGACCACCAGCAGCACCTCGTCGCCTGCGTCGAGGCCCGTCGCCGGTCCGGCCAGCCCCACGGACGCTCCGTCGATGTCGGTCACCGCCCACACGGGGGCCTCTGGGGTGTCTCGATCGCAGCGCTGGTTGGTGGCGAGGGTGGCCCTGCCGGTGATGTCGAGGTCATCGCCTTCCCCCAGGCAGGTCTCGGGGAGCACGGCCGCCAGCGCCGCGGGTCGTTCGGCCAACCACTGTCGGATGCAGTCGACCTGGGCGTGCAGATCGTCCTCGCTCCAGGGTGTGCGCGGGTCGGCGGCGACCCAGGGGGCCACGAGCTCCTCGACCGCGTCGATGTCCTTGCCGAGATCGGTGGTGGAGAGGTGGTCGACCACCCCCCGCAGGGCCTCGTAGAGCTCGTCGAGGCAGTCCTCGTCGGCCTGGCAGCGGCTGGCGAGGATGCCGTGCTGGTAGTCCTCGAGCGTGTAGGCGACCGCGCCGCAGGATGGCGCGTAGCTGGTGGATGTCCCGAACTGGCTGTTCATGGACGACGGGATGAAGCTCCAGGAGCCGGTCTCGGGCTGGTGGTAGAGGTAGAAGTTCCCGCTGTAGCCGGCGTAGTGGTCGTGGGCGCCGATGGCGATCTCGGTTGCCATGAAGCCTAGGAAGGGCGTCCAGGGGACCAGCGCCCGCACCTCGTCGAGGCTGCCCGTGCCGGCAGCCTGGCAGAGCGTATCGAGGTCGCTGCGGCTGTCGCCGGAGCCCTGCTCGTCCACCTCGAAGCAGTCGCAGCCCGGGTCGTCCAGGTCGCAGGGCCAGCTCTCGGAGGAGGACTCGTACAGGCTGCCTGTCGTGTCGTCCCACCAATGCTCGACCATCTGGTCGTCCTTCTTCTCGACGATGGTGTAGAAGCCGTAGTCATCGCCTGCCAGGCTCAAGTGGGCCCAGCCCGTGCGAGAGGCTGGCAGGCCCTGGTCGCGGAACAGGCGGTAGGCGATCCACTCGCTGATGGCGCCAGCGTCCGGGAGCTCGGCGTGCAGGTCGAAGGCCTCCAGACCGTGGTAGCGCTGCCCCTCGATGAAGCGATCGATGTCCACCTTGAAGCTGGGCTTGCCGGTCAGTGGCTGGGACGAGGTCCAGCCCTTGACGCGGAGCCCGACCGTCAGCGTGTCGGCGCCGTCGTCGAGGGTGGCCTCGACGTAGGTGGAGCCGTCTGCGTTCAAGCTGGCCCAGGCGCTCTCGGACAACTCCAGCCCGAGCTCGTGGACGAGGTCTTCTCGGAAGACCGGGTGGACGGTGCCCGGCACGGACTCCACCTCTGCGTCGCCTATGGAGTCGCCGGAGGCCGGAGTCGCGGGTTCCCCGAGCCCGTCCGGGGTGCAGGCGCTGACGAACAGGACGAGCACCCATCGGTAGAAGCCAGGTACGCGTCGAGGCACCGAGCGGCGCATGGCCGCAGACTACTCGCTGCGTCGGCGCCGACGTCTCGCGAGGGCCAGCAGACCGAGCCAGGCGAAACTCGCGGCGCCCGGAGCGGCCGCGCAGCCACACCCCGGCGGTGTCGTGTCCTGGTGCTGCGCCCCCTCGCTGCCAGTGTCCGTGGGCTCCTCGTCCTCGTCGCCGGAGTCCTGCTCCTCGTCGTCACCGGGCTCGTCCGTGTCCTCTTCCGTGGGGTCGCCGGTGTCATCGCCGGGCTCTTCCTCGACGGCCTCGCAGCCTCCGTAGGTGGCCACCGCGGCGGCCATGCCCTCCCAGGTCTCCTTGCGCTGGCCTTCCGTGTCGAGCAGCCCCCAGGTGAAGACCCCCCAGTCGTAGGTGTTGGGGTCGTCCTGGAGGTCGTACCAGAAGAACTTCTCCAGCTCCGGCCAGGGCTGGTTCACCGCGCCGGTCTGGGTGCCGCTCTGCAGGGCCACGAGCCCGGCGTAGGCCGCCTCGATCTCCCCAGCGGCGGCGGCCTCTGACCACTCGCCCCCAGGCAACGTCTCCCAGCCGAACTCCGTGATCCAGACCGGCGTGCCCGGCGCGTGGGCGTCGGTGATCTCCTTGACGCCGCTTTCGTACTGCACCCCCGCCACGGACTGGCCGTCCACGAGCTCCACGAGCATGTCCTGGGCGCTGTCGGTGTAGATGTGGTGGGCCACCACGTCGATGCGTCCTCCCGAACCGTCGAGGATCTCGGCGAGGCTCACCTCCCAGCCGTTGAAGATGCACTCGCCGAAGGCACAGATCCCGCTCTCACCATTCCAGGCGTCGCTCGAGCGGAGGTGGGCGAGGTCCGGGCCCACGACAAGGCAGTCGCTGCAGGCGGCGTGGACGGCGTCCGCACCAGGGATGAGCACCTGGTCGAGGTAGTCCTCCACGCTGCCCCTGAAGAAGTGGCTGAGGTTGGGCTCGTTCCAGATGCCCCAGTGCTCGACCCGGTCGCCGTAGCGATTCACGGCGGCGGTCACGAAGGTGGCGTAGTCCTGGGCGGCGGGCACGCTGTTGCGGCACCAGCGCTGCTCGTCGGCGTCGTTGTCGTCGCAACCGGCCTCGCCGGCCCAGCTCGGGGTGTAGGCCACCGTGACGTAGACGTTGAGCCCCTGGTCGCTGGCCGCGTCGATGAAGCGATCGGCCACGGTCCAGTCGTAGCCGCCGTCGGTCGGCTCGAACTGGTTCCAGTTCATGTCGAAGCGGGCCCAGCCCACCCCCGCGGCGGCGCCTTCCGTGAGGCTGGACTCCGGGGCCTGGTGGGCGTTGACGCCGAAGGGGCAAGCAGGGTCGGTGGTCGCGAAGGCGAGGGAACAGAGCAGGACCAAGAACACGGCGACCTCCGGATCTCCGAGTAGCAAGGTCAGCTAACGCTCGACGCTTCTCCGTGTACGACCCCGAGAGAACCAGCCCGGTCATCGACCGTCTTCTCATCCCGCAGCGGCCCAGTCCTCCGTCCAGCGTATAGGTCCGATAAGAGGCCTAATGCTCACTCACCGGTTCTAGGGGGGCCATTTGGGCCGGTTCTATTTCTAATTCTAGATAGGGTGGGGCCGGTTCTACAGGTGCGCAATAGGGGCCGGTTTCTTTTGATATTGCCTCTTGGAGCCCAAGGCTCCAAGGGAGATCATTCTTCCAGGCGTGCACGAACTAGGCTGAGCAGTTCTGCATCCCCGAAACTCGTCGCCCAGTTGATGGCACCTGGAAAGTGGCGGCCTTCCAGCGGTGGGTTCGAGTCGTAGCGGGTATCGAGGCTCACCAGAAGGTCAGCGAGTTCTGCAATGGTGACCAGCTTCTGATGGCTATCGTACCTATCGTTGTCACCAGTCATGTCGTATTGTACGCACCACGCATGGTTCAGAGTCATCCTTTTGCACTTGTTGCATCTGTAAAGGTGGTAGTTGTCGACATTGTGGTCGCTGTAGTGGCAAGGGCCATCGATCGTCTCGAGTGTGCGTTCACACTCACCCGGGGCGCAGGGTTTCTTGTCCATTTCTCACCTCTCCTGTTGGGAGAATGGGAAGGATAAACCGCCTTTAGCAAGTACAATCAAATTTATTGGAGTGACCCCGGTTTCGTGGACATCCCCGAACGTCCGAAGGAGGATGTCCCATGCCCCGAGTCGTGTACCCCCTCGAATACCGGCAGCGCCTGGTTGAGCTGGCCCGAAAGGGCCGCTCACCGGAGGAGCTCTCCAAGGAGTTTGAGCCCGCTGCCAAGACGATCCGCGCCTGGGTCAAGCAGGCCGATCTCGACGAAGGCCGTCGGGATGACGGCTTGACGACGGCCCAACTCGAGGAGCTCCGTCGCCTCCGCAAGGAGAACAAGAACCTCCGAGAAGAGAGGGAGATCCTAAAAAAGGCCGCGGCCTGGTTCGCAAGGGAGAGCGGGTCGATCCCCAAGCGGGGTTCGGGTTCGTGAAGGCGAACCAGGCCGACCACAGCGTCTCGAAGCTGTGCGAGGTCCTGGGGATTTCGCGCAGCGGGTACTACGCTTGGCTGGTCCGCGAGCCCTCGCTGCGGGCTCAGCGCGACGCGGAGCTGAAGGAGATGATCCGCGCCGTCCACAAGCTGTCGCGCGGCACCTACGGCGCGCTCCGGGTGCACGCGGAGCTCAAGGACGACGGCATCCGCATCGGCAAGAAGCGTATCGCTCGCCTCATGCGAGAGGAGGAGATGGCTGGGGTGAGCAGGCGACGTTTCAAGGTCACCACGAAGCGCGGCTCGGGCCGAGCTGCCCCCGACCTCGTAGAGCGGGACTTCACGGCGAAGGGTCCCGATCAGCTGTGGGTCGCGGACATCACCTACGTCCCGACCTGGTCCGGCTTCCTGTACCTGGCGGTCGTCCTGGACGCCTGGAGCCGCCGCGTCGTGGGCTGGGCGATGCGCAGCCACCTCCGCACCGAGCTCGTGCTCGATGCCCTGGAGATGGCGGTGCAGCGCCGGCAGCCGACCGGCGTGATCCATCACTCCGATCAGGGCTGCCAGTACACCTCGATCGCCTTCGGTCTGCGCTGCAAGGCCGCCGGCATCCGCCCCTCGATGGGCTCGGTTGGCGACGCCTACGACAACGCGATGTGCGAGTCCTTCTTCGCGACGCTCGAGTGCGAGCTGATCGACCGGAGCACGTTCAAGAACCTCTTCGAGGCCAGGGCTGCGGTCTTCGAGTTCATCGAGGGCTTCTACAACCCCCATCGTCGCCACAGCGCGCTGGGCTACCTCTCGCCGCTTCGCTTCGAGAAGACACAGACCGATCAGGCCCCGGTGACGGCGTGAACAGTCTGTACACACCCCATCCACAAGTTGTCAGTCTCCCCCCAGACCCCCCTCGATCCAAGCCCCACCGTCGTGGCACTCCGAAGCCTCACCGTGCTACGACGACGACTGTCCACGGGATCGGGTTCGCTCCA
>PVBE010358704.1_pt1 | contig 53857 bp, 55 predicted proteins | sample 1631181 | NCBI WGS metagenome assembly PVBE01 (sample SAMN08397723, study PRJNA350692) | Marine metagenome, whole genome shotgun sequencing project. | isolation source: water | place: Pacific Ocean | collected 2012-04
CGTCGGAGCACCCGGAACGGGAAGACGGCGCAGAACTCGGCCATGAGGTCGGCCCGGCCCCGCCCAATGAAGTCGTCTACGACCTCGTTCGCAACGGCCGCCAGGCCCCCGGCGTCGAAGCGTTCGATAGCACGAGACCGGAAAGCCGGCTGCGCCAGTTGCCGATAGAGGTTGTGCTCGTCGCCGTCCATGCTTTCGAAGGTGCGCCCCTGGACCGGTTCGATGACGATCTCGTAGTGGGCACCCGCGGGAAACCGCTCGTTGTCCCGGAAGGCTCCGACCACGTCCTCGCTGCGGGTCAGGAACAGGGCGGACCCGCCGTGGAAGGGAACCTCAACCACCGGGCCCATCTCGCGCACGGTGGCACACGCCCGGTGAAACGACTCGCCGGGCAGCGGGTCGCTCCCAAAGTCGGGCAGTGGGTCCGGGGGCACGGCCCACTATCCCACGGTGTAGATACGCGCACCGGGCCAGGGAGGCGCATGGCCTCCCGTTCGGGGGTTCTGCTTAAGTCGCTTGTCCCAGGGTGTCAGAGACCCCCACCGCCCCTCACCGGTTCAGACATCGGGCCGTTACCTCCAACATTCGTTCGGATAACTCGCCGGTAAGCAAAAGTTTGTTCTCTTCGTATTCGAAGTCGCTCTGAGTGAGTCGCTCTTCGATGCACTCCAGTGCGCTGGCACAAACCGACGGAGACGAGCCCGCGTACTCGCAGTTCGTCAGAAATGCGTCGCGCACTTCCTCGTCATAGTCCCGATTCCCTGAACACCCGATGGCCGTAGATAGTGAGAGCACAACCAATACGGCCAGTGCAGGAAATCGACCGGTAAGACCCATCACGATTTCAGTCTCCCAGAAATCGAAGGGGGTCACCTCTACACCGAGGGCGTCAGAGGCACCCCCGCCCCCCAGGGGAGGGGGTGACAGACTCAGGCTGTGAAGAAGTACGCGGTTGTTCTGACGTTCTTCTTGGTCGTCTCGGGGTGTGGTGGGAGTTCAGACACAACAGCACCAACCTCAACCACTGCGGCGACACCGACCGCGACGATCAGGGTGGCTCCCACCGCGACAGCCGTGTCTACGACGATCAGCGTGGCTCCCACCGCGACAGCCGTGTCCACGACGACCACCGTGGCCCCCACCGCGACAGCCGTGTCCACGACGACCACCGTCGCCCCCACCATAACTACGGCACCGCCGCCAACGACTGCTGCGACAACTACGACTACACCGCCGCCAGCGACCTCCGTTGCGTCTACGACAACGACGACCGCGAACATCAACTGGATCTCAGAACTGCTTGCCCCTCTTGTGGTCAGTAGTGCCTCCGCACCTATCAACTACGACCGCGACGACTGGGGCTCAGGGTGGTCAGATGACGACAGCGACTGCATAAACACACGCCACGAAGTCCTCATCCTCGAATCACTAACTGAGACAGGTTTCAGTTCTTCAGGATGCTCAGTCGTCAGCGGGCAGTGGTACGCCGCGTTCACTGGCACGTACGTCACCAACCCCAGTTCGTTGGACGTCGACCACTTCGTGCCACTCGCCAATGCCCACGATTCGGGCGGATGGGCTTGGTCGTCAGCGACTAAGAGGTCCTATTACAACGACCTTGTTGATCCGCAGCACCTGATCGCAGTTACTGCCTCGGCCAACCGGTCAAAGGGATCACGCGGCCCGGAGGAGTGGAAGCCCCCTGATTCCAGTTATTGGTGCCAGTACGCCGACTCTTGGGTGGACATCAAGGTGCGTTGGGGTCTCACAGTGACCTCCGCAGAACTGTCCACGCTCCAATCGATGCTCGGTACCTGTGGCGGTCCGCCAACCGGTGTCTACGTCCCACCTGCGGCCCCATCGACCACGACTAGTACCACTACTAGCACCACGACCACGACCACCACGACTACGACGGTTGCGCCAACGACCACAACCTCTGGAGTACCTGACAACCCGGGTAACACGAAGAACTGCTCCGACTTCTCCAGCTACCCGGCGGCGAAGGCATGGTTTGACACCTACTTCCCGTACTACGGCGACGTGGCGCGTCTAGATGGGGACAATGACGGTGAGCCATGCGAGTCCCTGCCCGGAGGCCCATAAACCACCTGCATGTATCTACACCTTGGGGCCCCAGCAGTCGCCCCACTCCCGGGGGAGGGGGCGACAGACTGGGTAGACGAAGAAGAGCCCGACGGCGTTGGTCACTCAGTTGCCGGTCGTGGTGCTGGGAGTTGGTCGAATCAGTCGGTGCTTCCGCCCGGGGCGATGACGACGATGGCACCCGACCCGACGGTTACCTCGGCTGCCGTGCCGATCATCCGATTCGAGAGGCCCAGGCCAACGCCGGGTTCGAGCGTCGCTTCGTTGAGCGACCAGACCAGTCCGGTCGTCGTCACGCCGGTGGCCGCACCGCCGACGGCCATCAGGCTGACCAGGTCATCGGTGCTGCCGTCGATCCGGACCTGATCCCAGACCACCCAGGCCCGCGCCTCATCGATCCGAACGTCGACCCGGAGAGCCGACCACCGATCACCGGCCAGAATCAGCAGATTTCCGAGGGCGTGATCGGCCCGCCCGCCCGCGGTGACCACCACCGTCACCGACGTCGCCCCGGCACGCAGCGCCGCCGCCAGGGCCAACTCGAGGTCGGTTTCGTCCTTGTCGACCGGGTGGCGTTCCACGACCCGGGCAATCACTTCGGCGCCGTCGCTGGCCGAATCCATGTCGCCGACGAGCAGGTCGACGGTTAATCCGAGTCGGAGAGCGTTATCGATGCCCTCGTCGGCGGCGATCACCAGATCGGCGTCCGGTAGCGGTGCCAGTCTCCGGGGAAGCGGCCCGCCGGTCACGATCAGTGCGTGTCCACCTGCGGACCCGACAGTGGACGGGTCGATGGTCACCTGCCTACCCCGTTGACCCGCACTGTCCAACGGCCCTCCTGACACGTGAGCGACAGGTCAAGCCCGTAGCAGTCCGAGAGGGCTCGGGCAGTCAGGACGTCAGCCAGCGTCCCTACCGCCACGATCCGGCCGCCCTCCATGAGTAGCCCGTGGGTGAACCCGGGCGGGATCTCCTCAACGTGGTGGGTTACCTGGACCATGGGCGGCATCGCTGGGTCGGTCGCCAGGTCGGCCAGCGTCGACACCAGTTCCTCCCGGCCGCCGAGGTCCAGCCCTGCTGTTGGCTCATCCAACAGCAGGAGATCGGGGTCGACCATCAGGGTCCGGGCCAAGAGCACCCGCTGGCGCTCACCGGACGACAATGTGCCGAACCGGTGGTCGGCCCGGTGACCACAGCCGATCCTCTTCAAAAGGTCGCGGGCCCGGTCGCGATCCTCGTCGTCGTAGTCGTCCCACCAGGGCTCCAACGCACCGTGCCGGGCGGTCATCACCACGTCGGTGGCTGCCAGGTCGGGCCGGAAGGCGTCGGCCAAAGTCGCCGAGGCGTAGCCGATCTGGCGTCGGAGCGACCGCACATCGGTTCGTCCCAGTGTCCGGCCCAGCACGGAAACCGTCCCGGTGGTCGGGTGTAGTTGCAGGGCGGCGATCCGAAGCAGGGTGCTCTTGCCTGACCCGTTGGGCCCCAGGACCACCCAATGCTGGCCGCCCCTGACCTGCCAGTCGATGCTCTCCAGCAGTTGGGTTCCCTCGGTTCGGCGGCTCACGTCGGCTAGTTCGAGTACGGGGTCCGTGGCTGGCTCCAACACGCTGATGACCCTAGGCCGACCCGTTGCGACGGGCGCTGGTCAGAACAGTGAACGGAGCAGGAGGAGCACGGCGAAGGAACCGGACAGGACGTACACCGCTGGGGCCAGCCACCCGTGGTCGAGCAAGGGGCGAAGACGGCTACTGAGTGCCACGCCGACCAGCACCGAGGGGAGCAGGGAGAGCGCCAGGAGGAGGTCCGACGTACCGAACTCACCGGCCAGGGTCAACACGACCAACGAGATGGTCGTCCCTACGAAGAAGAAGGCGTTGAGGGTGGCCCGTAGTTCCGGGCCCGAGGAACCGTCCAGCACCAGGGCGATCGGAGGGCCGCCGACGGCCACCGAGGTGCCCATGAATCCGCTCAGGCCGCCGGCCCCCATGAGCGTCCACGGGGTCTTGGTGGCGTGCACTCCGGAGACCTTTAGACCCACGCCGACCAGCAACAGGGTGCCGAAGAGCAGGCCGATTCCGTCCTCGGACACCGCGGTGAGCGCCCAGGCGCCGAGCAGCACACCAGGAACCCGCCCGATTAGGGCCCACCGGAGGCCCGCCCGATCAATGGCGCCGTGCTCGCGCCAGGCGTAGAGGGCACAGAGCAACGGGTTGGCCAGCAGTACCGGACCGGGCACGAAGTCCGGGGCGATGAGGGCGAGTATGGGCACGGCGAACAGACCGGCACCAAAGCCCAGCACACCCTGAATGGTGCAACCGACGGTGAACACGAGCAGACCGAGTACGAACTCGAGCGTGCTCAACGGAGGCTCCCTCCGTCGCTGTGCCTATCCCCGATCGGACCGCCTGAGGCGTGCCGCTGCCACGTTTCGACCATGGCCGCATACTGCCCACCGAGGGCTATCAACTCGGCATGGGTCCCGTGCTCAACGATCCGTCCGTCATCGACGACAGCCACCCGGTCGGCTCGCATGGCGGTGGCCAGACGGTGGGCGATGAGGATGGCCGTGCGCCCCTCGAGCACCTGATCCAACGCCCGTTCGATGACCGACTCGGACTGCAGATCCAGGTTGGACGTGGCCTCGTCGAGCACCAGCACTCGGGGGCGAGCCAGGAACGCCCGGGCCAGAGCGACCAACTGGCGCTCGCCGGCAGACAGCGAGGCCCCCCTTTCGTGGATGGGGGTGTGGATACCGTCGGGCATCCGATCGAGCAGTGGTCCCAGACCGACTACCCGACACGCTTCGGCCACTTCGTCGTGGGGGGCATCGGGTCGAGCGAACGACACATTGTCGGCGATCGTTCCGTTGAACAGAAACGCTTCCTGGGGGACCACGCCCAGCTGACGCCGCAGCGAAGTGATACCGACGTTCCGAAGGTCGTGCCCGTCGATGGTGATGTGGCCGAACGTCGGGTCGTGGAATCGGGTGACCAGCTTGGCGATGGTCGACTTGCCGGCCCCAGTCGGCCCGACCACGGCCAAGACCTCACCTGGTTCGAGGACCAGATTGATGTCTCGCAGCACCAAGTGGTCGGAGTCGTACCCGAAGGTCACCGCGTCGAAATGGATCCGTCCGTCGATGGGGGGAAGGTCGACGGCGTCAACCAGTTCGACCACGGTTGGCTCGGTGCCGAGGAGGCCACGCAGCTTGAGCACCGCGGCATTGCCCTGCTGGTACTGGTTGTAGAGCTGTACCAGAGTCTGGACCGGAGCAAAGAAGGAGGTGAGGAACAGGAGGAAGGCGGTAAGTTCGCCGATCGTCACCTCGCCCCGGAGCGCCATTCGCCCACCGACGAGAAGGACCACAGCCTGGGCGATGATCCCGATGGACTCGGTGCCGGGTCCGAACAGGGCTTGAGCCCGGCCCATGTAGAGGTTGGCCTCCAGGTGGGCGTCGATGATGCGCTGGTGGCGGGCCACGTCGTGATCGCGACGGCCGAAGGCGGTGATGACCCGGATGCCGGCCAGGCTCTCGGCCAGGTTGGACAGGACGTCGGCGATGCGGTCCCGCACCCGGAGGTAACCGATGTGAGATACCCGTCGGAACCACAGGGTCAGCACCACGTTGATCGGGACGACGGTGAGCAGACAGACAAGGGCCAGGCCGGGGTGGAGCACCAATAGGTAGGCAGTGATGACGATCAACGTCATGCCCTGGACTACGAAGCTGACCAGGCCCTCCTGGAGCAGGGTGGTGAGGGCCTCGATGTCGCTGGTCATCCGGGTCATCAGTACGCCCGACTTTTCGCCTGTGAAGAAGTCCAGCGACTGGCGCTGGAAATGGCTGAACACCCGGACGCGGAGGTCGTAGACGAGACGCTCGCCCAGTCGACCGGTGAAGCGGGTCCGTAGGAACGATGCGCCGGTGGAAAGCACGACGGCACCCAGGTAGGCCGACGCAACAGCCATCAGAACGCCGATCTCGCCGGCCAAAACGCCCTGGTCGATGCCGATCTGGGTAAGCAACGGACCCACGTGGAGAAGACCGGTCTCGGCGATGACCAGGAGAAGGGCCACGAACAGGCCGCCGGCGTGTGGGATCAGGAAGGTGCGAAGCCCGAACGGTCGCCGATCCCAGCGGGAATGCGAGAACGATACGTCCGGCTCGGGGTGGTCGGGTTCGTGGCGGAGGACGTCCTCGATCCGGGTTCGAAGCTCGTCGGGCACGTCGGCGTAGGGGAGACCGGCCTGGGCGTTGGCTTGGACCGACGAAGGTCCGGCGAAGAAACCGTGGCCGCCCATCAGTCGGCGCTCCGTGTTGCATCGGCGCCGACTCCGTCGGTCTGGGTGAGGATTGCCGCGTAGCGGGGCTCGGTGGCCAGGAGGCTGGCGTGCGTACCGTCGGCCACCACCCGTCCGCCCTCCATGAGGACCACCCGATCCGCGAGGCTGATGGTGGACAGGCGGTGGGCAATCACGATGGTCGTGCGGTCGGCCATGAGATCAACCAGCCCCTGGTGGATGTCTTCCTCGGTCTGGACGTCGATGGCGCTCGTCGCGTCGTCAAGGATCAGTATGCGGGGATCGGTCAGGATGGTGCGGGCAAGCGCGATCCGTTGGCGTTGCCCGCCCGACAGGGTGTAACCCCGCTCGCCGACCACTTCGTCGTAGCCGTCGGACAGACCGACGATGAACTCGTCGGCCCGGGCGATGTGAGCCGCTGCCTCAACGTCCGGGCGGGAGGCATCGGGTCGACCGAAGGCCACGTTGTCGTGGAGTCGCTCGGAGAACAGGAACGACTCGTCGGGCACCTGGCTCACTGTGTGGCGCAGCCCGTCCAGTCGGCGGTCACGGACGTCAATGCCGTCGACGAGCACCGCACCGGAGGTCACGTCGTAGAAGCGGGGGAGGAGTCGGGCCACCGTCGACTTCCCGCAGCCCGTCCTACCGACGATGGCCACCGTCTCGCCGGGCTCAATCACCAGGTCGAAGCCGTCTAGGACCGGGCGGGGGTCTCCCTCGTGTTCCGGGTCGGCCGTGGGATAGGAGAACACCACAGAGCGGAACTCCACCCGACCCAGTTCGGGGGAAGCCGTTGCCGGCTCACGGGCGCCGGGTCGGTCGACGATGGCCGGCTCCTCGTCGAGGATCTCGTAGATCCGCATCGACGAGGCGGCTGCCCGTTGCGCCTGGATGAGGACGAAGCCGAACATTCGGAACGGCATGGCGATCATGGTCACGTATCCGCTGAAGGCCAGGAGTGAGCCGACCCCCACCTGACCGTCGATGGCCAGGTGGCCGCCGTAGAGCAGCACGAGGGCCATGCCGAGGCGGGGGAGGGCCTCAATCATTGGATTGAATCGGGCGCGGGCTTCAATCAGGGCGGTGGCCGACCAGCGGAGACGGTCGGCGGCCCGTGCCAATAGGGCGATCTGGTCGAATTCGGCGGCAAACGACTTGACGACCCGGGTCCCGTTGACGTTCTCGTCGACCACCATGGCCACTTCGGCCATACGACCCTGGGTGACCCACGACAGGGGAAAGACCCGGTCGCGGAGTTTCTGGCCTAGTACGAAGACGAACGGCATGGTGGAGACGGTGACCAACGTGAGTGGTACGTGGATGCTGAGCATGAATCCGAAGGCCATGAGAAAGCTGACTGCCGAGAGGCCGGCCAGCGGACCGAAGGCCAGCAGGAGTTGAATGGAGCGGATGTCGGAGTTGGCTCGGGAGATCACCTCACCAGCCGCCACCCGGTCGTAGAAGGAGAACGAGAGCCGGGTTAGGTGCTGGTAGACGGTGTCCCGCAGGTCGGTTTCGATCCGACATGCCGTGCCAAAGAGGAGGTATCGGTAGGTGAACCGGAGCCCAAACGACGCGGTAGCCATGACGACCAGGAGGATGGCGTGGCGCTCCAGGTCGGCGAAGGCCGCGGAACCGTCGAGGCCGCCTAGTGACCGGTCGACGGCCTGCCGCAGGACCATAGGGACAGAGACCTGGAGGGCGAGGCCCACAAGTCCGGTAACCAGGACAACGGTGAAGGCGGCCCGTCGGGCGACGATCATCGGGAGGAGCCGACGGAACCAGCCCTTAGAGGTGTCGGGATCGATCTGGGGCGTCGCCTTCTTCGCTCCCATCAGGTCAGGCGGTGCCGGCGGCACGGGCAGCACGGATGGCGTCGCCGAACTTACTGAGGTTCTCGATAAGCGGCGTGGGGTCGCCGGCGTTCACGTGTGCTCCGAGCGCCATGAGGCGGTCGGCCACCGCACGGTCGGCGATCTCGAGGATCCGTCGGCCGCTTTCGGTCAGGTGGTGGACAACCCGTCGTCCGTCGTCGGGGTCGTCGTGGCGCTCGACGAGGTCCCGCTCTCCTAGCCCGTCCATCAGTGCGGTGATCGACGGGCGGCTGACCGAGAGCCGGTCGGCCAAGTCGGAGGGCGCGGCGCCGCCCTCGTCAAGGAAGACGAGGACCCGGTACTGGGAGAGGCTGAGCTGGTGTTCGGTCAGGGGAATGGTGATCTGGCGGGCCAGCTTGGCTGCGGCCCGGGCGGCGTCGACCTCCCTGGTGGGATGCCCCTCCTTGGCGGGAGGCGAGTCGTCAGGAGGGTTGGTCATGATGGTTAACGTATCGAACTATTTCTGAGGGCTCGCATCGGCCGTTACCGGTTGACGGGCATCGGTAGCCTTAGACCAGATGTCCACCTCCACGGGTTTGATGGCTATCGCCGCGCTGTTGATCATCAACGCGTTCTTCGTGGCGGCCGAGTTCAGCCTGGTGGCCGTGGACCGGGCCCGAATCGAGGCGGCTGCCACTGACGGCGACCCGGGGGCCCGGCGGGTCCGTGCTCTCCTGCACCGCTTGACTTCGCATCTTTCCGGAGCCCAGTTCGGGATCACCCTGTCAGCGCTGCTACTTGGGTTCGTGGCCGAGCCAACGGTGGCGCGCATCTTGACCGGCGATGACCACCCGACCGGGGCGTCGGTGGTGGTGGCCATTCTCGTGGCGACTTGTCTACACCTCGTGGTGGGCGAACAGGTGCCCAAATACCTGGCCTTGGCTGCGCCCGAGCCCCTCGCTCGCGGCTTGGCTCCCGCGGTGACGGTGATCGGTGTGATTGGTCGCCCGTTGGTGGCGGTGCTCGACGGAGCCGCCAACGCCGTGGTACGTCGCCTGGGAGTGATCCCGCGGACCGACCTCGACCCGTCGCGGACGCTCGACGAAATCGGGGACCTGATCCGAACCTCGGCCGACGAGACGCTGGATCCCGACGACGTGGCCTTGCTGACGCGCTCGGTTCGGCTGGCCGACAAGGTGGCCGCCGAAGTACTTGTGCCGCGACTCGACGTCCACTCGCTGGACGTCTCAGCGGTGGGCGCCGACCTGTTGGCCGAGGCGGAACGAACGGGCTGTTCCAGGTTCCCGGTGATCGACGGCGATCTCGACCATGTGGTGGGCATCGTCCACGTGAAGGCGCTGTTGACCATTGCCCGCGACTCGCGAGATCGGGTGCCGGTCGCCGAACTGATGGCACCGGCGCTGGCTGTCCCAGAGACTCGGGCGCTCGATGGCCTCATGGACGACTTCCGGGCGGCGCGCAGCGCCCTGGCTGTCGTGGTCGACGAGCATGGAGGAACCGCTGGTCTGGTGACCGAGGAAGATGTGGTCGAGGAACTCATCGGTGAGATCGACGATGACCTGCTGGACCTCACCGGAAAGTCGGCGCCACTTCCGCGAACCCAGGTAGACGGCCCCGGCAACATCGTGGTCTCAGGACGGCTGGGCCCCGACGACGTATACGAGGCCACGGGATTCGCCATCCCCGATGGCCCGTACGAAACTTTGGCCGGGTACGTCCTCCATCGGCTGGGGCGGATCCCCGAGCCCACGGCGAGGATCGACCACGAGGGTTGGCGCATCGAGGTCCTGGCTGTCGACGGTCGCCGGATCGAAACGCTCAGAATGGTGGCCCCCGCGCCGTCGCCGCCCGAGACTGAGGCCGAACCGGGGAGTCACCGATGGTGACCGCGCTGGCGTTGTGCAGTGTCCTGCTCCTCGTCGCCGTCAACGCTCTCTTCGTGGCGACGGAGTTCGCGCTGGTGGCTGCTCGACCGACGGTGTTGGCCGACGCGGCAGAGGGCGGATCGCGAGCGGCATCCCGGGCGCTCCGGGCCCGGCGGGACCTCCGTCTGCAGATGTCGGGTGCCCAGTTGGGAATCACGGCCAGCAGCATCGCCCTCGGGGTGCTCGCCGAGCCGGCGATCGGCGGCCTGCTGGAAAATCTGTTCTCAGCGGTCGCGGTCCCCGAGGAAGCGGCCGACACGGCGTCTTGGGTGGCAGCGATCGGCCTGGCAGCCGTGATCCAGATGTTGTTCGGCGAGTTGGTACCCAAGAACCTGGCCATTGCGGCTCCCGAACGCACGCTCCGGTGGACGGTGACCCTGCATGCAGCATTTGTCTCTCTGGCCAAACCTGCGGTAGTGGCCCTCGATCGGATGTCGGCGCTACTCATCCGCCCATTCGGCCTGACGGCCGTCGACGAGGTCCACCGTGCGGTAGGGGCCCCGGAGCTCACGTCAATGCTGGATGCGTCACGGCGCGAGGGCCTCATCGACGGGTTCGAACACGATCTCCTGTCGGGAGCGTTGGACCTAGGGCAGCGGACAGTGGCATCGGTGATGGTGCCCCGGTCCGAAGTAGCGACGGTCGACCGTTGGGCCCCGGTCCACGAGGTAGAACGCGTATTGGCCTCCTCGGGCCACAGTCGGCTGCCGTTAACCGGCCCAGATGGTGGCCTGGTGGGCCTGGTGCACGCCCGATCGGTGCTACGCCTACCGGTCGGAGCGGCCGACGACACCCTGACCACCGAGGAGGTCAGGACGATGGCCGTCCTGTCGCCCGACCAACCGCTGGACGAGGTACTCCATCTTCTGCAGCGAGAACGGATCCGTCTTGCTGCCGTGATCGGCACGGAGGGCTGGATTGGGATCGTGTCCCTGGAGGACGTCTTGGAGGAACTCGTCGGAGACATCCGCGATGAGACCGACGGGTATTCGGCTGGTGAAATCGATCCCAGCACGATGAGCACGTGAGTAGCCACGGTCGGTGGTCACCGGTCCATCAGGCATCGGAAGCCCGCCGGTAGGATTTCGGGGTGCATCGCCGCCTTGGCATGACCGTCGTGCTCGCCGGGCTGGTCACCGCCCTCCTTTCGACCGCTGTTCAGGCCGCGCCCCCCGCGGGCCGATCGGATCCCGCCGGTTCGGGTAGTGCCTCGAAATCGGTGGCTTTCACCAGCGACCCATCCCAGGATCTGGTCATCGACCGAGCCACCGGCCTGCTACCGCTTATCTCGGCAGCATCCGATGTAATTCCCCTGGCCTTGGACGGCATCGCCGCCGCCGAACGACGACTTCGAACCATGATCGATCTGCTGGTCAGCGCCCGGCAACGCCACCGTTCGGCGGTCCGGGCGTTCGCGGACGCCAACCGACTGGTCGCCGACAACGTGCGGGATGCGGCTCAGTTGCAGTCGGGTTATGGCGACGTCCTCGCCGGCATCTCCGCCACCGAACGTGCCCGCCTCGAACGCGACGCCAAAGGCCGACGTAACCGCTCGTCAGTGGTTCGTCAGGCGACGTCGTCGGACTGGGTCTGCCCGGTCGAAGGTCGCGTCAAATTTTATGATTCTTGGGGCGAGCGAAGGTCGGGAAACCGTCGCCATGAGGGCGTGGACCTAGTGAGCTTCAGGAACGCCCCGATCCTTGCACCGGTGGATGGTGTGGTCACCCACCGGTGGGACACCATCGGTGGCTGGTCCTTTGACCTGGTGGCCGGGGATGGCGACTACTACTTCGGAACCCACATGTCGGGATTTGGAAAAGTCGGTGAGGTCCGGGCCGGAGAGGTGATCGGATTTATGGGAGACACCGGCAACGCCGAGGGCGTGCACCTGCATTTTGAATACCACCCGGGTGGTCGTGAAAACGCCGTGAATGCCTACCCGATCGTGGATTCCCGCTGCAGCAACCGGACGCCCATGGACACGTCTCTCTACGACTGAGGCCCTACGAACTCAGGCGCCGATGGCGTGGTAACCGCCATCCACGTGGACTATCGACCCGGTAGTCGCCGGGAACCAGTCCGACAGGAGCGCCACGCACGCCCGAGCGACGGGTTCGGTGTCGTTCACGTCCCACCCCAGCGGCGCCCGCTTCTCCCAGGACTCCTCGAACTCGGAGAAACCCGGGATGCTCTTGGCGGCGATGGTGCGGATGGGGCCGGCGGCCACCATGTTCACCCGGACGCCATCGGGTCCGAGCCCCCGCGCCAGGTAGCGCGACGCAGACTCGAGAGCCGCCTTGGCCACGCCCATCCAGTTGTAGGCAGGCCACGCAAACCGGGCGTCGAAGTCCAGCCCAACGATCGAACCCCCGTTGGTCATGAGCGGTGCGACAACCTCAGCCACCGTCTTGAGCGAGTATGCAGAGATCTCCATGGCGACCGCCACGTCCGACCACTGGGCGGCCATGAAGTCCTCCCCAAGGCACACCTCGGGGGCGAATCCGATGGCATGCAGCGCTCCGTCCACCCGGCCCCACCGATCAGCCAGATGCCGCCGGAGGGACTCGGCCTGTTCGGCCGACGTGACGTCGAACTCCAGGACCTCGGCCTCTAAGGGCAACTTACGTGCCGTGCGTTCAGTGAGGCGAAGGCCCCGTCCAGCGCCGGTCAGGATCACCTCGGCGCCCTGCTCCTGGGCCAAACGGGCTACGGAGAAGGCCAGCGAAGCGTCGGTAAGTACGCCGGTGATCAGCAACTTCTTGTCGTCCAGGATGCCCACGTGGAATCCGTCCTTGTCTGTTGGGAAACCGACGCACTCGTCGGGGAACCGATTCGGAGGCTACCGGACGACCCCGGTAGCCTCGCCGGATGGAGATCGGACTGCTCGGAGCAACAGGCCCCGCCGGACAGGCCCTCGCTGCACGGCTGGCCGGAGTGGGACACGACGTGGTGGTCGGGTCACGCTCGAAGTACCGAGCCATGGAGGTACGGGACGCGATCCTCGACAAGTGGCCCGACCGGTCGCTCTCGATCCGATCAGCCGACAACTCGGGTGCCGCGGACGCCGAGGTAGTGGTGATCGCCACCCCATGGGACGCCGCTGCTGCCACCGCCCGGTCGGTGGCCGATCACCTTCACCGCAAGGTGGTGATCTGCATGTCCAACGCCATTGCCCAGGTGGCCGGAGAGTTTCAGCCGCTAGTGCCGCCGCGCGGGTCGGTATCGGCCATCGTCCAGGCCGAGGTGCCCGATGCCTACGTGGCGGCCGCCTTGCACCATGTGGCAGCAACCGAGCTAGGCAACCTGGACACCGCATTAGCCAGCGACGTACTGGTCTGTTCTGACCACCAGCGGGCTACCGAAACGGCCTCAGAGATCATTGCCAAGATCCCGGGAGCCCGACCGTTGGACGCCGGCGGCCTATCCAACGCCATGGCCATAGAGGCCTTCACCGCCGTACTGTTGCAGCTCAACAGCCGGTACCGGACCCGGGTGGCCGTTCGGCTGACCGGCATCGACGACTGAGACCCTTTCGTGCCCGATCTCACCATCACCCTTCCCGACGGTTCGCAGCGCACTCTGCCCGAAGGTGCCACGGGCGCCGATCTGGCGGCAGACATCGGCCCCGGCCTGGCCAAAGCGGCGGTCATCGTCAGCGTCGACGGCGAGGGCCGTGACCTCGGTCGACCGTTGGCTGATGGTGACGCCGTCTCGGTGGTGACCGCCGACAGTGATGAGGGCCTCCACACGCTGCGTCATTCCACCGCCCACGTGCTGGCCCAGGCCGTCTTGGATCTCTGGCCGGGCGCCACCCACGCGATCGGCCCGCCCATAGAGGATGGCTTCTACTACGACTTCGAACTTCCGGACGGTGCTTCCTTCACCGCGGACGACCTGGCGGCAATTGATGCCCGGATGCGGGAGATCATCGACGCCGACCAACCCTTCGAGCGATTCGAAGCGGGAGCCACCGAGGCACTCGAGCTCTTTGCCGATCACCGCTACAAGCGGGAGATCATCGAGAAGGTCACGGCCGGTGGAGCGGACCCAGAGATGGCCGGCGAAGCATCGAACGACGGATCGGTCTCCTGGTATCGCAACGGAGAGGGTTTCGTTGACCTCTGCACCGGGCCCCACGTGGCGTCCACCGGGCGACTGGGCCACTTCGCGTTGCAGAAGGTGGCCGGCGCCTACTGGCGGGGTGACGAGAAGCAGCCCATGTTGCAGCGCATCTACGGCACTGCTTGGGCTGACAAGAAGGCACTCAAGGGGTACCTGCATCGTCTCGCCGAAGCGGAGAAACGCGACCACCGCCGGCTGGCCGCCGAACTGGACCTGGTGTCCTGGCCGGATTCGCTCGGACCCGGACTGGCTGTGTGGCACCCCAAAGGTGCTCTGGTGCGAAAGATCATCGAGGACTACAGCCGGGCCCGTCACGAGACGGGCGGCTACGACTTCGTCTTCAGTCCCCACATTGCCAAGTCAGTGCTGTGGGAGACCAGTGGGCACCTCGACTTCTACGCCGACGGCATGTACCCGCCCATGGAGCTGGACGGGGCGAGCTACTACCCGAAGCCCATGAACTGTCCATTCCACGTGGCCGTCTACCAGAGCTCCCAACGCAGCTACCGGGACCTTCCCCGCCGGTTTTTCGAGTTGGGAGCCGTGTACCGCTACGAACTTTCGGGGGCCATCCACGGCCTGCTTCGGAGCCGCGGATTCACTCAGGACGACAGCCACATCTTCTGCACGCCCGACCAGATTCCCGACGAGCTGGCCTCACTGTTGGAGTTCACCCTGAGCGTGCTGCGGGCCTTCGGCTTCGAGGACTTCCAGGCCAAGTTGTCGACCCGCCCCGATGAGAAGTCGGTGGGTGACGACGCCCTGTGGGACATGGCCACCGACGGGCTCCGGCAGGCGTTGGAGTCGGCAGGCCTCGACTACGTGGTCGAAGAGGGTGGCGGTGCGTTCTACGGGCCAAAGATCGACGTGGACGTCACCGACGCCATCGGGCGACCCTGGCAATTATCGACCATCCAGCTGGACTTCAACCTCCCGGAACGTTTCGACCTGGAATACGTGGGCGACGATGGCGGTCGGCACCGTCCGGTGATGATCCACCGTGCGCTGATGGGGTCGATCGAACGGTTCTTCGGCGTGCTGCTGGAGCACTACGCGGGCGCGTTCCCGCTGTGGCTGGCTCCCGAGCAGGTGCGGGTGCTGCCGGTGGCCGATGAGCATCAGGCCTACGCCGAGTCGGTACGCGACCGTCTGGTGGCTGCTGGACGACGGGCCACCGTGGACCCGGCAGATGAGCCGCTGGGCAAGCGAGTACGGGCCGGCAAGGTCGGGAAGATCCCCCACGTGCTCGTGGTGGGTGACGACGACGCGGCCCACGGCACGGTGGGCGACAACGCCCGGGGTGCCGCTGCTCCCGAGCGTGACCTTTCGCTGGACGTGTTCCTGGTCCGGCTGGCCGATGCAGTGGAGTCCGGTGCGCTGGTGGCTTCGGGGCCAGCGGGGGAGACCAAGCCCTGACCGGTCTGGATCGCCTGTGGGCCGGCTGGCGACACGCCTATGTGTCGGGACTGAACGAGGAGTCCGACGCGCCCCTTGATGACGGCGAGGGCCGCACACTGTTCGAGGTGCTGGCCGATGGCGACCATCCCGACGACGAGACCCTGGTGCTGCAACGGGGGCCGACGTGCTTCGCGGTGATGAACGCCTATCCGTACACCAGCGGACACCTGATGGTGCTGCCCCGGCGGGCCGTGGGCGAGTTGGCCGAACTAACCGACGAAGAGCACGCCGAACTGTGGGCGACGGTCAGGGATGCGGTGGCGGCCGTGAACTCGGCCCTAGATCCCGGTGGGGTCAACGTGGGCGTGAACCTCGGCCGGGCGGCTGGTGCCGGGATCCCGGGACACCTGCACGTTCACGTGGTGCCTCGCTGGTCTGGCGACACCAACTTCACCACCACGGTGGCCAACGTCCGGGTACTACCCGAGGCGCTGGGCGAGTCTTGGCGACGCCTCCGGGAGGCCTGGCCGGCGTGACCGGAGCCGGATGGGCTCCCGATTATGCACGGGACCTGACCCGATGATTCGTTCGGTACTGCTCGGACCAGTCATGGTCAGCATGGTCCTGATGGCTACGGCTACAGCCTGCGGCGAGACCGCCGAGTCGGGGGTCAAAGGATTCGCCCCCGAGTCGCTGATCTGGGAGACCTGCGGATACACCGAATGCGCCACCCTCATCGTTCCGATGGACCACGCTGTTCCGGAAGGACCGACCATTGAGGTGGTCGTGGCCCTGAAGCGGGCCGTCGCCGAGCCTCGGATCGGGGTGCTGGTGATGAATCCCGGCGGTCCGGGCGGGTCGGGTATCGAGATGCTGGAGTGGATGGGTCCAGCAATAGCCCATACGGACTTTCTGGGACGCTTCGACCTCGTCGGATTCGACCCTCGGGGATCGGGGTCCAGCACGACCGTCTCGTGCGTCGACGACTTCGACGACGAGATCATGGTGCTGGGACCCGAAACTGGTCTTCAGGAGGCAGTGGCTGAAGCCGAGGACCTGGTCGCCGACTGCCTGGAACGCAGCGGAGACCTCGCCCATCATGTGGGGACCAATGCCGTGGCCCGCGACATCGACATGCTGCGCCGGGCCATGGGCGAAGAACAGATCTCGTACCTGGGATATTCCTATGGGACCCGCCTGGGTGCCGTGTACGCCGCCCTGTTCGGAGACCGGGTCCGGGCCATGGTTCTGGATGGGCCGGTGGATCCGGCTGAACGGGCGAGTCGTCCCAGCCGAAACCAGGCCGACGGGTTCGAGGCTTCCTGGTCGGCCTTCGCCGCGGCGTGCGACGCTGAGCCGGACTGCCCACTGGGAGTCGTGGGGGGCGCTGAGCAGGCGTTCGCCGACGCGGTGGCCGCAGTGGCGGCGTCTCCGGTTCCGGCGGGCGATCGACAGGTGACCCATGGCGAGTTCTACCTGGGAGTGGCCGCCGCCCTGTATTCGCCCGAGACCTGGCCGATACTGGGAGAGGGCCTAGCCGAAGTGGTGGTCTCCGGTTCAGCCGTGATCCTCCAGGACCTTGGCGACATACTCCTGGGGCGCCGGGATGATGGCTCGTACGACGGTTCGATGGACGCCATGTTCCTGGTGGACTGTGCGGACGACCCCGAACGGCCGCCGCCCAGCGAGGTCTTTGGCGCCTCGTTGGCGATTGCCGATTCGCTGACCCACTTCGGTCCGGCATTCGCCGGTTCAACCGGCTGTCATCCGCTGCCGGCGGCAGTGGATCCACTTCACGTGGGGCCAGCGGACCTCGTGGTGCCGGCGTTGGTGGTGTACCTCGAAGGGGATCCGGCGACCCCGCCGATATGGGCAGGTGCGCTGATCGCGTCTCTGGGCGACGCCGTGGGGATCTCGTCGAATGCCGAGGGACATGGCGGCTACCTGGCAAACTCGTGGTGTCTGACCGAACCGGTCACCCGGTACCTGGTGGATCTCGAGGTACCCGCCGATGGGTGGTCATGTCGGGAACCAGGACGAGAGCATTGACGGCCCGGGTTCCAGGATCCTGATCGGGTAGTCCGTGGGCCAACCAGTCGGCCAGCCGTCTAGCTGGCCAGATCGCCGGCCTGATCGGACGTCAGGTGGCCGGCGGTATACATCCAGCGGATGGTGTCAGTCAGCGTCTCTACGGTCGTCCGCGCGGGGAAACCGAAGGCCTCGGTCGCACTGGTCTGGTCCACGTTCCGAAGGCCGCCGGCCCTGGCGTTGCCTACCGTGATCCGAGCCGTTTCGCCGGTCAGGGGCATCTGATTGCCGGTGGTCCGGCTGACCAGATCACAGACGATTCCACCCAGAGTGATGGTCCACAGGGGGCTGCCCATGACCCGGACCTTCCGGCCCGTGAGTTCGGCGGCCATGCCCAACATGTCGACCATTGTGTTGATGTGTCCGGCCAGCAAGTGGCGGGCAGGTGCCTCACCACCGGTGAGCGAACCGACACAGACCGCTGCCACGTCACGGACGTCGACGAAGCCGAATCGGATGGTCCGGGGAATAGCCGTGGTTCGCATCCGAATCCAGTCGCGCATGGTGGCCATTGAGTCGCTCAACTCCGGGCTGGGATCCAGCGGTCCGAGGATGCCGCCCGGGCAGACGACGACCACTGGGTGGCCGGCATCCTGATGAGCCACGGCCACGGCGTCGGCGGCGATCTTGGAGGCGGTGTAGGCACCGGACTCGGGCCCTACCGGACTGTCGGGGTTGATGTCGATCAGGGACGCGGCATAGACGCCCATGGACGAGACGTGAACGATCCGCTGGAGGCCCCGGACGACAGCCTCGTCGAGGATGGCGGCTGTCGAGGCGGGGTTGACCGCCCGCATGACGCCGGCCTGACGGGGGTCAAGACTGAACACCGCTCCAGCATGAATCAGGCCGTCAACGTCGACCAGCGAGGCGCGTAGGCGATCGTGGTCGGTCAGGTCGGCCTCGAAGACCTCGGCGGCATCGTGGGCCAGGCCGTGAACGGCAAGTGCCGACCGGGCCTTGTCGGGATTACGGACGACCATCCGGACGTCATGCCCGGCGGCCAATGCCGCGGCCGTGCAGTGCGAACCGACCAGACCCGTCGCTCCCGTGACCGCCACCTTCATGGCATTCCCTCCGATCCACTCGCCGACACTGACCTGTCCCCGGTGACGATCCTAGGTTCGGCCGAACCGCCTGACGGTCTGCCAACATGTTGCGATGAACCGCCTACCGAGGCTTCCCCTCATTGCTGCCCTGAGCCTGCTGATCGCCGCGGCGGCCGGGGTGGTAGCAGTCAGTGCCGTGGTGTTCCTCCTGGTTCTGGCGGGCTTCACCGGAGCCATGGCACTGTTGGCCGACCGCTACCAGAAGCGCTGACTGCTGGGACACGGAGGACGAATCGGCCCACCCTGCTACTGTCCTGCGGCCATCCAGACCTCGACGTCCGATGGGCGTCATACCGATCGCAGGGAGCAGTCGATGCCGCACAGCGTCCGGGCCGTGGTGGCCCGATCCAAGGGACAACCGGTCACCATCGAAACCATCGAGGTGCCCGATCCGGGGCCCGGTGAAGTCCTCGTGGCCGTGAAGGCCTGTGGGGTCTGCCACACCGACCTCCACTATCGGGAGGGTGCCATTAACGACGAGTTCCCGTTCCTCCTCGGCCACGAGGCGGCGGGGATCGTCGAGGAGGTGGGCCTCGACGTGACCGAGGTGGCCGTTGGCGACTTCGTGGTACTGAACTGGCGAGCCGTCTGCGGTCAGTGTCGATCCTGTCGCCGGGGACGCCCCTGGTACTGCTTTTCCACCCACAACGCCTCGCAGAAGATGACGTTGGACGGCCAGGAACTCTCACCGGCTCTGGGCATCGGGGCGTTCGCTGAGAAAACACTGGTCGCTGCCGGTCAGGCCACCAAGGTCGACCCGGCGGCGCCCGCCGAGGTGGCGGGACTGATCGGCTGCGGGGTCATGGCGGGGCTCGGTGCTGCCATGAACACCGGCGACGTGGGTCGGGGCGATTCGGTCGCCGTCTTCGGCTGCGGCGGCGTCGGCGACGCGGCGATCGCCGGGGCCCGACTCGCCGGCGCACACACCATCGTGGCCGTCGACCTCGACGACCGGAAGCTCGAGATGGCGAAGGAGTTCGGCGCCACCCACACGGTCAACTCTTCCAACGAGGATCCGGTAGAGGCCATCCGGGCCGTCACCGGCGGCAACGGCGTTGACGTGGCCATCGACGCGGTCGGCCTCCCGATCACCTACCAGCAGGCGTTCAACGCCCGGGACCTGGCCGGCACCGTGGTCCTCGTCGGAGTGCCCAATCCGGAAGCCGCCTTGGAGTTACCGATGATCGATGTCTTCGGTCGAGGTGGGACGTTGAAGTCCTCGTGGTACGGCGACTGCCTGCCCAGCCGGGACTTCCCGATGCTCATCGACCTCTACCTGCAGGGGCGACTCGACCTGGACCGGTTCGTGTCCGAGACAATCGCCCTGGACGAAGTCGAGGAGGCCTTCCACAAGATGGAACGCGGTGAGGTGCTGCGTTCGGTCGTGGTGCTCTGAGACGACGATGGGTCTGCGTATTGATCACGTGGTGACCAGCGGGATCTTCTCACTGGATGGCGAAGACTTCGAGGTCGACAACAACATCTGGTTGATCGGTGACGACCACGAGGTGGTGGTTGTCGACGCCGCCCACGACCACCGACCCATTGCTGAAGCGGTCCGAGGTCGGAGGGTCCGGGGTGTGCTGTGCACCCACGGCCACAACGACCACATCAACGCGGCCGTGGAGTTAGCCGAAGCGACCGATGCCCCGATCTGGTTGCACCCCGACGACGGAATGCTGTGGGACGTCGTCCACCCCGACCGACGCATCGACGACCCGTTGAGAGATGGCCTGACCATCGGAGTGGGTGGCGATGAACTGACGATCCTGCACACGCCCGGTCACTCGCCGGGTGGCTGTTGCATCCATGTGCCCGCCCTCGGCGTGGTGTTCTCCGGAGACACGCTCTTCAATGGGGGCCCCGGAGCCACCGGCAGGTCGTTTTCGGACCAGGGCGTCCTCGTTGAGAGCATCCGTTCGAGGCTGTTCGTGCTGGACCGGGTGACCACCGTCCACACGGGGCACGGTGACTCGACGTCGATCGGGGCCGAAGTCGACCGGTTGGATGCTTCTGACGACTGACCTCAGGGGGTCGCGTCCGGTAAGGGCTAGTTGATGACGGGGACGTTTTCCATCGCCTCGGCAATGGCTGCTTCCGGGAACTCGTAGTCGACGAGTTCTCCAGCGAGGTACTTCTCGTACGCGGCCATGTCCATATGGCCGTGCCACACAAGGCAGTGAGGATGACCTTCTCTTCGCCGGTTTCCTTGCAGCGAAGAGCTTCTCGGATAGCGGCGGCAATGGCATGGGTGGGCTCGGGCGCGGGAACGATGCCCTCGCTCCGGGCGAACTGCAGCGCTGCCGCGAAGCACTCTGTTTGGTGGATTGCCTCCGCCTCGACGAGGCCGAGGTCGTAGACGTGGGACACCAGGGGTGCCATGCCGTGGTATCGGAGCCCTCCCGCGTGGATCGGGTCCGGGATGAACGTGTGGCCGAGGGTGTGCATCTTGACCAGTGGGGTCAGCTGGCCGGTATCACCGAAGTCGTACCGGTACTCGCCGCGGCTGAGAGACGGGCATGCTGCCGGCTCCACGCATCGGATCACTGGGTCCATCCGGCCAGCGAGCTTCTCGCGGAGGAACGGAAATGAGAGGCCGCCGAAATTGGAGCCACCGCCGGTACACCCGACCAGGAGATCAGGGGTCTCGTCGACCTTGGCCAACTGCAGAAGCGCCTCTTCTCCAATGATGGTCTGGTGGAGCAGCACGTGGTTGAGGACGCTCCCAAGGGCGTAACGGGTCTCCTCGCTCTGTGCGGCCTGCTCGACGGCTTCGGAAATGGCGATACCGAGACTCCCCGGACTGTCGGGGTCGGTTGCCAGGATGGCGCGACCTGCCTCGGTCAGGTTCGAAGGACTGGCGTGGAGTGTCGCGCCCCACAGTTCCATCATCGTCTTGCGATACGGCTTCTGGTCGTAGGACGCCCGAACTTGCCAGACTTCACAGTCCAGCCCGAACTGGGCCGTAGCGAAGGCGAGAGCGGAGCCCCACTGGCCCGCTCCAGTCTCGGTCGTCAGTCGCTTTACGCCTTCCTGGGCGTTGTAGAACGCCTGGGGGACAGCGGTGTTGGGCTTGTGGGAGCCAGCGGGGCTGACGCCTTCGTACTTGAGGAAGATCTTTGCCGGGGTGTCCAGGGCCTTCTCGAGGCGGCGAGCCCGCAGGAGTGGACTCGGACGCCAGAGTCGGTAGACGTCAAGTACCTCGCCGGGAATGTCGATGTACGAGTCCGTGGAAACCTCCTGCATGATGAGGGCCATCGGGAAGAGCGGGGCCAGGTCATCGGGGCCAATCGGCTCGAGGGTGCCGGGGTGTAGCGGCGGCGGTGGCGGCGTCGGTAGGTCCGGAATGACGTTGTACCACTGTGTTGGCATCTCGGATTCTTCGAGCAGCACCTTGGAGTAGTCGTCGGACATGGCTGTTTCTCATCTCTGGATTGGAGGAAATGGATCTGCCGGGAGGCCAGCACAGGCCGACAATGGTTTCGTCGGAATGTGTTGTCAACCTGTGTCGTCACAGGTCTGGGAACCGACGAGACTGCCGGGATGACCAGGGGCGGGCCGGAGAGCGGACTGGAGATCGGCGCGGTCGAAGCCAGCCTCTCGCCCTGGCGGACGTATGCCCTGTTGGCCGGCTCGGTGGTGGCCGCGTCGATGAACTACTCGGTGACCTTCGTGTCGTTTGGCGAGATCGAGCGAACTTTCGATGCCGGTCCGGCGGCCACCTCGTGGGTCCTCAACGCTTTTGCCATCACCCTCTGTGCCCTCCTGATTCCGTGCGGCTGGCTTTCGGACCGGTTCGGGCGGCGCCGGATGTTCCTGTCGGGAGTGACCCTTCTGGCTGTGGGGTCAGTGTTGGTTGCCGTGTCGCCCACGCTTCCGTTCCTGGTGGCGGCCCGGGTGGTCCAGGCAGCAGGGTTGGCCCTTGAGGGTCCAGCGGCCATGGCCATCCTGTTGAACGCCTTCCCCGCGGACCGCCGAAGCACCGCGGTGGGAGCCTTCGGTGGACTCGGCGGGATCTCCCTCGTGCTTGGCCCGGTGGTTGGGGGCCTGGTCATCGGTGCCGTGGGGTGGCGCTGGACGTTCGGGTTCAACACGCCAATAGCCCTGGTCACCGTGCTTCTCGGACTCCGGTTCCTGCCCGTGGATCGACCGGCGACCACTGAGTCGAGCCGGCTTAGACCTGATCTATGGGGAGTCCTGCTGCTGGTGGCCGGGTTGGCCGCGTTGGCCACCGGGATCGTGCAGGCCGAGTCGTGGGGCTGGACTGGAGTGGGGACAGTGGTCGCCCTCGTGGCGGCGCCGGTGGCCATGGTGGGGGTGGTGGTGCGATCCTCGAAGCGGGACGACGCCATACTCGACATGTCGCTGTACCGGATCCGGTACTACCCGCGTGGTAACGCACTTGCTTTTCTCATCGCCGGGAACTTCGCCGGAACGTACCTGGCGTTCATCACCCTGCTGGTCGGGCCGTGGGGGATGGCACCGGCGGCCGCCGGAGCGACGCTGGCCATCGTGCCCCTAATCGGCGGGCCAATGAGCTTCCTGAGCGGACGCATGGCCGACCGGTTTGGTCACCGACGTCTCATCGTGCCCGGAGGCCTGTGCATGGTGGTTGGCGCCCTGTGGTTTCGATCCGGGGTTGGGGAGACCACCGACCTCTCGTTGTGGTTTCCGGCGGTAGGGCTTTACGCGCTGGGCATCGGGCTGGCCCATGCCAACAGTGCGTCGCTGGCTATGCGGTACGTACCGGTCAAGTCTCTGGGCCAGGCCGGGGCCACCAATCGGATCATGTCCGAATTTGGCAGCGTGGCCAGCGTGGCCGTCACCGTGGCCCTGCTGATCGGTACCGACGACCCCGTCCAGGGGGCCCGCCGGGTGATGCTGATGTTGGCCGTCGTCGGGGTGGCTGGTGTGCTTGTGGCCCTCGGCGTCGACACACGCCCAGACCGGGAGATCGCCACCTCAGGCATCAGCTGAACTTCAACCGGCCTGGTGTCTCGGCGATGAAGTTCAGGACGGTGCTGGCCCGTTCAGGATCAGGGCCACGGCCCACGTCTCGAAAGTCGCGGACGAGGATCATCCGATCCACGCCGAGATCCTCGTAACGGGAGACCAGGTCACGGTCGACGGGTTCGGACGGCGAGACCGATATGGCGACCTCGCCGAGGCCCTCTGGTCGATCGAACTCGCGCTGGAGGTTCTGGATGTTGGCCACGGCTTTGGCTGTGAAGTCCAGCGTGGTTAGGAAGCCGTACCAGCCGTGGGCCTTGTGCACCGCCCGGCGAAAGGTGGCCGGTGAGCCACCGCCCACGTGTATGGGTGGGCCGCCCGACTGGATGGGTCGGGGTGAGGCCTCCACGCCGGACCACGACGTGAATCGGCCATCGAACGTCGGGTCACCGCGCCACAGGGAAGCCATGGCATCGAGGTGGTCGTCGGTCCTAGCCCCCCGCTCGGTGAACGGCACGCCGATGGCCTCGAACTCCGCGGGCACGTAGCCCACGCCGAACCCGGCTTCCAGACGACCGCCGGAAAGCACGTCGACCGAGGCCAGTTCCTTGGCCAGGACCACCGGGTTTCGTTGGGGGAGGATCACGATGCCGGTGCCGAGACGGATAGTCGACGTGTGGGCGGCCAGGAAGGACAACGAGGCGATCTGGTCGACGAAGTGGGTTCCGGGAGCGACGGGAGACGGGGGCCGCTGGGGGTCAGCCACCACCACGTGCTCGCCGGTCCAGATGGATTCCCAGCCGGCGTCCTCGGCGGTTCGGGCCGCCGAGGCCATGGTTTCCGGGTCGGCCAGTACACCGCTGTTGACGCCGAAGAATCCGAACTTCACGAGGGTCCCCCTTCAGTGGGTCGACCGACGGTAGTGCGGAAGGCACGGACCAGGTCGGCGAGCATGTACTCAGCGGCCGAGCGGTCCCCGGGAAGGGGGAGGGCTATTCGGCAGTCGGTCACGCCGGCTTCAACCAATGGGGCGACGCTCTCCATCGTGCGGTCGAGGTCCACCACGCCATCGTCGCTGCGAACCACTGGGAGTGATCCCTGGACCTCGAAGGCAGATGCGTCCAGTCCGAGCTCCTCCTGAAGGTTCCGCATCCGCGCGATCCCGCCAATCACGTCGGCCCGGTCTGCGCCCCACGGAATCCATCCGTCACCAAAGGTGGCGAGGCGTCGTGCGGTCCGGCGGTTCACGGTTCCGCTGATCCAGATTGGCACGGCGTTTCCATGTACGGGCGACGGCATGGACTGGACGTTGCCGAAGCCCAGTTCGTTGCTGGCATAGGAGGCTGGCTCCCCGGCCCACAAAATTCTGCACACCTCCAGGCTGTGGTCCAGGAGACGGCCCCGGTCGGCAAAATCCAGACCAGCGGCCTCGTATTCGGCAGCCTGCCAGCCCACTCCGACGCCGAGGTCGAGGCGGCCGTTGGACAGCACATCAAGCGTGGCCGCGGTCTTTGCCAACACGACTGGGCGTCGTAACGCGGCCAGGAGGATTCCGGTCTGGAGACGGATTCGATCGGTTCGGGCTGCCAGCCACGTAAGAGTGGTGAGGGGCTCCAACCACGCTCCGCCCGGACCGGTCGGTTGGCGACCACCCACCGTCCCCCCCTTGGACGGATCGCCGTAGTCGTCGAGGTTGTCGCCGAACACCACGTGATCGGCCACCGCCAGTCGGTCCACGCCGGCCCGGTCTGCGGCCACCGCATGATCTGACAACCGCGCCCAGTCCCCAGGTGGTTCGGCGGCAAAGTTCACCACCTGGATCGAAAGTTGGGGGTGCGTCATGGCGGTCATCGTCGGAACCTCCGGAGGGCGGCGCGGCGCCGATCGCGGAGCACCACGGCACGTTGTTCGCGGCTGATGGGAGCCCAGCGGTCGTCGAAGTGCTCGGCGATCGAGGCGACGGGTATCAGGGTGCAGGTCGGAACGGGTTGGCGGTCGGCCTGATTCCATCGGTAGGTAATACAGCCCTGGGTGGATCCCGTGGTGTCCAGCCAATTGGCGATGCCAGGGTCCTGATGGGCGACGACGGCCCGAAACATCCCATCGGCGGACACCACGGCCTGGTGTCCGTTGAGACTGGACTGGTGGTCCCACCAGTCCAGCGATTGGTACCAGACGTCACCCAACTGGATCCCCCAATAGACGCAGTCGGGAATCTCGACCTCCAGAAGGAGGGCCTCGTCGTCGGCGATCCGATACCAGGTCTGGCCGTAGCCCTGGTCGACACTTCCACCGAGGTTCGAGACCGAGCCCTGGGCGGCCTGGACGTGGTCGAAGGAGTTGACCTCGGCACGGGCCACGTGTGCGTAGCCGAAGTCGGCCCAGAAGGCCGTCATGTCGAGCACTTGGTCGGCCGCTGTGGCCAGATGTCGGATCATCGACTCGCCAGTCATGCGACTGGCGCCCGGTTCCGGGTTGACGCATTCCAGATGCAGATCGGCGGGGATCTCCGAAGCCCAGTCGGAGAAGAACTGGCGGATGATGAGAGTGCAGTGCTCCGGTGGAAGTTCGAACCAGCTGGCGTCAGCCACTCCATCGGGAGATGGACCGGCACCAAAGGCCACCTCGAATCGACCATCGGCATCGGTAGGCAGGTCGCTGCCATTGAGCGTCAGGAACTGTTCGATTCCCCGCTCGGCGAAGTTGGTGGTCATCGCTGTGATGCCGAGGTAGCAGACTGTCCCGATGGTCCCCGAGAGTCGATAGGTGCGGGCCAGGTCGATCTCAGCTGCCTGGTACAGGCCATCGGGATTGTCCTGCCCGTTCTTGAACGGATGGAACCACGCGAGTTGTGGATGTTCGAGGTCGCCGCCCTCCAGAACCCGGCTGGTATCGCTGGCAAGTCGACGAAGAAGTGCCCGAATGCCCTCGGCGCGATCCATGTCGTCCATCGGGCGATCGGACTCGAGGACTATTGCTGCGCCGTCCTTCAGGCGGTCACAGAAGTCGCACCAAGCGCTCCGTAAGTCGTTCTGATTCGTTGACTCCTGCATGGACCGACCCTAACGAGGAGCGTCTCTGGGAGCCGGATCGGACCGTTGGGCCTCCAGTCAGCAGCCAGGGCACGTAGGCGGTTGAAGTCGGGCCGGGCCGCTACCGTTTGGCCATGGCACGGTTTCAGTTCCTAGAGCGGTGGCGGCGCCCCGTGGAGCCCGTTGATGACCGGGACCACATCGTGTTTGTCCTGTCCGGCGGGTCGGTTCGTGGCGCTGCTCAGGCGGGGATGATCCGGGTGCTTCTCGATCATGGGATCGTTCCCGACGAGGTGGTCGGGGTGTCAGCGGGGGCGCTCAACGGCACCTTTCTGGCGGCGAACCCGACTGTTGAACAGGCCCGGCTTCTTGAAGGTGTGTGGCGTGACGTGGCTGACCGGAAGCCCATCCGGGGCAGCTTCATCCGCAATGTGGCGGCCATCGTGCGCGGGCGACCGAGTTTCGACAACGGCGACCGGCTACGGGCCCTTATTGCCGATCACGCACCGATGGAGGATCTAGCCCAGGCTTCAGTGCCGTGCCATGTCGGTACCACGGATGCCTCGACCGGCCAGTTGAGCTGGTGGACGAGCGGGCCGTTGGTCGACCTGTTGTGCGCGACCACCGCGGTGCCCGGCGTGCTGCCTGCCGTGGATTTGGGCGACGGGACACTCCACATCGACGGTGGAGTGGTATCCAACATCCCGTTGCGTCGTGCGCTATCCCTCGCGCCGACGCGGCTCGTGGTGTTGGACGTAGCGGCCAAGTTCACGCCGGCCACCAAGCAGACGGCGTTGTCGTTGATGCTGGTGGGCTTCCGGGCGGCTGCCGCCGAGCTCACCCGACAGCAGTGGTTGGACGTGCCGGCCGATCTAGACGTCCTGCACATTGAGCTGCCGACCGTGGACGATGCTCCGGACTTCGAGTTCGAATTGGTGCCCGACCTGTTGGTGCAGGGCGCACAGGTTGCCGAGGAGGCGCTGGCCACAGTGGCCACGGCTGGCTGACCACAGAAGGGTCAACTGCGGCGGCGGCGTCGGCCGACACGTTCGGTCCGCTCGGCGGCTCCGACGGTGGCGGTGGGTGTTGGCGGAGCGATGTCGGGCACCGGAAGGGTTCCGTCGAGAACGCCGCGGATGAAGGCAATGTGTTCTGGGTCGGTGCCGCAGCAGCCTCCAATCACCGAGATTCCCGCCTCCCGCAGGCGATAGGCGTGGGCAGCCAGAACCTCGGGACCAGCGTCGTACTCGAGCTCGTTGCCCCTCCAAACCGGGATCCCGGCATTGGCCTTGGAGATCACCGGAATATCACCACAGACCGAGCGAATGGCGACCGCCGCTGCTTCGGTGTCGGCCAGATTGGCGCCGCAGTTAGCGCCGATGCCGGCCACGCCGAGTTCAGTCAGGCGGGTTCCGGCTTGTTCACCGGTGACACCCATCATGGTTCGGCCCGCCGTGTCGAAGCTGAGGGTGGCCACGATCGGAAGATCGGATGTCGAACGGGCGCCCCGAATCCCTGCCTCGATCTCCGGAAGGGCGCTCATGGTCTCGAGCCACAACACGTCGGCGCCACCGTCGGTCAGGCCGGCTGCCTGTTCGGCGAAAGCCTCGGCGACTTCATCCTCGGTGAGTTCACCTAGCGGCTCGATGAGTTCACCGGTGGGGCCCATGGAACCGGCGACGACAATGGGTCGCCCCGCCTCGTCGGCCACGGCACGTGCCGCAGCGGCTGCAGCGGCATTGAGTTCATGGCCCCGACCCTCGAGGGAGTGCAACTTCAGCCGGTGACGACCGCCTCCGAATGAGTTGGTGAGCACCATGTCGCAACCGGCATCGACGTATTCCCGGTGGATGGCCTGGATGCGATCAGGGTGATCGACGTTCCAGATCTCCGGCGGATCACCAGCCGTCAGCCCGGCGGCAAAGAGCTGGGTTCCCATGGCCCCATCGAGGACGAGATACCCGTTCGCTGCGATTAGTTCCCCGAAGTCGGCCACGTCGCTGACCGTACCGGCCTCCGTCTGGGCTGGATGCATGGGTTGGAGGAGAGGGGTGTCGAGACGGCCATTTGGATTACAAGCACCTGTCTTGAAATGGGCCGGCTCTTGCCGTGGAGGAGATCTGGTGCGAACATTGGAGGGACGGAGCGACTGGGTGCAGGTGTTCGACGGAAACTCGAACAGCACCGTAGGGAGTGGTTCCGTTCGGGACATCCCGGGATGCACCCGCCTCGAGTTGGAGGCGGGTGTTCCGCGTGGCAGGCCCGATTCGAGACCTTGCCCCTTGAGAGGACATACGCTGCCGCTGTGTCGTTGATTCCTCCGACGAGTGCAGATGCGTTGCAGGCCGAGTTAGCGACCCGCTCCGGGCGTATTCGGCCAGCGGCCTACGTGATGCGACCCGATGTGCTGGGTGCCGCACGTCTCAGCCGCTACAGCTTCAGCCGGACCATGCTCCGCCGGGCGGTGGCTGATGGTTGGACGGCAGGTCGGGTTCATCAGGACCTTGATGCTGAGGGTCGTGGGGAAACGATTTACTTCGTGGATGCCGGTACGAAGCGGTTCAGTTTCGTGGTGTTCACGACAACGATCGACGAGTCCGCCCACACCGATCGGGTGATTGCCGATCGGTGGGAGGTGGCTGGGGCCCTCGTGGAGGGGGACGTCGACGACGATCTGCTGGCCCGACTTCGCATCGAGGTTCCCGAACAGGAATCCGGTCGCATGGACCCGCGGGTCCTGAGTCTGACTAGGGGCAATCGCAGTGTCCGGTTCTTCGGCTACCTGGTCGACGAGCTGGCCGCCGGCCGTCAGCCCGACCCCGACCGGGTGGGTGATGCCGGCTACATCCTCCGAAGCACAGCGTTCTACGCCAACGGCAAATTCGGAATGCGCTCGTTCGCTGGCTACCCGGGCGACCACCCGTTCCGGGTCCCGTATCGGGCCCAGTTCGTGGCCGCCTGGATGTTTCGGGAACTCGGCTACGACATGGTGGAGCACTGCGCCCGCGCTAAGGGTGGTGACACAGCGGTCGGGTTCGATGGCCAATGGCGCCGCTACTTTGGGCTCGGAAATGCCACGGGTCTCGGTCTCGTGCCGTATGCCTTCAAGCACCCGCGGGTGCTCGATGCCTGGGTCGGGGTGCGGGAGATAGCGTTGGCTGACGTGCGTGAGCGGGTGGCCGCACCGACAGACGGGGCGGTGCTCCGGGGATGGATCGCCAAGGCCCGGGAACACTTCGCGTCGGGATCCAATGACGACTGCACGCCGTTCCTGAACTCGCAGGCTCTGGTCCCGCTTCTGGATGACGTCGCCGAGGCGTGGGGCCGTGTGGCCGCTGGAGCGGACCCCTATGACGCCCTCTACCGATGGGCTGAGGACCAGGGCCCGGAAATGTCGGAGATGGTGGTATCGCTTCTTTTGGAACTTCATGACGGTGACGACGACCTGTTCGACCTGCTCTTCCTCGTCGACGAGCACTCCTCGGCTGACCCGACGGCCACGGTGGCAGAGGTCCGGGCGAAGCTCGATGAACGGTTTGGATGGTTGGGTGAACTCAACCTCGACGAGTCGCCGGCTGACGCCTTCTGGTGGGTGGTCAGCGACAACACCGAGGAGCCTCGACGAGCCCGACGTGACCGACTGGCCCCTGAGGGGCGGGACGTAGCCGTCGACGTGGCGCTACGTCTCTGGAGGTTTGGGAAAACGTTGGAGGACCGACATGCCGACGAGCCGGTGGCCGTTGTTCTGGCCGACCACCCGGAACACCGGATGGCGTTGGAACGCCTGGTGGCGAGTGACCGACGTTACGGCGAGCCTCGGGACAACACGTGTGCGACCAGCTACCTGCCGTTGCAGATCCAACGCTTTCAGTTGGCGCAGTACGGGATGGACGAGTTCAAGCCGAAGGACACCGACTGGCTCCGAGTGACGCTGTTCCAGGGGGCGCCACGACTAGCCGAGCTGGGACCCGACACGACCGACGACTGGGTGCTGCCGGCCCGGCCCACCTCACGAAAGGAATGACGATGATTATCGACGGACTGCAGATCAACGACTGGTCACGTGAGGTGATCGCCGAGGTGCGGTCCGGTGGGGTCGACGTGGTGCACGCCACGGTCGGGGTATGGGAGGACCTCGCCGGAGCCATGACCCGGATCGGCGCCTTCCGGCACCTCTGTCGGCACAACGCCGACGTGATCCGAATCGTCCGAACCGTTGATGAGATCCATTTGGCGGCGGCCGACGACGTACTGGCGGTTGTCCTGGGCTTTCAGAACAGCTCCATGCTGGGTGATGACCCGGAGATGGCGGGGATCTTCGCCGACGTCGGTATCCGGGTCGTCCAAGTGACCTACAACATTGCCAACCATCTCGGGTCCAGCTGTTGGGAGCCTCGAGACGGCGGTCTGACCCGTGCCGGCTACAGAATGGTCGCGGCGCTCAACGAGGCCGGCGTGCTGGTTGACATCTCCCACGTCGGCAACGTCACAGGCCGCGACACCGTGGATGCCTCGTCCCAGCCCATCGCCATCACCCACGGCAACCCGGCTGCGTTCTGTGATTCGCCTCGCAACAAACCTGATGACCTGGTCGCAGCGGTGGCCGCACGGGGAGGCGTCATCGGTTGCACCCTCTATCCGCTCTTCATGGGCGGGGCCGACGTGACCCGAACGGAGTACTGCTCGATGGTTGCTTCGTTGGCAGAGTCGGTCGGCGTGGAGCATGTGGCCATTGGGTCCGATGCAGTCCTCGGTTGGAGCCCCGACTCGCTCGGCTGGATGCGAAACGGGCGTTGGGACCGGGCGACCGCCCCGTCCCAGGCGCCGTCGTTTCCTCCGTGGCCGACATGGTTCGACGGTCCGAAGGACTTCGGGAGTCTGTCCGACGGTCTCGATGAGGCCGGCTTCACGCCCGATGAGCGCGATCTGGTCCTGGGCGGGAACTGGTTGCGTCTGTTCGGCGAGGTATTCCCCTCGTGACCGACGGTCGCCCCCAGGTGCTGGTCGCTCCCCGGGAGATCCACGACCTGGTGTTCCGTTGTGCCCGGGTGGCAGGCCTGGATGCCGGGGCCGCGGATCGGTCTGGTCGAAACGTCACCGCGGCTGAGGTGCACCTGGGTGGAGCGGTGGAGACCTTCGCCTCGGTTCTCGACAATCCGCAACGGTTGGCTGCCGAGTTCGGCGCCGGGCCAGATGTCCTGGTGGAGGCTGAGGTCGAGGCGAGGGCGACAGGTTCCGCGGTGGCGAGGTTCGGCGTACCGACGCCGTTGGCTGCATTGGCCTCCGCGATCGCAGATATTGGTGGCCGTGGACTCGGCGTGGACGGTGTGAAGGTCGGGGCCACAGCGGCTACGACGGTCGATGAACTGGAGGTCACTGGGCCGCCGCCACCTTCTGACGGCACAGCGGCCGCCCGGGCGGCCCGCGACGGTCTAGCCGTGGACCGGGTCGCCTTCGATGCGTTAATCGCGGCAGCTAGACCGTTCCTGGTGGCCGAGTCGATCCTGGACGAGATCGAGGACTGACGGGTCGGGTCAGTCACCGGCGAGCTCGAGGGCCCGCGCCCAGACAGGCCCTTCGACCGTCACGGGATCGGAGGGCACCCGACCGGCGCCGGGAAGACGTGCACCGGGCTGGGACGCGATGCTCTCGCCCAGCGCTTTCAGACGGTCGTGGAACCCCCGGCCGCTGTACGAGGTCGGATCGATCACGATGTAGAACTGGCCCAGGTCGTGGGGTTGGCCATCGGTGGTCTTGAGCGGGGGCACGTCGGCGCTCAGACGGCAGCCGGTCATTGCCCCGGCCAGCAGTTCGACCATGAGGCTGATGCCGTAGCCCTTGTAGCCGCCGGCCGAGACCAGCGACCCGGCGAGCGCGGCCTCCGGGTCGCTAGTTGGGATTCCCTCGGCGTCCACCGCCCAGCCCAGCGGAATCTCCTCACCGGCCGCCGCTGCCATGGTGATCTTGCCGAGGGCCACCGCACTGGTGGAGAAGTCAAACTGTAAGGCGATGCCGCCGCCACCGTCGGGAACGGCCATGGCAATGGGATTGGTGCCCAGGACCGGTACCGACCCGCCGGGCGGCGAAACTCGGGGGGAGGCGTTGGTGGCTCCGATAGCCAGCAGGCCCTCCCGTGCGAACTGCTCGGTGAAGTACCCGAGCGACGTACAGGTGTGGGTGTGTTCCACGGACATGCCGCAGATCCCGTTGGCTCTGGCGGCGTCTACGGCGGTTGGGAATCCGGTTGCGAACGCTGCTTGGGCAAAACCGAGCCGTCCGTCCACGCGGACGGCACCGGGCCGATCGTTGGTCACCACCGGTTCAGCGACACCGTCAATTCGCCCCGACTCGAGCTGCAGGCAGTAGCTCTCCAGGTAGTAAAGGCCGCAGATCCGGTTTCCGTTGCCTTCGGCCACACGGACGGCCCGTGCGACGAGAGCAGATACGTCGTGTCCGGCTCCGTGGCGTATCAGGCTCCGCCGGGTGGTTTCCTCGACTTCATCCAGAGTGACTTCGAGAGTGGCAGGCGTGGTGTCAGACATCCCCGAACCGTAGGTGACCGGGGGTCCGCTGCTCCTACAATCCGCGTATGGGTTCGGGGGTGCGACTTTCCGGCGATCTGGCCGAGGTGCTGAGCCGCTGTACCGGAACGTCGGCGACCGGCCATTCTCTGCCGGCCGCTTGCTACGTGGATCCAGATGTTGCCGCCCTTGAGGCAGAAGTGATCTTCCGACAGGGCTGGGTGGGGGTCGGTCGGAGCGACCGGTGGCCCGGCACCGGTGACTATGCGGCAATCGACCTTGGTGGAGTCCCGGTGGTGGTGGTCCGAGATGACGAAGGGGTCCTCAGGGCCTACGCAAACACGTGCCGCCACCGATCGACTCAGGTGATGGACGGGGAGGGGCACTGCACCCGGATGCGTTGCCCGTTCCATTTTTGGACCTACGGGCTCGACGGTCGCCTCCTCGGCGCACCGAGTATGCAAAAGGCCGAAGACTTCGACCGGGACGAACACGGACTTCACGAGTTTGCGGTGACCGAGCGTCACGGGTTTGCCTTCGTGAGTCTCGAGGCGTCACCGCCATCGATCGACTACTGGTTGGGCGACTTCGGCGTAATTCACGCCCGTTGGGATCTGGCTTCCCTGGTGACGACCCGTCGACGCGAGTTCACTGTGGACTGCAACTGGAAGGAATTCGCCGAGGTCTTCAACGAGTACTACCACCTGCCGTACGTGCATCCGGGCAGCATCAACGACACCTACGACGACCCTGACGAGCCCGAGGATGTGGTCGGGGCGTGGTCCACGCACTCTGGCACCACGCAGGGCACCGGTGGTCTCCTGGAGACGGATCAGGCCAAGGCCCTGCCGAGGATCGGTGCACTGACCGACCGTGAGGCTGACGGCGTCCGGTACTCGTGGTTGCATCCGACGCTGGTTATCGCCACGGGAGCCGAGGGGATGTGGATGTACGAGGTGTACCCGGACGGCCCGAACCGGTGCCGATGCGCACAGGTCGTGTGCTTTCCGCCGGAGACGGTCGCTCTGGATCGGTTTGAGGCGGTAGCAGAGGCCTACTACGAACGCTTTGACGTGGCGATCGCAGAGGACATACCGATGCTCGAGCGGCAACATCGGGGAATGCAGTCGCCCTTCGCTGGGCAGGGACGATTTTCGTATCTGGAGCCCAATGTGGCCCGCTTCGCCGGTTGGTATGCCGATCGGTTGTTGTCCGTGGGCTGAAGGCCCAACGGTGGACCGTCGCCTGACAATCAGTTGCTCTGCTGGCGTCCTAGCCGCATTTCACTCATGCAGTCCTGTGCCTGCTGACTTTCGCGTGGGTTGACATCAGAGGAACGGAGGGAGGATCGCAGATCTAGGGCACCAGCTTCGTCCTGAACCGGGTCATCGAGGTCCATGCCCTTCGTGCGAAGGCAGGCCACCACGTCAAGGATGGCCTCGTTGTCGGCCCGAATCTGATCCGGAGTGCGGTTGGCCCGGGATTCAGCGAACCCGCTGCGGAGGTCGGCGATACCCGACTCGGCTGAGCAGCGGCTCAGCGCCTCTTGATATCCGGGGTCCTCGATGACCACTGCGTCGCCCTCGTCTCCGGCAAAGCCACGGAATTCGTAGCCGGATTCATCCAGACAGGAGTTGAACCGCGCCTGGGTTGATTCCATTACCTCTCGCCGGTCGGTCTCGGATTCGGCGAGTGGGATCGTCTCCTTGGGCGTCTCGGATCCAGTTCCCGCCGAACCACAGGCCCCGACCACCAGGCCAAGGAGTAGAAGCCCGACAGGCCGCCCTATGGATCGCTTGGCAGGTATGCCGACGGATCGGTGGCTCGATAGAGGAGTCGACCGGTAGGAGCGTCGCATGGCAGGAGTCTTCACTCGATCCCGTTGACGGCAGGTGTTGGCCAGATGAGGGTCCGGTGAGGGATCAGGCGGCGCTGCGACGCTGACCGCCGCTGGAGTTTCCGCGTCGACGCTGGCCGGGCTTACCGCCGTTGCGAGTCGGTCCACCGGAACGCTGACTGCCGGGCTTGTGGCCCTCCGACTGGCCATGGCTGCGGTTCTGGCCGCCGTGTTTGTGGCCGCCCTGCTTGCCGGAACCTGCCTTGGGTCCGCCGTTTCGTTGGCCAGGCTTGCCGTTTCGCTTCGGTCCATTCTGGCGGTTGCCGCCGCCGGCACGGTTTCCGTTTTCGGTCCGGTCGTCGTTGCGGTTGCGGTTCCCGTTGCGGTTGCCGTTGCCGGAGCCGTGTCTGGGCCCACCACGGTGCTTGCCGTTCGAGCGGTTTCGGCGGGGTTGGTAGTCAGGCGATCGGTCGTCGCCACGGTTGGCACGTCGCTCTTCGCGCTCGGCGGGGGCGAGCTCTCGAACGGCCGGCGGAGTCAGATCTCGGACGGTGGCCAGGTCGGGGCTCGTTACCGGCTCGTCGAGGCCGACGTCGCGCTGGAGGCGACGGGTATCCCTTTTTTGGTCGGGCTGGACGAGAGAGATCACCACGCCGTCCTGACCAGCACGGGCAGTTCGACCGGAACGGTGTACGTAGGCCTTGTGATCCTCGGGCGGGTCGTAGTGGACGACCGAAGCCACGCCATCGACGTGGATGCCTCGGGCCGCCACGTCGGTGGCCACCAGCGCGTGCACGCGACCGCCGGTGAAGTCGGCGAGTGCTCGGGTGCGTTGGCTCTGGCTGCGTCCACCGTGGATGGCGGCGGCTTTGATCTCGGAACGGGCCAACTGCTTGGCGAGGCGGTCGGCGCCGTGCCGGGTCCGGCAGAAGATGATGGCCGGCCAGGCGGCAGTCACGGCTTCGGCGGTCAGGTCCACTCGGGCGGTCTTGTCGACCGTCCAGAAGAGATGGGTCGCCGCAGTGATGTCGGGCGTTTCGTCGCCGACCTCGTGACGCACCGGATTGTTCTGGTAGTCGCGGGTCAACTTGGCAATGTCACCGTCCAGCGTCGCCGAAAACAACACGGTCTGGCGGTCGTGGGACGTCTGGTTGAGCAGGCGTCGGACGGCGGGCATGAAGCCCATGTCGGCCATCCGGTCGGCCTCGTCGAGGACGACCCGATCGACGTCGCCGAGATTCACGGCGCCCTGGTCGATGAGGTCCTCGAGGCGACCCGGGCAGGCGACGAGGATGTCGACGCCGTCACGTAGGGCCTTGAGCTGGGGGCCGTAGCCGACGCCTCCGTAGACGACGCCGACCCGGACCTTGCCAGCGAAGGTACGCAGGTCAGTGCGGATTTGCTCGGCGAGCTCCCGGGTGGGGGCGAGCACGAGTGCTCGGGGGCGACGGGGCTCGGCCCGGCCCACGGACGCTACGAGGGGAATCCCGAAGGCGAGGGTCTTGCCGGAGCCGGTAGGGGCTCGGCCGCAGACGTCGTGGCCGGCGAGGGCGTCGGCGATGGTGACCGCCTGGATGGCGAACGGCGAGGTGATTCCTTGTGCGCTGAGCGCATCGCAGATCGCAGAGGGCACGCCGAGATCGGCGAAGGTTGGGGATGACATGTGTTCTCCGGCCCGCGGTTCTTGGGGCCTGCCTCAGAAAGGCTTCTGATGGGATCGCCCGGCACTGATCGGCGGAGCGGGTGGTTCACCTCGACCGGGGAACCATCTCCCGTCAGCGAACCCACCGAGGTTTATCCATCGGCGTACCAACAGACTACTGGGCCAGCGGCCAGTTCCCCGGGCGGGTGACTAGAGGCACCCTTGCCGTTTCCAGTTGGTCGTAGGTGCTGGGTTCGGTCATCTAGAGTCCGGCGACCGCTGGAGTCCCAGTAGATCCCTCCTCAGGAGCAGTAGGCCGATGGCGCCCACACTGAATCGGTTCCAGGGTTCGGTCGCCGTACTGCTCTGTGGAGTGGCATTCAGCTTCGGGCCGCTCACCCTTCGGGCTCTCCATGAGGCCGACGAGTGGCAGTACCTCACCTACCGGAGCTTCTTCGCAGCAGCGGTGTCTCTCGTGATCATCGTGGCGGCAGGTCGTAGCCCGGTCCGTGCGGTCATGGACGCCGGCGTTCGACAGGTGCTCGCCGGGTTCCTGTTTGCCGCGATGTTCACTCTCTTCGTTGTGGCGCTCAGCCGGGTCTCAGCGGCTTTCGTGTTGCTGATGCAGTCGACGAGCCCGTTCTACGCGGCGATCCTCGGCCGGGTGTTCCTCGGTGAGCCGGTCAGCCGGGACACGTTGTGGGCCATAGCGGTTGCTGGAATCGGTGTCGTAGTGATGGTGGGCGGAAACGTAGGTGTAGGCGACCCGGTGGGGATCCTCCTTTCGGTTCTTCTGCCTGTGGCTCTCGGCGGTTACGCGGTTCTGATCCGGAGTGCCCCGGCGCGTGACCCCGGGGTGCCGACCCTCATCGGTGGCACGACAGCTGCTGTGGTGGCCGGGCTGGTGGCGGCCTCGGGCCCCGGTGTGGGTGTTCCGGCATTCGACCTCTGGATGGCCTTCATTGCCGGGGGCCTGATGATCGGGGTCTTCACCCCGATCTGGAACTACGTCCACCGGTTCGTGCCGCCTGCCGACGTCAGTCTGCTCCTCATCTCCGAGGTCGTGATGGCCCCGTTGTGGGTCTGGATCTGGCAAGAGGAAGAGCCGACGGCTGAGACATTGGTAGGTGGGGCAATTGCCTTGGGGGCCGTCCTGTGGTTGACCATCCGGGCGGCACGGTCTGGTCGGCATGAGTTGCCGGATCGCATGGGCCGGGTGCGGGGACTGCATGTCGGCGCCGTGCCGGGATTTCGGCGCTACCGGGAGCTCGACGACGAGAGCGTCTGATCCGGGCCCGGACGCGAAAGAACCCGCCCCGTGGGACGGGCTCTCTGCCACCTCACCCCGAAGGGGAAGCGTGCAGCGGGTTGGGCTGTGGCCTCAGGCTAACGCCAGGGCCCAGCGCACCAGTTCGGACTCAGACCTTGCGGACGTTCAGAGCCTCGGGGCCCTTGCGGCCGGGGCCGACCTCGAATTCGACGGCCTGACCCTCGTCGAGGCTGCGGTAGCCCTCGCCCTCGATGTTGGAGTAGTGAACGAAGACATCTTCTTCACCGGACACGGAGAGGAACCCGTAGCCCTTTTCTGCATTGAAAAACTTCACGGTGCCGTTCGGCATATTCAGGTATCGCTTTCTTTTGAACAAGACCGGGTCGGTTGTCGAACCGGCAGGGGTAAGCGTACGAGTTCCGATATCTAACCGGGCGTTTACTGACCACAGGAAATTTGGTTGAGTTTTCCGTGTCTTGCCTAGGCCTCGCCGACGCCCCGCTGCCCCACGAAGTAGCCGACGCCGTAGTCCTCGGTCGAGAAGGTGATTGTGCTGCCTGGAGGGAAGTAGAAGAGGTCGCCCTTGGTGGCCGTCACCGACTGGCCGGTGTCGTCGGCAATGGTGATCTCACCATCGACGATCAACTTCATCTCGTGGTACGTGTACGTGTAGGTCATCGACTGGCCTGCCTCAAGGCGATAGCACCCGGCGGTGATCGGCTTGTCGGGGTCCTCGGAGACGGCGAAGTCGTCGAGGAATGCGTTGGCGTCGAACTCGTCCATCGCCGGGAGTTCGCGTCCCTTGATGGATCCCTTGAACTGCATCGCTGCCATGGATCGTTGCTCGTTTCATTTGATGGGGTAAGACGAACGGAGATTCTGTCACGTATCGGGGGACGGTCTGCCAGACGAGTTGCTCAACCCCAGGCCGATACTGCGTGGTCCACCAAGGGGAAGATGAAGGCCTCATCGGTCGACAGGAGGGCGGTCCATTCGGTGGCGTCGAGGGGCTCGAGTCGTTCTGCGGCAGCGATCGCCAGTCGGGCGGTGGTCTTGTCGCTGGGCGTGCAGAAGGCGTCGACGCTCGGCGTCGAGAGCGCGAAGCGGACCCCGTCCTCAATCCCCTTGGGGGTTCGTTGCGGTTCGTACCAGGTGCGTAAATCCGGCGTTCGGTCTCCCCAAGGTCGCCAGGCCACGGCTTTGATGGCCATGACGCCCACGTCCCGGTTGATGCACTCAGCCAGCAGCGCCTCGACGTCGGCCCGGTAGTCGGCGTCGGCCATGACCCGCGGGTAGACGGGGAACATCACCGTGTCGAGGTCGTAGCGGCGGACCGCCTCGAGGTGAGCTCGCGGGGCGGTGAGGTCGTGGCCGGTGACGCCGACGAAACGGGTCAGGCCCTGATCTCGTGCTTCGAGAATGACCTCGAACGCCTCGGCCCGCTGGTCGAGGACCTCCAGGGAGGTCACGCCGTGGGCCTGGTAGAGGTCGAGATAGTCGACCTGCAGTCGGTCGAGGGTGCGTCGCAGACGGGTGCGGGCCCAGTCGCGCTCGGTCTCGGCTGTCTTGCCGGCCACGAACAGGCGGTCCCGAAGCGCTGGGATATGAGGGCCGACAGCCCGTTCAGCGAGCCCGTATCCGGGGGCGATGTCGAGGTGGTTGATCCCGGCGTCGATCGCCTCGTGGAGGAACACGGCAGACTCATCGGAAGTGTCGGCGGCGAAGGCCGCACCGCCCAGGATGGCGATGCTGCTTTGATGGTCGGTCCGACCGAGGCGACGGGTCTGCATTCGACCGACCGTAGCAACGACGATTAGGTCGGCTGGCCGGTCGCTGGGTTACCTTCGTAGCCGTGACTCTTCGACTACGGCAGGTGGCTCTGGTGGCCCACGACCTCGATCTCGTGGAGCGTGATCTGATCGCCCATCTGGGCCTGGAACCGTGCGTCCATGATCTCGGGGTATCGCAGTTCGGCCTCCGAAACGTGCTGTTCCCGGTGGGGGAGTGCCTCCTGGAGGTCGTCTCCCCGACGGCGACCGGAACGACCGCCGGTCGACAGTTGGAACGCCGTGATGGGGATGGTGGCTACATGGTCCTCATCCAGACCGATGACCTGGCCGGAGATCGCCGTCGACTCGCCGATCTCGGTATTCGTATCGTCCTGGACGCGAAGATGCCGGGCATCGAAGGAGTGCATATCCATCCCAAAGACGTCGGTGGTGCCATCCTCTCGATCGACGAGACCGAGGACTGGGCAGACTGGCCGTGGGCCGGACCGGCTTGGAGCGACCACGTACGGACTGGCGTGGTCTCGGATCTCGTCGCCGTCGAGGTCCAGGCTGACGACCCGGCGGCCATGGCTGAACGTTGGGCAGACGCCTTGGGGGTGTCTCGCTCGGGCAACGCAGTGTCGCTTGACGAGGGCGAGATCCGTTTCGTGGAGCCGGCCGATGGTCGTGGAGAGGGCGTCTCCGGTCTCGAGTTTCGTTCCAAGCGGTCGGCCGATCTGATAGTCGGCGGAGTCCGGATGGCGCTTCGGCCTGCCTGAATCCTGTTGGGTGCCCACTCGCAGGCCCCGGGCTGGAAGAATCAGTCCGTGCCGACGTACACGACCGAGTTGCCAATTCGTGACGAGTTGGATGCTGCGCATGGGGAGGCCATGGACGAATGGTCCAGTGCGGGAACGTGGTGGACCGGAGCGCAACGACTCGCCATGGTTGCCGAAGTACGCCGGGCCCGAGACGCCGACACTCTCGCCCCGTGGGAGTCGCCGTCAGCGGTCGATGGGCTGATTCCGGATGGCCATCCGCTGCCCGACGCTGTGGTCGACCTGGTGTGGCGGCTCACCAACCACCCAGGAACCCTGACCCCCGAGTGGCATGCCTCAATCCTCGGCCGAGGTGTGGAGGCACTGGCCTACGTCGAGGTGGTGTCGATCGTGGCCCAGGTGAACTGCGTCGACCGGTTTGCCGACGCTCTGGAACTGGATCGTGTACCGGTACCGGAGGCGCAGCCCGGAGAACCCGACGGGCAGGTGCCCGCCGACGCCGAGGTACGCCTGCACTGGGTGCCGACAGTCGACATAGGAGGACCGAACGTCTGGCTGGCGCTCAGCGGCGTACCTTCGGAACTGGAGGCCAGGTCACGGCTCTCGACGCCTCACTACCTGGAGGGTCGGGCGGTATTCGGCGATGTGGTCTCGGATCGGTTCTCGCTGCAGCGGGTCCAGATGGAATTGGTCGCCGCCCGCACGTCGAAACTGAACGAATGCTTCTACTGAACGACCAGTCACGCGTTGTTGCTCGGTCTGAGCGGCCTCCACCAGGACAATGAGGTGACCCTTGAAGCCATCGGCGGCTCGGGGAACGGTGATGGTGGAGTTCGACACGGCGATCTGCTCGTCCGATTGACCGAAGCCATGTGGGAAGGAGAGCCGGGGCCCCTGGCAGCGGTACGCGAGGAACTCTTGGCGGTCGCCGGAGCCGACGTTCTGGTCGATGCCGTGGCGGTGAGCGCCAACTTCCACATGATGACTCGGGTCGCTGACGGCACAGGTACGCCGTTGGACCCCGACACCGATGCTGCCTCTGTGGATTTCCGCAACGAGATCGAGGTGAACGACCTCGTGTCACGACGCCATGTCCTGGCGTCGTGATCGGTTGAGGTGCCGTAGGTCAGGCGTCTAGTGCCTGTCGGATCCGGGCGATGTGGTTGGGTCCGATCTCACAACATCCGCCAACCACATCTACGCCCATCTCCACCCACGAGAGCACCATCGCGGTGTAAGGATCGGCACCCATGTCGGTCCGGGCGGAGGGAAGGGGGCTTCCATCACGGCCCCGCCAGCCCAGCGGCATGTCGCAAAACGCGTTGGCGTAGACACCCAACGGCCGATCGGTGGCGTCACGAAGTACCGGAAGGGCCTCGGTTATCTGTTCAGGTGGACAACAGTTCAGAAGGTAGAGGTCAGCCTGGATCTCGCTACAGGCCCGGTCGAAGGATGTGCCATCCAGCAGGTGGGGGCCGGTCCCGCCTTGAAGGGTGAACGAGGTCCACACCTCTTTCCCACTGATTCGTGCGGCATCGGTGGCGGCTCGAGCCTCGTGGAGGGCACCCATGGTCTCACAGAGGAAGATGTCGACGTGTTCGTTGAGCTGGTCGACCATGACGGTGTACTCACCCAGCAGTTCCTCGTAGGTGGCCTCCGGTGTGGGGTTGTAGCTGTGGCGGAGTGGCGGCAGTGAACCGGCGACTCGGACGGAACGTTCCGATGTATCGGCGGCTTCCCGGGCAAGGCGGCCGGCGGCCCGGCACAGCTCATCAGACCGTCCACCCAGACCATGAGGCTCCAGCCTGTTGGCGAACGTCGAGTAACTGTTGGTAGTCAGTACGTCACAGCCCGCAGCTACATAATCGGCGTGTACGCCTCGAACAAGATCCGGATCCTCGATCATTGCCCAGGCTGACCAGAACTCGGCTGAGCGGGGTGACCCACGCCGAATCAACTCCTGGCCCATACCCCCGTCCAGCAGCGTCGTCATCGGGTCCTCCGGGAGGCGGTGTGTCTGATCGAGAAACACTAGGTGCCTGTGGACAAGGGGCCTATTGTCCAGCGATGTTCAGCCCGGTGATGTCGAGCATGGAGAGAGTCTTCTGATGGGCGCTCTGCTCGGTGCTCTCAGCGCCATGTCGGTCGGGTGCTCTGAGATGTTCGGTCGGAAGGGCTCGCTCGCTGCCGGGGTGCTAGCCGTTGGTGTGGTCTCTCAGGGTGTTGCGGCGGTGACAGCACTGGTGTTCGCGCTGGCCCTCTCCGGCGAGTTCCTGTGGCCCGACCTCGCCCGCGGCGCACTGTCGGGGGTGGGGTTCGGCGTGGGGATGGTCACCTACCTCGGGGGCGTGATTCGTAGCTCCTCTACGGTGGTCTCCCCGTTGGTGGCCACCATGACCGTGGTGCTGCCGTTCAGCGTCGCGGTATCCGGCGGCGAGGAGGCGTCGATTCTGGCCTTCACCGGCGTCGGGGTGGCAATACTCGGTCTGGTGTTCATCACCGTGGGCGGCCGTGCAACGGTAGGGGTTCGACAGGGGTTTCTGTGGGGAATGACGTCGGGCCTCGGCTACGGGCTTGGACTCTCAGTGCTGATCGACACGTCATCAGCCAGTGGCCCGTGGCCGGCCGCCGCCCAGCGACTGGTGGCCTGCATCCTTACAGTCCTGCTGGCCGTCGCACTCCGCCAATCGGTGCTGCCGTCGAAAGGGGTCCGGTGGCCTCCGCTGGCCTCAGGAACGTTCGGAGGCATTGCTTCTGCGTTGTACGTCCTAGGTGTCCAGGCTGACGCCCTTCCCGCCGCGGTGACCGGTGCGATGTTCCCGGCGGTGAGCGTTGCCGTTGGCCGTGTGGTGTTTGGTGATGTCGTCAAACCCCCACAACTGCTGGGCCTGGGTCTGGTCTTGGCCGGGGTGTCAGGTGTAGTAGCCGGATGATTCAGCGGACTGCGCGAGGCTGTGCAGCATGAGTGACTTTGAGACTGACGGGCACACCGGCAGCCCAGAAACCGGCGGAGCGCCGGTCCTGTACGAAGAACGAGATGACCTGGCGATCATCACGTTGAACCGCCCGGATAAGAAAAACGCGTTGACCGATGCGGTGATCGAGGGCATCGCCGACGGGATTGATGCGGCGACGAAATCCCCTGACGTGGTAGCCGTGGTGCTTCGGGGCTCGGGCGGCACTCTGACCGCTGGCTACGACCTGACGGCCGGGACGGGAGTGGGTACGTCGTCGGGAGACGAGGAGGGATGGTCCACGCCCTACGGGGCGAAGGGCCCCGAACCACGGCAAGGCGCCTGGGATCCGGTCCGCGACTACCAGTTCATGAATAACAACGTCCGGCGGTTCATGAAGGTATGGGAGTGCCCGAAGCCTGTAATCGGAGAGATCCGGGGTTGGGCGATCGGTGGCGCCACTGACCTAATCCTGTGCGCGGATCTGTTGTACATGGCATCCGACGCCCACATCGGGTACGCCCCCAGCCGGATTTTCGGCACTCCGACCACCATGCTCTGGGTGTACCGACTTGGCCTCGAACATGCCAAGCAGTTCCTTCTGACCGGTCGGGCCATCGACGCCGAGACGGCCCATCGAATTGGTCTGGTGTCTCAGGTCTATGGGCCCGACGAACTCTCGGCGGAGGCTGAGGCCGAGGCCCGGCGATTCCGTCACATTCCGGCCAATCAGTTGGCGCTGAACAAACTGCTCGTCAATCAGGCCTACGAGAACATGGGGCTTCGAACCTCCCAGATGCTGGGCACGTTCTTCGACGGGGTGACCCGTCACACCGAGGAGGCCTACCGGTGGGCCGAATCATTCGACGACAAGGGCTTTCGCGAGGTCATCAGGGAACGCGACGCACCGTGGAAGGACTACGGCGAGAGCCCCCAATGAGCGGAGTCAGATGGATCCGAAATGGGCCGCCAACACGGCCGGGTGCAACGATTCCCTAGGCTGAAGTCACTGGCGGATGGCTGAGGAGCCGCCGCTGGACACGGTCTTCCCACCGTGCGATCGGCCCCCACTTCGGTGGGGGTCGTCTCGCGTCCCGGATAAGCCAAGTAGGGCTCCGTGTGCCAAGTCCATCAGCTGTGTGGCTACCACGCCTATTTCGAAAGCTGTCGTGTGAGGCGTGTTGTAATCGTCAGCGAGTGGCAAACGCCTCGGTCAGGCCTGCGCCCTGGAAGCCGTCCGGAATCGAACCGGTCGTGGCGTAGAGGTAGAGCGCGGTCTGGAAAACAGCTCCGAGAGCGATCAGCACGACGACGACCAACGCCACCCAGGGCACGGCGATTACCAGACCGACGGGGCCGGCCAGGAACACCACGAGGATCGCCGGGATCATGGCAGCCAGTCCCAAGAGGCCGAACCCGATCTGGGAAGCGAGGTTCTCTCCCCACGTGCGCTTGAGTAGCGACGCTGAGGCCTTAAGGCCACTGACCGCACGGTGATCATCGACCACGATGGCTGGGATGACGAGGAACGATGCTGCCTCCCAGGCCATACCGATCATGCTGACGGCGAACTGACCGAGTCGACCCGAGCGTTCCTTGAGTGCTGAGAGGACGAGGCCCACAGTGGCCGTGAGGAGCGCCCACGGCAGCAGGCCGCCGAGATGGGAGAAGGCCCGACTCAGCGCCGACTTCACGGTGGGGTCGCCACCCGAGAGCCGTTCGTGGGCTCCGGCCACCAGGGCGCCCTTGAAGAACACTCCGACCACGCTGAGGATCAGGGCGCTAGCGATACCGGCGAACACCAGCACCGGGTCGACCTGCCCTTCCTCTGACGAGAGGCCGGAGAGATCAGTCGCGGCGAGAGTCGGAAGCCAGAGCACGAGGAGCGCCCCGACGGACACCAGGAAGGAGAGCACCGGGAGTACGAGCAGCTCCCGATCCTTCCGTAGTACCTGCCACGACACCTTGGCCAACGTGATCGTTCTCGAGATGCGTCCCATACGGCGACCGTAGCGTCGATCGGTGACAGCCCGAAAAGCCTGTCGGTTGGGTCTAGTGGCGGCCCGCTAGCCCTGTCTCATGATGAGATCTGAACGCAATGGGATCGGAGAATCAGGCGCCTGGGGCAAGGGTGGCGAGGATCTCAGTGAGGTCGTTGATGGTCGTCCGGGGGTTGACGATGCACACGCGCATGGCCGGCTCGCCGTCGAACGTGGTCGTGGTGAGCATGGCGGTCCCGTCGGCCATCAGTCGGTCACACCACGCCTGGTAGTCGTCCGCACCCCATCCGTGGCGGCGGAAGGCCACGACCGACAGTTCGGGTTCGACGATCAGTTCCAGGTGGTCGGCAGCCACCACGAGATCACGGGTGGCTCGGGCGACTGTGAGCGTCTCTTCGATGGCGTCCCGGTAGGCGTCGGTCCCGTAGGTGGCGAGCGAAAACCAGAATGGCACTCCGCGGGCTCGGCGGGTCAAAACGTGGGCGTGGTCACACGGGTTGAACACCGTGTCATCCATGAGTGGTTCGAGGTAGCCGGCGTGCTGGGTATGGGCCCTGCGGGCGGCCGCTGGCTCCCGGTAGACGAGCGCCGCACAATCGAATGGGGAGAAGAGCCACTTGTGGGGATCCACGACGAGCGAATCGCAACGCTCCACCCCGTTGTAGAGGTTTCGGACCGAGGGCGCAGCCAAAGCCGCACCCCCGTAGGCCCCATCGACATGGAACCAGGCACCGGAAGCGGCACAGGCGTCGGCCACCGAGTCGAGGGCGTCGACGATTCCCACGTTGGTGGTTCCGGCGGTGGCCACCACGGCGAACACCTCGGTCCCGGCGGGACGACCGTTGATGGTCGCCGTGACGGCATCACCGGTGAGGCGCAGTTCGCCGTCAAGGTCGGCGAGGAGTACATCGACGTCCATGACACGCGCTGCCGAGTCGATCGAGGCATGGGTGCTGGCCGATGCCACGACCGCCCATCGGATCGGTCGGTCCAGTCCGCCGGCCATTCGGGCCCGGTTGGCGACGTCGCGTGCGGTGACTAGCGCGGACAGGTTCCCCATCGTCCCGCCGGTGACGAAGCAGCCTCCCGCCGTGTCGGGCAGGCCGGCCAGATCGGCGATCCAGTCCAAGGCCTGGTTCTCGGCGTAGACCATTCCGGCGCCGTCTAACCAACTCGAACCCGCCACCGAAGAGGTGCCGACCACGAAGTCAAAGGCGCTGGCAGCCGGGGTGGGTGCACCGGCCACGAAGGCCAGGTAGCGGGGGTTGTCCGCCGCGATGTTGCTCGGGGCGAGGTGTTCGACATAGCGGCGGAGTGCTTCGGTGCCACCCAGTCCCTCCGCGGTGATGGTTTCGCCGACGAGGTCTCGGAGCTCGGCGGCGCTCTTCGCCGGCTGCATGGGAGGCTGGTCGGCCATCCGCTGGAGAGCGTGGTCGACGACAGCCCTGACGAGGGCCTCGTTGTCGGCGTCGAAGTCGTGCACGCCGGGAGGCTACGGGCCTCCCTCCGCTCGGCGAGGGTCCGGTGAGGCGAGGTCCAATATCGGCTCGTACCTACTTCAGTAGATACAGCGGTTACTGGTCGAGGTCAGTGACGGTTCCCTGTGGATCAGCTTCTGAAAGCGGTCGCGATTTGTCCTCGGTGCTACGCCGATCCGGGCCTATGGGCCGGACGGGATCAGACGTCGGGGTGGGCGGCGAGGTAGGTGACCTCGAGGCCGCCGGTCAGGTACGGGCCGAGTGCCTCGGGGAGGCCGGTCTCAATTCGCCATGCCAGATAGGCCTCATGGTCGGAGCGTTGGGCGAAAGTCTCCCAGAGGATCACGAAATCCGGGTCGTCGGCATTGGAGAACACCTCAACGGCTTCACAGCCGTCCCAGGCCCGGGTTTCAACGAGGGCGCCCTTAAGCAATTCGAGGAGTTCCGGGCCCTTGCCCTCTTGGCAGGGAAACCCCACGTGGATCGTCTGAGACATCTGATTGCGCCTTCCGCCTGAGTGGAATCAGGTTGATTCCGCTGGAGATCTGATCTCATCAGAGTCATGATGGGGTTGACAAATCGTCAGCCGTTTACAGCTTTCGGAGGCTGGTCAGATCCGGCTCAGCGTGTGCCGGCTGCCGTCGACGATGAGGTCGAGATCGACGGCCCCGCCCAAGACGTCGAAGGGCGCGGCGGAACCGTCGGAGCACGTCAGGGCCCATGAACCGTCGGTGGGTAGACCGGAGACCCGAACAGACGTACATGTTCCAGAGAGCGAGGCGTTTCGAGGTTGAGCAGCGAGATGGAGGGCCGCTCCGTCCCACCAGGCCTCGCTGAGCGCGACGTCGGGGAAGTTCACTCCGGTGATCGTCGGTTCGGTGAATCGGTCGACGGGATTCTCGGCGAATATCCGACTCCAGGCACCCGGTTGGCATACCCAGCCGGCCATGACCCTGGCGTTCAACTGACCCCGCGGGTGTGGCTCGCCGAGTCCGAATCCGAACGTGAACTCGCCGAGGTCGTGGTCCCAGGTGGGTTCGTGGATGTCATCGAGAACCGCCCATATCCGCTCGCGGATCCTGTCGTCGTCAAACTCGCTGGTCTGCATGGCCAACAACGAGGCGAAGTTGGGATCCTCGAGTCCGACCGGGTTGGCATCGCCATCCAGTCCGGCAAAAGCCACGGCCATCTCCCAGATGGAGTGCGCAACGTCGGGTCGCTGTGGTGCGAGATACCAGACCGGCGCCAGGAGCGCCATGGGGCTGGACACATGTTCGTCGACCACCGGGTCGTAGTAGAGGTCCATGGCCACGGGCCGACCGTCCTGCCACGTCACATAGTTGGCCGTGGCGTGCTCCCACCACGGGTCGAACACCCGATGGTGGTCGGTGCCCATGAGTGTGTCGTGCAACCTCAGACCGAGGCCGGCGCCGCTTAGTCAATAGGGCCAAATCTTGGTGTTCTCACAGTGCACGCCGATCGGGCGATCCCTCCATTGGTCGGCTAGATGGGAGGAGATGGCGGAGTGGGTCCAAGTGAACGTGTGCTCGCCGTCACGGATCATGTCGAATGGCTGGTCCCAACGGTCATCGCCGGTGACGTGGCGGTGGAGCCCGAGCAGCAGACCGAAGAAGCCCTTGAAGAACAACATGCCGTCCGCCGCAATGGGGTCCATTTGGATGCCGTACGGCTCAATGCCATTGGCTGTCCAACCGGGCACGTCGTATTCGCCCCACAATGGCTCAGGTACGAGTGGGCGCCAACCCTCTGGGTAGCGGGAGCGGTCGGGGTCGGGGCCGAACTGGGTTAACCAGTCCGAGGCGGCCCACCACGATGTATGGCGCTCGACCAACTCGTCGAGGATTTCGGCGTAGGGCTCCCGCCACGCCGGGGTCCGGTCGGCCATGAGGGCCACGGAGTAACTGGAGTCGACGAGGTCGAACCGGTGCCACGACAGCATCGGTTCGCCAGTGCGGTCATCCCAGTGGGGGTGAGGCTGACCGTTGCGGTTCCAGTCGTCAGGGGTGGTGGCCTTGCGATGCAGGTATCGCAGCCAACCCAGTGACCGCTCGTCGAGCGGGGTGGGCGCTGAAGTCTCGCTCATGTGGCGCTCACCTCGAAGAGCAGACTGCAGCAGGTCAGGGCACCCTCGGCCTTGGCCAGTTCGGACGCCTCAACGGTGTGCACGGCGAATCCGGCGGCAGAGATCCGTTCCGCGGTGTGGGGGAAGGCGGCGGCGACCAGCACGGTGCCACCCACCCTAACGACGTTGGCTGCGTCGGGTTCTGACGGATCGACCGGGATGCAGCGTCGGTCGCCCAGCTCGCCAACGTCGACCCGATCGGGATTGAGGACCAGGGTGTCGTCGTCCAGGGCGGTAACCGCCGACTTGAGGTGTAGACAGCCGCGCACGGCCGTCTCGTGGACGCGATAGCCGTGGTCGCCGACGATGGTCCGGAACTGGTCTATGGCTGCCAGATCACTCCGGCTGGTGATGCCGATATGGACGTCTCGACCGGCAACCAGCACGTCGCCACCGTCGAGGATTCCCGGAGAGGAGATGTGGGCCAGGATTCGGTACGGCGCGAGCGCCCGTTCGATGCTGGAGCGTTCGTCGCGCCGGGATTCGGCGCCAGGCCGGGTGATGACGGCCACCTCATCAAGCACGACGGCTACGTCTTCGACGAACACCGAGTCGGGGAGGCCGGGTTCGGCCGGTAGGCGCTCGACACGGCAACCCAGATCAGTCAGGGCCGTTTCGTAGGCGGCGTGCTGTTCCCGGGCGGCATCGACGTCGATCGGGGTGCGTTCTAGGTGAGTCAGCTCACAGTCGGCAATGGCCGGGCTGACCTCTCGGGTGACGGCGATGAGCATGGAGGTTGGCGTCCTGCTTCCGTGGTCAGATTGCGTAGACGCGGGAGGCTGTGCCGGAGAACATCGCGGAGCGTTCGTTGTCGGTGAAGTCGCTGACCATCTTCTTGAAGGCGTTGTAGAGCACGCGGTACGAGACCGACACCCTGTCGACCGGAAAGTTGCTTTCGAACATGCATCGTTCGGGCCCAAAGCAGTCGATGGTGTGCAGGTAGTGGTCGCGGTGGGCGGCCACCACCTCGTCAGACGTCGGCGGGCAGTCGGCTAGGTGCCAGTCAAAGCCGTTGTCGGGCATGGCCAGGCCGCCCAGCTTGGCGACCACGTTGGGGCAGCGGGCTGCCTCGGCAATGTCGATCTTCCACTGCTCGAAGATCTCGTCGCGCTGATTCGCCCAGGGGCCGACACCCAACGGGGTGCCGAAGTGGTCGAGGATGATCGTGGTGTCGGGAGCTGAACGGGCCAGATCGACGAAGTCCGGGAGTTGGTAGTGGTAGTGCCAACTCTCATAGGTGTACCCGCGGCGTCCCAGTAGGCGAACACCGCTCCGGAACCCTTCGTCGGCGGCCAGCCCCGACGGTGCTCGCCCGGGAATAGTTAGCACCTCGGGGTGGGTGGGGTGCGAGATGGCGTGACGGATCCCCCGGAATAGACCGTTGCCGGCTGTCACGTGGGCATCGAGCACCTCAGGCAGTAGATCCCCTAGGCGCAGGTCGGCGTAGGCCACGATGCCGGCGATACGTGCACCCGGTCCCGCCATGCTCTCGGTAGCCAGACCGGCCACGAACTCAGTCTCGCCGACTGGACGGAGGTGTTCCGGCCCGTCGTCGCGGTACTCGGCGTGGCATTCGATGAAGACGGTCCTGGTGACCCGATGACCCGATCCGGTATCGGCCCAAAGGTTCTCCAGCACGTAGTCGGCGCCGGGGATCTGCCACAGGTGGTGGTGGGGGTCGACGATCTCCTGTTCAGGATCAACGATCTCCTCATCGACCTGGGCATGCCACTCGGGCCGGTCGAAGGCGAGGGGCTCGCGGTCTGCCATGGTTACCGAATCTAGCCTCGGACGGTAAGGCTGAATCCTGAAGTGATCGTCAGGGAGGAGCCCACCTAGAGACCGGATCACACGGTCTTCGCCTTGCCCTCACTGCCTCGGCCGGAGTGCTGCGTCTCTCGCCGATGGCTGCCGCAGTGGAACGGTTGCTCGCCGACATTGGCGTGGTGCACACCACTCTTACCGTTGAGTTTCACCGCTGAGAGGGTGATCGCCCCAAAGGCGGTTAGGGGATTCCAGATACCCCTGGAGTTGACAACGGCAACGGATCAGGGAAAGAAGCTGAAAAGCCGGACGGCTCGAAACCGGCCGGCCCTAATCGCATCTAGGTTCCAGGCATGGTGGGACTCAGGGCGACTGCTTGGTCAGTGGCGGGAGCAGCGGTTCGATGGGCGGCGGCCATTGCCGGCAGGGCCGCCGCGGTAGGCCCCGACCACCGGATGGCCCGAAACTTTGGCGGGTTCGGTGGCGGCAGCATCCTTGGGTGGCCGACCGGACCGGTGTTCGGCGAGCGGTGGATCTGGATTGGGAGTGACACTCTGATCGCCCCGCACGTGACGCTGTCGGCCGGAATGGCTACCTGGGAGGCCACCTCTATCGAGCCAGCGGTTCGTATTGGTGACCGATGTCTTATCGGGCGGGGCACGGCGATTGTCGGGCATTTGGCTATCGACATCGGCGACGACGTGTACACGGGAATGAATGTCTACATCACCGACCAGAACCACGGTTACGAAGATCTAACCCTCCCGATCGGGGTGCAAGCGCCCTCTGAAAAGCCGGTAACCATTGGCCCGGGAAGCTGGATCGGGTCCGGCGCAGTGATCCTCCCAGGGGCGCGAATCGGTGCTCACGTCGTCGTCGGGGCCAACTCGGTGGTCCGCGGTGAAATCCCCGACCACTCAGTGGTGGTCGGCGTCCCTGGTCGAGTGGTACGACGCCACGATGGCACTGGGTGGCGGCGCGTTGGGGAAGCCCTCGACCTCTGAAGGGACTGTCGTTCGGGGTCGAGTCCAACACCATGAAAGTCGAAATCGAACCGCAGTGCATTTGTCTTGTTCATCTGGTCGTCCAACTGGAGGTCGGGCTGACCGACTTCAGACACCGGTCCTAGGCGAGGGGCCCCCATGCCTCGTAGGAAGACGGTGTTCTCAACGTCGACACAGCGACACCTGGGCTGAACTCGGCAACTTGGCAGAAGTATTCGCGCATCGGCGAACCCGGGAACATTGGGAGGCCGACGAGTGGTTCGTTGCCGTCGCTCATGGACAACATTCAGCGGGTCCAAGCTTCCGGTGACGTCATGAGAAGGGTTGGCGGTAGCACCTGATGGTTAACTTGTTGACAGGAGGTGAGAAATGGGTGCAGTAAGCGATTTAGGACTCGAAGTGAAACCGGCCAACGTTTTTCAACGGCTCGTCCAGGCGGTGGGATCGAGTCGGCCAGGGGCGTGGCTGTTTTCCAAAACCCTCTACCAGCCGGACAAGGCGTTGTTCAAGGCCACTGGAGGCCGTTTGACCATCCCGGCCCTCGTCGCTGGACTGCCGGTGATAATGGTGACTACAACTGGGGCGAAGACCGGGAAACGCCGAACCATGCCGCTTCTCGGCATTCCGGTGGGAGAAGACCTGGCGGTGATCGGATCCAACTACGGCCAGAAGCACACGCCGAGCTGGGTGTACAACCTCGAAGCCGATCCGTCGGCAACTATCGGATACCGAGACTCCACAGTGGAAGTGGTGGCCCATCGAGCAGACGAAACCGAAACGGACCGGATCTTTGATCTAGCCAGCACCGTCTACCCCGGTTACGCGAAGTACCGCAAGAGGGCCGAACATCGCGTTATTCAGGTGTTCGTCCTCAAGACGGACACTCAGGGAGTGGCCCTCTAGCCGCCCTGGTCAAGGTTCACGAACGGATAGCGGGTTTCTTCGGCGCGAGAGGTGGTTGAAGTTCGTTCTTGACGACTGTTCCGCTCGGTGACCGCTGAGGTCAGCCGTCGGCAGTCTCCGGTCCGATGATCCCTCCGACCTCAGAGATGACGTCGGCCGGAAAACCGCTCCGCTCGGAATGCTCTAGCACGAGGCCCTCGTCGGCCGCCTCGTAGATGCAGAAGGACTTGTCGGCCGTCCCGTAGGAATGCCTCCAGGTGATGTCCTTGCCCTCAGCCCGCATCGCCTCCAGGGTCTCGTTCGAGTGTGCCGCAGCGCCCTGCAACTCGTCAGGGCCCATTGCTCCCAAGCCCGGCATTGATCGTTCGATTACGTACAGGGCCATGGTTGCCACCTTCCGATCCGGTGACGGCCAGTGACGCCACTCGCCACTGAGGATCTCATTACCAGAGGGGAGTCGTCAACCGATCCCTGAGGGGTGGGGCGACTCAGGAGCCTCTATGAGTGTCGTCGAATGATGAGCTCCACCCCCCCGTCGGAGGGGAACGATCCTGTTGTGGTGTATCCGGACTCGTCGATTGGGACTTGTTCAAGATGCAGTCGCTTGTCTCCCGAACTCACGAGAGTCTTTGCAACTTCTCAGTCCCCTCCGTCGAAGGGGACTTGTCTGCCCTTCTGGAGACTTGATTTGGTCCCGCGTGAAGCGAAGAGAGAAAGTAGGTGGCTGTGACCGTGAACAAGATTCTGGCAAGCGTGGTTGCTCTGGCGTTCTTTGCCGCTGGATGCGGCGGGAGCGCAACGACCGTTGCACCTGCGACGACTGTGGTTTCGACGACGACGGCTGTACCTGCGACGACTGTGGTTTCGACGACGACGGCTGTACCTGCGACGACTGTGGTTTCGACGACGACGGCTGTACCTGCGAC